>Ga0137433_1000618_pt1 | contig 18280 bp, 19 predicted proteins | sample EasRivERMZT840_2_FD_102335 | JGI IMG/M metagenome (GOLD analysis project Ga0137433, IMG submission 102335) | Soil microbial communities from meander-bound floodplain in the East River, Colorado, USA - East River MetaG ERMZT840_2 | ecosystem: Environmental > Terrestrial > Soil > Floodplain ...
AGAGAATAAGTGGCGCTTGGTTGGGAATATATTTCACCAAAGCCGCCCCAACTGAACCATTGCCGATATCAAGGACCACCGAAATTTCCTCTTCGTTCTTCTTAAAGAGTGAAAGCATTGTTCTATTATATCAGATTTAAAATTAAAATATGGGGAAAATAAAAACTGCCCTGGGGCAGTTATCGCTTATGCAATTCAATAAATTTTTCTACCTCTAGTTTTTCCTCTGAGGAGAGCTCGAGTTTAGGGTTGAGGTAAGACTGAGGATCAGTTGAATCGTTTTCATTTTCAGGATTAAGGCTAATCACAAAGGAATCATCCGATCGAGCTTCTAAAATTGACCCTATGTCATTGAGTACTAGCTGTAGTTGAGCCGAGTCCTCGCTAACGTGCGTCTGCTTTTCTCTATTGAAGTGTGCTGTAAAGCCGTACGTATATTCACCTGAATTATCATCCCTAAAGCGATATATGTAGAAACTCAAATCCCGCATCTGGGATGGCATAAGGTATCTCCTTTCACAGAAAACTATAAGAATATTAGAACAGATTTTTTATTTAGTCAAACTACTCCAAGACTGCCTTAATGCGGCGGACCCCAGCCGAAACCGCCTCTTCTTTTTGAATTTTAAAGTGTCCAAGAACTCCGGTGCGCTCCACATGGGGTCCGCCGCAAAATTCTCTGCTTATATAATTCCCTTCTTCACCAATTGAATAGACTTTCACCACGTCACCATATTTATCACCGAACACATGAATGGCGACTTTTTCTGCTTCAGGTTTTGGTAATTCCTTGAAAATCACTGGTAAGTCTTGCTTAATCCAATCATTCACTAATCTCTCAACTTCTTTTTTCTGTTCTGTCGTCATTTTTTCACCATGGGTAAAATCAAAACGCAGTCTTTCTGAGGTAATATTGCTTCCCTTTTGCCCAACATGGTTTCCCAGCACTTTTCTGAGCGCTGCGTTTAATAAGTGAGTTGTTGTGTGATATTTCACCGACATTTCACTGGTATCCCCCAACCCACCTTTAAATTTCTTTTCAGAACCAATTCGAGAAATGTCTTGGTGCTTTATTTTTAGCTCATTAAATTTTTCTAAATCAACATTTTTTTCAACCTCTTTAGCCATTTCAAGAGTTAATTCAATAGGAAAACCATGCGAGCTAAAAAGTTTGAAGGCATCCTCGCCCGTTACATTCCCTTTAATTTTATTAAATTCTTTTTTCCCAGCTTCGAGTGTAGTTCTAAATTTCTCAACTTCTTTTTTTATTTCATCAATAATTAATTTCTCACTCCTCTTAAGCTCTGGATAAGCTTTACTGTATTGATTGATAATAACCGGAACTAAATCAGCCACATCAGCATCATTAATCATGAGGAAATCAAGATTCATGACGGCCCGACGCAACAGGCGACGCAGGATATAACCCCGATCAGTATTGCTTGGAATTACACCATCAGCGATCATAAACACCGCAGCTCGCGTGTGATCAGCTAAAATTCTTTGAGCTCTTTTACTTTTCTCATCATCAAATCGAGTGAGTTCATCGATTTTTTCCATCAATGGTTTAAACAAATCAGTTTCAAAAACACTAGCTTTGTTTTGAACAACAGTTGCTACTCGCTCGAGTCCTGAACCAGTATCAACATTTTTGGTTTTAAGTTTGCCAACTACTTTGCCATTCTTTTTCTCATATTCCATAAAAACATCGTTCCAGATTTCGACGACTTTCTGCTCCTCATCGGCTTTGAGAAATTGTTCATGAGACATGCCTTTAGTCAGATTTCCCGTGAGATCGTAAAACATTTCGGTGTCCGGACCAGACGGACCATTATCGCCTGGACTCCACCAATTGTTTTTAGCTGGCAAAAAATAAATCCGCTCACCTTCAATGCCATTTTCTTGAAAAATATTTTTCCAAATAGTAGCCGACTCTTCATCTTTTGGCGCATTTTCATCTCCAGCAAAACAAGTTACATATAATCTACGTGGGTCTAAACCAAACCCTTCTTCTTTGGAAGTAAGAAGTTCATAGCTCCATTCTATTGCTTCATTTTTAAAATAGTCACCGAGCGACCAATTGCCCAACATTTCAAAAAATGTCAGATGGGTATTATCACCCACCTCATCAATGTCACCAGTCCGAACACATTTTTGAACATTCGCTAAGCGAGTCCCGGCTGGATGCTTTTCCCCTAAAAGAAATGGCACCAATGGTTGCATGCCGGCGGTGGTAAAAAGTACTGATGGATCATTTTCTGGCACCAGCGAGGCCGAAGGAATAATGGTATGTCCTCTTTTTTTAAAAAACTCTAAAAACCGTGACCGAATTTCATCAGATGTCATATGCGATATTTAACCATTTTTTCCATAATCCCGCCATATCGAAATAAAGAAAAAGTCCACCCCGGGTGGACTTTGGTTTAAATTGTTGCTGCTATTGCTCTCTCAACTGGATTATCCTTTATCAATTCCCATTTTTTGGCTGCTCGTTCGAAATATAGATCCCAGTTTTTTTCGGCTAAACCAAATTTATTTGCCACATCATAGAATTTCTTGAAGTTATCCCGACGATCGTGACTCCGACTAGTTTTTCCTTTTTCGGCTTCCACAGCATAGATAGTGTATGCCAACTTATCAAGGACTTCATCAACTATTTCTCTCACACTTCCAAGAACTGAGCTATCAATTTTTCCTGAAATGTTAAATCTGCTTCGTAACTCCTTCACATCTTTGAGAAACTGAACATCGTCACCACTCGGTCTCACAAGGTTCCAGATAACAACACAAAGAAGTGCGGGTCCCAAAAAAATGAATGCCGAGACAAAGGGTATTACCTGCAGCATTTCTTTGTCCTTACCTTTAAGTCCAAAATCGATTTTAGAAATGTGAAAGAGAAGCAGAGCCGCAAATGCAAATGCCCACATAAACATGATGAGGCTTGTCCTGATCCACTTATTGTAAATCGATAAAAATGGATTGCCAGATACTTTAGTTCTCCATTTTTCAACAAGAGACGGACCAATCGTATCACCAACTTCCTTGAGAAATAACATAGAACACTCCTTTCAGTAAGAGTTCTGGCTTGAGATTATAATAAAAATGAATTTAGTCAACCCCGCCGTGGCGGGCTAAAATGAAAACCCGCCCGAACGTGACGTTCGGAACGGGCGGGCCAGCTACTGGAGCTGGTTTGAAATTGATGTTTCAGGAATATCTTCGGCAAGTTGATACGTTTTGACGAGATGTGCGCCGCAGCGTCGGACATCCTTTTGATGAATTGCATATGCTACTCGAGCTCCGTGCTCCCAGATCCATTCCATCATTTCAGCATTGTATACAGCAGAAAACGGTAACCAGACGAGGTCTTTTCGAATCTTAAGACTTTCAATAAAAAATACCCTTGTGAATTCAAGATCAGCTTTTCCACCAGACACTTCGGGCATTACCCCATCAAGAAGAACAATGTAAATTTTGGGGTTTTGCCTAATTTTATTCCTCGCTCCTTGCAGATGGTAGGCAACATGGACTCGATTAGCAGAGTTTGGGCCAAGTAGTCCTCGTAAAATTTTTGCCGCAGCATCAGCCGTTTCCTTGTTATCCTCCACTATCAAGATTTCTCTGTCTTGATTTTTCATTCGCACTCCTTTCGGCAAGATGAACCCCTGAACATTACCCTAGGTACTAGACTACAAAATTGTAAAAATATTACAAGTTATAAGGTAAATTCACCATCTTGATATATTATTTTTTGCCCACCTTTTTTAAAATAGGCAGTCACTGTTCGAGGTGAAGTAGAAACAATATCGGTGTGAACTGGTGAATCATTGTAACCTAATCTTTTCCATTCTTTTTTACTCACCTTGGCTGGATTGCCCTTATAGCAATTATGATAAGCATTCCCAAGGGCAATATGGGTATTGCCGTGTGGTCCACCCATATTTTCATCAAAAAGAGTCTCAGCCATAAATTTTGTAATTCGAGAAAACCTTTTATCGGTTAAAGAAAATTCCCCAACTTTATCGGCATTTGGTGAAGCAATCATGTGCCTTAAAACTTTTTCGCCTTTTTTGGCTTTGGCTTTAATTACTTTGCCATTTTTAAATTCAAGTTCTATGCCAGTAATAAGATTCCCATAGCGAAAGAGGGGCTGGTTGAAGCGAATCCAGCCATCGGTGCCACGCCAGTCGGGAGAGGTGAAAATTTCAAAACTGGGAATATTTCTCCCTCCACCATGTGACCATGCTCGCTTCTCCCCGATAGTAATCCAGAGGTCAGCATCAGGACCAAGGACATGAACTTTTTCTATTTGGAGTGCATCTAATTTTTTTCTATATGTTTCTATTTGTTTGTAAACTTTCTGCCACTCAGCAATTGGGTCTTTTTTATCGATAAAACAAGCCTGAATAATTTGCTGCCAATAATCTTTTTCTGAAAGTTGCGCCTCTTTGGCCGCGGCGGGCGTACCGTAGAGGGCCAGAGTCCAGGTAAATTTCCCCTTATTTTCTTTTTCATTGCGCCATTCCATAAAGGGCTTGTACGCCACGCCGCGGCGCATGATTTTTTCTGGATCAATTCCTAGAAGTGACTGTTTGTCAGTCTCGCTCATAATCACCACCAGATGATCAGCTTGTTCAACCATACCCTTAAAATAACTTTCTGGAAAAAAATCAAGTTGATGATCCTCGGCATGTTCAAAAAAAGTCCGATCAAATTTAAACCACGGTTCATTATCAGGCGCATAACGACCAATGGCATGTCCGCCGGCCTTCCATACAGCTTTTAAAACAGCGGCGTACAATGGTTTGGCTGATTCACTGGCCTGCACCATCACCGTCTCGCCCTTTTTTATGCCTCTTTTTCTCTTAACGCCGGTCATTGGGTCAACACTGCCCAAGGCAAAATTTACCAAGACATCGGCATATTTATCTAAAATATCTTGCGGTGGGTGGTAAGGTTTATTTGGCAAATTTTTTGAGAATTTCAAAATCTTTTTTCAACACCTCTCGCATCGAGCCGTTATAAAGTGCTGCCGCTGGGTGATAGAGCGGGATAATTTTCACCTTACCATATGACGCTTGGGCTTCATAGTTCTTGCCGTGAGCCTTGGAAATTGGTTCGATATCAAAATCAAGACCAAATTTTTGCATCACGTAAACCATGGAAAATCGGCCAAGGGTGGCAATAACTTTTGGTTGAATAATATCAATTTGTCGGTCAAGAAATGGTCCGTAGATTTCAATTTCCTCTGGCAGTGGATCGCGATTTTCTGGGGGTCGATCTTTTACAATGTTTGTAATATAAACGTCGTCGCGCTTCAAGCCAATTCCTTCGAGCATTTCATTTAAAAATTTGCCAGCTGCTCCAACAAATGGTCGGGCAGTTTTGGCTTCATTTAAACCCGGGGCTTCGCCAATAAAAACAATATCTGCAAAATGACTCCCCTCCCCAATCACTGGAAAATATTTATTAGTCGTTCGGTATTCGTAAAGTGGGGAATCTTTAAGCACCATAATTTCATCTCGAATTTTCTTTAACGCTTCCGTTCTAGCTGCTATTTCCTTATCCGTTGGCATAACGATAGTATGGCACTAACTCATATATGGCACAAAGGCAAATCCAGGATACTTAGTTTCGTAAAATTGATCGTCGTCAACTTTTTCGTACTTAATAATTGAATCACCAACAGGCACAACCATAATGCCACCATTAACCAGTTGTAACATGAGTTCTAATGGAATTTCACTTTTTGTAAAAGCCGCGCCGGCCAAAATTCTGTCATAAGGGGCATTTCGATAATATCCAGTTTCTTTATCGGCCTGTTTAATTTCAATGTTGCTTAAATTTTTATATTTTTTAATATTTTCTTGTCCAAGTTCAACTAATTCAGGTTTTATTTCGAGCCCTATAACTTTCCCTTCTTTTCCAACTAGGTGACCCAATAGCGCAGTGGTCCAACCAGAACCTGAACCAATATCTAAAACAGTATTTCCAGGTTTTGGATCTAAAAGTTCGAGCATAAACGCTACTGTGGTCGGCTGAGAAATCGTCTGACCGCCCATAGTCGGCAATGGATAATCTTCATAGGCTTCGACTTTATAATCATCAGTAACAAAGTCTTGGCGATCTATCGCCTCAAATGCTTCTTTTATCGCCGGATTATTGAACACCTTACTCTCGTCAGCAAGATGCTTCATAAGCTCATCTTTACTCATAAATATGTCATCGATATACTCCTTCACTTCTTAAAATCTTAATCTTATTTTCTCGACCACGATTATATTCTCCGGCAATGCCATCTGAACGAATCACTCGGTGACACGGAATTTTTGAATCATAATTTTGCTTCATAATAGAACCAGCAGCTCGGGCCGCATTTTCACTTCCGGCTTTTTTGGCCACCTCTTTGTAGGTCAGCACTTTTCCTTTTGGAATTTCCGATACAATTTTTAAAACTTTTTCTTTAAATGTCATATTTTCTTCCCAATTATTTGCAACCAAACTGCTTTTCCAGAAGTGGTTTTATTTTCCCATTCTACCTCCAAGCCAATCTTTTTGAAGTAAGAGTGCAATTCTGATAGAGTGAAAAAACTAAAAAATCTTTCATATTCATAGCCATAGTCATTTTCTTTTACTACTTTTTCTTCTGTTTGATCTTCTTTTATTTCTTTTACGGCAATGTATAATAAGCCATTTTTATTTAATCTATCCTTGAATTTTTTAAGTAACGTGAGGACATCTTTTTTAGGAACATGAAGTAACATTGCCTGAGCAAATACACAATCAAATTGTTGCGGAAGTTTATCAACCTCATATGCATCAAGGACCTGAAACTTTGCCTCAGGAACTTCCTTCTTTGCTCGGGTTATCATGTTTTCAGAAAAATCTATTCCAAGCACATCAAGACTTTTTTCCTGAAAATATTTTGTTTTATGCCCGCCGCCACAACCCACATCAAGAATCGTGGCGTGTTTTGGCAAAAGGGAAATTAAATAATCTGTACCTTCCTGCCACCAGGTATCAGCAAAATGGTCGGTTACCCACTCATCAGCTATTTTATTATACGTTTCTTTAAGATCCATCCCTTTTAAAACAGAGTTTGTTTGACTGATTCTATTTCTTCCTCGATTTTTTTTGTAGCTTTTTTAGGAGTTTTTGCTGGTTTTATAATAACTGATTTTCCAGCCTGTTCTCGAAGCACATCACCCAGGGCGGTGACGTAACTGCAATAATCACAAGTTTTAGTAATGGTTGGAATCCTGTTTTCTACCAGACACTCTTTTATTTTTCCTAACGTTTTTTCGATCCAACCATCATTGCCTTTGTATGGAATAATTTTAATATCGAATTCTAATTTGCCATCAAAGGCTTTTTTATCACGTAAACCATTGGCATACACAAAATAGCCAGTGTTAGAAACTTCAAAGCCATTTTGGCGCAAGAGCCATTGATAAACTTCCATTTGCCGCTTGTAGCCATCTTGCCACTCGGCATCAAGATTCACTTCGCTATCTTTAGCAGTGGCCTTGTAATCAACCACGTGGAGCTCTTTATCGTCATTGATCCATACATCGTCAACTGCCCCTGTCACGAGAAAATTAGTTTTTTTATGGAGAAATTGCACCCCGGTAAAATTTTCCCGCCAGACATTGAGGTTTTTGTGTTTGAAAGGAACGGCCTTGAGTCCATACGCCGTCATGAGTGGATGCGGAGTTTGACCATCACGATGAATGTCAAATTCTTTTTTAAGGAGATGGTCAACAGCACTATTTAAATTAAACGGAAAACCAGGCGGTCGAGCCACTCCAAGTCGGCGATCAAGGTAAAAACAACGTGGACATTCTATAAAAAGATCTATTTTAGACCGAGATAATTTAAAAGCTTCTTGAGATTCAGGGTTAAAGATTCCCCGAGTTTTTCTGGCGATATAATAATCTGACATAAAAGGCATTATAGCATGCCTCAGTCATTGACTAGCCTTCAGGGTGTTCTTCTCCAAAATCCTTAATCTTGAGCTCGATTCGTCTCATGACCGTGAAGAGAAAGAGGGTGAGAAATGTTGAGAACGCTGCAACAGAATAAAATTGGAGACCGACAGCAATACCGATTGCAGCTGAAACCCAAATTCCAGCCGCTGTTGTCAGACCACTGAGTTTTGTACCCTTAAAGATAATGAGTCCGGCACCGATAAAGCCGACACCAGTCACAATTGCCGCCAGGAGATGGAAAGGATCAGAATTTTGATAAGCTCCATAAGATCCTGCTGCCCAAACTGAAATGAGCGAAATGAGGCAGGCTGCCATGGCCACCAAACCATACGTTCGAGGACCAGCCGTTCGTCCGGACATAGCTCGCTCAATACCAAGGAGCATGCCGAGTAATGTCGCAAAAACTATTTGAGCATAAGGGACGAGAGATGGTTCGATTAAGTATGGCATTATTTTGATAGATCTATTTCAATTGTTTGACCAATATCAGCACTCAGTGATTCGACACTAAACGAAACCATGACTGGCTTACCGTCGCTTGCGAGAAGTGCCGTGTCGGTTCGAGGATTGAATTCTTTGTAATTTCCATCATCAGTGTGGATGACTGCTAAATAATTAGTACCATTGGCTGTAGCTCGAAGCAGAGTGACATCACCTTTTGATGTGCCTTTATCGAAAAGTTTCGCTCCGAGAATTCTCCCTGGTTGACCATTCACATCATCATGAATTGCTACCCAACCTGGATTTTCGAGTGTTACCTCAGTGAGAGTCACTTTTTTACCAGCTACTTGATTTTCAACACTGACACTATTTCCACTCTTAACCACATCGTCTGTCGTTGTGGCAATGCCATTCACTTCTCCATCGTTCGGAGTATTAGCAACATCTGACGTGTCACCACTTGATGACCAGACCGCATAGACACCAAGACCGACAATAAAACCGATGGCAAACGCGACAATTAATCGTACATTCTGATTTTGCATACTGAAATTGATAAATTAGTAATTACTTACATTATAGTGGTCGAGAGCCAACTCGGCAATACGCTTATACACCTAAATTTTTAAACCTCGAATTTCCTCAAGTACCACCTCAATATTCACCTCCGTAAGACCAATGGAAGACAGGTGGCTTGGATTTTCTTCAAGAGCCTTACAGAGAATAATATTCTTCTCGAGCAAAGCTTTTTTATCGTGATCACTGAGACTCGAGAGGCAGGTCAGAGGATGTAAATTGGCAGATTCTATCATTTGATGCAAACTACCGTTGGCTGGATAATTCCAGCCAATAATCGTTAGATTCTGGCACTCAGCATATTTAATAGCACTGACGGTAAATTTTGTATTGGTGATAAGTAGGCCTTTCGTGAGCACTCGTTCTTTATTGCCATAAGTAAATTTACCCTGGGCTAAATCATCAAATCGAGCTTTCACGTATAGTACGACTTTCAAATCAGATTTTAATCCGAGTTGATGGTGAAATTTAGCTTCAGCCATTAAAAGTTCATCGCCCTTCCAGGCCACGATATCAATTTCATGTTCCACACATCCGCCATAGACAATCTGATCGGTCACTGCCTCATAGCCCTGGGCCCCGTATATTTCAGCTATAAAACGCTCAAACGGAAACCCAGTTGGGCCTAAATCCATAATCGCTCGACGAAGAGAGTAGCGCGTGGCAACTGGTTTTTCAAATTTTCGCAAAAGCGTAAAAGCATGATTATAAATTTCATGCGTCGACATGCCATCTTCAAGTTCTTGAATAATGTGTTCGCTTATTTTCTGAATAATATCAGGCGAGGCATGCACCCGCTGTAAAGAGTGTTCTAACTTCGAGACATCGAATAATTCCTTGTGGCCAGTTGCTTTGGTAATAAATATTTCCTGCTTCGTTCCGTTTTTCATCTCCACATTATAGCAGAGGTTAGGAAACCGTATCTATAACTCCGCCGCCGGGGCAGATTTTTTTGTCATACAACACAACAGACTGGCCGGGTGAGACGCCAATTTGAGGATTCTTGAAGGTCACAGTATTTCCATTTATTTCGCACTCTTGTTTTTCTTGGCGATAGCGAATTCGAGCACCGTATTTTTTACCTGAACCTGGTACATCTGAAATCCAATTTACATCTTTTAATATAACTTTTTTGACTCCGTACTCTTCAATCATATCCGGAGTTTTATGAGACACGGTGAGAGTATTTTCATTGTGATTCTTTTCAACAATATAATATGGAGCATCGTGTGAACTTTTTTTTGTAATCGTAAAACCGTGGCGCTCGCCAATAGTATAAAACAGTGCGCCTTCGTGAGTGCCAATTATTTCTCCTTTTTCATTTACGACATTTCCAGGTTTTTGAGGAATATAGTGTTGCAAAAATTCCTTCATATCAACCTGGCCAATAAAACAAATACCCTGACTGTCTTTTTTCTCAGCGGTTGGTAATTTAAATTTTTTCGCCAAAGCCCTTACTTCATCTTTTTTTAAATGACCGACGGGAAAAAGTACGTGCTTTAATTGCTCTTGAGTAAGAGTCCAGAGGAAATATGATTGGTCTTTATTTCGATCCTTCCCCTCTTGGAGTGAGTTATTTATATTTTGAGCATAATGCCCCGTGGCAATATAATCTGCTCCCATTTTTTTGGCTTTTTCCAAAAATGACCCAAATTTAATTTCTTTATTGCACATGACATCCGGGTTTGGGGTTCGGCCATTTCTATATTCCTGAAGCATATAATCAACCACGCCCTTTTTGTATTCTTCTTGTAGATCAATGGTAATGAAAGGAATATCGAGTACAGCTGCCACTCGCATCGCATCACGTCGTTCTTCTTTCCACTCACATGGCAGCCAGTCAGGATGCCAGACTTTGATGAATACTCCCGTTACATCATAACCAGCATATTTGAGCAGCGCCGCAGAGACCGAGCTATCAACTCCGCCACTCATACCAACAAAAACCCTTCGACCAAGCTCAGGGTAAACCTTCTTACTCTTTTTCATTGGGCTAGTTATAACAGGTTTTTTTACTTATTCCAAATAGCGAGCTTTGTTGTACTGATGCTCCTCAAATGTTCGAGCATAGTGCATTGTTCCTGACGCATCGGAAAGGAAAAAAAGATAGTCAGTGGGAATTGGATTAACCGTCGCCATAATGGAATCTAAACCTGGATTTGAAATTGGCGTTGGCGGCAACCCTTTATACAAATATGAATTGTAGGGTGAATCTATTTTTAAATCATTAAGAGTAATATCTTTGGTTGTTTTGCCATTTATATATTTAAAACTAACATCAACTTGAAGTGGCATACTCAAACGAATTCGCTCCCATAAAATACCAGCAATAATCCGTCGAGTTCGCGTTTGCCGAGCTTCATTTTCAACAATCGAGGCCATGGTAATAATTTCATCGAGGTTTTTTCCAGAGGCCCGGATAGCATCCTTTATTTCTGGATCATTTGTTTTCTTATTAAATGTCGTAACCATAACTTCAATAACTTTTTCCGGATCCGGATTGGCGCCAAAATGATAGGTATCAGGAAAAAGATAACCTTCACGCTCCTCGGCCAATTGGAGAAATCGCGCCTCATCAAATGTGGGATAATTGCCCTTAAGGATTTTAGCAATTTCAAAAATATTTGAACCTTCAGGAATTGTGGTTCTGATTTGATCAATATTGAATATGCCCTTGGTAATTCGTCGGGCGACTTCAAACACACTTAACGATTGCTCGAAATAATAATCGCCACCCACAATTTGTTTTTCACCTCGAAGCAGCAAAACAAAGTTCGTGAACCAAAACGGCGAACGAACCACCTGTTCAGCCTCTAACTTCTCAGCAATTTCAGACAAACTCATACCATTTGAAACCGATACAACCTTTCGAATGGGAAATGCTCCCGGTGCCCGATAGAAGAAGACGTAAAATAAAATATTGGCAAAAATAACAATACCAATTGCTACCCATAATTTCTTTATGTATTTGTCTTTTCGAAAATCCATATGACTTACATTGGCAAATTTTGTGGAGGTTGAGCTTTTTTCGACGGAATGCGGGTAAGTCCTGGCACTGCTGCCACTTGACCAGGAAAGTGATACATCGTGGCCAGCTCCTCATTGGTTAAGATAAATGGTTTAAATCGATGCGGCGCATAGAAAAACATTCGGCGCTTATAGGCATCGAGCATTTTCCTTTTTTTACGATTCATTCTGACCCCATTGAGGTCCTGCCAAGGATAATCAAAATTTGTGGAATTATCCAATTTGAAACCATTCAAATTGTTTGAATTGAATGGTCGAAAAATTCCTCTCAGTCCATTTATTGAAGACTGGCTAAACACATCCCTTGGAGCCACATACACCACCCGAATCCCGGTATCGAAGGGAAATTTTCCCATACTTCGTTCAATCCCGGAAATTTTTTCTCTTTCACCTTCAGTTGGCACATTTCTCATTTCAGCCTTAATTTTTGCCTGAATATCTTTAATTTCTTGCTGAGCTGGTTCCCGCCAATCTGAAGCTGAAGAAAAAATTCCACCGCGTTTCTCTTTTTTGTGAGCCCGAACTACAATTTGCACCCAAGCTTGTTCCCCCTCCTTGAGCGATCCAAGATATTCAAGTACTGAAGTAATCGGATCGTTTTTAAATTCTTCTTTTGGATCTTTATCAAGGCCGTAATCAACGTACGTCTTGATGGGATAGGCATCCTTATTAGCCAGAATAAAGTGGGTACCCCACACATCAATATCACCATCGGGTTTGTAGGAAAAAGGCATTGTATAATCTTCAACTTCTCGAATTTCAATCGTTGGGTACTGACTATAGAGTTGCGATTCGATACTATTTCGCATATTTGTCCGAGTCCAAATAAGAAATCGAACGTCGCCACCAATTGAAATTATTTCCAGGGAAAACCAGGCTCGGACTTTTCCTTCCCAATATCGGTCAATAAATGTCCCTTCACCACCAAGCTGATGGAGAGCGGTGAGGGCAATTTCCATCGCCACGGGAGACTTGGTTATATCCCGAGGCATTTTAATTTCAAGCAGAGTGGTTTGGGTTTTTGAGAAAAAAAGGTGACGAATGTAGCGCAACCACAGCTCCCAAAAAACGATCCCAAGGGTAATCGGCAACCACAATGGGTAGAAGGAAAAAAAGTATGCAAGAGCATTGTAGATTGTTTCTCCGTAGAGATCAACAATGAAATCTCGAATCATGGAAAAGATTATACCATGGAATATCGCCCTTCTTTATCTTTCTTGAAGTATTTTGGATTTTGGAGATTGACCATAATGGTGTTTTCTTTCACGTATCGCTCTTTCAGAACTTTTTCAATAATTTTATCTTTTGGCATTGGACCATTTTGTTCAATCACTTTTCGAATGACATCTTTAACTACTCCAGAAATGTAACCCCATTCAGAGAGAGCGTAGAGACCGCGACCCACCAGGACAAATCGAGGGTCTTTAATGAGTTCGTTGTGAGTGGTGGCCACATGAGCTTTTTTCTTGAAAAGTTTTTCAATTTGCTTTGCCACTTCCGTAAAGTGAATTGGTGAACCGTGCTTTCGGATAACGAGAAAGGCATAATCGCGCATGCCCTTGGCATTAACATTTGGAGAATGAGATTTGCCCCATTCACCGAGAGGATTTTTCGATACGGCCTTTGAGAGAGCTAGCCAGCGCTTCAAAATTTCTTCTTTTTTATACTCATCGGAAACTTCTTTTAAGTGTTCAGCAAATGAGGAAATAATATCTTGTTCAGAAACTAAATCATGATCTGAAAGATTGTTATAAAGTGCATGAAGTGATCGGTGAACTTTGTCTGAGAGTTCCTCGTCCATATACCAGCGATGCTTGAAGTTATCATCTTCTTTATTTTTCTTAAATGATTCGCCGAGAATAAGTAAAAGATTTAGATGATTGTGAACACTCTTGTCTTTAGAAACGTGATTGAGGAGATCTTCTTCAGAAATTAATCCGCCCAATGACTTTAAAACCTGTTCCAATTCGTCAAAAGCTTTTTTCTCCTTCTGATATTCTTTTGATTTGCGAATGGTGAGAATGGCATGATTCTCGATTTGGCGAACTCGTTCACGAGTAATGTTGTATTTCTTGCCAATAGCTTCAAGTGTCATTCGTTCAACGTCCTTTCCAAGGCCATACCGCGACGTCATAACATCCTGAGCCCGATCTGGTAAAACTGAGAGCAGTCTTTTCGTAACTTGTTTGGGTTTAAATGTAATCGTGGACATGTATGTAATTTGCTATTTACTTCTTTTTATCACTCTTAATCTAATAAGTCAAGTTTTTTACTCCATCACTATTATATTCAAAAGTCTACCTTTGACAAGGATGACTTTTTTTATTGTTTTACCATCTACCCATTTTTTAATTTCTGGTAAGGTCAAAGCTTTTTTCTGGACCTCAGATTCGTCAGCCTCAACTGAAACCCTCACCTCACCTCTGACCTTGCCATTAATTTGAATAGCCAAAGTAAGTTCTCTTTCGATTAATTTCGCAGGGTCAAAATGCGGCCATTTTTCAAGGTGAATTGACGTTTTGTGGCCAAATGCCTGCCACAGTTCCTCCGTAATGTGTGGAGCAAATGGTGATAAAAGTTTTAAGAAAATTTCAAAATAATCTTTTGGAATTTTTTCCTGTTTTTCCATTTCATTTACAAGAATCATGAGCGTCGACACTGCTGTATTGAAACTCATACTTTCGATATCGTCTGAAACTTTTTTAATAGTTTTGTGGACAAGAGTTTCCAGAGCAGCGTTTCGCTCAGTATCTAATTTTCCTTCAGCACGCGCTAAAAGCTTACTAGCTTTTGCGCTAGCTCTCGGGCCGTCGCCCTGCGAGATGCTTCCGGAAAACTGATACTGAGCTGTACGCCAGACTTTCTCCAAAAACCTTCGCGGTCCAACAATCCCATCCGTACTCCATGAAACCGCTTGATCAAACGGCCCCATAAACATCTCATAGAGCCTTAGAGTGTCTGCCCCGAACTGCTCAATAATCGTGTCGGGGTTGACCACATTACCCTTCGATTTAGACATTTTCTCCCCACCTTCGGCCAAAATAAGGCCGTGGGAGGTGCGTTTTTTGTATGGTTCTGATGTTGGCACCAAGTCCAGATCAAATAAAAATTTATGCCAAAAACGAGAATAGAGCACGTGAAGAGTTGTGTGTTCCATGCCGCCGTTGTACCAATCAATAGGCGTCCAGTAGTTTACTTTTTTGTGATCGGCAAATACTTTTTTATTTTTCGGATCAGCATAACGAAGATAGTACCAGGAACTGCCCGCCCAATTTGGCATAGTATCGGTTTCTCTTTTCGCTGGGCTTTTGCAAACAGGACACTTGGTATTGACCCATTTTGAAATTGCCGCGAGCGGTGATTCACCTGTGTCAGTTGGCAGATAATTTTCTACTTCTGGTAGTTTCACCGGCAAATCTTTTTCTGGTACCGGCACCCAGCCATTACCTTTTTCTTTGGCACAGTGTTCGCAATAAACCATAGGAATAGGCTCACCCCAATATCGTTGTCGGGAAAAGACCCAATCACGAAGTTTATAGGTCGTCACAATTTTTCCAAACTTTTGAGCAATTTTCTTTCTTGCTTCTTCAGAACTTTCCCCAGAAAATTCTTCGGAATTAATTAAAATTCCTTCACCGGTATAGGCTGCCTGAGCGGATTGCATTTTATCGAGCCAATTTCCAACCTCGGCATGGGTCATATTTTCATAATTTAGCTTGGATTTGTCGAGCCAGATAATTTCGTGATTATTCTTTTCTTCTTCAGAGATCTCCACTTGTTCATGATCGATAAGTTCAAAAAGTAAGGCGGTAGTGTAAGAAACCCGGTTTTGATCTTTATGAGCAGCAAAATATTCAGCTCGAACTTGGCCTTCAAGAACTTTTATTAACTTCACATTCACAAATCCTGTTTCTTCCTTGATTTCTCGCTTCGCAGCAGTTACCACATCCTCGCCTTCTTCAACCCCGCCCATAGGAAATGTCACCCAATTAAATTTATTCCATTTTAATCCGAGATATTTTCCCGTTTTGGGATCAAGAACAATGGCATGAATATTTTTTCGCTCAACAATTTTTTTCCCAGAGATTGGTGGATTTCGCTTATCAATAATATTTGGAACAATAACTTCTTTGATAGGTAAATTGTATTTCTTGGCAAAAATATTGTCTCGCTCATCATGCGCTGGCACGGCCATGACTGCCCCCGTGCCATAGTGAGCCAAGACATAATCAGCAATCCAAACTGATACTTCTTCGCCACTAGCTGGGTTTACGACCTTAATTCCTTCTAACTTTACACCGGTTTTTACTTTGTTTTCAGCCGTTCGTTCTGTTTCAGCTTTTTTTTGAGCAACTGTGATGTATTTTTGAACTTCATCCCAGTTTTTAATGTGGGATTTTAATTTTTTTACTAATTCATGTTCGGGCGCCACCACGACATAGGTCACACCCAAAAGAGTGTCGGCTCGAGTGGTAAAGACTTTTATTTTTTCCGGTGAATTTTTTAGTTTAAATTCAAATTCCGCTCCTTCACTTCTCCCGATCCAATTTCGTTGCTGAATCTTTATTCTTTCCTGATAATCGACAGTATCTAAATCTTTATCTAATCGGTCTGCATATTTGGTAATAGCCAACATCCACTGTTCTTTTTCTCGTTTTTCGACAACCGTACCACAGCGCTCACATTTACCATCAATCACTTCCTCATTGGCAAGACCGATTTTATCTTTTGGGCACCAATTGATGAACATTTTCTTCTTGTAGGCCAAACCTTTCTTATACATCTGCAAGAATATCCACTGCGTCCACTGGTAATACTGTGGATCAGAAGTATTTACTTCCCGACTCCAATCAAATGAATAGCCACCAGATTTTAATTGTCTTCGAAAATTATCAGTGTTTTTCTTGGTAACAATTTTTGGGTGCTGACCCGTTTTAATAGCAAAATTTTCAGTTGGCAGGCCAAAAGCATCCCAACCAATCGGGTACAAGACATTGTGGCCCTCCATGCGATGTTTTCGAGCCACCACATCCATAGCGGTATAGCTTCGAATGTGGCCTGTATGGAGGCCTTCGCCAGAGGGAAATGGGAATTCAACAAGAAGGTAATCCTTCGCATCCTTAGAAAAGTCTTTTGCTTGAAAGATTTTTTTCTTTTCCCATTCTTTCTGCCACTTTTTTTCTATTTTCTTGTGATCGTATGGGTTCATTACATATTCCGTTTCAGAGGGACAGTTGCATTACGGGGTGGAAAAAGTTCAGGATCAATCGTTCGTTCAAAACAATTTTCGCCCGCAGTATGTTTCCAATTTTGACCTTGAGGGTCGCCATAATACATTTCCGGTACGTTCACCCGATTGCCATCCTCACTTGGAAGATTGAAGGTGCCACAGAGTTTAAATGAATACGGACCTGTGCCCTGATATTTATACTGGGCATCAGTTTCTGGATCAATTGGCACAACATTACCCATAATTGGATCTTTAAGGTCATTGAGTGTTTTAGGAAGCTCACCTTTTTGTTGCCAGTAATACGTAATTTGACTTTGAAGGCCAGCAAGATCGTTGACTCGTTGTTGATCAAATCTAAGTTTACGCTGACTCACAGGACTGCCCACAACAATAAATGAGGTCACAATTCCGGCTAAAACCAGAATAATTGCTCCGAAGGCAAAGCTTCGGAATAATCTACCTCGACTTTCGAGTGGTCGCCAAACATCAAGGAGATAGTAGGTAAAAATAATTCCAGCTACCACAAGAACCGTGAGTACTTTCAAAATAAATCGAGTAGTTATCTCACCGTTTAAAAAATAATACACCAGGGTTGCAAGATCGATAGCCAGAGCCAGGCCTGCCAAAAACAAAGTTAAGTAGACGAGCCAGCGACGAATTCCCAGCTGTCGCTTTTCTGGATTTACCTGCAACTGTTTGTTGTAGAGCCAGCCAAGCAAAATATAGAGTGGGAACATGATGATAATAAAAGCCGTGGCCCAGAGCACTGCATCTTTGCTAAAAAATCCAGCATACGCATTGAGTCGATCTGGAAAAGATTTATTAATGATTTGAAAAATCAGATTTACAAAACTGATAGCACTAATATAAAGAGCAACGATAATGCCAAGGTGGAGAAAAAAATCACCTGGATTAATACGTGGTCGAGGTTGTTGAAAATTTGTTTGATCCATAAATTTTGGTAGCTAGTAATGGAGCAAATTATACCACTCTTTCACCTTTTTTCAATTGCATTGAC
>Ga0137433_1000623_pt1 | contig 18095 bp, 15 predicted proteins | sample EasRivERMZT840_2_FD_102335 | JGI IMG/M metagenome (GOLD analysis project Ga0137433, IMG submission 102335) | Soil microbial communities from meander-bound floodplain in the East River, Colorado, USA - East River MetaG ERMZT840_2 | ecosystem: Environmental > Terrestrial > Soil > Floodplain ...
CGAATGCCAATGACTCGAATAGCCCAAACCGGTAATCGAAAATCCGTTGCGCGCATCACCCTGGCTATATCGGATGACACCGTTCTTCTTTGGATGAGCATTGGGATGAACCCACGGACCGTCATCTGTAGCCCACTCCACCGCCGTCAACAGGTTTCCCCGGCCCAGGCGCGGCGAAACTGCGCCAAAGAATCGGAAGAAGTCATCGGAACCGCCGCTGATGCTTGCGACAGGCCGCTCGAGCCGGTTGAAGTAATTGATGTTCGCGGCGCCGACAGCGGAGAAGTCGCCTTCTTCCGCGTAATACGGCCCCTTTCTGAATTGCACACCGCTGACGAGTTCAGGAATCAGAAAGTTCGTGTCCGCATAGCCCTGCGCATGCGCGTGCGTCGGCATGTTGACTGGAATCCCGGCAATTGTCGTTGCGAAATCGAAACCATGATCGAGGTTGAAGCCACGCAGATAGTACTGCGGCGCTTTGCCTTCGCCGCTATGCTGGCTGATCACCATGCCCGGCACGGTTTCCAACACTTCTGCCGCACGGCTGAGAGGACGAGTCGTGAGTTGGGCTGCCGTTATTGCGCCTTCACTGCCGGATCGAGCCACACCAACGATGTTCTCGGCAGGATTTTCCAATTCCGCGAGATTGCGGAACGTCATCGGCGCGGTGATCGTGATGTCCGCGCTGGCGGAAATCGTCAATACGACATCCACGGTCGCGGTCCCGGCAGCCGCTACGACGACCGTGCGGCGCGCCGTATTGAAGTTGATCAGCCGGAAAGTGACCTCAGCGGGACCGGGCAGCACGTTGTCGAAGCGGTACGTTCCATCGGCTTCAGTGATGGTTTCGATGTGCTCGGTTGCGCCCATCTGCAGCAGCGAGACGGCAACTCCCGGAATTACCGCCTCGGTTTGGTCCATGACGCGCCCCGCTATTCTTCCGCGGGCTTGCGGGAATGCCCATACCGGTAGCAGCAATGTTGTAATGAGAACGAAAAATAGATTGTGACTCAGCCTCTTACGACCCATGGCCGCAGGGTAGCAACACCAACACGGCCCACCGCCTTAAGAGTTCCTTAAGTTTTCTTTAGAATCCGCGAGAGTCACCGCTGCCGTTAGTTCGACGTCGAGGCTTCCGCTTCCGCCTCGGTCCTCGCGGCATCGGGACTTTGCTCTGTCTTCAGGATTCGATACCCGACCAACAGCGATAGAACACCAGCCAGACCGGAGCCGCAAAGAATCGCCAGTTTAGCTGTTTCCAGAAGAGTCCCCGGGGGAAATGCAAGTTGAGCGATGAATAACGCCATTGTGAAACCAATACCGCCGACCATGCCGACGACGCTGATCGCAGGCCACCGCACACCTCCCGGCAATGTGGCGGCGCCCACGCGTTCGGCCAACCAGGACACTGCCAGAATGCCGATCGGCTTTCCGATCGTCAGGCCAAGTGCGACTCCAAGAAATACCCAGAGGGCATCCCCGGCAAAGGAGATTTCTCCTAAAGGAACTCCTGCGTTGGCGAAGGCGAAAAGAGGCATGATGCCGAATGCTACCCACCCATGGAGTAGATGTTGAAGTCTCTCCACAGGGGAAACGGCTTCCCGATTTGCGGTCTGAAGTGTGTCGAGTTGCGGCAGCAGTTCCCTGTCATCAGGCACCCCTTTTGAACGAAGCGCGCGAACTCCAGCCTCCGTCTGGTCGAGGAAGTTTTCTGCTCCGAACCATGCCCGGACTGGCGTCATGAAACCCACGATCACTCCGGCAAGCGTGGGATGAATTCCACCGAAGTAAGCTCCAGACCAAACCACTATTGCCGGGACAACGTATGCCAGGGGTGACCGGATACCCAGCATTTGCATGACGAATGTGCCCGCGATTCCCAGGCAAAGAACTGCAAACCCGAGCGCGACGAGCCCCGTTGAGTAGAACACCGCAATCACAATAATCGCGCCGACGTCATCAATTACTGCCAGAGCCAACAGGAGAATCCGCAGCGCGGGCGCCACGCGCTTCCCTAACAGGGCGAGCGCGCCGACCGCAAAGGCGATATCGGTCGCCATCGGAACAGCCCAGCCGGATACAGACGGACGGCCCAGGTTCATGCTGAGGAAGATCAAAGCAGGCACCAGCATTCCACCCAGCGCTGCCGCCAGTGGCAGCGCGGCTCTGCGGACTTCACTGAGTTCGCCGGCATGCATCTCCCTGCGGATTTCGAGTCCGACGACGAAGAAGAAAATCGTCATCAGGCCGTCGTTAATCCAAAAATGAAGATCTCGTTCGAATGCGAAACTTCCGAAGGTGATTCCAATTGGGAAATGCCAAAGATCGGCATAGAGGGAACGCCAGGGAGAATTCGCCCAAACGAGCGCGGCAGCCGCAACAATCATCAAGACGATGCCGCTGGCGGCTTCGATGGCAAGAAAACGTTCCACTGGTGCCAAGATACGTTGAACGCCCTTGCGCGCCGGCAACCAGGCACCTGGTGGATGGGGACTTGCGGTATTGGTAAGATCAGACTTTTTCGGCTTGGCCACGCAACCTCGCGTGCAGAATCACGCTCCACGGTGGCGGCCCGACCACACGTTAACCTGCGGTGACCTTCACCGCACCCTTGCCTCTATTCTTTCCACGTCCTCGCCCTGCGTCAACGGCTCGTTCGAACAAATGGGATCGGTACAAGAGCTCGTTGACCAGTCGATCGTCGGATGATGGTGTATCGTTCACTCGCGATGATTACTGTCAATGACTTGAGCTTCACTTACAAAAGCGGTCAAAAAGAAGCTATCAGCGGCCTCACCTTCGAAATAAACCGGGGGGAAGTCTTCGGTTTTCTGGGTCCCAGTGGCGCAGGCAAGTCGACCACGCAGAAAGTCCTGATCCGTTTGCTCCGGCAATATCAGGGAAGTGTGTCGGTCCTCAATCGGAATCTCAAAGATTGGGGGCCAGATTATTTCGAACAGATCGGGGTGTCCTTCGAGTTTCCTACTCACTTTTTGAAACTGACGGGTATTGAGAATCTCACGTATTTCAGTCGATTGTACGGGAGCTCCGCACATTCGCCGACACTCCTTCTCCGATGGGTGGGCTTGCAGGATGATGGCCGCATGCGCGTCTCTCAGTATTCAAAGGGAATGAAGAACCGGCTCAGCGTGGCCCGCGCTCTGCTCCATAGTCCGGACCTTCTTTTCATGGACGAACCGACGGCGGGACTGGACCCGCTGAGCGCACGACGTATTAAGGATCTGATCAGAGAACAAAAGGCGGCTGGCAAGACAGTCTTTCTCACGACACACGATATGTCCCTGGCCGATGAACTCTGTGATCGAGTGGCGCTCATTGTTGATGGCCGCATTCAAGTCATTGCTCCACCGAGGGACTTAAGACTTCGGTACGGCCAGTCCAGAGTCAGGGTCGGTTATCGACTTGGCGACAATGTCGAGCATCGGGAATTTCCGCTGATCGGGCTATGCGATAACTCCGAGTTCCTGGATTTGCTCCGGACCCATGAAGTACAGACGATGCATTCATTAGAGGCATCGCTGGAGGATGTCTTCATCCGGCTCACGGGACGTGGACTGTGACGAAAAGACTGATTTCGACGATCGGTTGCGATCTCAGGCTACAGGTTCGAAACGGCTTCTACCATGCGGCGGCATTTGTGGCCTTGTTCTGGATACTGGCGCTGAGCCGAATATCGCCGGATCGCCTGAGCTTCTGGATGCCTGTGTTGATTTTGTCCAATCTCACTATCAACACGTTCTATTTCATGGCAGGTCTGGTGCTTTTGGAAAAGGCCGAAGGTACGTTAATGGCACAAAGGGTCACGCCTTTGCGAGTCTGGGAGTACCTGGTCTCGAAAGTTGTCACTTTGACGCTTCTGACCGTTTTCGAGAGCTTTCTGATCGTCCTATTTGGTTATGGGCCAACGTTTGGAGCGATTGCGCTTTTACTGGGAGTTATATCGTCGGCTGTACTCCTGGTTTTGGTCGGGTTCCTGGTCGTTATTCGCTACGACTCCATCAACGAATTCCTTTTTCCGAGTTTCGTCTTCTCATTGATTTTCGTCCCGCCCTTCCTCAGCTATTTCGGCCTGATTGAAAGTTGGCTAATCTACCTACATCCGATTCAGGGTTCACTGCTACTGACACAAGGTGCCTTCGGTCGAATCGAGAATTGGCAGTTGTGGTATTCGCTTCTGTACTCGATGTTGTGGAGTGGGATCGTTCTGTTTCTAAGCCGCCACACATTCGAACGGTTTGTGATTGCTACGGAAGGGGAATGACCCGTTGACGATCTTTGAAGTTGTCAGGGCCCTCGGTCCTATCGACGTCAAGAGCGTTAGACGTGACCCCTTGCTTCGCTGGCTGATTGTCTATCCTCTTGCGATGGCGCTTTTGATCCGATGGGGTGTGCCCATTCTGAGAGCTCATTTGCTCACACGGTTTCAGTTCGATCTCCATCCCTACTATGGATTGTTCATGAGTTTCGTGCTGCTGATGACACCTGTGCTGGCCGGCATCGTGATCGGTTTTCTGCTGCTCGATCAACGGGACGATCAGACACTTACAGCGCTGCAGGTCACGCCGCTCACACTAAGCGGGTATTTCGCCTATCGCATTGCAGTCCCGACCGTTGTGAGCTTTGTCGTAACACTGGCGGTGCTGCCACTCGCCGGTCTGTTGGACCTGGGCCCACTCGCTACTGTCATCGCGGCCCTCAGTTCCTGCTTGCTGGCACCGATCTATGCCGTATTCCTTGGTGCGTTTGCTTCGAACAAAGTCCAGGGGTTTGCGCTGTCCAAAGCCCTGGGTGTCTTGCTGCTCCCGCCACTGGTCGCCTATTTTGTCAATCCGCCATGGCAATTCCTGTTTGGTCTGGACCCGCTTTATTGGCCAGTAAAGGTGTTTTGGCTTGTGGAGGCCAAAGCAGTTATCGCCTGGGTGTATCTGGCCATCGCAATTATCGTGCAAGTATTTGTGCTGCGCCTCCTTCTGCAACGCATGAATCATCGGGGGACAACCTAGGTTGTTTCAAGATGTGCGAAATGTTCTGTCGGATCCTGTCCACAAAAGTTCCAAGACACCCTCCTCACTCACTCACGCGGAGGGGATCGCGCTGGTCCGATACCTGGCTTCGAAGATACCGCGAAGGGCATTAAAACAGCGGATGGGCTCGCCATTTCGGAGGTCGCCGGCTTGAATCACACCCTCAACGATCTCGCCGCACGACAGCAGTTCTTCACGCAGAACACCAGGCAGCAGTCCGCAGGACACACGCGGCGTGACCCATCGACCGTCACGAAAGACCGCAATGTTCATGATCGTGGTCTCCGTGATTTCTCCTCGCTCGTTGATCAGAATTGCGTCGGTCCGGTCATCGCACTCGCGGCGCGCGGCATCGTAAACAGCACGGTTGGTCGTCTTGTGGTACAGGAACTGGTCGCTGGAGTTCACGCGAACGCTCGAAAGTATCAAACGTTCAGCATGACCTTGCGGCAAGGGCCTGCAGTCGAGCGTCAACTCGCCATCTTTGGAAAGAGTGAGCCGGAGTGAGCTATTCGGCAGCGCGGCAAGGGCGATCGATCGGCGGATTTCCGGAACATCGCAACGGAACGAGAAAAAGCCCGACGATCGACTCAGCCGATCCAGATGCCTGTCGAGCAGAAATACGTCCCTGCTCTCTGAAACGCGCATGGTTTCGATCAGGCGGAAATCCATTTTCAGGATGCGGCGACTTTTTCCTTCGCTTCTTCCTTTTTAGCGGGAGGAGGAGACGGCGGCATTGGCGCCGCCAGCGGACCCGGAGAGCCTTCTCTTTCGTGTCCGGGACGGCTGTCCTTCTGCAGGAAGTAATTGACCCAGGCGCTCGTGCCGCTCAGGGCGCGGTCGGGCGGCGGAACGTAAATCTTCAATAGATGGAGTTCGTCTGCTGCCTTGGCGCGTTCGTAAACATTCACCCAGATGCACAGACGTTCCGGAATGACTTCGCACTGGCTCATGTGCGTGCCGCCGCACGGTCCGTTGCGAAGCTGCTTGGGACAAGTCTGCGGGCAGACATACTGCATATCCGGAATGACGCAATTGCCGCATTCCTGGCATCCGAACGCCGGCACCTTGATCGCGCTTTCCGCACGCACGGCATACTTCGAAAGCGTGGGATTGCTGTCGATAAAGCCGTAGATTGCGCGGCCCACTTTGTACATCAACGAGCCTTCCGGAAACTGCTTCGGCGACATCAGGTGCCAGAATTTATTCAACGCGCGCTGCTTGAACGGCAGAGGCGGCAATGCCGGAGCCGTGCTCTTCTCGTACAGGTAGAACGCGGACTTCGGTGGATAGCACTCGCTTTCCACGAGGTCCTGCCATTGCGGCGCGAGTGCTTTTCCGCGCTCGATGATCCAATGCAGATGGTCGGTTTTGTGCGTCCCGCCGAGATAAGCGCCGGCATAGCCCATTCCTCGCAGGATCGCGACCATTCGCGCCGCCCGTTCGAGCCGCTGGGCCTCGCCTTTATCCCTGGCCGTCGTTTCCTCGCGGATCCGTTCGACGAGATCCGGTGATACCCAGCATCCCGGCGGCGATCCGGTTGTCATTCTTTCTGCGGGTTTCAGACCGAGAACATAAACGTTGCCGAGAACGGGCTTGTTAATTCCACGCTCATCCAGATAGCGCTTCAACTCCGCAAATTTTCTGGCGTCGTAGCCGAGCTGGGTGATGGCCCAGTCCGCTCCTGCTGCGAATTTATTCTCGAGCTTCAGGTACTGGTACATGCAGTCGGGCTCGGTGTATTTGAATGGCGAAACCGCGACCGAGACCCACAGCGGCAAACCCTCTTTTTCGCGCAACTCGTTGATCATCGCAACGAGCTCGACGGAGTCCACATCGAAGATGGGAGTCTGGCCTTTAGGATAGTCGCCGGTGATGGCGAATATGTTCTCCATGCCGAGACCCGCGATCGTGCGGACCATTTCACGCAGTTGAAGACGATTCTTGCTGACGCAGGTGACGTGAATATTCGGGGTGAGGCCGCGGGCTTTTGCTGCTGTGCCGACGCGTACGGGATCCTGACCGGCGGAACCGCCCGCATAACTCGTAATGCCGCCGGCAACGACGCCCGGCATCATGGCGAGGTCGGATGCAATCTTCAGCAATCCGGCTTCGCGGGAAATGCGGCTGGCCACGATCTCGACGACATGACAAAACTGGCCGGCCTGAAGCGTTTCCCGCAACGGATTGCGTGGCACGTTATGCTCCGAGTTCTTTTCGAACGATCTTCGTTCCCTGCACCATCGTTCGGAGCTTGGAGAACGCGACTTCCTGAGGCAAATGCAGGCATCCGCAATCCGGAAGGACGAAGACGCGCTCCGCGGGCACAAACTTCAACGCTTTGCGGATGCGCTCCGCGACGATCTCAGGGGTTTCGACTTCATGCGTCTTCACATCGATGACACCGACGCCGAGTTCGAGTTTGTTCGGGAACTCCTTGAAGAGTTCAAGATCCTCGCCGCCGCGCCGCGCGAATTCGAGCGTGACCTGCTGGACGTTCGCTTCGAGGATAGCCGGAAAGAGGTACTTGTAATTGCCGGCCCATGACGGCTTGCCATACCGGTTGCCGTAGCAGACGTGCAGCGCGATCTTTGCATCGACGCCCTCAACGAGCGTGTTCAGGACTTTCACGCCCCACTGAAAATCTTCCGGAAATCCCGAGTAGTACGGCTCGTCGATTTGAATGAAGCGGGCGCCGGCGCGAGCGAGCTCTTTGAGCTCCATGTTCATGACGCGCGCGAGGTCCGTGGCGAAGGCCTGCTCGTTTTTGTAGTGCTCGTCTTTGATTCGTTTGACGAGCGAGTGCGGACCGGTGACGCAGAACTTCGTACCGTGATCCGTAAACTGCGACAGGAATCGGAAGTCGTCGGCAAGCCGGAGAGACGCCATCGGAATCTTGCCGCGCACGACCCAGTCATAGAAATCGTAGTAGAACTTTTTGTTTGTGTGATCGGTCTGCAGGCCGGGCAGACGCTCGGCGAAATAATCGATCATGTTGTCGCGGCGCAATTCTCCATCGGTGATGATGTCGAGACCGCAGACTTCCTGGTCTTTAATCGCAGCCTTCACAGCGGAATCATGGATCTCATCGAGTTCCTGCCGGCTGATCCGGCGCGCAAAAAACTCGGTTTTCAGCCGCTCCAGCCAGCCGGGCATGGAATAGCTTCCGACAACGGTGGTGGGCAATATCGGCAGACTCATTTGGTTCTACTCCCGATGTGTGGTGTAAAGCATGGACGTTCGCGATCCTTCTCTGTAATGGAATGGCGCGAAATGCACGTCATATCCGGCCCGCGCGCCGACCTCGGCGAGCAGCGCGCCGTTGACCCAGTTTACAATCGATCCGTCCATTTTACCGGGCCCGCGAAACAGTTTGCCGTAGTCTTCGAGCTTCGTAACAAAGATGTCCTGCACCTGCAGGTAGCCTCGGGGATGCAGCAGAGGCATCGTATTCAGAAAACTTTCGAGCGCTCCGGAGCTGAGATGGAAGCGCTGATTCATCACGCCGTCTCCCACGAAGTTCTCCAGCAGAGTCGGCTTCACACCCGCAGGCAGCGGGGCATCCAGAATGCTCTGTATGGAAATCAGGCGTTCTTCCAGCCGTATCGCATCCCACACCGATCTCCAGAACGTGACGCCCTGCTCGACGTTCGCATGATGCAGGTGAGTCGGACCGACTTCGAGCAGTCTGGTCACCGTGCGAACGAACTCGGCCGGTGGAATTCCAAATGCTTCCGAAATGCGCGCTGCCGTGGCGGCCGGCACGTATGCGCGCGCCTCGACGAAGTACAGTTTGCCTTCGCGCACGACGATTTCGTCGGTCGGCAGGTTGTCATACACATTTGTGAGGTGGATCGAGAGAACTTTGTAGCGAAGGAATGAAAGCGATTTAAACGGATCGAGCGCATCGACTGCAAGAAAGCTCGCCAGTTCCCGGTGCTCCTTAACAGCTTCCAACGCGCGATTCAGCGTCGGCATCGAATAATCCGCCAGCAGGAACCGGATGCGCGGGTAGTACTGCGTCCCCCGCTCCTTATCCAGCGCGCGAAAACGATCCAGCCACGCCGCGGCTCGCTGCCCGGTTCCCACACCGATCTCGAGAGCAAAAATCTCCTGTGGAAGCTGGTTATGTCCATCCAGATCTTTCAGCAGCGTCCAGAAATCGGCGACAGCGTCCGCAACCGCTTCGGGATGATTCGCGTCCGACGTTCCGCCCGGCAATGACTTCTCGAAGCCATGGCCCGCAGCAGTTTCCCAAAGAGGAAGGTGTTGCCAGAACAGGTTGTTGAATCGCCATATAATGCCGGAACGAACCGGAGCAAACGGTTCGAGATAGACGCGTTTACGCGCGCCGGCAGCAGGGTCGATGGCGTCGTTCAGCGCATTGACGAATTCGTCCTTGAGCTGGTCGGGGCGGACCTGGCGAAGGTCCACGCCGACTTCGATCCACGGCAGAATCTCTTCACCCTTGACGGCGCGCCGCAGCGTAAGAGCTTCACGAAAATTCGTCTTGTACTGCAGCCAGTCGAGGTGAACATTAAGATTTTCAAGGATTCTGGGCGGCACCTGGCCTTCGCCCGCAGCCGTTACGAGAGCGGATGCGACACTTGCGGCAAGGGCCGTTTGCTTTGGGGGAATATGGTTAACGTGGAGAATCATTAGAAAAAACCAGGACAGGTTTATACCCGACAAATCACGCTATTGACAAGGCCGACTCACACAATGACAATACGAACTCGTAAGATCAGATAGCAGTTCGGACACAAAGATGTGCCGAACCGCTCGGCACAGTAGCTATTGGACATCGAGGTCCAGGACATTGCGATGCGCAGTGTTCTGGGCTTTTTTATTTTATGGGCTTTTTTGGAAGGTCTTAATTTGGTGGCAACAAATCTGTCGGCAAAGAAGTTTGAAGGAGACCGAATGGATGCGGCAAGGCAACTGGCGGTCCTGGTAGAAGCCGGTCTTGTCTTCGGCGGTGAACTCTCGCCGGCCGTCGCTTTCGAGCAGGTGCTGGAGGTTCTCAGACGGAGACACGAAGTCATTCGTGGCGCCGTCACGCTGTTGGACGCGAAAACACAGGAAATCCGGGTGGAAGTTTCGAGCGGCTTAACCGACGGCGGACGGTTCGCCCGCTACCGCCTGGGAGAAGGAATTACCGGCCGTGTCGTGGAAACGGGCAAACCTATCGTGGTTCCCAAAGTCAGCAGCGAACCGATGTTCCTGAACCGCGCGGGCAAGCGCGATCTGAACAAACAGGAAATCACATACATGTGCGTTCCGATCGTGGTGAAGAACAAAACTGTCGGAGCGCTCGGCGTCGATTTGAAATTCAAGCCTGAGCGGGACTACGACTCGGAAATGAAAAGCCTGAGCCTCATCGCCGCGATGATGGCGCAGTCCATCAAGGCGGAGCATCTGGTCGACGATGAGAGACGCCGCCTCATGGATGAGAACTCGCATCTGCTCGAAGAACTCAAAGAGCGATACGACTTCTCGAACATCATCGGAACAGCAGGACCAATGCGCCAGGTGTATGAGCAGATCGCCCAGGTGGCGCACTCCAACACGACGGTGCTCATCCGCGGCGAATCCGGAACGGGAAAGGAACTGATCGCCCACGCGATTCACTACAACTCTCCTCGCGCGCAAAAACCGTTCATCAAGGTCAGTTGCGCTGCCTTGCCGGAGACGCTGATCGAGTCGGAACTGTTCGGATACGAGAAAGGCGCTTTCACAGGCGCGCAGAATCTCAAGAAAGGACGTTTCGAACTCGCCGAGGGCGGCACACTGTTCCTGGACGAAATCGGAGATATCAATCTCACGACGCAGGTGAAACTGCTTCGCGTTCTGCAGGAGAAAGAGTTCGAGCGATTGGGCGGCACGAGCACCATTCGAACGAACGTCCGCCTGATTACCGGAACCAACAAGGATCTGGAAAAGGCGATGGCCGATGGAAAGTTTCGCGAGGATCTTTATTACCGGTTGAACGTATTCGCGATCTTCGTACCGCCGCTGCGCGATCGTAAATCCGACCTCCTGCTGCTGGCGGATCACTTCCTGCAGAAATACGCGCGCGAACACCGGAAAGACATCCGCCGCATTTCAACACCGGCGATCGACATGCTGACGGCGTATCACTGGCCCGGCAATGTACGCGAACTGGAAAACGTCATCGAGCGGGCGGTGCTGGTGTGCGACAGCAATGTGATTCACGGCCATCACCTCCCGCCGACGCTTCAAACCGCGCAGGCTTCCGGCACAGTGCAGACACTGTCACTGGGAGATGCGGTTGCCGCGTATGAAAAAGATATCGTCCTGGATGCGCTGAAAACGACGCGTGGAAACCGCGCGAAGGCTGCCCGGCTTCTGGGAACGACCGAGCGCATCATCAATTACAAAGTTCGCAAATACGGAATCGACAGCAACCGGTTCCGTGGTTAGGTTTTCTGCCCCAGCGTGACTAGCCTCCCCCACCGGCAGCATATGCACACTGCCGGTGGGTTTCTTTTTGACCGCATCGTAAGTACGCAATTGTTTTCTTCCCTCTCTGTGCAGTAATGTTCCCGGTCATGCCGAATCAACTGTTTGCACGTAAACCTCTCGAACTACTCCTGGCGGAAATGAAGGGCGAGCACCGGCTTCGCCGAGTGCTTGGCCCGGTGCAACTGACGAGTCTGGGCGTCGGCGCGATCATCGGCGCCGGCATTTTCGTCGCTACTGGATCGGCGGCGCATAACGTCGCAGGACCGGCTCTGATGATGTCATACGTCGTGGCAGGCATCACCTGCGTCTTCGCGGCGCTCTGCTACGCGGAGTTTGCGTCGATGGCGCCGGTCGCCGGCTCCGCGTATACATACGCATACGCGACTCTGGGCGAATTGTTTGCGTGGATTATCGGATGGGATCTCGTCCTCGAATACGCTGTGGGTTCGGCAACGGTAGCGAATGGCTGGTCGAGCTTTCTGCAAAGCCTGCTTCCGAAAATGGGCATCGAGTTGCCTGAAGCGATACGGCGTGCACCAATTGCATACGATGCGGCCGCCGGACATTTCGTCCGTACCAACAGTCTTATAGATCTGCCCGCAGTCATCATCGTTCTCATTGTCACCGCAGTGCTCGTGAAAGGCATTCAGGAGAGCGCGAGTTTTAACGCAGGAATGGTGGCGATAAAAATTGCGGCCGTGCTCTTTGTCATCATGGTCGGCGCCTTTTATATCAACCCCGAAAACTACCGGCCTTTCGCGCCATTTGGATGGGGAGGATTGAATATCTTCGGTCACACGGTCTGGGGTCAAACGGTTGGCGGCACGCCGGTAGGCATGCTCGCCGGCGCCGCCATCATCTTTTTTGCGTACATCGGATTCGATTCAGTATCGACGCACGCAGAAGAAGCCAAGAGGCCGAACCGGGATGTACCAATCGGAATCGTCGCCTCCCTGCTGATCTGCACTGTCCTTTATGTACTAGTCGTTGCAGTGCTGACTGGAATGGTCAAATACAACCAGATCGATACAGGCGCGGGTGTCTCGGCGGCCTTCCTGTCCGTCGGTTTAGGTTGGGCCGAAGTGATCATCGCCACCGCAGGTGTGGCGGGAATCACGTCGGTGCTGTTGGTCATGATGCTCTCGGCGCCAAGAGTCTTTCTCGCGATGGCGCGAGACGGCCTCGTTCCTTCGAGTTTCTTTTCATCTATCCACGAACGGTTTCGAACTCCATGGAAGAGCACGATTCTCATCGGCAGCTTCGTCTCGATTGGCGCCGGTCTGCTGCCGATCGACGCCTTACTTCAGATGACCAACATCGGGACGCTCTTCGCGTTCGCAATCGTCTGCATGGCCGTGCTCATCATGCGCAGGTCGAATCCGAACGCCGAACGCCCGTTCCGATGCCCGCTGGTGCCGATCGTTCCAATCCTCGGCATCATCATGTGTCTGGTTTTGATGTTCTCGTTGCCGGCGGCGAACTGGGTCCGCCTGTTTGCCTGGCTTGTGCTCGGGCTATTCATCTACTTCGGGTATGGCCGCCATCACAGCGTCATGAAGGGATACCTGGCTCATGAAATGTCGGCGCACGGCATTTCACCCGGCGGGTCGCTTGAAACCGACATCAACGGAAAGCGGAAGGTTCCGCCGAAGAAGAAGTAAGGAAGCGATCACGCCTCGGCTTTTGAAACCGCTGCTGAGGCAGTCGCCTTTTCGATGCGAGCCGACCGGAGCATGGTGGCTGCCGTATAAACAACGACAATGATCACCAGCCATCGGACAGACCACAGAGGCAGTTCCTTTACGAGGTACGCTGCCAGCAGAACTGCCGGCACACCTCCGATGAACAGGCCCAGCGCGGCGCGCAGGTTATAACTGCGTTCACGAATGAATCGCAGACTCCCGACCGGCATCAGGAAGGCGCAGGACCCCATCATGATGGGAAACGCGGCTTTAGGATTCATGCCCAGCAGGCTGACCAGAATCATGCAAGGCGCGTAGAGCCCGATTCCGAGCGTCATCAACGCACCCAGAACAAAGTTGGCTGCAATCGCCAGGACCAGCACTCCACCCCGAACTCCGATCGCCTCTCCGCCGGCAGGAAAAAGCTGCATCTGCGTCATGAACATCAGTGTCGCGGCAACCAGCAGCGCCGCGCCCATGCCGATCTGAACGTTCCGCCGAGGCCAACTGGAAACCACTCCGGCACCGAGCCAGGCGCCCAGAATTGACGCGGCAATCATCGAAAAGAGGGTGAGAACATCCACTTCGACGAGCGTCGTAAAGATCACAGCCTGAGCCGTCGTCGGCAGCGTGTGTCCGACGTTCAGTGTGCCCGGAATGACTCGATCATTGACGCTCTTGTTCATTCGAAACAGCGCTGTTGTCGTGGCGAAGGAACCGATGCCCAGGGTGTCGAAGAAATTGGTGAGAGCGCCGATTCCGACTTGCATGGCAGTCGGCGGCCCGACCTGAAGATCCGAAGTGACCGTTGCTGCCTGGCGGCGAGTCTTTGCAATCGACATCCACCAACCGACAACGAAGACTGCCGTAACGATACCCAAAGCGATGAGAAGACCAGTTATTGCGTTCATTTTCCCCGTGAGTGTAACTGCGTTTCCAGGTTTTTACAGGAGGAAAAAACGGAGTCCGTTTCAACTACACCGGGGTCCTCCTCCGCTCCAGTATGGTAGTATGGCAACAATATGGTAAAGATGACATTCACCTTCGATGAGCAGACCGTCGAAACACTGCGGCGCGCCGCCGCACGTTTGAAAAAGCCCCAGAGTGTCATCGTCCGCGAAGCTATTCAAGACTATGCAAACCGCGCCGATCGATTGAGCGATGACGAACGAAAGCGAATGCTGAAAGTGGTCGATCGAATGATGGCGAGGCCGGCCGGCAGAACCGATGCTGAAGTCGATGCGGAGATAGCCGAGGTTCGTGCTGCGCGCAAATCGGGAGGCCGGCGGACCCGATTGTCATGATCCATCTCGACACTTCCCTTTTGATCGACGCATTGACCGGTTCAAAGCGTTCCGGGGCCCGCCTGCGCAGTCTGATTCTGGAAGGCGAGAGACTCGTCCTCGATTCCATTGTTGTGTTCGAATGGCGGCGCGGCCCGCGTACTCAGGAAGAAATCTCAGATCAGGAAGCATTGTTCTCAGCTTCGGATTGTGTTCCCTTCGGCCCGGCTGAAGCCCTCCTCGCAGCGGACCTTTATCGGTCGGTCAAAAGGGCGCGGGGCCGCGAAATCGATATTGCGATCGCGGCGTGCGCAATTGTCCACGCGGCGCAATTGTGGACTCTGAAGCCCGAAGACTTTAAAGACATACCGAACTTAAAACTGCTATAACCCGCCCAGACATCGCGACAAAATTGTATTGACATCAAAAACTCGTTAGTTTAAAAACTCGACACGCGTTCACGATGAAGTGACCGCAGTTTCTGACGATGAAGTCCTCAACTCCGAAAAGCGGATTGAGGGCTTTTTTATTTTGCCGGACACTGCAGTCTGGTTCCGACACCGACGTCCCGGGTGAATTTCGCCCGCGGGCGTTTTTTTTTGGGCGGAAAGCGGGACGTGTGTGGGCACTCATGCAGATGAATTTCGAAGAATGAAAAGGGAGGATGACATGTCGTCATTGAGTAAACGGAATGGGTTGTGGCGCCGTCTGCCGGTGCTGGCCCTGTTGGTATTAACGATGTCCCCGCTGGCCGTGTTTGCGCAGCAGGCGCCGGCTGCGCCGCCCGATCTTGCGACCCAGGTAGCGGATCTGACGGCCAAGGTTGCCAGTAGCAAAGTGGCGGCGGACACAATGTGGACGCTCATCACGGCGTTTCTTGTGTTCTGGATGAATGCCGGTTTCGCTTTGGTGGAGTCCGGCTTCTGCCGAGCCAAGAATGCGGTCAACATTCTGTCCAAAAACTTCATCGTCTTCGCCTTGTCGTCCCTGGCGTTTTACTTTGTGGGCTGGGGCTTGATGTTTGGCAACGGGAACGCATTCATGGGCACAAGCGGGCTATGGATGCTCGGCGGCGCGGACAATAGCCCGGCCACGGGGATGGACTATATGGGCGATTACGGTGCCATCAACTGGACCGGGATTCCGCTCTATGCGAAATTCTTTTTCCAATTGGTCTTCGCGGGTACTGCGGCAACGATCGTTTCCGGATGCGTGGCTGAACGAATCAAGTACCTCAGCTTCATCATCTTCTCCGTTCTGCTCGTCGGAATTGCATATCCCATCACGGGCCACTGGATCTGGGGCGGCGGATGGCTTGCGGCGCGCGGCTTCTGGGACTTCGCCGGTTCCACGGTCGTGCACACGGTGGGCGGCGTAGCGGGCCTGGCAGGAATCCTGATTCTTGGGCCCCGCATCGGCAAGTTCAAAACGGATGGAAGCGTGAACCCGATTCCGGGCCACAACATGACATCCGCAACCCTGGGATGCCTGATCCTGTGGCTGGGCTGGTTTGGGTTTAACCCTGGTTCAACGATGGCTGCGGACCCGGGAGCGATCTCACACATTCTCCTCACGACAAATATGGCGGCCGCCATCGGCCTGTTGACCGCAACCGCGACCGCATGGCTTGTATTGGGGAAACCGGATCTGGGCATGACCATCAATGGCTGTCTCGCGGGTCTGGTTGCAATCACGGCTCCCTGCGCATACGTCAGCGTCACCAGTTCAATCATCATCGGCGGACTCGCCGGCGTCATTGTCGTATTCGCGGTGCTCTTCTTCGACAAAGTGAAAATCGACGATCCGGTCGGCGCTCTGGCAGTGCATCTCGCTAATGGCGTATGGGGAACAATCGCTGTCGGCCTCTTCGCCCAGGACAAAATCACGGGCGTGGCGACTGGCAATGGCCTGCTCTTCGGTGGCGGCGCCGGCTTGCTGATGACTCAGATCATAGGCTCGGCTTCTGTCATTGCTTTCACCTTCGCCGTGTCTGCGATCTTCTGGACGGTCATCAAAGTCGCGTTTGGCTTGCGTGTTGCGAAAGATGAAGAAATCGAAGGTCTGGATGTCGGCGAACACGGGATGGAAGCTTATGCCGGGTTCCAGATGACTACGAGCGACTACCACGCCATGACTTCCGCAGAACGCGCGTCGGTTGGCGAATTGGCTAAAGCTCCGAGACCGACCAAGTAGCAGCAACTCCGCAACGGCGCCGGGGACAGGAGACCCGGCGCCTTCCTCATCGAAGGGACAAACGAAATGAGTCCACAGTTTTTCTTAGCCGCCGCCGCCTTGGCGATCGCGATACTGGTACCGCTTGGCGCTCCCGTTCCTGCGATTGCTGTAGGAATTGCTCTGGCAGGTCTCCTCGTGGCGACGAAGCAGAAGTTCAACGAGCCGTCATCGACCAGAATTAAAAAGAAAGCAGCCCGGTAAAGTCAGCTGCTCATCATCGGTTAAGATTGACGATGATGAGGGCGTCATGAAATTGATCAAGTGCATCATCCGTCAGGAAAAGCTCTCCGACGTCGTAACCGCGCTCGCTTCAATCGTTCCTGGAATGACGGTGTCGGACGTCCGCGGTCACGGGCGCCAGCGGGGTCATAAGGCCGTTTATCGCGGCGTCGAATACAACCTGACGCTCCTGCCGAAAGTCATGGTTGAAATCGTCATCGACGATAACAAGGTCGATGATGTCGTCACCGTGCTGGCGACGACGGCTCGGACGGGTGAGATTGGCGATGGACGGATTTTCATCACCGCGGTCGAGGAAAGCTACCACGTCCGGACCGGCTTCATGGACCGTTGACGCTTCAACCCACTGACCCTTTGTAAAGATCCTTCCTCAGATGATCCAGGATCAGCAGCGTTGATTCCTCGGCATGCCCCCACCGCATCAACGCCTGCCGCACCATCTCCACACCGCCTTCGAATTCGGGCTGCACGGCAGCAGCGACACCCAGATTACGAAGTTCTTCAAGATGGTGCTCCCGGGCGGCCCGGGCAATCACCGTCAACTCCGGTTTCAAGAGTTTGGCGTAATGGATGGCGAGGTGAACGGTGTTCTGATCCGGCATCGTGAGCAACAGCATCCTCGCCCGGTCGATTCTCGCCGCCGACAATATTTCAGAGCGCGCTATGTCCCCCCACACACCGGGAAGCCCGGCCGCAGTCACGTCCGTCATGAGTGCATGGTTCATTTCAACGACGACGAAAGGAATTTTCGCCTGGGTCATGGCCCGCGCTACTGCGCGTCCGGCTCTTCCGTAGCCCGCGACAATGACGTGTTCCCGGGTTCCCAATGCGGGTAACTCGATCGGTTTGACCGGCGACTTCCGCTTTAGATGCTCGCGCCACGCCCTGCCGAGCGGCAGCGCCATCCTCGATACAATCGGGGCCAGCGCCATCGTGATGACCGTCGATGTGAGCGTCAGATCGTAAGTCGCCTTCGATATGAAGCTTCCTGAAAACCCGATCCGTGCAAGAACAAAGGAAAACTCGCCGATCTGCGATAAGCCCAACCCGACGATCCACGGCGCCATGTTCTGATAGCCGAACAAACGAGTGACGACGCCGATAATGAGCGCTTTCCCCGCAAA
>Ga0137433_1000625_pt1 | contig 18056 bp, 17 predicted proteins | sample EasRivERMZT840_2_FD_102335 | JGI IMG/M metagenome (GOLD analysis project Ga0137433, IMG submission 102335) | Soil microbial communities from meander-bound floodplain in the East River, Colorado, USA - East River MetaG ERMZT840_2 | ecosystem: Environmental > Terrestrial > Soil > Floodplain ...
CCTTGGTAACGGTCCCCACGAGGTTGACCGGTTTAGTCTCGTCATAGGCCGCCGAGAAAGCATGATGCGACGCCAGCGGCATGGCGCCGAGCAGGAGAGCCACTGTGACCACGACACCAGCGATCGTCATTTTGATCCGCATGGAATCTTTCTCCTTCCTTAAGTTCGACCAATTTAGCGTCGGGCCCACCGTCCAAGCCATTTCGGTACACCGCTTCGCGGCCTTCTTGATTTGGCATTGGCCGGTTCCCCCACGCCGATCATCACTTCTTTGCGGCCTCGGCTTCCCGGATCTGCGAGCCTGTCGCCCAGTTCATCAAGCCGTAATTCTGTTCGTGGCACGCAAACTCATAGATCGGCGCCTCGATTCTCGGCCAAACGCTGTCTATGGACCAGGGTCTCGTCCACGTCGTCGGATCAGTTACCGTGAATTCGTAACGCATGGTCTGCGGGCCGACAAGCGTATAGCGTTCCACAAGCTTCAACCCGACGGTTGAACCTCGGAAGTTCCGTTCTTTGTGGAAATTGGTTGTCTCCACAACCAGCGTGTTCCCATCCCAGCGACCTCGCGCGTCTCCGAGCCACTGACCGACGCTCTGAGGCAGATGTGGGCGCCCGTCCAGTGGAATGATGCGGACATCGTTATTCGCCTGGATGACCATCACCACGTATCCCGGCGTCTGGATGATCTCGGACTCGGCGGTGACGCCGCCCGGAATCTTCGGCGGTCCTCCGTTCCCGGTGATGCAACGGGTGTATAGAGCGGCCCATGTCACATCCACGCCGCCTTTCGCGCGTGCGGCGGCGGCCTCGGCTTGCCGTTTTCTTGCTTCCGGCGTCAAAGGCGGAATTCGACCGTCCGGCGGATCCACAATCAGCGACGTGCGCAGGTTCGGCCGGACGCCGCTTTGCCAGGCGTCCATTCCATATTCCTTCCAGTCATAATGAACGACTCTCTCATCGACCTCTGCGTCCGTCTCGACGGCCCGTTTGAAAGCCGCCAGCGCCTCCTCTTCCGTATAGAACGGCTTGTTCGCAAGCTCTGTGGGCCGCTCAAGGGGCGTATAGCCGCTGTGGTTCAAGTAATATCCCTGGAGATCCGGATCACCCCACGGTGTACGAGGCGGAGTCCATTTCGTATTCGCAGCGGCTGCAGCTTTGGCCGCATCCACAGCCGATTTGATGGCGGCGCCGGTATTCGTCACCGTTTCATCGAACGTTCTTGTGCCGGATGGGGCGACCTGGCCCGCGCCGGCGACCGGCACTCCCAGGATGACGGCCATCACAACGATCACGGCAAAAGCGCGACGCATGTGAACCTCCTTGAGCACTTCATGACTTTTGTGTTCAGTTGCCGAATAGTTTTCGCGCTGGAATTCATCGATGTCAAGAAGCATCTCTTTCGAAACCTTGACTATCACGAATGCGAGCACCATCCTTAACGAGCAAATAATCAACTGCAGGGGCGACACCATGCCGAATCGCAGAGACTTTCTCAAAAATGTGGCCGGCGCAACGGCCGGCGCGTTCGCTTCTTTCCAGGTCGGCGCGCCTCCAGGCAAGCGTCGCGAGTTGTCCATCGGCGGCCGTCGCGTGAAGACGGTCGATATTCATTCTCACTGTTTCGTGCCAGAGGTCTGGGACCTGGTCAAGGACACCAGCCTGGCGGCCACTGCGAAGGGGAACCTCACAGGGAACATCGCACTCGGCAACGCGCAGCGGCTGATCGATATGGACGCGCAGGGGATCGACTATCAGGCAATCAACGTCAATGCCTGGGGGTACTCGGCGGATCGCGCGCTCGCGCGCGACCTCGTCAAGCTGCAGAATGAAAAAATCTCCCAGTGGTGCGCGAGGCATCCGGACCGGTTCGTGGGAATGGCTACGCTTGCGTTACAGCATCCGGATCTGGCGGCCGATCAGTTGGACGAGGCTGTCCAAAAACTGGGAATGCGCGGCGCCGCTATCGGGGGCAGCGTCGAAGGCCAGGAACTCTCGGACCGGAAGTTCGATCCGTTCTGGGCCAAAGCGGAGGAACTCGGGGTCGTCGTGTTCATGCACCCACAGCAGGCGCCCGGCACGACGCAGAATCCTCGCTTGCAGGGAAAAGGCGGTTTGGGCAACACGATCGGCAACCCGCTGGAAACCACGGTATTCCTCTCGCACCTCATTTTTGAAGGCACACTGGATCGTTATCCCGGACTCAAAATCTGCGCCGCTCACGCGGGGGGCTACTTACCTTCTTATAGCGGCCGATCGGATGCGCTGTGCGGGCGTGGCGGGGGCGCGGACTGCAAGGCGCTGAAGAAAAAGCCGAGCGAGTACTTCAGGAGCCAGCTGTACATCGACACGATGATCTTTCGCGAAGAAGGTCTGCGTCACCTCGTGGCCGAGGTCGGCGTCGATCACCTCTTTTACGGTACCGACTACCCGTTTGACTGGCCGGTGGGTATCGACTTTGTCCTCAACGCGCCCTTCCTGAGCAATGCCGACAAGGAAGCGATCCTTGGCGGGAACCTGATCAAGCTCCTTCGAATCGCGTCATAAGGAGGTCAACCATGTCGTCCCGCCGTAAGTTTCTTACCACTGCCGCCGGGCTCGCCGGCGCCTCCATCGCTTCGACTACCGCCGCTTCAACTGCGGCTATACCGGCGCAAGTGCAGAATCTCGTCGGCGACGGCACTAAACGCCGCATCCTGCTTCGGGGAGGCGTCGTGCTCAGTCTCGATCCGAAGGTGGGCGACTTCGAGAACGCGGACGTCCTGATTGATGGGAAGGTGATCGTCAGTATCGCGCCGAACATCTCCGTCGCCGACGTTGAAGTGATCGACTGCTCGGGCACGATCGTGATGCCTGGTTTCATCACCACGCATCATCACCAATACGAAACCTTACAGCGGAGCATCATTGCGGATGGCATGCTTCAAGGCGCCTGGCCGCAGGAGAGCTATGGGTCGGTTGTTCAGAGTATCTGGACGGCCGGTCGTATCGCGGATCCGAAAACCCCCGGCACGTTCATCTGGGACCTGGGGCGTGTGCCGTACGACCCCGAGGATTGCTACATCTCAGAGCTTGTAGCCTGTCTGAGCCAAATCAGCGAGGGCGTCACGTGTGGGACAGACACCTCGCAGGCGAATCACACGCCGGAACACACCGACGCCATGATCAAGGGACTGATGGATTCGGGGCGCCGGATGGTCTTCGACTACAGCGGTGGGACCAACAGGAGCGCCGAAGGCTTTCCGTTCGAAGTTCCCGGCGCCATGGATGACACGACAAAGGGAATTGGCCGGCTCGCGAAGACGTACTTCAGCTCACGAGACCAGTTGGTGCCTCTCGGCTGCGGTGGTGGTGCAGGGCCGGCGTTCGCAGGCGCGCCGTACACGGGGTGGCAGCTCGGCCGCTCGTTCGGCGCGTTGATCAACATCCATACTGTCGGCAATCCGAACGGCATCGTCAGTGCGGCGGCGGATCCCCGGAACCTTGCAGACTGGTCGGACGTCACGTTTGTACACGCCACTCGTTGGCAGGACATCCCGGTTGCGCAGATCGGCGCCGGCACATCGGGCTACCCGAAGGCCAACCAATCCAGGGCATGGGAGATCGTGCGCGACCGAGGCGCGCATGTCTCGATCGCCAACCTCATCGAGATGCAAATGCGGCACGGCATGCCGCCGATTCAGCAGGCGCTCAATCACGGCATCCTCCCCAGCCTGAGCCCCGACGTCGATACGAACATGACCACCGACCCGTTTTCGCTGATGAAGGGCGCCTTCTGTCTTCAGCGCGCAATGGCTAACGACCTCGCCTTCCAGGAGAGCAACCCGGGCGCTCTGCCAATCCCGCAACTTGTCACATCGCGTCAGGTGATCGAGATGGCCACCATCGCGGGCGCAGCGGCAAACCGCATTCTGGACAAGATCGGCACGCTGACTCCGGGCAAGGAGGCGGACATCGTGGTGCTCGACGCGCGCAACATCAACACGTGGCCGATGAACAATGTGCCCGGCACGATTGTGACCATGATGAACGCCCGGCACGTCCGCGATGTCTTGATTGCGGGGAAGGTCGTGTACTGGAAGGGCAAGCTTGTCGGATGGGACATCGACCGGTTGCTCAGCCAGATTGAGCAGTCCCGCGACCGCGTGCTCGCGCGGATCAACGGACCTGCCAAAGTCGGCGCCCTGCCCGCAGGCAACAACAGTTTCAGTAAACCCTACCGGCCGAATTTCCTGGGCAACTGCTGCCACAAGGGGGCGAACACCACGGCGCCGGAGTATGTGTTGCGGCCATAGTGTCGTTCCACAAAATCGGGGCGAGAGATTTCGAAGCTCCGACCTCGATAAAAGAAATCGACTGTTAAGAACGGCGATGGAACCTCGTCTATTACTCGTTTAGAGGGGGGTTCATGAACATGATGCGAATAAGCGCATGCATCGGCACAGTCATGCTGTTGTCTTTCACGGCTTTTGGCCAGTCCACCGAGAAACCAGCCGCCTTTGAAATGGCGGTTGTCCAGACCAGCGCCGACACTCTGCAGCCGCAAATGAGTGGCGGCACGCCTCGCAATGGCCGGTTTGAGATCCGCACTGCAACGATGGTGGACTTGATCAGGACGGCATATGGTGTCACGGACGAGAAGATCACCGGCGGGCCAAACTGGCTGGCGTCCGATCGTTTCGACGTGATCGCGAAGGCACCCCCCGACGTCACCACCGAACAAGCCCGCCTCATGCTGCGCACGCTGCTGGCCGACCGCTTCGGTCTCAAGCTTCACAACGACACGAAGCCGTTGCCCGTTTTTGTGCTGTCGCTCGGAAGGGGCACGCACAAATTGAAACAATCGGACGGAAGCAGGAACGGCTGCCAGGGCCAACCGCAACAGCCGCAGCCCGGTGTCGTGCCACTGCAGGTGGTGAATTGCTACAACCTATCTTCTGCTGAGATCGCAGAAAACCTTCGCATGATGGCCAACGCATATCTCGACAAGACCGTGATCGACGAGACCAAACTGGAAGGTAAATGGGATTTCGAGCTCAAGTGGACGGGGCGCGCTCAACTGGCCGCAGCCGGTGCCGACGGCATTTCGGTCTTCGATGCCGTCGACAAGCAGCTCGGCCTGAAGTTGGAACCGCAGCAAGTGGCCACCGCAGTCCTCACGATCGACGGCGTGAACCGCAAACCAACGGACAATCTTCCAGCCGTCGTCCAAGCCCTGCCGCCGGAGAAGCCGGAGTTCGAAGCCGCAGACATCAAACCCGTCGAGCCGGGTTCGCCTCAGGGTGTCGGTATTCGGTATTCGCCGGGCGGCCGGATCGATGCGGTCGGTTCGATTCGAGACTTCATCGGGCTGTCGATGCAGCTTCCTCCGAATCTCGTCTCAGCCTTGATTGTCGGCGGACCGAAATTCATCGAAACCGATCGCTATCAGATTCTCGCAAAGACGCCCAGCACCGGAATCGGAGCGCCGGATAGAAGCGGCGGCCGTGAAATTGCCCCGCCGATCGGCATCGCATTAATGATGTTGCGTGCGCTGCTCGAGGACCGGTTCAAACTGAAAACACACCAGGAAGAGCGCCCGTCGACTGCTTATGCGATCTTGCCGCCGAAAGGCGAACTCAAAATGACGAAGGCGGATCCGTCCGAGCGCGCGGCGTGCAGGGTTGATCGGGATGCTGTTCCGAAGACTCCGGGCGCGACCATGGCTTACACCTGCGTGAATACAACCATGAAGGAGCTTGCGAAAAACATCCAGCAATGGGCGCCGGCCTATTTCGATTACCCGGCTGTCGATGCGACCGGTCTCGCAGGAGGCTGGAACTTCACCGTCGCATGGACCGGACGCGGCGTACTGGAAGGCGGCGGCGGCCGGGGCGTAGCTCCCGCACCAGCTACCGGCGACGGAGCTGCTCTTGAACCAACCGGAGGCCTGAACGTTTTTCAGGCAATCGAGAGACAACTCGGACTGAAGGTGGAAAAAGGAACGCACGCCGTTGCCGTGACCGTCATCGATCACGTCGAACAGAAACCGACCGACTAGTTCACGCAGTCTCGACACGGGCAAGAAACTTACGGACGGCGTCATTACTGGCACCGGGCGCGTCGAGCATGGTGAGATGCGCGGCTCCGGTAATGAGTGTGAACTCGGCTCCGGGAGTCATGACGGCGTGCTCCTTAGCGGTTTCGGGCCGGCACTCGTCGAACTCGCCGGAGTGAAACAGGACTGGCAGTCGAAGCGAGGCCAGGTCCTTCGTTCGATCGAAAGACTTGAGGACTCCGGTACATTTGAATTCTGAAGGCCCCCACATATGGGCATAGATCTGACCGCCGTTTCCGGCGAAGGCGCGCCGCAGGAAATCATTGTTGGCAGGCGTGGCCGTTCGACTGAGATATCGCGGCGCCCAGTCGCGCATTACTGCCTGGTAACCCCGCGTGTTGTAGTTTCCCGTCCGCTCAGCCTCGGCGATTGCGGCCTGGGACTCCGGCGTCAACGTCTTGATGAGCGCATTGGCGTCTTCGATATAGCGCGGCACGCTTAAGCACTCCCCTGCAAAAATGACGCTTCTGACGTTCGCAGGCCGCTTCGTTACCAGCCATTCCATAGCGAGCATTGAACCCCAGGAATGCCCAAGGATATGCACACGGCCTGGTACGACGGCGGTTCGCACGGCATCGAACTCCTGGACAGACCGCTCGACCGTCCATAGCGCCGTATCGGACGGACGGTCTGACCGGCCGCAGCCGAGTTGATCCCACACATAGACAGGCCGTTCGTCGCCAAGGGCTGCGAAGGGTTCCAGATAATCGCTGGGAAAGCCAGGTCCTCCGTGAACCAGAATGATCGGCGTCTTCGGTCCGTCGCCGAACCGGCGCCACGTTATCGTCCCTCCCGGCACGGCGATGCTGCCTTCGCGAGCCTGTGGCTGAACTCGTTTCGCGAATCCCGACAGGGCAAGCATCGTGGAACCGATCATCATCTGACGACGTGTCAACCGCTCCCGACCTCCTGGCTCGACTTTGTCGATAAAATGCTCCGGCAACTATGCCTGATGCCGTCTGCATCTACAACCCTGCCTCGCGCACCGCGCCCTCTTCAGCGCTGCTGACAAAACTGCGAAACCAGTTCCTGAAAGCCGGCTACTCCGTCGACTTCCAGGCGACCGAACGTCCGCTGCACGCCACCGATCTGGCGCGCGCGGCGGTCGCGTCCTCCGCCGACCTCGTGATCGCGTGCGGGGGAGACGGCACGATTCAGGAAGTTGCGAGCGGCATGGCCCACTCCAATGTCCCGCTTGCCATCCTCCCATCCGGCACGGCTAACGTGCTGGCCCACGAACTCGGCCTCCCGCGCAATCCCCTCAAGGCCGTGGCGATCATGCCGTCGCTCGAGCCTCGACGTATCGCGCTGGGCAAATGTGGTGAGGAATACTTTCTGCTGATGGCCGGTGCCGGCATCGACGCAGCTGCCATCGACCGCGTCAATTCGCGATTGAAATCGCGAATCGGAAGAATGGCTTTCGTCTATTCCGGCCTTCAATGCTGGTCCGCCGGCGGTTTCGAACCGCTGACTGTCCGAGTTGACGAAACCGAATACCGATGCACGTTCGTCGTCGCCTCACGCGTGACCCGCTACGGCGGCTCACTCCGCATCGCCCCCCACGCCGACCTCTTCAGCGACCGCTTCGCCGTCTGCCTCTTCCCCGGCGCCTCGCGCCTGGACTACCTCCGCTACCTCGCGGGCGTCCTCTCTGGTACACACCATCGCTTCAAAGATGTCGTGTGTGTCGCAGGTCGTAGTGTGGAAATCTCCTCGGAGAAACCAGTCCGATATCAACTGGACGGCGAACTGAAAGGATTCACCCCGATCCAACTCGAAGTCATCCCCAACGCGCTGACTTTACTGGTTCCTAAGTAAATCGCGGGCGGTCATAGAAGGTGTGAATGAATCGGGGACAAGGGGTCAGACCCCACGGTATGTCGTTGAATTTGTGACCTACCTTACGAGGGTCTGACCCCTTGTCCCCGATTCATTCACACCTTCGTAGACCGCCCAAGCAACTCTGACTTATCTCTGGCTTACTTTCCTGGTGTGAACGTGAGGCGGCGAAAACTTTTCCAGCGCAGCGACGAAGGATTCCACCGTGGCGTTGCTTCGAACGGCATTGCTCAACAGAATCTGCTCACCCGTTACATTCTTGCCATAGATTTTGCGGTTTGCGCTGTCATCAATGCTGATAACCGAACCATCCAGCGAGATTCCCGCAAACAGTCCCTTACTGCGTGAATATGCGAAGACCGCAGATCGAAGCAGAACATCGGTGCCGACTTCAGCCTTTCGACCAACGGGCCCCGCAGTTGCGGAAGCGTCCGCACCCAATTTCAGCTTTCCTTTCAGGATTCCTTGCAGGCCATCTTCATCCGTAAAGACCAGTACGATATCGCTGGCTTGCACCCCGATTTGCAGACCAAAGCTGCCGCCGCCGATCTGCATGTAGGCCGGCGCGCTCCAACTCCCGTTTTCATGGCGCTGCGACATCAAGCCTTTGCCCCACTGGCCACCAAGGCCGAACGCACCCTTGACCACATGAGGAATCACCGCGATCCCATGCGCCCGAGCCATGAGCTCTTCCGGAATAGAATTCTCAGAAATGTTCATAATTTCGCTCAATACCTCGGACGTTTCCGCGGCGCGTTTGGCCTCCGACGAATCCTTGTCGTATTGCTGGGCGGTAACCGGATTCGTAAGGGCGAATAAGACGACGAGAGACCATATCGCAATGCGGGTAAAACTCTTCAACATAGACAGAACCTCCTCAAACCTGAGCCGTTATTTACTTAGTGTTTGCTAGATAGGATTTCGTCCCTGAATGATGCGGATCAGGACGGATGCGATCGCCACAATCAGGAGGATGTGAATGAAGCCTCCTAACGTGTACGACGTAACCACTCCTAGTAGCCACAGAATCAGCAACACGACAAACACTGTCCAAAGCATGAACACCTCCGGCTATACCAAACGTGCATGGGACTGGCCAAATTCGGGGTGTACAAGGGCCTGCGGTTGTAACTCGAACAGGGGAAATGCGAAAAACACTGGTGGCGCTTGAGTCGGCCGAGCCTTCGCTGCAACGCCGGCCGGAACGAAAGGGAAAATATCCGTTCGGGTTCTTAAGCGACCCGGGCCATCACTCCCTTGAGCCGCAGCAGGAATTCGTCGTGATCCAGGATTGGTTTGCAGAGGTATTCATCAAATCCTCTTGAGATAGCGCGCTCCAGCGTGCTGACTCGCGAATCGCTGGTGAGCATTACCGCTCGAACACTCTTCGCCCCGGGTAGAGCGCGACAACGCTGCAGCGTCGTCATGCCGTCCGCTTCAGGCATCATGTAGTCGATCAAGAAAAGATCCGGCACGCGCTCTCGCACCTGCTCGACCGCTGCATCGGCGTCCTTGACGCCAGCGGTCGTAAATCCTCCGGTCTGGAGCAGTGTGCACAGCATGTCCAATGTGTCCGGCTCGTCATCGATAACAAGAACATGGTTACGATCTGACATATAGGAACTCCCAACTGTTAAATAGTGGTTCGTCTTTGAGCAATTAGCCGCAGGAAACCTTTGAGCGCGAAGTGAATGAGCGCATAAACGATCAAGCCGACGACATAGGAGAGCATCAACCGAAACTGGCCTACCGATGGATCGAACAACAGGCCTCTGAACGGCGCAACCAATGGATAGGTGACCGTATCGATGAGGTTCTTGAAGCCGTTGGATTCGCGCGCGCCCATCAGTTCCAGAGCGATGAGGAGGCAGATCAATCCATAGATTAAACCGAACACGTAATCGATCACTTGAGAGACTCGCGCGAGCCCTCTGGCGCGAGCCAGTTCTTGCTCCGTTGAAGACACCTCGCGTATTGCCTTCTCTTTCAAGTCATGCGCAACGGTTCCGATTTCTGCTTTTTCGTCTTCCGCAATGGGGGAACTCCGTTTGATTTCCTGATGAACGGTGTCCCGTAACTGCCTCTTGACCTCTTCGTGCTGGGTAGTTCGCCTGGTTTCCTCGTAATCCAGCTTATTCTCGTTCGATCTCACGGTCGCTCCTCCTCCATCCTCAACCGGGTAGCACGTCGAGAGCCACCAGCGAATGCCATGGAAATCAATGCGATTTCCTACCGGATCTCAGTTGAGGCGGGAAGTATTCCCCTGGGCGCGTCCGCAAATCCGTTGCGAGAAAATCATCCTGTTTTCACACAGCGAATGAAATGAACATGCTGCAAGTCTCAGCTGTTGGTCCCGGAACTGGCCCCAAACTTGCCAAAGCATTGGAATGATTTTGAAAGATGTTTCTATTCTTTGCGTCGACAATTACATCGACTCTCTGGAAGTCCTCAAACTGACCTTGCAGCTTAGTGGAGCGCAGGTCCACGCAGCCGTATCCGCTGAAGAGGCATTGCGAATGTTCTCAATGCACAAACCCGATCTCGTGATATCGGATCTGGCGCTGCCCAAGAGTGACGGCATGTCTCTACTTCAGGCGATTCGAACACAGTGTCCGGACGTGCCGGCGATCGCGCTCACAGGAATCTCCGATGCCAAAGTGCGTTTGCAGGCGTTCGATGCAGGGTTCGATCGCTATTTGGTAAAGCCCGTTGTCGATTACATCCTGATCGAGACTGTTCGCAAATTGGCGCCAATGGGAACGAGAAAGTCCGCCTGATTCTCGAAGGCGGCAGTTATAGCCTGCTCAAATCCGCGATACGCAATTGAACTACTCTGGCAAAACCGTCCACTTCCGCTGTCGAGTAGCCGGCGGCGCGAAAACAATCCTGGATCTGTTCGATTGAGAGCCGTCCGAGCAGCGCACTCAACCACCTGGCATCCGCGAGCGGAATATCTCTGCCGACCTTCTCTCGCGAAGTGAGCTTGTTATAGTGGTACGGGTCGACAGCCAGCAGGAAGAACGGGCGGCTCTTTATCCTCAGATCCAGTACGTCCGCCTCCACCTTGTCGATGAATTTCGACTCGGCGTAGTCGTCCAACCGGCTTTTGGTGCGAGAGCCGATTCCACCCGTCTTGCCGAAACTCGCGCCCAGATCGCTAACCGCGTAGTACGGCTCTTCACCCGCAACAGCGTAGATGGCATTATTTGCCTGTTTCAAATCCCAGTTGTTTATCAGCGCCATCATGATTCTCAATCCATTCATCTCTTTCGTTCCGGTGAAAGGGTTCTCTGACCAGCTCCAGTTCCCTGTCTTCTTCTTCCGGATCGGCTCCAGCCGTACGCCTCGGACGACACCATCTTTCGAAACAAACTCGCTGCCGCGAGCCAGTTTGGGCAATTGTTCTACCCGCAGCTCGGGCAAGTAATACGCTTCATCCGTAAAGTAGCCGGCTGCCCACAGGAGGCGCGTCGCCGCAGTCTCAGACCTGGCTTCCTCACCGAGCTTGACACTCCAACGGACGCCATGCTGGTCGACAACGTCGAACTTTGGGGAAGCCCCGTCTGTGTCTTCTTTGATGAAGGTGAACGGTCCAGATGGCTGGCGCTCCGGACTACCTGGACCATACATGAGATCTAGCGACTCGATTCGACCGCGATCGCGCCATAGCGCTGAGATTTCTTGCGCCTGCGACGCGACTTCAGGAACCGTCAGGACTCCCAGAGCGATGATGACGACAAAAGCACTAAAGGATCGATGTGTCTTGCTCAAAATGATTCCCCCCTATACAGGCGGTGCACGTCGATAACCGTTCAGGTTTGGGCATCACCGTGCACGCTAGGATCACGATGAAGCTACTTATTCAACCTGATCACGGCATCGGACCTCTGCTTAAAGGAATCAAGGGCGCGAAGAAAAGCATCGATATCCTGATTTTCAGGATGGACTGGAAAGAACTCGAAAGCGCCTTGAAGACCGCCTCGGCAAAAGGCGTTGCAGTACGCGCACTGATTGCACACACGAACCGTGGCGGCGAACCGAAGCTACGCGATCTGGAAACACGCTTTCTGGAGGCCGGCATTACCGTGGGGCGCACTGCGAACGATCTGACTCGCTATCACGGCAAGATGATGATCGTCGATCGTCAGACTCTGTTTTTGTTGTCGTTCAACTTTGCGCACATGGATATCGATCATAGCCGCGGCTTTGGCATCGTTACCAAAACCACCAAAGTAGTTCAGGAGGCGGTGAAGTTGTTCGAGGCGGATCTCTCTCGTCAGACTTATACGGCTGGCCTTGATGCATTTATTGTCAGTCCTGCGAACGCGCGCAAGCAGCTTTCTGCTTTTATCAAGCAGGCCCGCAAACAACTCTTGATTTACGACACTAAGATCGCTGACAAGGAATTCCTGCGTCTCCTCGAAGGCCATGCCAGGGCCGGTCTCGATATCAAAATCATCGGAAGTACGACAGCTCGAAACGGAAACCTGCCGGTTACGCCGCTTACGACGATGCGTTTGCATACGCGAACGATCATCCGGGACGGAAAGCAGGCTTTCGTGGGCAGCCAGAGCCTTCGACCGATGGAGCTGGATTCGCGACGTGAGATCGGAATCGTTGTTCGGGATTCGAAAGTTGTGAAAACACTGATTGGCACTTTCGAAAAAGACTGGAAAGCCACTGGGTTCGACGAGGCTCGCGACGCGCCAAAAGCGGACGCGATGACGGAGATGGAGCCGTTGAAGGAAACCCTCAAGAAAGCGATCAAGCAGGCAGTCACTGAAGCAGGCCACGAAGTCGAAGCCGATGGAGATCTTAAGGCTATCGTTAAGGAGGTTGCAAAAAAAGCAGTGAAGGAGGCGGTCCGGGAAATGGCCGATGAGGCAGCAGGCGCGTAATCAGGTACAAATGTCGCGGCGCTCGTGGCTATTTCCGCCGGAGTTAACGCCACGGAGCTTTCGTCAGTTCGTCTTTACTTCGTGTTAGCCGCGTGGTCCAGGACGTGCTTATGCTCACGCTGAGGAACGCAAAACAAATCTGATGAGCAAACCAACGATTATTTCCGTGGACGATGACGCAAGTTTCCAGATGTATCTGTCTGAGTTCTTCCGTAGCCGAGGGTACGCGTTCGAAGCGTTGCCGAATGGACGCGAGCTTGTTACTCGCCTCAATTCTGCGTCAGCTCCGTCTCTGATCCTCCTGGATGTCATGCTGCCGGATAGCGATGGTCTCGAGATCATTGAGAGGATAAAGGCGGCAGGACATCGAGTGCCGGTAATCATGTTATCGGGCGTGGGTATGGTCAAGCGGGTCGTCGAGGCCATGAAACTCGGGGCGGCGGACTTCGTGATGAAACCCTTCGACGAAACCACGTTCGAAAGAGCAATAGAGGACGCGCTTCAAGAGAGCCTTTCCCAACAACGCGTCTCGACGCCTGGTCCGGAGAATCGGCAATCAAACGGGTTTGTCACGAGTAACGCGAAGATGCTCCGCCTTGCACATATGGTCGAACGAGTCGCCCGTACGGACGTGCCGATTCTCATACTCGGAGAATCGGGCGTCGGCAAAGAAGTGCTGGCGCGGCATGCCCACGCTCATTCGGGCCGAGGCGATAAGCCTTTTGTGAAGGTCAACTGCGCGGCGTTGCCTCACGACCTTCTTGAGTCGGAGCTCTTCGGTTACGAGCGGGGCGCGTTCACTGGAGCCGTCGCAGATAAGCCCGGCAAATTTGAGCAAGCTCACACCGGAACGCTGGTTCTCGACGAAATCGGTGAGATGAGTCCGCACCTGCAATCGAAACTTCTTCACGTCTTGCAGGACGGCGTTTTCACACGCCTGGGTGGCCAAAAACCCGTGCGCGTCGATGCGCGGATCATTGCCACGACGAACATTAAAATGGAGGAGGCCATAGCGTCGGGGAAGTTCAGAGAAGATCTGTATTTTCGGTTAAACGTGATTTCTCTGACTGTGCCGCCACTACGCGAGCGTCGGGAAGACATCCCTGCCCTATGCACCTATTTCATGGCCAAATACGCGGACCGCTACAACGCCAAGGGGCGACAACTCCCCACAGAGTTATTGAACCGCTTTGTGCAATACCATTGGCCCGGCAACATTCGTCAGCTGGAGAATTGCATGAAACGGTTCCTGGTCTTGCCCGAGCACCTCGCGTTGCTCATGGAGATTAACTCGGAAACGAAAGAGAATCCGAACACTGGGCGAGTTGTTCCAGCTGCTATTGGCCGGTCAATGTCTCTATTGGATGTGGGAGCCGTCGCTGCCGATCGTGCGGAACGCGAACTCGTGCGTCAGGTCCTCGATGAAACACATGGCAATCGCAAGCTGGCGGCACGACGGATGAACATCTGTTATAAGGCGCTGCTAAACAAGTTGAAGCGCTGGTCCGAACAGGGCAGGGCGCAAGCAGCTTGACCCGGGAAAGGAGTTCTAATGAATACCGGTGACAACACACGCATCCTTGGTCTTTACGCCACGGATTGTTGCGAGTACGAATTGATCATGGATACGGACGAACAGTTCCCACGATGTCTGAATTGCCAGCTCTCGTGTGAATGGAAACTTGTAGAAGAAGTTTTCCAGCTACCCCTTGCCGCCTGAGGATTCGCAAACCCTCCAATTAATCGCCCGATGCTATTTGGTTTCAGGATCCGGTCTAATAGCGGCAGGGTTCAGTTAAATTCGACTTGTAACGAACACGGCAGTAACAGGAATACGCTGAACAACCTGCAGTTGAAAAGTGGTACTCTCACGACACGAACGCTAAGAACTCTATGCCTGATGCTGAAGGAAGCAACGGTGACGCACTCACACGACTACTCACGGCCCACCACGGCTGGGTCAACCTAGAGGAAACCGAGGCGACCGATAACCGGCGGAGCCTTCTCTCCAACATCCTTCTCTCTCCAAATCTCATTGTGCTATGCGGCCTCGGCACAACACGGTACCTCAAGTCGTCAAAAGGTACTGCGCTCGCACCGACGATGAAGAGCCTTTGGGAGGAGATCGGAGCACGCCAGGATTTCGAGAACATCATCACAATTACAAAATCCGACAAGAACACCAAGAACATCGAACTCCTCCTCTCCAATTGCAAACTGTGGCAGGCTATACAACCACGACAGGAAGTAGCGGACTTCATCACCAGCGCGGAAGGAATCATCATCAAGAAGTGCCGGTTTGTCACGTCAGACCTCACACTCGACCGACACGAATCATTCCTCAGAAAAGTCGCGCGCCGGTCCACCAGACTCCCGCGGATGAAGCTCTTCACCACGAACTACGACATCTGCTTCGAACGCGCTGCCAGTCGGACCGGGTTTATCGTGGCGGACGGCTTTTCGCACACATCGCCACAGGAATTCGACGGCACACATTTCGAGTACGACTTCGTGCGTCGTCGCGAAGAAGAACAAGGACCGGAATACATTCCAAACGTATTCCATCTGTACAAGATGCATGGTTCTGTTGACTGGGAAAGCCGGAGCGGCAGCATCGTCAGAGTGGAAAACGCGACCTCACCGCTTATCATTTACCCTGCCAACAGCAAATTCGAATCCTCTTACAGCCAACCATTCATAGAAATGATGGCGCGCTTCCAGCTGTCGCTACGCCAACCCAATACCGGACTCCTGATCATCGGCTTCGGATTCAATGACGATCACATCGCGCAGCCCATCCTCTCAGCGATTCGGTCGAATGTTGGCTTAAAAGCAGCGGTCGTCAACCCCGACCTCGAGACAACAGAAAACGTTCACCTCAACCTCTTGAGGACATTGATCGCCAGCGGCGACGATCGCATCGCGCTTCTCCAAACCACGTTCGAAAGCCTCGTACCTACCTTGCCCGATCTCATCGCAGTCACCGAGGAAGAGGAACACCGACGACGACTCAAGGTTGCCTTCAAAAAAGGGCAATGACCGCGAGCCTTCCTCTCTACCCCTTTGACCCTGACATGTGCATCGGCACTGTCACCGAAGTCGGACCGACCTACGCAAAGGGGAACTTGCCTGATGCTGCCACGCCGGAAGCTCAATGGCATCACGGGTACCAGCACCGGCGGGGCGACGTCGGAGACTTTGTGCTCATCGAGGTCGGTGCAACGGCAGTCTTCGGAAGGATCGTCAACGTCCGGCTTCCTGAACGAGAACGCCTGACCGTTGAGCCCTCATTTGGAGAACAGAAACCATCACACCCCGTCGGTACCATACAACTCCTCTCCACCGTGATACTGGAAAACCCGAAAGTGGTCGGCGGCATCAGCCGGTTCCCACGGCTGGGCAGCAAAATCTATGCTGCCCACCCCAAACTCGTGCAGTGGATTGCAGAAGCAAGCGGCAAGACACCCGATCAAGCCGCACATATCCAACTGGCGTCGCTTGCGAGTACGGCGAACACCCCGTTAGCCATTCCGCCCGAACGAATCTTCGGTCGACACTGTGCCGTTCTCGGCGCCACCGGCGGAGGGAAAAGCTGGACGGTCGCGAAGCTCGTTGAACAAGTAGCACAACTTCCGAACTCGAAGGCTATTCTGCTCGACGCCACGGGAGAGTTTCACACGGTCACCGGACAAGTTGCTCATCTTTACCTCGGTGCAGGTGACATCAGCCCCGCCACTTGTCAGGAAGTTGTGTTTCCCTATTGGGATCTCACGGAAGCCGATCTATTCGCACTTTTTAAACCGAGCGGGCAGACACAAGCACCGAAACTGCGACAGGCGATGAAGAGTTTGAAATTGGCGGTATTGGATAAATCGCTCGCGACAGACGGCGTCATTTTGAAAGCCCAGCAGGCTAAATCGCCGATTGAAGAGGCTCATCGAAAGCACGCCAGCAAAATCGAGAGCCCTCGCGCGAACTTTAACGTGATGAACCTCTCCAGGCAGATCATTGAAGAATGTGTATGGCCCAGCGGCAAGACGGGAGGGGTGGAAGATCCTTCCCGTTGGGGAGGCCTTAACGAATCCGAACGCAGCTACTGCATTAGTTTAATCACGCGCATTGATGACATGGTCCAGTCCTCCGAGCTCGCACCAGTTTTTCAACCCAAGGGCAAAAAGGAACTCGGCAAAGAGATAGTGTCTTTCCTGCAAGACTCTAACAACCGCGTCCTAAGGATCGTACTCAAGAATCTCTCTTTTAGTCACAACACGCGGGAAATCGTGGCGAACGCGATCGGCAGGTTCCTGCTCAAGCAGGCAAGAGACAAGGTATTCAAGGACAATCCTTTGGTTGTTTTTCTGGATGAAGCGCACCAATTTCTGGACAAGCAACTCGGTGATGAAAACACTCGGTATCCGCTTGATGCGTTCGACCTCATCGCCAAAGAAGGCCGAAAGTATGGTCTCACTATCTGCATCGCAACGCAGCGCCCGCGGGACATCCCTGAAGGAGTGCTGAGCCAAATGGGCAGCCTGATCGTACATCGGCTTATTAACGACAAAGACCGCGAAGTCGTCGAGCGAGCGTCCGGGGAAATAGACCGTTCAGCGGCCGAGTTCCTCCCGACCCTGGCACCGGGTCAGGCAGTGATTATTGGCGTTGATTTTCCTATTCCCTTGACGGTCCAGATCGATAAGCCGATCGGAAAACCAGACTCTCTAGGCCCGAATTATCAGAAGCACTGGAGCAAATCGGCAGGACAGTAGGAAGCATCCGCCGAGGCGCGCGAGCGGAGATCGGCCGGTCTGAATAATTTGACCTCCCGATGCGCGACAATCAAGTAACAGAAACAGCGACACCCTCGTTCAAGCGTTCAAGCAGTGAGGAGTTTAACCGCAACGCCTCACGTCGCGTTTGCCGAATCACGCAGGTACCTAAACGGGTTTGGCCGTAGTCACTTGCGCTTGCCCAAACGCTCGCCCAAGATCGATGGCGCGGATGAATCCGTTGTATGTGTCTACGAGAAGGCCTTTCCCCTTAGGTACCATTGAGCTCTTCTCAAGGTAGTCACGGGGTCGACAGGTGAACACGACTATCTGAAAGCCCCGACTTTTTTCTTTGAGCAATGCACGGAACCAGTCCATGCGGCTCTCATCACTCTGAACGAGTTGGTCGTCGAGCACAACGACCGTCTGTAAATACTCCGCTAAGGACAACCGATA
>Ga0137433_1000626_pt1 | contig 18003 bp, 12 predicted proteins | sample EasRivERMZT840_2_FD_102335 | JGI IMG/M metagenome (GOLD analysis project Ga0137433, IMG submission 102335) | Soil microbial communities from meander-bound floodplain in the East River, Colorado, USA - East River MetaG ERMZT840_2 | ecosystem: Environmental > Terrestrial > Soil > Floodplain ...
CGATGAGCGCGCTGCTCGCCGTTCGTATCGCGCTGGTCGTCGCGTTGGCCGCTCCGTGCGGCCGCGCGGACGACCCGACGCCTCCACCGGTGCCGACGAGCGAGCACGTCGAGCTGCGCGTCGAGGGCCGCCCGCTCGCCGGCTGGACGATCGACCCCGACGCCAAGGAGGGGTCGGTCGTCCTCGCTGACGACGGCAAGTTCGTGAAGGTGGCCTGGGGACCGGCGGTCGTGCGCGTCGCCGCGGCGGCGCGCCCCGTCACCGAGATCCCCGGCAGCGCCCTCGTCGACGGCCTTTCGCACGCCGAGGAAGGCGTGCGCGACCGCTGCCAGGAGTGGCTCGGGCAGCGCGGCAAGGAGGCGGCTCCGCTCCTCGCGCAGGCGCTCTCGGCGACGGAGGCCGACGCGCGGCGGCGCGCGCTCGCCGTTCTCGCCCGCGGGCCGATCCCCTCCCTCGCCGGGAGCGTGCGGTCGCGCGTCCGCGACGAGAACGAGCGGGTGCGCGCGATGGCGCTCGACGCCTACGTCGCGATGAAGTGCTCCGACGCCCTGGACGTCTGCGTCGGTCGCCTCGACGGCGATGCGTCGCTGCTCGTCCTGCACGCGGCGGCGGAGCAGCTCGGATTCCTGAAGGACATCCGCGGCGTCGACCCGCTGATGAAGCTGCTGCAGGGCTGCGACGACCGCGGCGTGCGGATCGCCGCGTTCGCGGCGCTGCGCCTGATCACCGGGATGAAGTTCGGGCGCAACGAGGACGCGTGGCGCGCCTGGTGGACCAACCACCGCGAGGAGCTGCTCCCGGACGGTGAGTGAGCCGGCGGCGGCGCGTCACTTGTCCTTGCGGAGCGCGCCCAGGTCGTAGACGCGCCAGCTCCCGACCTCGTGCAGCACGGGGAAGGTGTAGCGGCCGGCCGAGATCAGGAGCGTCGCGCGCTGGCGGCGCAGCGCCGGCTCGAGCTCCACCTGCGGGCGGCCGTTGAAGCGGTCGAGCAGCTCGCCGCGCGCCGGGACGCGCGTGCTGGTGCGGTCGATCGGGCCGAGCAGGTCCTCGAGCCGCGCGATCCACTCGGCGAGGCGGTCGTAGGGGACCGCCCACCAGCTCACGACCGTCGCGCGGCCGGTCACCCAGTCGCCGTCCTTGCGATCGGGCGGCAGCGCGACGACGGCGTCGGCGGGCGCGTGGTCGCGCGTCCAGCGCATCGCCGCGTCGAGGTCATCCGTCGCGGTCCAGCTCCCGACGCTGAGCGCGAGCTCCTCGCGCAGGATCGGGAACGGGCTCCCGAGGCTGATCACCGCGAGGAGCGCGAGCGCCGGCGTCACGATCTCGCCCGGCTTGCGGCGCGCGACGGTGAGCTGGCGCGCGGCGACGAAGAGGCCAAAGAGCGGCAGCAGCAGCGGGAAGACGCGGAACGGGAAGACCTGCAGCCACGCGAAGCGCTCCAGCTTGAAGGCGGCGATCCCGAGCGTGAAGAGGACGCTCAGTCCGGCGAGCAGGGAGAAGACCACACTCAGGCCGGCGTGCCCGGGCTCGTTGCGCGCCGCGCGCCAGACGAAGACGAGCAGGAGCAGCAGCGCGGCGAGGCTCTGCTGCGGGAAGTCGAGGACGTTGAAGTGGCGCGGCAGCGCCTGGAACGTGACGAAGCGCCACGCGAGCGGGTCGGCCGCGGTCGAGGCGTGGCTCACGAGCAGCGCCGGGATGATTCCCGGGAGGCCGCACAGGGCCGCCGGCACGAGCACGGCGCGCCAGACGCGCGCCGGCGGCCGCATCGCGATCAGCGTGGTCCCGAAGCACCAGAACGCCGCGAAGCCGACGCCCGGGTGGAGCGAGAAGCAGGTCCCGAGCAGCACGCCGGCCGTCTTCATCCGCCCGCCCAGGAAGGCGTCGAGCGCGAAGAAGAGGCAGGCGTAGGCCGGCACCTTCGCCTCGAAGCTCTGGAAGATCCACTCGAAGCCGACCAGCTGCTGCCCGATCCCGATCCAGAGCAGGATCGAGAGCGCGATCAGCGGCGGCGCGACGTCGAGGCGCCGCCCGATCCGGAACAGGCCGGCGAGCACGAGGGCCCACGAGACGATCCGCCCGCCCCACGCGATCGCCGTCAGCGGAACGACCTGCGCCAGCGCCCCGAGCGTCGCGTTGAAGAGGAGGTGCTCGTTCCAGCGGACCGCATAGGTCCAGTTGGCCGGATCGGGCTGCCAGAAGTGGCGGATCGCGAGGAGGTAGATGTTCTCGTTGTTGAACGGGACGCGCCGGAACAACAGCGCCGTGACCGCGACGAGCGTGAGCGGCATCCACAGCTTCGCCGACAACCAGCGCGACGGCCGCGGGACGGTCGCCCCCTCCACGGAAGACCCGGCCAAGCTCCCCCTCCCGCGACCTCGCCGCCGCGCGCGCTCGGCGCGGCGGCGGCGGAAGGCTCGGAGTCTACTCGCGTCGCCGGGACGGCGAGGTCAGGAGCGCCGGGTGGGGCGCTCGCGCTGGAGGCGGGCGGCGTGCAGCGCCGGGCGGGCGAGGAAGCGAGGCTTCCGGGCCCGCCGGGCGGCGTCGCAAGTTCCGGTACGCGGTGGGAGGAGGTGGTGGCGCCGGACGATCACGACGCGTGCTGCCGGTAGAGGCGGTTCGCCAGGTCGCCGATCGCGCCGATCTCGTTCGCGCTCGCGCCGTTTTGGAGCATGCGCTCGACGCCGTCGTCGGTGCGCACCGTGCGGCGAGCCACTTCGAGGACTCCGGGGGCGATGGCGGCGAGCGTCGCGTGCGCGCTCGCGACGTCGAGTCCGTGGCGGATCGCGAGACTGCGCACGTCGGCTTTCGCGACGAGGCTCGCAGGGTCGGAGCCGCGGACGAAGGCGGCGAGGTCGAGGCGGCCGCGCTGCAGTACTGCGAAGAGCGTCTCGACCGTCGGTGGGAGGAGCTCGTCCGCTCGTGAGTCGCAGCACCCGGTACGGGCCGCGAGCTTTTTCTTCCACGCCACGCCGTATTCAGACAACCACTGCTGGATCAGCTCGTGCACGGTGGTTCCTCCCATTCCGGCCGCAGGCGCTGGTCGCGCGAGTGCGGTCGACCGGAAACAACTTCGGAACCGAACAAACCGAGACGGCCTCTCCCTGGCGGAAGCAGCCCGAGGCGAGGGACGTTACCACCTCGCTCGCAATCGCGCGCCGGGTAGGCCGCCCCCCTTTTCCTCGGACGGTCCTGGGCGCTCAACGGATCACGAAATCTCGGGCTGCGCCCCGGGGCGGCAGAAAACACGCGGGCGCAGCCGCCGAGGATGCGGCGTCCGCGCCCGAACCGTGGATTCCTGCGCGCTCCACTCAGATGAAGAGGGGCGCGAGCACCAGCGTGACGGTCGCGAGCAGCTTGATCAGGACGTGCAGCGACGGGCCCGCGGTGTCCTTGAACGGGTCGCCGACCGTGTCGCCGACGACCGCCGCCTTGTGCGGATCGCTGCGCTTGCCCATCACGACGCCGTTCACCTTGAACAGCCCCGACTCGATGTACTTCTTCGCGTTGTCCCACGCTCCGCCGGCGTTGTTGAGGAAGGTCGCCATCAGGACGCCCGTGATCGTGCCGACGATCAGGAACCCGGCGACGGCCTCGGCTCCGACGCCGAACTGCTTGAAGACCAGGCCGACCGCGATCGGCATGCAGACCGCCCACAGCCCCGGCTTGACCATCTCGCGCAGCGCGCTCTTCGTCACGAGGTCGACGCACTCGCGGTAGTTCGGCTTCTCGGTCCCCTTCAGGATCCCGGGATGCTCCCTGAACTGCTTGCGGACCGCCTCGATGACGGCGTAGGCCGACTTGCCGACCGCCTTGATCGCGAGCGACGTGAAGTAGAAGACGAGCGTCCCGCCGAGCAGGCCGGCGACGAAGATCTTCGGCTCCGAGATGTTCACGGACGTCAACGCGGTGCCGAAGTTCTTGACCTCGTCGAGGTAGGCCGAGAAGAGCAGGAAGGCGGCGAGCGCGGCCGAGCCGATCGCGTAGCCCTTGGTCAGCGCCTTGGTCGTGTTGCCGACCGCGTCGAGCCGGTCGGTCCGCTTGCGGATCTCTTCCGGCTGCTCGCTCATCTCGACGATGCCGCCGGCGTTGTCGGTGATCGGTCCGAAGTTGTCCATCGCGAGGATGTAGCCGCAGGTGGCGAGCATCCCCATGGTCGCGACGCCGGTGCCGAAGAGGCCGCCGCCCGCGGTCCAGCTCATGCCGGCCGGCGTCGGGAAGGCCCAGAGCCCGATCATGTACGAGGAGATGATCGCGATGGAGATCGCGATGACCGACGCGAGCGTGCACTCGAAGCCGACCGAGATGCCCGCGATGATGTTGGTCGCGGGGCCGGTCTTGCTCTGCTCGGCGATGAACTGCACCGGGCGGTACTTGTACTCGGTGTAGTACTGCGTGATGAACACGAACGCGATCGAGTTGACCACGCCGATCATCCCGCAGATGAAGTACTTCCACCACGCGTCGGGATTGTTCGGCGAGGCGAGCAGCCACCACGTCGCGAACGCGAAGCCGATGATCGCGAGCACCGCGGTCAGGTAGTAGCCGCGGTTCAGCGCGTGCATCGGGTCCTCGGTCTCGCTCTTCATCTTCACGAAGAGGACGCCGATCGCCGAGGCGAGGATGCCGAACGCGCGCGCGACCAGCGGGAAGAGCATCACGCCGACGACGCCGGCCGCGAAGCCGAGGTGGTTGATGTCGGCGGTGTGCGCGAGCGAGGCGCCGAGCACCATCGCGCCGATGTTCTCGGCGGCGGTCGACTCGAAGAGGTCGGCGCCGCGGCCGGCGCAGTCGCCGACGTTGTCACCGACGAGGTCGGCGATGACGGCGGGGTTGCGCGGGTCGTCCTCGGGGATGCCGGCCTCGACCTTGCCGACCAGGTCGGCGCCGACGTCGGCCGCCTTGGTGTAGATCCCGCCGCCGAGCTGCGCGAAGAGCGCGACGAAGCTCGCACCGAAGCCGTAGCCGACGATCATCAGCGGGATGTGCTCGACGGCCGCGGGCGCCGCGAAGGCCTCGATCACCGCGAAGAGTCCGGCGACGCCGAGCAGCGAGAGCGCGACGACGAGCATTCCCGACACCGCGCCGCCGCGCAGCGCGACCTGCAAGGCGGCGTTCAGCGAATTGCGGGCGGCCGACGCCACGCGGATGTTGGTCCGGATCGAGACCCACATGCCGACGTAGCCGGCGACGACCGAGCAGAGCGCGCCGAGCCCGAACGAGAACGTCGTCCAGAACGCGAGCTGGAGCGCCGTGCTGGTCGGGTCGAACTCGTGGTGGGCGCGCACGAAGCCGTAGAGGACGAAGATCACGACGCCGAGCACGGCGGCGAGGACGAGGATCGTCTTGTTCTGGCGCGCGAGGAACGCCTCGGCGCCGTCCTTGATGGCGTCCGAGATCTCGCGCATCTTCTCGGTGCCGGTGTCCTTCTTCAGGACCCACGACACGAGCCAGCCGGCGAAGAGCAGGCCGAAGATGCTGCAGCCGAAGATGATCCCGAGCAGCAGGTTCGGGCTCGTGGCGCCTTGCGCCGTCTCGATCGCCGCGGTTGCCGACAACAGATCCATGCTTTCTTCCCCTGGTTTTCCGTGAGCGCTCGATTCGTCGGTGAAGATCGGGGCGCCGCCCGGTGGTTTCGGGCGTCCGCCCGGCTCCGACAGCGCTGCCGGGCCTTCGACGAGGGCATCCTTCGCCTCGGGGTCGGCCGAGGAAAAGGCGCAGCATTGTGAAAATGGGCACCGCGGGCCGCAAGGGCCTCGCGCCCCGCGGCAACGGAAGTTTCTCCCCGGCGGCCCGCTCCCCCGCGGACCCCCGCAGTGGCCGCGACGAACTTCAATCCGCGGCCGCCGCGAAAGTCACTCGGCGGACGCCGCGACCGTCACTTGGCGGGGGGCGCGGGTGATCCGGCGGGCTTCACGATGGCGACCGACGCCTGGTCGCTCCCGAGATGCTTCTTCGCGAGCGGCGTGAGGTCGGCGGCCTTGAGCTTCTCGTGGTGCGGCAGCATCGACTTCAGGTCCTCGACGACCGGCCGGCCGCTGTGGAAGCCGCCGAGCATCTCGATCCAGTTGCCGTTCATGCGCAGCGAGTCGCGCAGGTGGTTCAGCGTCTCGCCGCGCAGCCGGTCGACCTCCTCGTCGGTGACGCCCTCCTTGGCGAGCTCCGCAGTCACGGCGAGGCACGCGTTCGCCACCTCCTGCGCCTTGGCGGGTTCGGCCATCGCGATGATCGAGAGGCGCCCGTAGCCCGGATAGGTGAGGCTCGCGTCGATGAGCGCTCTCGGGCTGTAGCTGTCGCCGAGCTGCTCGCGGATCTTGATGCGCAGCCGGTCGGAGACGACGTCGCAGAGGAAGCGCAGGTTGCGACGCGTCGCCGTGTCGCGCCCGTCGCCGGTCGGGAAGTAGACGAGCACCGCCGATTTCTGGATCTGCGTGTCGATCTCGAAGCTCTCCTTCATGCCGCTCTTCATCGCAGGGAAGGCGCGGCGGTCGGCGTGGTCGAGCGGAGCGCGCCGCTTGGGCAGCGCGCCGAAGGTCTGTGCCACGCTCGCGATCGTCTTGTCGACGTCGAGGTCCCCCACCGCGACGACGTCGAGCGGCGCGCCGTCGAGCGCCGCGGTGATCCACGCCTTCGCCTGGTCGAGGGTGGCCGCCTCCACCGCCTCGAGCTTGGGCAGCCCGACGCGCGGGTCGCCGCCGTAGAGGGCCGGGAGGACCTGGGTCCCGATCGCCCCGCCCGGCTGGTGCTTGATCGACTCGTAGAACTGCGGGAGCTCGCGGCGGAACTGCGCGACGCCGTCCTCGCGGAAGCCCGGGTCGGCGAGGTAGGCGGAGAGGAGCTCGCACTGGAGCGTGAGGTCCTCGACGGTCGTCGCACCGCCGAGCATGAAGGCGTCCTCGCCGATGGCGAACTGCGCGCCGACCGCCTTCCCCGCCATGAGCCGGCGCAGGTCGTCGCCTGAGTGCTTGCCGAGGCCGCACTCGTCGAAGACGCTCTGCACGAGGAAATGGAGTCCCTGCTTCTCGTTCTCGAGGGAGAGGCGCCCTTCGCCGACGAGCACGCGCAGCCCGATCTCGCGCTGCGCGAAGTCGGTCTTCTTCACGAACAGGCGCACGCCGTTCTCGAAGGTGACCGTGTCGAAGTCGAATTCGGCCTGGTGGTCGCGCGCGGCGACCTTGCCGGCCTTGGCCGGATCGGAGGCGTAGCCCCACGCGGCCGCCTTCTCCTCGGCGCGCGCCGCGACCTCCTTCTCATTGCCGGCCTTCCAGGCGTCCTCGAGCTGCTTCTCTCCGCCCGGCCCGAGGTCGAGCCCGCCGGTCGCGCCGATCACGAGCTTGCCCTGCGTCCACGCCACGCGCAGCTTGGTCACGCACTCCTCGACGGTGAGCTTCTCGATCGGCTTCTGCAGCAGGTCGCGGTCGGCGGCGGCGTCGGTCGGGACGACGCGCGACTCGGCCGCGAAGAGCAGCTCCTCGACCCAGGCCTCGCTCGAGCGCGTCTTCTCGCCCTTGACCGCCTCGTCGAGGTCGCGCAGCGCGTTCTTGCGCACCTCCTCGAGTTCGGACGGCGCGAAGCCGTTCACGAGCGCCGAGCGCAGCTCGGCCTGCACCGCCGCGAGCGCCTCCTTCCACTGGGCCGGCGTGGCGACGACGTTCAGCTCCTCGCCGTCGAGGACGTCGATCCCGCCGCCCTCGCCTTCCTCCGCCCGCAGGAAGGGCGCGTCGCCCTTCTTCACCAGCTCGGAGAGGCGCAGGTTGAGCATCGCGCGCGCGTACTGCAGCGCGAGATCGTGCAGGCGCCACACCTTGTCGTCGGCGTGCTCGACCCAGGGCTTCAGCATCTGCACCGAGATCTGCACGTCGGGGAGCTCGGCGTCGTGGATGCAGTAGAGCTTCGTCTCGAGCTTCGCCGTGCCGCGCGGCGGCTCGACGCCGGCGCGCACCGCCGGCGCCTTCCAGTCGCCGAAGGCCTTCGCGACCTGCGCGGTCGGGTCGCGTCCCGCGAAGTCGCCGACCAGGACCACCGTGCAGTTCTCCGGCCGGTAGAAGCGCTCGTAGAAGGCGCGGATCGACTTGCCGTCGAAGGCGTCGCGCGCGCTCTTCACGCCGATCGGGATGCGGGCGGGCAGGCGCGAGCCGCCGAACACCGCGTCGATCGTCTTCACGAAGACGCGCCAGCGGGCCGAGTCGCGCTCGCGCTCCTCGCCGTCGATGACGCCGCGCTCCTTGCTCACCTCGGCGTCGGCGAGCAGGAGTCCGTCGCCGACGTCGCGCATCACGGAGAGGCCGTCGGCGACCATCGCCTCGTCCGACGTCGGCAGATCGAGCTGGTAGATCGTCTGCGAGAAGTCGGTCATCGCGTTGGTGTCGGCGCCGAACGCGAGGCCCTTCTGCTGCAGCCACTCGATCAGCTGGCCGGAGGGGAAGAGCTTGCTGCCGTTGAAGGCCATGTGCTCGAGGAAGTGCGCCATCCCGCGCTCCGACTCCTCCTCGCCGAGGCTGCCGGCGTTCACGTGCATGCGGAGGAAGACGCGGTGCTTGGGCTCGGCGTTGTCCATCCAGGCGTAGCGCAGACCGTTCGGCAGCGCGCCGAAGTGGATGCGCGCGTTCACCTCGAGGTCGGAGCTCTCGTGCTCCCACTTGCGCGGCGCGACGGGCGCGGCCTGGGGCGCGGCGGACGGGGCGGCGGGCGGCGCCTGCAACGCGAGAAGGACGGCGAAGGGCTGCGGCAGGAGCGCGGCGAGCGCGGAAGCGACTCCGGCGCGGAGGAGGAACGACATCGACAGGCTCCGAACGGGGAGAAAAAGCGGGCGCGGCATGGTAGCGCCACCGAGCGCCGCGCCGCGCGCTGCTCAATGCGCGCGCGCGAGCTCCGCGTCGAGGCGCTCGGCAGCGCGGCGCGCGAGCGGTCCCGCGTCGGCGCCGATCCGGGTGCGCGCTTCCGCGAGGATCGTCCTGCGTTCGGGCGAGGAGGCGAGCTTCGCGCACACCCCGGGCAGCCACTCGTCGAGCGTGTTCGCGGCGAGCTTCGCGCCGTCGTCGTCCCCCATCTCGTCGCAGATCGCGAGGATCGCGACGCAGTCGGCGAGCACGGCGGAGAACTCCTTCGCCTCGTCGTGCACCGCGCGCAGCTGGAGCAGTGCCTCGAGGTGGCCGGGGGCGAGCGCGAGCGCGTGCTCGAGGTGCCGGCGCGCGCCCGCCGCGTCGCCCGCCGAGCGGCGCAGGGCGCCGAGGTAGAAGCTCGCCGTCACGAGGTCGGCGTCGAGCGCGAGCGCGCCCTCGAAGGCCTGCTCCGCTTCGGCGGGGCGGCGCGCCTCGACGCAGACGCGGCCCAGGAACTCGCGGAAGCTCGGGTTCTTCGGGTAGTCGTCGCAGAGCTTGCGGAGCAGCGCGAGGCCCTCGTCGTAGCGGCCCTGCTTCGCGAGCGTCGTGGCGAGGTCGAGGTTCACGTAGCTCGAGTAGTGGACGCGCGGGTCGAGCGTGCCGCGCTCGCGCTCGTCGTCCTCGCCGACCATGCGGCCGAAGTACCCGATCTCGCGCAGACGGGCCGCCTCGGCCGGATCCAGGTCGGGCGCCGCCGCGTCGAGCGGAGGGATCGGCGGGTCGCCGCGCACGTGGTCGAGGCGCGCGGCGAGGGCGCGCGCCACTTCAGGGCGCTCGGTGGCGAGGTTCTTCCGCTCGCCGTCGGGGAGCGCGAGGTCGAAGAGCTCGTCGGCGACGTTTTTCACGAACTTGAAGCGGCCAGCGACGACGCCTTCGAGGCGTGCCCAGCGGAACTGGTGGTAGCCGGCCCACGACTCGAACCAGAGCGCGCGCTCGGCCTGCGCGTCGGCGTCGCTCCCGCCGCGTTGCTGCGCCGCGAAGGCGGCGACGAGGTCGCGGCCGTGCACCGGCGCCGGGAAGGTCCGCCCCGCCGCGGCGAGCAGCGTCACCCCGACGTCGACGGTCGACGCGGGCATCTCGAGCCGCCCGCGCAGCGCCCCGCCGGGGCCGCGCACGAAGAGCGGCACGCGCAGCGTTCCCTCCTCGCAGAGGAAGGCGTGGGTCAGCTCCTGCTGCAGGCCGAGCCCCTCGCCGTGGTCGGCGGCGACGACGATCCAGGTGCGGGCGAAGTCGGGCCGGGCGCGCAGCGCGGCGAGGACGCGCCCGACCTCGCGGTCCATGAAGCGCACCTCCGCCTCGTAGGTGGCGCGGCGGCCGGCGCTCGGCGGCGGCGCGTCGGGGGCGGCGTAAGGCGAGTGGGGATCGAAATAGTGCAGCCAGAGGAACCACGGGCGCGGGTCGGCGACGGCGAGGCGCGCGAGCGCGCGGTCGGTGATCTCGTTCGCGGGGCGCTCGGCCTCGACGGCGAGGTTGCGGGCGCGCCGCAGCCGCAGGTCGTCGTATTTCTCGAAGCCGAGATCGAGGCCGCTCGTGGCGCGCAGCACCGTCGAAGCGACGACCGCCTCGGTCCGCCAGCCGCCCTCGCGCAGGAGCGCGGCGACCGTCGTCGCCTTCGGGCTCAGGCGGTAGAGGTCGTTGTCGCGCACGCCGTGCGCGAAGGGGAAAAGGCCCGTCATCATCGACGTGTGCGACGGGAGCGTGAGCGGCGCGGGCGCGTGCGCGACGGCGGCGACGAGGCTCTCCGCGGCGAGGGCGTCGAGGTTGGGCGCGACGCTGCCCGCGCCCTACGGCGCGATCGCGTCCGCGCGCGTCGTGTCGAGCGTGATCAGGAGCAGGTTGGGGCGCGCTTCCGCGGACGGAGCCGCGCCCGGCGCGGCCGCCTGCGGCGGCGCGGCCTGCGCGAAGGCGAGCGCGGCGGCCATGCAGGCTCGAATCATGCGGCGAGCGTTCTACACTCCGCCGCGATGCACCCCGCCGCGCTGCCGATCGAGCTCCTGCTGAAGGAAGTCGAGTTCCGGACCACGCGCGGCCCCGGGCCCGGCGGACAGCACCGCAACAAGTCCGACACGATGGTCCGGCTCACCCACAAGCCGAGCGGGATCTCGGCGCAGGCGGGCGAGCGGCGCAGCCTCGACCTGAACCGCTCCGAGGCGATCCGGCGGCTGCGGCGCGAGCTCGCGCTCGCGCTGCGCTCCCCGATCGCCGCCGGGACGGTGCTCGCCCCGAGCGAGCTCTGGCGCTCGCGTGTGAGCAAGGCGCACCGCATCGCCGTGAGCGTCGGACACGACGACTTCCCGACGCTGCTCGCGGAGGCGCTCGACGTGGTGGCGCGCTTCGACGACGACCTCGCCAAGGCGGCGCGCACGCTCGACGTCACGACGTCGCAGCTCGTGAAGTTCCTGGCGCGCGAGCCGGCGGCGCTCGCCGCGGTGAACCGGCGGCGCGCCGCGAAGGGGCTGCACGCCTTCCAATGAGCGGGGCGGGCGTCACGCCCGCCGGGTCGGCTCGGCGCGGGCGACGTGCACGGCGAGCTTGCTCGCGTCGTGGAAGACGAGGATCGGGTCGGTCGCGCTCTCGCGGAGCCAGCGGTCGAGCACCGCCTGCGGGTCGCGCTCGCGCACCAGGTGCACCGCGCCGAGCGTCGCGTCGTCGAGGTCGGTGACGCAGCGGATCGCGCCGACCTGCTGCAGCATGCGCGCGAACTTGTAGGTCTTGTGCGAGTACATCTCGTACTCGCCCTCGAACGAACGCAGCACGGCGTCGAGGTCGCCCTTCAGGCGGTCGTAGAAGCCGCGCACCGCCTCGGGCGGGCCGATACCGTTCTTGCAGGCGGCGAAGAAGAGGACCTCGCCCGCCGGGGCGACGGCGTTCTTGGTGAGCTCGAGGGCGCGCTGCGCCGCGTAGAGGCTCTCGTCGAACGGGTGGCCGCCCGCCGTGACGACCACGCGGCGCGCCGGCGCGACCGTCACGCTGGTCGCGCGGTCGACGAAGTCCATCCCGACGCCCGCCACCTGCGACATCGGGCCTGCCTGCGCCCAGAGCACCTCCTCCTTCGTGCGCGTGAAGAGGCAGAGCGCGAAGGCCGGGCGGCCGGCGAGGACGAGCCCCGCCGCCTCGACCATGTCCTCGGCGAGCGGCTGCGCGCGGCGCGCGGGGTCGGGGTGCCAGGGATGGTGGCCGAACGTCGACTTCGGGTCGAGCGCGAGGGCATGGTTGCCGCGCGCCGTCTCGAAGCCGCAGATCCCCGGGAGGAGCCCCTTCACCGGGTTGCTGTACCCGGCGAAGTAGTGGTTCTTCATGTCGGAGACGGCGAGGAAAACGTCGACGTCGCGCGCGCGGGCGTTCACGAGGAGCCGGGTCCCGCGCAAGGTGCGGCCGACCTCGTCGAGCGGGCCGCGGCAGTCGTGCATGACCACCTCGGCTTTCGGGAAGCGCGAGGCGCCGACCGACCCGGCGAGCGCGGCGAGCAGCTCCTTGTTCTCCGGCATGCGGCCGTCGTGCGTGCCGGTGCAGACGAAGACGGTGGCGCGGGCGACGGCGGCGTCGGCGAGGAGGTCGAGGACGGCGGCGAGTTCGAGGACGTGCGGCTCGCTGCGGGTCGCGTCGTCGAGCAGAACGCCGACGTGGCCGCCCCGGGAGAGGTCGGCGAACTCGCCGCGCCGGAGCGGATCGAGGGCGCGGGCGAGGGCCGCGGCGGGATCGCGCGCGGCGGGGAGGCCGTCCCGGATCCCGTGCTCTTGGACCGGGGCGTCACTCGGGACGGTGAGCTCGGTCGTGCCGGCGCCGCAACGGAGCTTCAGGGTGCGCATGGCCGTTCTTTCGGCCAGCGGGACGGCGGCGGTTCAGGACTCCGTCAGGAGTGGATCGCGCGTTCCGCGGCTTCCGGCTTCTCTTCCTGCTTCTCCTCCTTGTGGAGGGTGAAGTCGAACTTGGTGTTGGTCGCGCTGAAGCGAAGGAAGCCGGTCTTGCACTCCGGGCAGGGCCAATCCAGCAGGGCCGCCATGTTCGGGTTGTAGTGCGTCAGCAAGTTGTTGTTCTGGTTGACGTAGCACTCGAACAAGCACTCCCGGTTGTCGCAGGAGAACTTCAGAAGCGGCAAATTCGTGTTCTTCATTCGGTACCCCAGAGCCCCCCTGCACGGCGTTGCAACTCACGCCTTCCCGGCTTTCCGGTGCCGTGCTTCGCGGACGTGGGTGCTGGATCAGCACTCACTTGAACTCCGCGATCATTCCCATCGGCACGTGACCCTAAGAACCCCTCGGAAAGGTGTCAATCCAGCCGAAGTGCAGGTCGGTGCACGACTACGGACGCGCCGGGCGAGGGGTGGACCGCGGCAGGGAATTCCTGAGTCGGGCCCTCGCCGTAGCGCGGAATCAGAGCTCCGAGCGCCTCGTCAGCGGATGAGCGGCGCGTAGCCGAGCTGCTTCTTCAGGTACCCGATCTGACCGACGTGATACGCCTCGTGGAAGACGAGGAACGCGACCATGCCCCGCAGCGTCTCGTCGCCCTGCGGCATCTTGTGGCCGAGCGAGGCGGAGAGCTCGGTGTCGGTGAGCGCGGGGAGCCGCTCGAGGAGCCGCGCGCTCGTCTCCCGGAAGCAGCGCAGGAGGTCGGCGAACGGGACCGCCTTCTCCTGCTCCCCCGGCGTCCCCCCCCGCGCGAACGCGTCGCCCCACGGGAACTTCGGCGCGTCGGGGTCGCACCGCTCGAGCAGCATGCAGCGGTGGCGCGTCACGTGGCCGAGCAGCCAGAGGAGCGGGTTGCTCTGCGGCTCGGGCTGGCGCCACAGGTCGTCCGGCTTCACGTCGCCGAACGCCCTCTCGACGAGCGCCGCGCCGGCGCGGTAGAGCGCCAGGTTCGAGGCGACGACCGCGTCCACGATTCCTCTCGCCCTCCGGGGCTCAGCCGTCCTTGCTGTGCGCCAGCATCCGCTCGCCCTCGATCGCGGCGAGCACGTCCTCGGTGACGTCGTTCGTCGGGTACTTCCCCGTGAAGCACGCCGTGCAGAACTGCGCGATCTCCGGGTTGCCCTCGCGCACCGAGGTCTCGAGGTCGGCGAGCTCCTGGTAGAGCACGAAGTCGGCGCCGATCTCCTTCGCGATCTCCTCGGCCGAGCGGCCGCGCGCGATGAACTCGTTCTTGGTCGACATGTCGATGCCGTAGACGCACGGGTGCTTGAGCGGCGGGCTGCAGCTCGCGAAGTAGACCTTGCGCGCGCCGGCCTCGCGCGCCATCTGCACCAGCTCGCGGCTGGTGTTGCCGCGCACGATCGAGTCGTCGACCAGCAGGACGTCCTTGTCCTTGAACTCGAGCTGGATCGCGTTGAGCTTGTGGCGGATCGACTTACGGCGCAGTCGGTTGCCCGGCATGATGAAGGTGCGGCCGATGTAGCGGTTCTTCACCAGCCCCTCGCGGTACTTGGCGCCGAGCCGCTGCGCCAGCGCGAGCGCGGCGTCACGCGCCGATTCGGGCACCGGCATCACCACGTCGACGTGGATGCCCGTCTTCTTCCAGGCGTCGGCGAGGTGCTCGCCCATGCGCAGGCGCGACTTGTAGACGCTCACCTTGTCGAGGAAGGAGTCGGGGCGCGCGAAGTAGACCCACTCGAAGAGGCAGGGGTGGTGGGGCTGGTGGCGGATCTGGCGGCGCGTCAGCGTCCCGTCGTTGCGGACGACGATCGCCTCCCCCGCCTTCAAGCTCGACGTATGGTGGTAGTCGAGCAGGTCGAGCAGCACTGATTCCGACGCGACGCAGAAGCTCTTCCTGCCGTCGCTCTCGGTGCGCTCCCCCATGATGATCGGCTTGATGCCGTAGGGGTCGCGGAACGCGAAGAGGCCGAACCCCGAGATCATCCCGACCACAGAGTAAGCGCCCTTGCAGCGCTCGAACACCGCGTCGACCGCGCGGAACACCGCGTCCTCGGTCGGGCGCGCCACGCCCGTCTGCGCCAGCGCGTGGGAGAAGACCTGCAGGATCGCCTCGACGTCGCAGTTGCTGTCGACCATGTAGTGGTCGCGTTCGGTGAGCTCGCGCTTGAGCTCGCCGAAGTTGGTGAGGTTGCCGTTGTGGGCCATCGAGATGCCGAACGGCTGCTTCACCATGAACGGCTGGGTGTCGTCGACGCTGCCGCCGCCGACCGTCGGGTAGCGCACGTGGCCGATGCCGAGGTTGCCGCGCAGCCGCGCGATGTTGTCGTCGCGGAACACCTCGCGCACCAGCCCCATGCCGCGCTTGATGTGGAAGCGGCCGTTGTAGGTGCACGCGCCCGCCGCGTCCTGGCCGCGGTGCTGGATCGAGACCAGGCCGTCGTGGATCTCGCCGATGACGTCGCGTCCGCGCGGAGCGAGGACACCGATGAATCCGCACATGCGACCACCTCTCTCGTGATCTCGCGACCGATCGCGAAGCCGATCGGGGCGATCTGACTAGCGATCGACCGGCACCGACGCGACCGCGGGAATCAGGCGGTCGCCGCGACGGGGGAACCATCATACGGTGGACGTCGAGCGCCACCACGGTGCGCGGGCGCCGCGAAGGCGTCCACGACTCGTCAACAAACGACGCGCGTCAGCGGCCGAAGTCGAGTTCGAGTCCGGGCGTGAACGAGACCCCGTCGCTCGCGCCGGCGTCGAGCTCGAGGACCTGCAGGAAGGCGCTCCCGCCGTAGAGCGCCGTGTCATCCGGAAGGTGCCCGCCGAAGTCCGCTCCGCCGGGTCCGACTGCGATCGGGATCACCGCCAGGATGTCGACCAGCAGCGTTCCGCCGAGGTTCGTCGGGATCGATGCCGGATTCGCGCCGACCAACGCGAATCCGAGCGTCCACCACGTGGCCGACGTCGAAGCGTGGACCACGACGTCGGTCGAGAACGCCGGCGGCGTCGCGGCCGCGAGCGAGGGGATGCCGAGCGAACCGGCCCAACCCGCGCCGTAATTCGACGACTGCGCGAGGAGCGGCGCCCGGGTGCGCACGTAGACGTCCGGCAGGCCGTCCACTTCGAAGCCGTCGAGGTTCGTGGCCCAGCTCGAGTAGGCGATCACGACGCCGGCGTCATCGAGCGAAAGGGAACCGAGGTAGTCCGAGTCCCGGTCTCCCTCCATCCCGTGGTCGTCGACGCTGACGCGCTGGGAGTAACCGCCCCGCAGATCACGGACGAACGTGTCGATCACGTGATTGGAATCGCTCCCGACCAGGTCGTCTGCCGCGCTCACGAAGGCGACGACGGTGCCGTCTCCGGAGATCCGCGACTTCATGCTCGCTTCGTCGCCGTCGACGCCCGCGTCCGTGACGCTCACGAGCGTCGTCGTCGCGGCCGCGCGGTCGCGCAAGATGATGTCGGAGCCGCGATTCACCTGCGTCGGAAGGACCCCGTTCCACGCGGTGAACGAAACCCGGCTCCCGTCGGACGAGATCGACGGATCCCACGCGCCAGGGAGGGCCTGCAACCCCTGGTCGTCGAGGCTGACGAGTTCCGTCGTCCCTGCCGCCGTGTCCCTCAGGTAGATGTCCTCGATGCTCCTGTTCGCGTCGGACGGGATCAGGTTCTGCGCCACGCTGCCGAACGCGATCCGCGTCCCGTCGGCGGAGATCGCGGGCGCGTGGCTCGCCCCGAGGCCCTGGTTTCCCTTGCCGTCGACGCTCGCACGCGTGGTCGTGCCCGTCGTGAGGTCGCGCACGAACACGTCCGTGCAGCCGTTGCTGTCGCCGGTCACCAGGTTCTTCGCGTCGCTGTCGAAGGCGACCACGAGTCCGGCGGCGTCGATGCAGGAGTGGATGCTCATCCCGTTCCCGGTCGCCCCGCCGGACGTGACGCTGACGCAGGTGGTCTGCCCCGTGCCGAAGTCGTGGACGAAGACGTCGATGGTCGCGTTCTGGTCGCCGGCCACGAGATTCGTCGCGAAACTCGCGAACGCCACGGCGTGGCCGTCCGACGCGATCGCCGGGAAGTGACTGCCGTCGTTTCCCACGACCCCCGACGAGTCGACGCTCGCGAGCGCGACGGCTCCCGTCGTTCGGTCGTAGACGTAGATGTCGTAGGTGCCGTTCGTGTCCGCAGCGACGAGACCGTCGAGGGTGCGGTACGCGACGTAACGGCCGTCCGCGGAGACCGCGGGTCCCGTGCTGTCGCTGCCAGCGAGTCGCACCGTCTGCGCTTGCGCGGCCACGGTGCCCGCGCCCGCCAGAACAAGCGCAATGGTCGCGCGCATGACCGGCTCCACTCAGTAACCGAGGCCGAGGTCGAGCGCCGGCGTGAACGAGAAGCCGTACGTGGCGCCCGCATCGATCTCGAGGACCTGGAGGTAGACGTGGACTCCGGCGAGCTCCTCGAGCGGCGGGACGGTCTCGACGAGCGTCGCGCCGGCGGGAGGAAGCGGGTAGACGAAGATCCGGATCGGCAGCACGAGCAGGTGGCCGCCGCGGTTGGTCGCGATGTCGGCCGGCGCCGCGCCGACGACGAGGAACGCGAGCGTCCAAGCGCCGGACGAGTTGTCGACGTCGAGGCTCACGTCGGCGTTCAGGATCGGCGACTGGCGGACCGAGAGGCCCGGGATTCCGTGCGTGCCGGCGAATCCCGTCCCGTATCCGCTCGCGGACGCCGGCGCGATGACGCGGGAGCGCACGAAGACGTCCCACGCGCCGTTCGCATCGCCCGCGACGAGGTTGTCCGCGATCGAGTTGAAGCCGATCGACGTTCCGTCGGCGCTGATCGCGGGCGACCCGCCGTCGCCGTCGGCTCCCGTGCCGTCGGAAGCAACCGATGCGCGCGTGGTCATGGAGTTGGAAAGGCTGCGCACGAAGACGTCGGCGCTCGCGTTCACGTCGTGATCGACCAGATTGCTCGCGGTGCTCTCGAAGGCGACGAACACTCCGTCGCCGGAGATGTGAGCCTCCTCGCACTCCCCGTTCGGCTCCTCGCCGGCGCTCGACAGACTCGCGCGCGTCGTCGTCGCGCCCGGCACGTCGCGCACGAAGACGTCGTAGTGCGAGTGGTCGCCGGTCACGAGGTCGTTGGCGGTGCTTTCGAACGCGACGCGATCCCCGGCGTCGCTGATCGACGGTCGGACCGAATCGCCGGACGGCCGGCCGCCGCCCAGGGTGAGGCTGACCTGGGACGTCTTGCCGGCG
>Ga0137433_1000627_pt1 | contig 17968 bp, 12 predicted proteins | sample EasRivERMZT840_2_FD_102335 | JGI IMG/M metagenome (GOLD analysis project Ga0137433, IMG submission 102335) | Soil microbial communities from meander-bound floodplain in the East River, Colorado, USA - East River MetaG ERMZT840_2 | ecosystem: Environmental > Terrestrial > Soil > Floodplain ...
ATTCGTTGCGAGAAAGCCGGGCCGTTCATGGAGCGCGAAGGATTCAAAAATATTTTCCAGCTCGACGGCGGCATCCTGAAATACTTCGAGGAATGTGGCGGCGCGCATTACGACGGCGAGTGTTTCGTGTTCGATCAACGAGTCGGGCTTGATCCGAGCCTCCAGGAAACCGAATCCACACAATGCTTTCGCTGCCAGACTCCGTTGACCGGGGCTGATCAGAAAGACGGGCGTTACGCGCCAGGACAGTCTTGCCCGTTCTGCTTCAAAACCCCCGCCGAGCAGATGGCGCTGACCATGGCGCGGCGTCACGAGGCGATTCGGCGCTTGTCCATGCCGCTGCCGGGCAGCCAGCCTTACGACAATTTCAAGTCGGTCAATGTTTCGGAAGAATGCGACGGCAAGACTTTGCTCGATGCGCTTTGCTGCGCGGTCAAGCATCTGCCGGGCGCGTATTGGGAAGCAGAATGTGCGCGCGGCCTGGTGATGAACTTGGAGCGCGAACCGGTCGCCGCCAGGCAAACGGTTCGCGCGGGCGAGCGCTATCTGCACATGTTTCCGAACGTGACCGAACCGGACGTGAACGGGCGGGTTGAGATTTTGCACGAGGACGAAGCGTTGATCGTTTTGTACAAACCCGCGCCATTGCCGATGCACGCGGGCGGAAGATTTTATCGGAACACGCTCCAACACATCCTCAACGAAGTTTATCATCCACAGAAACCACATCCGGCGCACCGGCTTGACGCCAACACGACCGGCGTCGTTCTGGTCACGCGCACCCGTCACTTTGCCGGACGTCTGCAACCGCAGTTCGTGCATGGCCAGGTGGAAAAGCTTTACCTCGCCCGCGTGCAGGGTCACCCGGAGGAAGATGCTTTCAGTTGCGACGCGCCGATCAGCGCCGGGTCCGGCGCGTTAGGCTCGCGCACGGTGGACATGGAAGACGGCCTGGAGGCGCACACTGAATTCCGCGTCCGCCAGCGCCATGCCGACGGGACGGCTTTGTTGGAAGCACGCCCCTTGACCGGTCGCACGAACCAGATTCGCGTTCACCTCTGGCACCTGGGTTGGCCGGTGTGCGGCGACGCGGCCTATCTGGCGGGAAAACGGCTGGGGGATATGCAGACCCTGGGCGTGGATGATCCTCCCCTGTGCCTGCACGCGTGGCAGATCAAATTCGTGCATCCGTTGAGCAAGAAGCCGGTCCAGTTCACCGCACCGCCGCCGCAGTGGGCTGGCGGCGCAAAGCCTTCAGAGATTACGTGAATCATGAGCACGAAACCCATTACAGGCTATCATCTCATCAAGCCGGAAGATCTCTTCTGGCGGCCCTCCAATCTGATGCAAATCCCGAACGCGGATTATCTGGAGCGCACCGGGAGTGAGAATCTTGGCGCGCGGCTCTGGCGGTTGCCGCCCCGAAGTGCGAACACGCTGCACAAGCACATCCGCGCGGAGGAGTTTTATTTCGTGCTGGAAGGCACAGGCCGCCTGCGCGTGGGTGACGAGACGTTGACCGTGCCGCGCTACGGCGGCGTGCTGGTCGGGCCGGACCAGTTGCGGCAGGTGTTTAATGACACGGACGCCGAGGTGCTCTGGCTCATCATCGGCGCGCCGGAGGAACTGGAATTTCTACCTGGCGCAAAGACCAAGCCCGACCTGTCGCTCATCTACCCGACCGACCCAAGGCAATTGCCGAAGGAACTCGCCGGCGTGCAATGGCCGCCGAAGGGGTGATCGAGAGAGCGGATTGCGGGCCGGGTGCGAAGGTTTACGCAAACGTGCGAGCCTGATAGTCTCGCGGTGCGGTTGACGTGCGGCTTCAGGAAGCCTTGAAGTGAATCCATGCTGAACTTCTACGAAGGCGTTCGCGCGAATCCGAGCTACAACAAGCTCGAGATTGGCGATTTGCTTTTCGCCGAATACACCTGTGGGATCGGCGACGAGAAGCTCCCGCTTTGGACGCAGTCGGATTACCTGGTGAACGTGGTCACCGGGAGAAAGACGTGGCACACGTCCGATGGGGTCTGGCGCGCGAAGCCGGGCGAAACTTTGTTTTTCAAAAAAGGCGCTGCCATCGTGGAACAGCACTTCGAAGTGAATTTCTGCCTGCTCATGTTCTTCATCCCCGACGACTTCGTTCGCAGCACGGTCCGGGAAATCGCCGGTAGTTTGACCGCTGCGCCCGCCGGTGCTGCGGCGATCAAGTCGGCGGTCCGGGTGGAGAACGACGTGGGGCTGTCCAATTTCTTCCAATCCATGCGCACCTACTTTTCCGGGAAGGAAAAGCCGCCCGAGCCGCTGCTGCGTTTGAAGTTAAAGGAGTTGATCGTGAGCATCCTGACGAGCGGACGGAATCCGGCGCTGGCCTCCTACTTCCGTCGGGTGGGCGAGGGCACGCTGCCGACGGTGGCGGAAATCATGGAGACGAATTTTCGCTTCAACCTGTCGCTGGAGGAATACGCCCGGCTGTGTCATCGCAGCCTCTCCTCGTTCAAGCGTGATTTCCAAAACCACTTTCAGGAAGCGCCGGGCAAATGGCTGCTGCGAAAGCGCCTCGATTATTCTGCCGCGCTGCTACGCACCTCGAAGTTGAACGTCACGGAGATCGCCTTTGAAAGCGGTTTCGAGGACGTCTCGCATTTCAGCCGTGTCTTCAAGGAACGCTTCAACGCGCCGCCGATGTCCTACCGTCAGGCCGGGCCGAGGGCTGAGTGACCTGGCCAAAAATTTTCCACCTTCGCCTTCGCGGCAGCATCCATACCAGTCCCGCGCCGCCGCATCCTCCACGCGCATCAGCGTGCGATAATGCGTCCAGTTCAATTCGTGACGCAATGCGTCACAGATTGGGAACGCGAGGTAAAACAACCGCATGTCATCCGGGATGTGCTGCGCAACAAGCCTCCGAAACTGTTGCGGCTGGGCTTCGCCACAGCCGCGCTCTCGCCAATCCCAAAGGGATTGCGTCCTCCAGCCCAAGGTTGGCGCGCCAGCGCCTACCTTGGGTCATCGTCCGAACAAATCATCAACCGCAACGCGGTTGTGGCAAATGTTGCGTTTAGTGAATGGGCGAGGAGGTCGCAACCGCGTTGCGGTTGGTAATGTCCGTTGTCCGGTGACCCAGGGTAGCGCGTTCCGCGCAACTCTGGGCTTTGGGACGGAATCCCGTTGGGATTCTCGGATGGCGCGCACATCAATCAATCAACGAAACCTCGACACCATCTGGTGGAAATTCGAGTGACCGCGCGAGACTTCGCAGGTCGTCGCGTTTCTCTTCGTTCGAGAGATTTGTGAAAACATACAGGCCCGTCTTCCCCACAGCCTGATGGTTGTAAGGTTTGCCCTGCGCCGGATTGAGAAAGTCCACGGAAGGATTATTGGAAAGGGGGTAGCCCCGGCTGACCGGAACGCGAGTAAGGCGCTCCGCCATCGGTTCGCCAAAGACACGGATGAGTTTGTCGAGAAACACTGCCATCGTCGTAGTCGCCTTTTTCTCGCAGATGTCCTCGTCCGAGCCAGCCTTGCCGAGTCGCGACCAGTGGACGCGAATCAGCAGTTTGCTCCGACCTCGGCGTTGCTCGTGAGTTTCCACCTCGACAAGTTCTCCCTGTTCAGGCGGTGCGGGAGCAGGAGTGATGTAGCCAGGACCGCCCGCCGGACGTGCCCAAGTGCGAGCGACAAGCTGCGCAAGTTGCAAGCCGCGCTGTTTGATGTCTTGGTCATTCCATTGAGCCAGTTCAAGGAAATGCTGATTGAGGGAGACCTTGCTTTCGGCGAACGCGGCTTGCTTGTCGGCAAAGCTGCCGTTACCAAGTTCTGGATTATAACCCGTGAGAGTTAAGTTCCCCAGCGTGTGAAGCCACTTCTCATGAAGAACCAGCCAGTTTGGACCGAGCATCCTCTGCCACGACTTTCCATCGTCGTCATCGCCATCGATGGCCTGCGGAAGCACATGCTCAACGGTCAGTCTTTTCAGATTCACTTCCTCCTTGTGATGGTGCTCGTGTTCCAGCGTCTCAAGTAGCAGCCGGCATTTGTTCCGCTCGCGCTTGTAAATTGAAAACTCCACCAAGTGAGGAACAAAAGCCGCATCGTCAGGCCAGCCTTCGCGCAAGAGGAAGTCACGCAAATCATCGCGGGCGTGCTGTCGAATCACCTTGATTGCCGCAGGGAACAAGCGGCCATACCCGCGTGTGGACTCGCCGCAGACTGAACGCCGAATCACGAAACTGGCGAGATCCGTGAAGCACCCAAGAAGCCCCGCTTTGTCTAACGTGCCCTGCTCGTGCCTGTGGAGTAGGTGAAGCAAGAGCGGATGTGCGGTCGTGATGTCCAAAGCCAAGGTCTGTGAGAATACCTCGCGGAAATCAGCGACCTCACAAGTCAGGGGGCGGCGAAGCCATAACTCGAACTTGGCGAACTTTTGCAGCTCCGCAACCTGCGCCGCAGGCGTGAGGCCGCGCGCAAGGTTCTGCTTTTTGAACTCAACGTAAGCAGCCTTGTTCCGACAATAATCGCCGTCACGCATCAGGAAGCTGCGGTAAAATAAGGTCGGAGAGAGTTTCTCGTATCCTCCGGCTGCATCGAAGCGCCGTTCAAAGACATCCCAATGGGCCGACTGAAATTTGTCTTGCTCGTGAAGCGGCACTTGCATGAACAGAAAGTTGCGAATCAGGTCAGACTCTTCGAGCGGCAAGCCGGTGGAGTTCAGGCTCTCGAAAATTTCGTAGGGGTTCTCTCCGCCCACAGTAATCGTCACGAGCGAGAGCCGGGCGGTAGATGCGATCAAATATCGTCGGATTGCAGTTTCTCCGTCACTGCCTACAAGCCGCTTCCACTCCCGCTTGAAGAAGGAATAACCTCCAAGCAGTCCGGTCGTCATCGTCGTCCCCGCCGGGCTACCCTCGATGATGGACTCGTAGTCGCTCCGGTCTCCAAGTCGCGGCACGACCTTGAATCGCTGGACACCCTGTCGGCGTCGGTGAATGAGATAATCCTCATGAATCTCATCACTGACACTCTCAAGCGCGTTGAGCTTTGCCACGTCGCGCAATGCAGCCAGAGCAATTGTAAGGGTCGCCAGTCGCTGCTGCCCGTCGATGAGCTGGTAGGGAGTAACTTCACCGGGCACGGGATTGAATGGCGTGCAGACGAGTGGCCCAAGGAAATGCTTCGTTTCCTCGGCCTCCTCGGTGAGCGCAACGATGTCGTCGAGCAGCCGTTGCCAGTTTTCTTTCCTCCACGAATAGTGGCGTTGGAAGAACGGAACAAGGAATTGGTCGCCAGAGTGGAGAATTTCACGAACTGTTTTTACGTGGGCTTCCATTGGTTTGTTTATGCGTTAAGAAGTCTATCCACCTTCACTGTCCCTTGCCAGCCCCAACGGGGCTGCGGCCCGAAGCCCAAGGTTGGCGCATCAGCGCCTACCTTGGGTTAAGGTGGCAAAACGGGAACAACCGCACCGCGGTTGCGGCAAATTCTTCGCGAGGCCAACCGAACGATTTTGGTCACAACCCCGTTGGGGTTGTTTCCATTTGGGGACGCGTTCCCAAGGTAGCTCGTTCCTCGCAACCTTGGGCTGGAGGACACAATCCCTTTGGGATTGACCGATGCCGTGCGTTACCGCGTGGGCTTAGGATTGTTCGCGCCCTACGTCGCGGGTTCACGGTTCACGCGACTCCTGGAAGCCACGGCTCTACGTCAGCCAGGATGGCCGATGCCACAGTTTTCAGACCGCTTCAGCCGCCGAGTGACCTGAGCCGCCCAGTCAAATAGTTGAGCCGTGCAGCCAAGCACGGCTTTTGTGCTTCTGGCATCGTGACTCCAGTCAATGCGGCGGACCGCATTGCTGAATCGACGAACAACAAAAGCTATGAAGAACATCGCAAACCAAACCACGCTGGAGAAAACAAACACCCGCGCGCCGGAAGTAATAACGACCCCAACCAATCCTCGCCAGCACCGTCACGATCTCGCTGCCGACGACGCCCGCTCAAGCTCCGAACAACACATCGACCCCGGTCTCGACACCACGACCATCCCCAACCTCGAAGGCGTCAAAGCCCGGCAGAAGGCGACCTGGGAATCCGGCGATTTCGGTAAGATCGCCCGCAGCATCGAAATTGTCGCCGAGGAATTCATGGCGCGGCAATCCATCCCGGCTGGGGCGCAAGTGCTCGACGTGGCGTGCGGGACGGGGAATCTCGCGGTCATCGCGGCGCGGCGCGGCGGCGCGGTCAGTGGCATTGACATCGCGGCCAATCTCATCGCTCAGGCTCGCACTCGCGCCGCTGCCGAGAGATTGAGCATCGCTTACACGGAAGGCGACGCTGAGGCGCTGCCTTACGCGGGTGGCCAGTTCGACCTCGTTGTGACCATGTTCGGCGTGATGTTTGCGCCGCGACCGAGCATCGCCACCGCCGAAATGCTGCGCGTGACCCGGCCCGGCGGGCGCGTCGCGATGGCCAACTGGGCGCCCGAAGGTTTCATCGGAAAAATGTTCCAGGTCTTCAAAGCACACCTGCCGCCACCGCCCGCCGGCGTCCCGTCGCCGATGGGTTGGGGAGATGAAGCCACGGTGCGCGCGCGGCTGCGGCACGGCTTCGCCCACGTGCGCCTGACCCGCCGCATCGCGTTGATGCGCTACCCGTTTCCGCCCGCCGAAACCGTCGAGTTTTTCCGCCAATACTACGGCCCGACGCAGAAGGCGTTCGCCGCGCTCGACCCCGCTGCTCAAGCCGCGCTGCGCCGCGACCTGGTTGAACTGCAAACCGCCCACAACACCGCTCGCACTCCTGGCACAACCGAAGTGGCCGCCGAATACCTTGAGGTTGTCGCCGTGCGGGAATGAAGAAACCGACATCCGCACGTTGATGATGGAGAAACGACGGCCATGAAACTCGCCCTCATGCCCAAAGAACCGATGTGGCAGGCCGCGATCTGCGCGTGGTTGCTGGCGTGCTCTCTCATGGCGCATGCGGCCGAGCCGTGGACGTTGGAGCGGGCGCTGGGTTACGCTCTCTCTCGCAACCCGGATGCACGCATCGCGCAGCAGCGCATCGCCGCCGCGCACGCGGGATTGGAGCAAGCCAACTCCGCCTTCTGGCCGCGGCTGCAAGTCGAGTCCAGTTACATCCGGACCGACAATCCGATGCTGGCGTTCGGCGGCATCCTCAATCAGCGCTCTTACAGCTCGTCGCTAAACTTCAGCGACGTTCCCGATGTCGATAACCTCAACGCACGGGGCATCCTCACCTTTCCTCTGTACGCCGGCGGGCAGAATGTCGCGGGACGGCAGGCGGCCAGGGCGAACACAGCGGCCGCGAAGCAGGACAGCGAAGCGGTCCGCAACGCGCTGGGCTTCGAAGTGTCGCGGGCGTTTCACACCGTGCTGAAGACGCGGCAGTTCATCCGGGCCACCGAGGCGACGGTCAGTTCGTTTGAGGCAAACCTGGTCGTGGCCAGGAAGCATCTGGACGGCGGCACCCTCCTAAAGTCCGATGTGCTGGATATTGAAGTGCGCCTGGCACAAGCACGTGAAGACCTTGTTCGTGCCAGCAATGCAAGCACCCTGGCCGAACGCACGCTGCGCAACTTGTTGGGTATCGAAGGAGGCGAGTTCACCGTGGCCGACACCGCTCCCGTGGTCAGCGCGCCGAACTCGGGAGACTTCGCGCAACGACCTGAACTGGCCGCCGCCCGCGAGCGCGCGAACGCCGCGGAAGCCCAGGTCCGCAGCTCGAAAAGCGGCTATCAGCCGCGCGTCAGCGCGTTTGGCAGCCTCGGCTACGATCACGGCTGGGTCACAGGTGGCGATGGCGAGAGTTACACGGCCGGCGTTTTGGCCCGGTGGAGTTTGTGGGATGGTTTTTCCACCCGCTCCAAAGTCCGGGAGGCCAGCGCGAATCTCGAATCGGCTCACGAGGAGGAGCGCAAGCTGCGGCTGGCGGTCGATCTCGAAGTGGAACGAGCGCGGCTCGATCTCAAAGCTGCCGCCGAGCGTCTGGCCGTGAGCCGCAAGACGGTGGAGCAGGCGGCCGAAAGCGCCGGCCTGACCCGGAATCGCTTCGAGCAAGGGTTGGCGCTTCCGACCCAATTGATTGACGCAGAGACCGCGTTGGTCGCCGCCCGCGTGCGCCGTGCCGAGACTGAGGCGGACGAGCGCATCGCCGTCGCCGCCTTGCGCAAGGCGCTGGCCTTGCCTCAACTCGAGCCTCAACCGACCCGATGATTATGAAAGAATTTTTCCGGAAATCTTGTAGCTCACGACCGATCTTCATCGGCCTTGGCCGGTTCATGATCCTCCTGGCAACGTTCCTCTTCACCGGCTGTGGCCCGAAGCCGGAACCTTCCAAAGGCAGCGTCGCCACTCTGCCGACGGCGAAGGTTCGAGTGCAAACCATCGAGAGCAAGTCACACACAACCACCGAAGAAGTCGTCGGCACGGTGCGCGCCAAAACGCGGGCGACGCTCGAAGCCCGGGTGAGCGGTCGTATCACGACACTGCCGGTGGTCCTCGGTCAACAGGTCAAGGCCGGTGAACTGGTCGTGCGTCTTGATGCCGCCGAAATCGTGGCGCGTCGCGATCAGGCCGAAGCGTCCTTGCAACAGGCCGACCGCGATTGGAAGCGCATGGCCACGCTGTTCGAGCAACAAGCCGTGACCCGGGCCGAGTACGAAGCCGTTGATACCCGCCGTCGTGTGGCCGCGGGCGCGGCCGCGGAGGCGAAGGCCATGCTGGGCTATGTGGAATTGGTCGCGCCCTTCGATGGTGTGGTAACCCGGAAGTGGGTCGAAGCGGGCGATCTGGCCACGCCGGGCAAGCCGTTGGTCACACTCGAAGCCCCGTCAGAATTGCAACTGGAAGCCGACGTTCCCGAGGCCATGGCGTCGCATGTCCATCTCGAATCCCGCCTGGCCTGCCGGGTCGATGGCATGAGCAGGGAACTGGCCGGTGTGGTGACTGAAATCGCGCCCAACGCCGATCCCGGAAGCCGGACATTTCGGGTCAAACTGGATTTGCCGCCAACACCAGGATTGCGGCCGGGCCAGTTCGTCCGGCTGCTGGTGCCAGTCGGGGAAAGCCGTTCGCTGCGCGTGCCCGCCGCGGCGGTGGTGGAGCGCGGGCAGTTGGAGATTATTTTCGTTGTCGCCGATCGGAACGCGCAATTGCGTCTTGCGAAAACCGGCCGGCGCTTCGGAGACACCGTGGAGATTCTTTCCGGCCTCGATGCGGACGACTCCGTGGTCGTGGACGGGGCAGAGCGGTTGAGCGACGGACAACCAGTGGAGGCGAAGTGAAATCGGAATCCGAGACACCGAAGGTCGAAATGGGGGTGGCTGGTCGCATTGCGCACGCCTTCATTGACTCGAAGCTTACGCCGCTCGTGGTCATCACGTCGGTGCTGCTGGGGGTGGCGGCGATCCTTCTGCTCCCGCGCGAGGAGGAGCCGCAAATCAAGGTGCCGATGATTGACGTCCTGGTGGCCATGCCGGGCTTCAGCGCGAAGGAAGTCGAGGAACGCGCCACGCGGCCCATGGAGAAACTGCTCTGGGAAATCCCCGGCGTGGAATACATCTACTCCACCTCGCGTCCCGGCGAGAGCCTGGCCATCGTGCGTTTCAAGGTGGGCGAGGATGTGGAGAAGAGTCTGGTGAAGCTGAACCAGAAGTTGCAGTCGAACTTTGACCGCATCCCGCAGGGCGTCTCCCAGCCGCTTATCAAGCCCCGGTCCATCGACGATGTGCCGATTCTCGCGCTGACGTTTCACAGCGCCCACCACGATCATCTCGCGCTGCGGCGCCTGGTGGCACAGGTGGATGACGCGGTGAAGCAAGTGCCATTGGTGGCCGAGACGATGATCATCGGCGGCGCCAAAAGACAACTGCGGGTGCTGTTTGATCCGCTTCGGCTGGCCTCGCGCCAACTCAGCGTGCCGGAGATTGCGCGGATGCTGGGCCAGGCGAACCGGCAGACCCTGGCCGGCGGGTTGACCGGCAACAATCGCGAGACCCTGGTCGAGACCGGCGGATTTCTCTCGAGCGCGCAGGACGTTGGCAACGTGGTGGTGGGCGTGTTTGAAGGCAGGCCGGTTTACCTGCGCGAAGTTGCTGAAATCAAGGACAGTGCGGAAGAACCATCTCATTACGTGTTCTCAGGTAACGGCGCAGCCAAGGCTGAGGCGGCGGACGAACAGGCCGCCGTCACGTTAAGCATCGCCAAGCGGCCCGGCGCAAACGCCATTTCCGTGGCGAATCAGGTGTTGAAAAAGGTGGACACGCTGAAGGGGCGCACGATTCCGAACGACATCGAGATCGCCATCACGCGGAATTACGGGGAAACCGCGGCGGAGAAATCGAACGAACTCCTCTGGCACATGGGCATCGCGGTGGTTGGCGTCTCCCTCCTGATCTTGGTGACCCTGGGCTGGCGCGAAGCGGGTATTGTGGCCATTGCCATCCCGACCACGTTGGGGCTCACGGTCCTGGTTTTTTATTTGTATGGCTACACGCTGAATCGCATCACCCTCTTTGCGCTGATCTTTTCCATCGGCATCCTGGTCGATGACGCCATCGTGGTGGTGGAAAACATCGTGCGGCATTTTCACCTGCCGCAAAACAAAGGCCGCAATTGGTCGTCGATTGCCGTGGAGGCGGTGAACGAAGTCGGCAACGCGACCATCCTGGCCACTTTTGCCGTGATCGCGGCGGTGTTGCCGATGGCGTTCGTGGGCGGATTGTCGGGGCCGTACATGAGCCCCACTCCGCTCGGGGCTGGCGTGGCGATGTTCTTCTCGCTGGGCATCGCCTTCGTGGTCACACCGTGGGCTTCGATTCGCATCTTGCGTTGGGGCAAAAAATACTCCGCGCTGACCGAGGGAACGGCACGCGTCGTCGAGGGCGGCGGAGCTTCCTCCCGTTTTGAACACGAGGAGGACTTCTTCACCCGCATTTACCGCCGCGTCATGAGGCCGATGATTGCGGAACGGAAATGGCGCCATGTGTTTCTCGCCGGTATCACCGCGCTGTTGCTCGCCGCGATGGCGCTGGTCGGCATTGGCTGGGTGAAACTCAAGATGCTGCCGTTCGACAACAAGAGCGAGTTTCAGATCATTCTCAACATGCCGGAAGGCAGCGCGCTCGAACGCACCGCCCAATGCGCGCGGGAAATTGCCGCCGCCGTGCGCGTCGAACCGGAGGTGACGGACTATCAGATTTACGCCGGGGTTGCCGCTCCGTTCAATTTCAACGGACTGGTCCGCCATTACTTCATGCGCCGCGGCGCGAATATCGCCGACCTGCAAATCAACCTCGTCGGCAAAAGCCGGCGCCAGGCCCAGAGTCATGCCATCGCCAAACGCGTCCGTCCGCGCGTCACCGGGATCGCGTCGAAATTCGGGGCGCGCGTCGCCATCGCCGAAGTGCCGCCCGGCCCGCCCGTGCTGCAAACCCTGGTCGCAGAAATCTACGGGCAAGATGAGAAGAGCCGTCTGGCCCTGGCGGACAAAGTCATTGGCATTTTCACCAACACGCCCGGCGTCGTGGACACGGACTGGTACATCGAAGCGGACCAGCCCAAGGCGCGATTCATAATTGATAAGGAAAAAGCGGCGTTGAGTGGCATCAGTGCCGCGACCATTTCCGAGACTCTGCGAATCGCGGTCAGCGGTATGCCGGTGGATTTGCTCCATGTGCCACGCGACAAGGAGGACGTGGACATCGTGCTGAAACTGCCGCGTGCCAGCCGCACCACTCCGGACGAACTGCTGGCGTTGCGCGTCCGCTCCGGGGCCAATCCATCGGCCCCGCTCGTGCCGCTGCGGGAACTCGTCAAAATCGAGCAAACCACGGTGGACAAGAGCATTTACCACAAGAATCTGATGCCCGTGACCTACGTCATCGGTGACGTGGCGGGTGTCGTGGAGAGTCCGGTTTACGCGATCCTGCAAATGAACAAGGCGCTGCGCGCGCTCGACACGCGGGAGTTCGGTGGTTCCGGCGCGGCGCTCAAAATCCACAACGCTTCCCAGCCGTTCACCGATGCTGAACCTTCGATGAAGTGGGACGGCGAATGGCACATCACCATCGAAGTCTTTCGCGATCTCGGCACTGCGTTCGCGGCGGTGCTGGCGTTAATCTTCATCTTGCTGGTCGGCTGGTTTCGCTCCTTCCTTACGCCCCTGATTGTGATGGCGGCCATTCCTTTTTCGCTCGTCGGAATTCTCCCGGCGCACGGCGCGATGGGCGCGTTCTTCACCGCCACGTCGATGACTGGCTTCATGGCCGGCGCGGGTATCGTGGTGCGCAACTCCATCATCCTGGTCGATTTCATCGAGCAACGCCTCAGGGAGGGCATGCCGTTGGCTGAAGCCGTGGTGGATGCCGGCGCCGTGCGCTTCCGTCCGATGCTACTGACCGCGATGGCCGTCGTGGTGGGTGCGGCCGTCGTCCTCGCCGATCCGATTTTCCAGGGACTTGCCATCGCGCTGATGGCCGGGGAAATTGCGTCGCTCCTCATCAGCCGCATGGCCGTGCCGGTGCTTTATTTCATGGCCTGCGCGCCGAAGCGGAGGAAGACCACGTCACCGGCCACTGTGCGGCTCGTGGAATCAGTTCAGCCGGGCGATGTCGTTCCAGGCTCCCTCGCCTGACCTGCCGCCGGTGGAGCAAGCTTCGGCCAGTGTGGGTGGCGGAAATACCGTCCGCGCTGAAACTCGGCCGCCAAGCTCGACCTGTCGCTTATCTACCCGGTTGACCCAAAACAGTTGCCCAAGGAACTAACCGGCATCGAGTGGCCGCCGAAGAATTGAAGCGTGGCGCAAGTGCCAACAGTCCCAGACTGATGAAGCGCGCCGTCTATCTCATCCTCTTCCGCGGCACCGACGCCGGAAAATGATCTTCGTTTGATGGAACTCACCGGCTTGGCCGTCGATTCCCACGATGATGCCGCTCTTGACCATTCCTGTCCCGCATCGAGCGAATTCTAAGCAAAGCAAACTGGCGTCGGCGGTGCTGCTGGTCTTTCTTTTCGCCGCGGTGGCCCACGCCCAGAGCGGAGCGAAGCCTCAAGCGCCCGTCGCGCAGTCCACTGAAGGCCGTGCGCCGGCGGCTTCACCTTTTCTCGAGCAAGCCGCCCGTGGAATTGAAAGTCATCGCAAAGGCGACGCGACGATTCGTCTGGCGCGAAAGGACGGTTCGCCCGTTTCCGGCGCAAGAGTCGAAGTCGTCCAGCGCACGCATGACTTCGCTTTCGGCAATCTGTTTCGCCCGCGCCATTACACCAACGAGCAGTATCGCGCGCGGTTTCTCGAACTTTTCAATTTCATCCAGTTGCTCGAATTCAACTGGGGCCAATACGAGCCGGAGGAAGGCCAACCCGGCCTCGCCACTCGCCGTGCCTTCATCGACGGTTGGTGCCGCTCGAACGGACTCACCCGCTTCTACGGTCACATGCTCACGTGGTCGTATCAGCAGGACGAGCCGCGCAATGGGCCGGTCAATCCATTCTGGCTCTTTCGCTACGATCGCGACACGCAGTTTCGTTTGCTCAGGCAACGCATCGAACGTGAGGTCCGCGCGTATCGCGACGTGGACATCATCTGGGATGTGGTCAACGAACCCATCCATTGCCGACGGTGGGGCGACTGGAGCAAGCCCAACGATGTGGACGAACCCATCGCCGACGTGCTGCCTTACGTCCGCGATGCCCTCCACTGGGCGCACGAAGCGAATCCAAGCGCTCCGCTGCTCATCAACGACTATCGAATCATTCCAGTGAACAAGTATCGCGAGCGCTACCGCCAACTCGTGGCGGCGTTGAAGCAAGAAAAGGCGCCACTCAACGCCATTGGCATCCAGGCGCATTCGCCCGGCAATGGGGCGCATTGGTTTTCGCCGGAGGAAATCTGGCAGACCTGCGAACTCTTCGGCACCGAACTTGGCTTCCCGATCTATTTCACCGAATTCTGGCAGGTTTCTGACCCGCAACGAAAGCTGTCCGGCGCCCGTTCGGGTGGAAATTGGACCCCTGAATTGCAAGCCGACGCCATCGAACAATTCTATCGGGTCGCTTTCGGGCATCCGGCGACGCATGCGATCATTTACTTCGGGATGATCGATGGGGAAACCGAGAGTCCGACGCTAGGGCTGCTGGACGCGAACTTCCAGCCCAAGCCCGCCTGGACGCGGCTCAAGAAACTAATCAAAGACGAGTGGCACACTCGCCAGTCCTCGACCACCGACGCGTCGGGCAGTCAGACCTTGCGCGGATTCTTCGGACAATATGAGGTGCGCGTCCTGGATGCGGGCAAGCAACGAATCTTCAACGCGCACCTGCAAAAAGGGCGGACGAATGAGTGGCGGTTCACCGTGGAATGATCCTTTCGCTAGCGCGAACGCGGTTGCCCAGGGAAACTCGCCGGCGTGGAATGGCCGCCCCGGCAATGAATTCCCGCCGGCTGGAGCAGCGACTCACCGATGTGCGTGTGTGTGGCTTTTGGCGCGCGATTCGGATTTTCTGATGCGATACGAGGCACGTTAACTTCCTTCACCCCTCAAGCCAGCGCTTCAGCTCAGGCGACATACCGCCTGCGGCGATCTCCCACTTACCGCCGCCGTAGCGCGCGACGATCAGCCAGCGTTTTTCGTCGAAGACGTCCACGATGTGATCGAGCAGGTCCACTGGCAGTTGCATTGCCCGTTCGATCGCTTCTCCTTCCCATAGCCCGTCGTTGACCACGAGCGATGCGAATTTCTTCAGCAGCTGCTCGTAGTCGGACCGATGGGCTTTGAGGTACAGTTCGAGGCCGGTGAAAGTGATTTGCAGATAGCCCCACGGACTCGTCGCTTCCGCCCGGCCCTCTTCGATCGGTCCGGTCTGCGAAGCGCCGGGTTCGGATTCCATCATTCCCTGATCGAGAACACCCGGTTCCGCGGTGAGGTAGCCGCGGGATTCCATGACGGATAGACTTTCCCAGACACCCGGGTCGCGAATCTCGAGCTTTCTCGTCCGTTCGATCAAATCCGCCGCGGCAAGTTGAAGACAAGAGCGTTCGTTCTTCTCCAGGCAAACCTCGCACGCGGCCTGCAGCACCAGGCTGTCCACGCGCGTCAGGTCGCCGATCAGGATGGTCGGCTGGCCGCTGAACGCCGGTCCGGGGCCGAGCGCCGGCTTGTTGCTCCGGCCGAAGATGGAGAGGACAATGCGCTCGAGGCTGGGCCCGTAGTTCTTCAGATCGCCGATCTTCTCCCAAAGCGTAGCCTGGAGGCACTGCGGCACCGCGCAATCGTCGATCACCACTGGGATGAGCTTGCTCGATTTGTTGATCTTATTGACCACCGCGATGTCCAGTTCCTCGCGCACCCACGGCTTGACGATGCTGAAGTTCGAAACCACCACGATGACCGCGTCGGAATGCGCGAGGCCTTCGTCGAAGATTTTTCGCACGAGGCTGTCGCCGGGCAACATCTCCCAGCGATCGAGCCAGACATCAATGCCGCGTTCCCGCAGGCGCGTGGCAAAATCGACGACAAAACGCTCTTTGTCCTCCGAGGCATGGCTGAGAAATACTTTGGGTGTGGCCGCAGTGGCCGGCTTCCGACGGGGTGAGCGCGCTTTGGATTTGGTCGAACGTGCCTTTGCCATACGTCCATCCGCATGTTGGGCGGCGCTTGACGATCCGTCAATCTGCAAGGCCCGGCTCAAAGCAGGGCGGGCTTCCAGCAGGCCGTGAAGGTGAAGGGGTCGGCCCGGCCCTTCACCTTCACTTCACGGCACCCACGCGCATTTTTTGCGTGCTCCTGCCAAAGCTGCGCCGAATTCTCTCCGCCAATTGTTCGTCGTAAGCCATGCGATCCTCCCGGCTCAACCGCGCTGTGTCACGGCTGATCGGGAATTTCCGCCTCGACCAGTTTGGCCAACAACGTCAGTGATTCCTGCCAGCCCATATAGCACGCCTCGGCGGGAATGACCGCGGGGATTCCTTCCTGCGTGATATTCAACTCCGTTCCGCAGAAGACCTGCTTTAAAGCAATCGTCACTCGAATTTCGCCGGGCAGATTTGGATCGTCAAACTTGTCCGTGTAGCGGAGGAGCTCGTTGGGTTTCAGTTCCAGATACGTCCCGCCGAAGGAATGGCTCTTGCCAGTGGTGAAATTGGTGAACGACATCTTGTAGGTGCCGCCGACTTTGGCGTCCAGTTGATGAATCTTGCCCGTGAATCCGTTTGGTGGAAGCCACTTGACCATGGCGTCTGCATCCAGGAACGCGCGATAAACTCGCTCCGGCTTGGCGCGGAGCACTCGGTGAAGTCGAACGGTGTTGGTATCGTTGTTTGGCATATTCGTTATGTTTTCGTTTTCATCATTACGACGAACAGAGTGATCGATTCAGGACATTCGTCGCAAAGTCGAACTCATTCCAACGCGTCCTGACCATGAAGCTACCGAGAGTCGTGCAAGCTGTCCCCAGGTGCCGGCCGGATGAACACAGGTGGCTGGTAAATTATTTGGCCGGGAATGTCCTTTTGGAGGCGTCTCGTTCGTTCAGATAAGGAAGTGACGTGACGAAACGAATGTGAACCAACCAAAATACAAACCATCATGCTTACGAAAATCCTCATCGGTCTTGCCGCCACCATTGCTGTCTTCCTTGTCGTTGTTGCCTTGCGGCCAGTGGACTTCCGCGTCGAACGCAGCGCAGCCCTTTCGGCGTCGTCAGCGTCGTTGTTCGAACATGTGAACGATCATCATAAATTCGCTGTGTGGAACCCGTTCCTGAAGCTCGACCCCAACGTGAAGAACACTTACAGCGGCCCGGAGTCCGGCGTCGGCGCGGTGTGCAGTTGGGACGGCAATAAGGACGTGGGCGCCGGAAGTTGCACCATCATCGAGAGCAAACCCGGCGAACTCGTCCGTTGCCGGATGGACTGGAAGCGGCCGATGGAAGGCACGGCCACCGTGGACTTCACCTTCAAGCCCCAGGGCGACAAAACCGTCGTGACCTGGGCGATGTATGGCAAAAACAAGTTCATGGGCAAGTTGATGAGCTTGTTCATGGATTGCGACAAGATCTGCGGCCCGCAATTTGAGAAAGGTCTCGCCGAACTCGGCATGGTGGCCGCGGCAACCGGCGTTTCATCGGTGAAGTAACTGGGTATCCAAAGCGGCACGTTTGGATTTGTCGCCGCTGGACAACCATGGGGCGCGCGGAAATACTCTCCGCGCATGAATCAGGTCCCTGAATCCAAGAAGACGCTGGCGAGCTTCATTTTCCTGAGCCGCTGGTTGCAAGCGCCGCTGTATCTGGGCTTGATCCTGGCGCAGGCGGTTTATGTCTATCGCTTCCTGCTCGAACTGTGGCATCTCATCGGTTTCGCGTTGCTGGGTCATGTCGCCCCGGCTTCTGTGCCCGCCGACGGCAGAGACGCCGAGACGGTCGTGATGTTGAGCGTGTTGGGGCTGATTGACGTGGTGATGATCGCGAACTTGTTGATCATGGTGATCGTGGGCGGTTACGAGACGTTTGTTTCGCGCTTGCGCCTGGAGGGACATCCCGATCAGCCGGAGTGGTTGTCGCACGTGAACGCCGGTATTCTTAAGGTAAAGCTCGCCACTGCGCTGATTGGCATCTCGTCCATCCATCTGCTGAAGACGTTCATCAACGCAGACAAGCATGAATTCAAGATGATATTCTGGCAGGTGGTTATCCATGTGACTTTTGTGGCTTCGGCGATCGCGCTGGCATGGATTGATCGTCTGACGATTTCAGCATCGGACAAAACGCACAAGCGGCTGGCACCTGAAGTGAGTTGAACCCTCGGCTCCGCTCAGATATGGCACAATCATACCCAACCATTATTTCCGGACTTCGCAGTCCTTCGGAACAGGTCAACGGTCTGGTTTATTTCGGTCGCACGCTGGACAAGATACGGCTTGCGGCGGCGGGGAAGTTACCCGAAGGCTGGCA
>Ga0137433_1000628_pt1 | contig 17956 bp, 15 predicted proteins | sample EasRivERMZT840_2_FD_102335 | JGI IMG/M metagenome (GOLD analysis project Ga0137433, IMG submission 102335) | Soil microbial communities from meander-bound floodplain in the East River, Colorado, USA - East River MetaG ERMZT840_2 | ecosystem: Environmental > Terrestrial > Soil > Floodplain ...
ATTCGCGCACTTCTTTGCAGATGATTGCGGAGTCGTGGAGCTGGTAAAGGAGGATCGATTTCGGTTTGAATTCAACGAATACGTCGTGAGATTCCCCGATGATTCGCGCGCCCGTTTTTTTGAATTCGAGATCTCGCGCGTCGAGTTGGGACGTGGGGGCGACCCCCACGTCCCTCCAGGAGCCTAGGGTTGATACTCAAACGCGCCTATTTCATGGATTAGCCCCTTGGGCCTGGCAACGCCATTGTAGTCGTCGAACACCTGAGGCAACGCGATGCCGCGATCGATCAATAGAGATGCCGGCAAGAGACGGAAATCCCCGATTGCCGAATTTACAAACAACGGATTCACCAGCCAGAGGTCGCCCGCGAATGGCGATCCTTTCGGTGCGACGCCGTTGCTTTTCGAGATGGAATTGAAACCAATGTCCAGTCCGGTGGCGCCGCCATCGATTCGGATATAGGGTGAGCCGCTGTTGCCATGGTCATACATGGCGTTGTTTTTGACGATTGCTCCCCGGAGGCTCGGGAAGAGCCATATTGCATACTCGACCGCACCGTTCGTCGCGACCATCGTGTTGTTGGCTATCGTGACGTTCGTCACAATCCCCATATCCCCGGCGTTGACGTTCGGCTGATAACCGGTGCCCCGGGTTATGAAAACGTTATTCCGGATAACGATATCTCCCACCGGCTGCGCGAGCCCCTCGATCGTGAATCCCTGTTGCTGGCTTGGATGCTTGTCGATGAGGTTTTGCTCGAAAATGTAATTCGTCGCCGGCCCCCACGTCTGGAAGGCATCCATGTGCGGGGACTGCCCTGGAGAATCACTCGCCATGATGTCGTGAATATAGTTCTTGCGTACGACGTTGCCCGAACCGAAGAAACGAATACCGTCGGCGTCGGACCCGCTGACGCTGCGTGTGTGGCTGATATCGTTTGACACAATCAGGTTGCCGGTTCCATTCACGTAGACACCGCATTCCACGCCATACGCGATACGGTTACCGTTCACGACAGTGTTTCCTGCCGACGAAGTCAGGTAGATACCCGCGGCAGTCGAATGGTGAATGTAGTTACCGGCCACTTCATTGGCGGTGCCGGAAATGTAGAAGCCCGAGCCATTTCCTCGATCCGTGGGAGACGCTCCGGGAGTATTCGTGATCTCGAAACCGGCAACTTTGACGTAATTCGCCTGGATTCTGAACCCTTGCATGATCACGGTACCTTGCGTCTGGAATGTGATCGGCCGACCGGAGCTTCCGGACCTGCTGACTACAACGCGCTCGCTGTAAGTTCCCGCATTTACGATAACGGTCTCGCCGGCGTTCAGTGTATTGGCAGCCTTCTGAATTGTTCTCCACGGAGCCACGGACGTACCGGGATTGGAGTCACTTCCCGTCAGGGACACGTAAAACGCGCCGGCCGGAGTGTTCGGTACCGTGACCACAACATCATGCTCGATGCTGGATGTCCTGGCCAACGCGTCTGCGACGGTCAAGCGGATGTACTTCGTCCCAGCCTGCTGAAAGACGAACGACATCGTTACGCCTGTTCCCAATTGCGAATTGTCCGCGTCGTCTGTCCATACGTAGGTACAAGGGGGAACGGCGCACGTGGATGATGAACCGTTAAACGAAACGGCGGATCCGGTTACCGGTGACGACGGGCTGTAGGTGAATGCCGCAACCGGCGGAGGCGGAACGGTCACGATGAACGACGCCGCGCTTGTTGCCGTGCCCACCGGCGTGGTCACGCTCAGTTTGCCTGTCGTCGCACCGGCCGGCACGATCGTCCGAATCGATGTTGCCGACATGACGGTGAAACTTGCCGGCGTTCCATTCAATCGCACCGACGTCGTGCCGGTGAAACCCGATCCGGTGATGGTGATGCTGGCGCCCACGGCCCCGCTGGCTGGAGTAAAGCTGCTGATTGCAGGCGGAGGAGTCTGCGGGGCAGACACGATGATGTTCCGCGCGACACTCGAGCTTCGATTCTGTGCGTCGGTGACGGTCAATCGGACGCTCCTGGCTCCAGCCTGTTGAAACGTAAACGACAACGTAACGCCTGTGCCCATCGGCGAACCGAGCGAAATGAGCGAACCCTCTCTCCAACTGTAGGAACACGGCGACGCGGCGCAGGACGACGATGATCCGTCAAACAAGACGGGTGATCCCGTCACTGGAGACGACGGACTGTACGTGAACGCGGCTACTGGTGGGGCAACAGGCGCAGCCGCTCCCAGGAGACCGGTCCAGACGGCTAAGACCGGAATTAGCATTAAAATTCGGGACAAACCCTTCCAATGGAAAGATGTTTTTGAGCGCAAATCGATTAATCGGTCCACTAAGAATCTCCTTGGATACAAAAATCCCCTGTTCACAAGCCGTTGGGGAGAACGGTTTAGTTCTTTTTCGAAAGCCAGGCGAGCTTTTTTCAATCTGGACGTGTTGCTGTGGAGCTCTAAGCAGGAGAATCCGTAGGCGGGTTTCAGCAATCTACAAAATAGAGCCGATCCACAAAGTTGTTCCGATCAGTCCTTAACGTCCTTGTTGCTTAACTGATTTCACCTCTTGCGTAGATTGTCTGACCTCTTTTGTTTCATGGGCTTCGCTACTTCTTGCGTTGTCGTGCACCCACACGTTAGTGGGGACCCTGTAGGCAATCTGCGGGCAACAGCTGCGAGTGCACTCGAAGTGCCACTTTTATGCATCGGACTTCACATTTTGTCAAGTGAAGCTTTGATGACAGGTACAGGCTGTAACCGACACAACGTGTCAAGATTCTTTCGCGGGTTTCAGGGGTGGCGAACTGTGAAAGGGCGGGGTCCGAACGGTAGTTCAGGGGAACTTTTCCATGACTTGCTGCAATGAAAGTCTTCGACTAGCGACGGTTGCCGGATGGGCTGACATTAAACGTCGCCAGGATTCGGCGTGCGGGAATGAGGAATTCAAGAACGGCGCTTCCCGATCGGACTCTCTCCAGTTTGAACTCTCCCAGAGAGTCTGTCACAGTTCTGGCGAAAGGTTTGCCTTCAAGCAGCAGTGTGACCAGGGAGGGTTCCACAGCCGCGCCGTCCGTTGTCAACTGTCCGAGCAGATTCCTCTGCTGTCCGGACGACCCGGTGAGTTTGAGGTCAATGTCGAATTCCCGGCAAACGAATCGCAAGTGCCGCCCTGAAACGGAGCCACGCAGTCCGGATGGGGCAGGCGATACACGCGTGTCGAAGATCAGGTCCGCGAACGAGGCCTCCGGGATCTTCAGTTGAGATGCGGAAAAGGCAGACTCTGCGCCGTCCGCGAGAGTGACCGTGAAATTCTTGCCGATTGATGCTTCCTCGACAGACGTGATGACACCGACTTTCGACCTCAATTGCTTCGCGGTCTGACCGACAATTTCAACGCGATCCCCAATCCTGAAGCGTTCCACTTCGATTTCTCCGTGTTCGCACGAGGGCTTAACAAAACCAGACACTACCATGGCCACCCTGCCTGTCTTGTGAAAAAAAGACGAAATCGGATTTGTAAGTCTGGAACAATCGGCTGTACCAGGATTGCAATTCGGCTGCCATGGATGCAACCGGACTGCATGGGGCCGCAGGCCGCAGAAGATAAGGATCAGGAGGCTTTAGGCTCCTTCATCTGCCACTTTTTGAGCTTGTTCAGCAGAGCCCGGTAACAGATGTTCAGCCGTCGGGCAGCATGAATTCGATTCCAATTCGTTTGCTCGAGGATGTGGTAAACCATCTCCCGTTCCGCACGTTCCGCGGCCGAGGATGCAATCTCCTTTAGTGAAACGGATTCCTGTGGACCAGGAAACGGAACGACAGATGAGTGTGCTGCCGCGGTACCGCCGGCAGCAGTTACCGCAAACATCCGTTTCGGCATCTCCGTCAGAGGTGGGGGTGGGCTTGAGCTGATCGCATTCAGTTCCATGTCCAGCTCAGGCAGAATGAGATATCGACGGATCGTATTCTCCAACTGACGGACATTTCCGGGCCAGTCACAACGCATGAATTCGTCGATCACCGGGGGCGGGAGTTCTTCGATCGAGCTCGACATGCTGTCACGATGGCGATTCAAGAAGTGTGTTACGAGCAGAGGAATGTCTTCTTTCCGCTCGCGCAGTGGAGGAATGATGATCTTAACGACGCTAAGCCTAAAGTACAGATCATCTCTGAACTCTCCGCGTGGAATCGCCTCCTGCAATTTGCGATTCGTCGACGCAACAACGCGGACATCCACCTTTACCTGTCGTTTGCCGCCGAGTCTGCTGAATTCGCTGTCCTCCAGCACGTGGAGGAGTTTTGCTTGAAGGCTGGGGTGCATTTCGCCGATCTCATCCAGAAGGATGCTCCCCTTGTCCGCAAGCTCGAATTTCCCCGGCTTTTCACCGACCGCCCCAGTGAAAGCCCCCCGATCGTAACCGAATAGTTCCGACTCCAGGAGGTCATGCGGCAGAGCTGCGCAGTTGACTTTTACCAGCGCTTTGTCAGCTCGTCGCGAGTGGCGATGAATAAACCTGGCGAGCACTTCCTTGCCAACTCCGGACTCTCCAAGAATGAGAACCGGCACATCGGATCGCGCAACTGTCGTTGCCACATTCCAGATACTCAACATTTTTCTGCTGGCCGAAACGAAGACCGCTGCATCCGACGCAGTTAGTTGTGGATCAGCAACTGGTTTCGCGCTCGCATTCCCCGAGTCATCCGAAAGAATCTTCTGGAGGGCCATCAGCAGGTCCGACGGATCTAACGGCATCACGAACGCGTCGGTCGCGCCGAGTTTCACAGCCTCTACAGCGATTCTGGCTTGGTGCGGCTGAACGAGGACGACAACGGGGATGGGAGGAACAGCTTTCTGGGCAGACACCAGCACGTTCAATGCTGGCATCCCGGTATCGACGACATTAAGAACGATAGCGGCTGGTTTGGAATCCCGGTCGAATACGCGTGGCATCTCCTGAACTAGATCTACTGCGTACCCCTGAGCTGAAAGTCGTGCCGAGAGCGTGGATGCCGTACTGGAATCCACTCCTACCAGCCAAGTCCTTGGCTGCTTCATAAGAAACTCGAATTGCTTGAATTGTCTGAAACTTAGTGTTGTGGATTCGTTTCAACTGACTGGATATCAATCATTTGAAGACCACCAGTGTCCTAAGAATCGCGATCAGTAAAGCACGTAGACCTCCAAGCGCCTTGTGTACGCGAAACGACATACGGAACAGTCAGTTAGTGGACGACAACCCACGGATCCGGTTACGGTACGCCACTACCAACCGGGAGTACGTTTCTGGATCGCCTGATTTTCCGGTGAAAATTTACCTGACATCGACGCCAAAAATTACGGTAGAAAACTGGGAGAATCACCTGATTTTCACCAGGATTTACCCTGATGCTCGAACTGATTCACGGGAAGTTAAATGAAGAAGTAGGCCGTTAGAAGCTCAGTCCTCCGCGCCGGGAGCCTTCAACGGCGGCTTGCCGAACTTCTCGCGAAGCGAGTTGATCACATTCATCACCGCAGGCCGGCCGATGATTTTTGCCTCCAGCCGCTGCTTCCCAGGAAAATCCAGCAGCGTGATTCCGATGAGCATCGTCAGGACTCCCTGCCCCGGAAGGACCAGCATCGCAATACCTGCCAGCAGAAATATTGCACCGGCCAGATTCTTCAAGAGGACCGCGATGAAACGCAGCAGTGGATGGCTGTCTTTCAGCCACGGGTTGCGATGGCGAACAAGGAAGTAGTCCTCGGGCAGGCGAATGAGGATGAAGGGGATCGCCACCAGGGTCGCCACGAAAGCGACCACAGATGCGACCGCCAGCGCGATCAGCGTTTCCTTCGGAACGGCTCCGAACAAATTCGTGAAAATCCCACCCATCCCTCCAGATGTTAACGCATTAGAAGGCGAGCCGGGCGGCTAGCTGCACGGCCCTTCCAGGCCTTGCGCTGCTGATGACTCCAAAATCCGCTGCGCCGTACGTGAGTCCGGGCAGGTTGAAGTTGGCGTGATTCAGCAGGTTGTAGAACTCGCTGCGCAGATCAAACTTCACATTCTCGGTCAATTGGAACGACTTTTCGAGCGTGAGATCCGTCGTAAACAGAGGCGCGCCGCGCAACACGGATCGCGGTGAATTGCCGAAGGTGAATTGCGCGGGAGCCGCAAATGCCGTCGTGTCGAACCAGCCAGCAACAGTCCTTTCGCTCTTCGGCAGCTCAGGATTCCGAAGCAGATTCGGCCGCTGCGGTCCTGCCGAAAATGCATTTGTCGCATTCGAGCTTGTGAAGACCGTGAACGGAGGGCCGGACATCCAGGTCTCCAGCAGGCCCAGCTTCCAGCCGCCGAACACCGATTTCAGAAGACGGCGCGACTTTGGTCCCGGCAGTTCGTAGAGGAGAGTCAGGACGACATGATGCGGAACGTCGCTCGCGCTCAGTCCTTTATCGAGACGACGGTTGTAAGCATCCATGTAATTGCCCGTCATTCCGTACTCGCTCGTCGCTTCGACGTCGTCGATGAATTTGGAAAATGTGTAATGAGCCAGGAATGAGAAGCTGCCGCTCATCCGCTTCTCCGCGCGAACGAAGGCGCCGTGGTAGGTCGAGTTTCCGATCGAGGGATTGATCCAACGCACATCGCTGAACTGCGGAAACGGCCGTCGGGCCTGCGCGTCGCCGGGTCCCATGAGGTCCGTCGGCACCTGATTTAGAGTGAGGTCGCTGCCGTTCAGGTGATGGCTGATATTTCCGATGTAACCGAGTTCGAAAAGCACATTGGCTGTCAGTTCACGTTGAAGGTTCAGGTTGTACTGATACGAGACGGGCGCCACCTGCTGCGGATCAAAGAACGACACCGCCGTATTCGGTCGTTGCCCGAGAGGCACAGCCCCGAACGCGCCATTTCTCTCCGGTCGGATGACAGCCGGGAAACCATCACGCAGACGAAACGCGCTCTGCAGATCTGCCTGCGACACGACGTGGCTTGCGGTCGTGGAGAAGCCAAGCGAAGCCGTGTCGCCGATCGTCGCATCTACGGTCTGGCCATAAAAGATTCCGGCCCCGCCGCGAATCAACGTGTCTTTCTTGAAGGGCAGGCGATAAGCGAAACCGAACCGCGGTCCGAAGTTGTTTTTGTCGGTCGCGAATGCCCGCTCGGGCGTTCCGTTCACACCTGCGAAGGTAACGACACCGGGCGTTCCGGACACCGGATTAATCGCCGTGGCATCGAAGGAATTCATCGTGTTCCCGACGGCGCGGCGCGGCAGCTCGAGGTCGTATCGGAAGCCATAGTTGAGTGTCAGGTTCTTTGTAACGCGCCAGTCGTCCTGAGCGAAAAAGCCCCAGTAAGTGGCCCGCGTCGTGATTTGATCGGAGACCTGGATATTGGCCGCGTTGACTTCGCCGAGCAGCAGACTCGCCAGGGCGTTTCCGGTATTCGCCACTCCGGGCTGGCTCGTGATCAAGGGAGTGATCGTGAAACTTCCCGCAGAACTGCGATCGCGGATTTCGCTATTTCCGCCCAGCCGCACCTCGGCTCCGAATTTCAAGGCATGACTTCCCCGCGTCCACGAAAGCGTGTCGATGAACTGGCGGTCCAGGATCGGAGTCTGAATACGGAAAACGCGTGTCGAGTTCCCAAGCGATGCATAACCCGGAATCGTGAAGGCCGGAAACGCGGTTTCGCTTACACCGTTGAGGCCGATCTTCGCGGCAAGATTCTCCATGTGCCCCGGCCGCGTATCGATGAATTTGCGTCGAAGGTACGTGAACCGAAGTTCATGGATCACACTCGAATTGAAGATGTGCGTGTATGCGCCGAGGATGCTTTGAATGCGGACATCCGTGATATCTCCCAGGGGGTCGGATTCCGGTATGCCGTACGTGCCGGACGCGTACGTGTCGCTGTCGTTGATGTAGTAACGCGCGGTCAACAGGTCTTTCTCGCTCAGCCGATGATCCACGCGTCCCATCACGATGTTGCGATTGAGCGTGTTCACGCTCGTTCCGAGGTAATTGCTGGCGTTCGTGACCGTTCCCTGCCGGTTCGGCAATGGAAAGTAGTCGAGCAGGACCCTGGCAACGGGATCGACGCGATCCGGAGGAATGATGTTGTTCGGGAATGCCGCGCGATTGCGGCCGGCGGTTGTCGCCGGGTCAAAGATCAGGACCGGTTCGCCCGCGCTGTTTCGCAAGTCGGAGAAATCACCTCGACGATTCGCCAGCGTCGGAACGGTCGACGCGATGGTATCGCTGGTCTTTTGCCGTGTTTGCTCCCACGACGCGAAGAAATGCGTTTTGTCCCTGATGATCGGGCCGCCCAAAGTGCCGCCAAACTGATTCAGGCGGATCGGCTGTTTCTTCGCTGCAAAGAAATTGCGCGCATCGAGTGCATCGTTACGCAGCGACTCGAAAATGCTTCCATGAAGCTGGTTCGTGCCCGATCGAGTCGACATCGCCACGACACCGCCCGTCGAATGTCCAAACTCGGCCGAGTAATTATTGGCGATGACCTTGAACTCCTGCATCGCGTCAACAGGCAAGCTGACCAATTGCTGCGCGCGTGTCAGGCCAACCGCATTCGTTGCATTGCCGCCATCCAGAATGAATGTCTGATTGCGAGCGCGGCCGCCCGCGACGGAAAAGACGGGATAGTTTTCAGCAGTGCCGGTACCACTGTCGATCATCACAACACCCGGCGCCAGCGCCGCGAGCGATGAGGCGGCCCGGTTCGGCAGAGGCAGCGCGGCGATCATCTGCCGCGTGACGGCCTGTCCGATATCGGACGTTTGGGATTCGATCAACGGGGCGGCTTCCGTCACCTCGACTGACGAATTGATGGACGTAACCTGCAGTACCACGTCGATAGCCAGCGTCTGGCTGACCTGCAGCGTCATCGGACCGCGCAAAGACGGCGCAAATCCCGGCAAGTTCGCTTCGAGCCGAAACGCTCCTGGGGGCAGCGCGGCAAAACGGTAGATGCCGCTCTCATTCGTGATGGTGTCGAGCCGTGAGCCGGTCTCCACATTAAATAAGGTCACATCGACCCCGGGCAGCGCCCCACCCGTGATATCCGTTACAGAACCGGTGATGGAACTGCTTCCAGTCTGTGCGACCAGGGACGTTGAAAGTGAAAGAACTACCAGAAGAATCTGAGAAACGCGCCGCGGCATGAATGTCATGTTCGTCCTCTTAAAGTCGATATAACAGATACACTCTATCTAATAGATCGAGTAGTTTGATTGTACGCGGGCGAACGAGTCAAGCAAAAATTCCGAACGCGATCAGGTAGAGGGGTTTGAGCGGATGCGGGCGAGAGCCAGACGGATGTGTTCGAAGGAGACCTTTCCTTCGAGTTTCTCGTGGATCGGCCGGAGATAGGCGGTGCCGACTTCTTTCGCTGCGTTCAACACAGTGTCGTATGTGGATGGATCGATCCATCGATCCAAAGATTGAGTGGGATTTGCCTCGACAAACTGGAACAGATAGAGCCAGGCCGTGCTCAGCGATCGACCCGTGGCGGTAGCGACGCTTTCGACGTCGTCGCCACGTGCAAACATTTCGAATGCCTCGAGTCTGGCTGGATTCACCCTGGGAACCTTCGGCGGCTTTGAAGGTTTTTTGGAAGGCTGTGGAAGCCGAGGCGGACCTTCGACACCTGCATTCAACGGCAAACCATTAGCACGGCAATAGCCGGCGATAACACCGAGGAAGCGGTCTCCGAGATCGGTCAGTTTTCGTTCGCCGATGCCTCGAATGCTGCGCATGGTTGCGGGCGAGCCGGGGCGCAGGCGCGCCATATCACGGAGCGTTGCATCGCTGAACAAAACGTACGGAGGCACGTTACGGCTGTCGGCGATCTCGCGTCGCAAACGGCGAAGGGTTTCGAACAACGCGCGATCGACGCCTTCCCAGGACTCTTCGTCGAATTTCGTTTTGCGAACACGGGTTTTTGCCTGAATGAGTCTCACGGCGCGCTGTCCGCGCATCACATCCCAGGACGCGTCATTCAGGCGGAGAACCGGCCGCTCATCGGTCGTGCGTTCGAGCACGCCGTTATCGACGAGCTGATACAACATGTTCGTGAGCGACTTGCGATCTGTCTCTTTCATCAGGCCGTAGGTCCTGACCTGATCGTGATTCCATCGGCGCACACGTTCTGTGTTTGCGCCGAGCAGGACGTCTACGATGTGTTCGGCGCCGAAACGCTGGCCGGTGCGGGCCACGCATGACAGGATTTTTTGAGCAGTGACAGTCGCGTCATCGAGGCCGTCGACTTCATTCAGACAGACATCGCACGCGCCGCACTCCGCCTTCATGAAGCGTTGGCCGAAATATTCCGAGAGGCTGCGGTGTCTGCATTCGACAGCGGAACAAAACCGGCGCATGTGCTGAAGCAGGTCGCGCGACGCGGTGAGAATCTCCGGCGAAACTGCTGCTTCGTCTGCGGCCTTTTCCATCAACGATTCCCAGCGGATGACGTCTGCAGCGGAATAAAGCAGCACGCATTCGGCTTCCAGTCCGTCGCGCCCGGCGCGCCCGGTCTCCTGCTGGTAGTGTTCGATGGATTTCGGCATTGCGGCGTGGATGACGGCACGGACATCGCTGCGGTCGATACCCATGCCGAACGCGACGGTTGCCGCAACGACGTCGATCTCCTCGTTTGCAAACGCATCCTGCGTCCGGCGGCGTTGGTCCGCTCCCATCCCCGCGTGATAGAACGCCGCGCGAATGCCATTCTCCTCGAGGCTGCCAGCCATCGCTTCGGCGTCCTTGCGGCTGATGCAGTAAACGATCGCTGCATCGCCTCGGTGGCGGCGAAGGACATCCAGGGTCTGCGAACGCGCATCGACACGAGGGATCACGCGATAAATGAGGTTCGGACGGTCAAAGATCCCCACGAGGACAGCCGGCTTCTGAAGACGGAGTTGCTCGATGATGTCGACGCGCACACGTTCGGTCGCAGTCGCCGTGTATGCATGAATGCTCGCTTGCGGAAAACGCGTCTTCAATTCGACAAGCTGGCGGTATTCCGGCCGAAAGTCATGTCCCCAGTGACTGATGCAATGCGCTTCATCGACTGCAAACGCTCGCACCTGCAATCGCTCGACAAGTTCCAGAAATCGAGGCGTCAACAAACGCTCCGGCGCAACAAACAACAACCGGAATCGTCCGGCAGCAGCCTGCTCCTCGATGGCACGCACTTCGCTGAACGGCATGCCGCTGTAGAGAGCAGCCGCGGAGTATCCGCATTCCCGCAGGCCATCCACCTGATCTTTCATCAGCGCGATCAGCGGCGAAACGACAATGTCTGTGCGTTGTTCAAGCTCGGCCGGCACTTCGTAGCAGAGCGACTTACCGCCGCCTGTAGGCATAACGACCAGAGAGTCACGCCGCTCGAGGCCGGCGCGAATGCCGTCCTCCTGCAGGGGCCGAAGTTCTGAGAAGCCCCAATATCGCCGGACGACGGCGAGGATGTCGTCTGTGGCCCACGTCTTCAACGGACTAGGGTGCATCGGCCGACGTTTCAAAATCTGTCGTTAGGAGTTCGTCGACGCGGAACTCAACATTGGGGCTCGAAAGCAAACTAACTGAGTCGCCAGGGCGTAGCGTCAGGATCGTCGTATATCTCTGGCCCTGAAGATGACGGTAGACATGAAGAAGGTCGTGCTCCAGATCCGCAATCCAGTACTCGGCAATACCAGCCGATTCATACTTTGGCAATTTGACCTTCTGGTCGGTTGCGAGCGTTGTGTCAGAGACTTCAACAACCAACAGCACATCCGCGGCATTCGGTATCTTTGCGGCATAAAAGTCCGACCTTGGTTTGAACAGAACGACATCCGGCTGAACCTCGGTCCACTCATTCAGGCGCAACGGGCCCTGGATGCTTACAAAGACCTTGTCGCCAAATGGACGCCTGAAAAGCGTGTCCATCCGACCCACACAAACGAAATGGCGATGACCGATCGGACTCATCTCGATGACTTCTCCGTCGATGAGCTCGAGACGATCATCTTCACGGAGGATTCCTGCCCTCGCCATGCGGTGGTAGTCCCCGACCGTAAACAACTTCTTGGTGATCTCGGTCTCCATGCGCGCTCCTTTTTCCGTTGGGAAAGAATAGTGCAATCTCGGTGGCCCTGCATAGCGGGCCTGCAGGGCAGATTGTCTGCCGTTTGGCGATTCACACAATTCAACAGGTTAAGCAGCCGATGTGCCGAAAAAGTCGCGCAGGTCGCGACATGAGCGGTCGCTGAAAACGCGACAATGCTTGCTAGACTTGGTCGCGTGTTTGGGCAAACGCGATGGAAATCATGGCTTGCAATCGTCGGCGTGGCTGCTATTGCCGCCGGGTTTGCCTATCACGTCGCTGCTCATCCGATGGATTTCCGTGTTTATCACTACGGCGCCCGCGGAGTGTTCGATGAGACACGGCCGGTCTACGGCGAGACGAGCGGGCTGGGCTGGCCGATGCATTACCGTTATCCACCGCTGTTTCTTTTGCTGTTCGCGCCGCTGGCGATGTTGCCGTTGGGACCGGCTGCAGCTGTGTGGGTCGTTGCGAAGATCGGTACGCTGGGTTGGCTGCTGGTTGAGGCATGGAGACGCGGGTTGCAGCCCGCGATGACGTATTGGATCGTTCCGTTCCTTTTCATCACACCCTACATCATTGAGGAATTCCGCTACGGCAACGCGCAGTTTTTCGTTGTCGCGCTGGCCATTGCAGGGTTGTGGACCGCTCGCAGCCGGCCGGCGCTCGCTGGCGCCGTTCTCGGACTCGCGATCAGCGTGAAGGTATGGCCGTTGTTCTTTCTTCCCTACCTCGCCGTGCGGCGTGACTGGAAACCTGTCGCATACACACTCGGCTTTGTTCTTCTGCTCTCGGTTTTGCCTTCGATTTACTTCGGCGTGCAGGGAAACATCGATCTGCTTGGGCAATGGTTCATGCAGGAATCTCAAACCCAGCTGAGCGAAAGCGAGATCTGGTTTCCGAATCAGTCGCTGAGAGGGATCCTGATGCGTTATCTGACAGTGGTCGATTACTCGCAGGTTCCGGATTCGAACTACGCGCAGGTCAATCTCGCTGCGCTGGATCCCTCTGCCGTTCGACTGTTGTGGATGGTCCTGGCAGGTGGACTCTACGCGGCGTTTCTCTTCCTGGCAAACAGGCGGCGGCACGGCAACGGATGGCTCGATCACGCATTGGCGTTTTGTCTCGTCGCGCTGTTGCAGCCCTTCACTCAAAAGTATGCCCTTGCAGTTCTGCTGGCACCGGTGGTCGTGACGTCCTGTCTCATGAAGGATCGGCGGATTCGAATCCTGATCTATGCCGCGACAATTTCTGTGCTCATCCAGCCGCTGGCGCCCGGGGCCGGCGCTCAGCGGCTGCTGCAGGTCCTGGGGCTGGATTTCGGCGCGACGCTGCTTTTAACGATTGCGATCGCCCTGGCGTGCCTGGAATTCTCGGACGATTCATTCGGTTGTTACAAAACTGAAACTCGATCCTGACAGCCTGTACGTCATGCAAGCCGCCATGGTCCCTGTTCGAACCGCGGAAACCATCCTCGATGAACTCGAGGAAATCTACGCTCACATCACGAAGCGCGCCTACGAGATATCGCTCAAGCGCGGAGGACTCCGGACGCTGGATGTTGAGGACTGGCTCGCCGCGGAACAGGAACTACTCTTTAAGCCTGAAGTTCGTGTCGAAGAAGCAGGTCAACAGATTACGGTGACCGTCCGTATCGGGGACGTTCGGCCCATGGATGTACAGCTGCTGGTGACACCGGACGCGATGGTGATCCAGGCGGATTTGCGATGGGCATCCAAAAAGGCTTTTCGGACCGTCGAATTTCCGCACCGCATCGTTGTCCGGAAAGCTGAGGCACGATACGAAAACGGCTGTCTTATCGTGACGGCCTGAGCCCGCCCTCGACTGACAAGGCGCCCCTCCCGCATAATCAAGCCGTAGCCTTGTAACAATACTTTAATAATTTCGAAATGAAATCCTCATCATCGACAGTCACATTTGTTGGCTCTGTGCCGACCATCGCCGCTATTGATGTTGGTAGCAACGCTATTCGTCTGGTGATAGCGAATGCCAATGCCGAAGGCGGATATCAAACAATCTACAGCGTGCGCGAGCCGGTACGGCTAGGACAGGACGTCTTTACAAAAGGTGCGATTTCAGCGCACACGATCGACCGGACCGTGCAGACTTTCATCGATTTCAAGCAAAAGCTGAAGGAACACGGGGCGACGCACGTCAAGGCCGTTGGAACGAGTGCTCTACGCGAAGCAACGAATCGGGACAGCGTATTGAAGGCCATCCAGAAGGCCACGGGAATCGAGATTTCCATCATCGGCGGTGAGGAAGAGGCGCTTCTGATCCATCAGGCGGCCAAGCAGGCAGTGAATTTGAAGAGCAAAGTTGCGCTGCTGATCGATATCGGCGGCGGCAGCGTGGAAGTTGTTCTCGCCGACGACACTAACGTGCGCTGCACTGAAAGCTTCGCGATGGGCAGCGTCCGGCTCCTGAAAATCCTGGATGAGAAGGCTGGCGAGGAGCGATTCAATCAACTCGTCACCGAATACGTCGATGCCACACAAAGACGGCTCGAACAGGAAATAGGCAATCAAAAGATCGACGTTTGTGTAGGCACCGGCGGGAGTATCGAATCGATAGGCGATCTGCGGAAGGAAATGTTCGACAAGAACAGCAATCAGAAGGTCACCGTCGACGAATTGAAATCCATCGTCAAGAAGCTCCGTGGAACCACTTTCGAGGAACGCATTCAAAACTTTCGCCTCCGTCCGGATCGCGCCGATGTGATCGTTCCGGCAGCTATCGTCCTGCTGAAGATCGTACAGCAGGCGGGTGTTGCGGAGGTTGTCATTCCCGGGCTGGGCCTGAAAGACGGCGTCCTCCTCCAGATCATTTCGGAATTGCGTGATCAGGAAAAGCGGCTGTACCGCGAACAGGTCATCGAGTCGGCGCGCCGCCTCGGCAAGCGTTACTTCTTCGATGAAAAGCATGCCACGATCGTTGCGAAACTTGGGACGGACATCTTCGATCAGACTCAGGCTTTCCACGAACTCGACACGGAGGCCCGGTTGATCCTCGAAGTCGCGGCGATGTTGCACGACATCGGGCATTACGTCAACGTCGCGAATCACCATAAGCACACGATGTATCTCATCCAGTCGAGTCCGCTGATCGGTCTCACGCAGCTTCAAATGGATATGGTGGCGAACGTAACGCGCTATCATCGGAAGTCGGCGCCGAAGATGACGCACAAACCGTATGAAGACCTGCCGCCGAAACAGCGATTAACGATCTCCAAGCTGGCGGCGATCCTTCGACTGGCGGACGCGCTCGATCACGAACACATGTCCACCGTTGAGAGTGTGGAAGTTGAATACAAGCGTCCCAAATTCACGTTTCGCTTGAAGGGAAAGGGCGACATGCTTCTGGAAAAGTGGGCGCTGTCGGCAAAGCGCGATATGTTTGAGAGCGTCTTCGACGCCAACGTCGTTGTGGAGGACCTTGTTACTGATGGCACCGGCAAAGAAAAATGACGCTCCCGGGAAACTGATCGCGGTCGAAGGACTCGACGGCTCCGGCAAATCGACACAGGTGTATCTGCTGAAACGCTGGCTGGAGCTGGAAGGCTACAAGGTTTTCTTCACAGAGTGGAATTCCTCCGCCATCGTAAGAAAAGCCACACGGAAGGGAAAGAAGCGGCAACTTCTTACGGCGACGACGTTTTCGCTGATCCATTGCACGGATTTCGCGGACCGCTACGAACGTCAGATCATGCCGCTCCTGCACGCCGGATACATCGTGCTGGCCGATCGATACGTCTTCACGGCTTTCGCAAGAGACGCCGTGCGGGGCTGCGACCGCGCGTGGCTCAGGGAACTCTACAGTTACGCGGTTCCTCCGGACGTTACCTTCTATTTTGAAGTTCCGCTGAAAACCGCTCTCGGACGCATCCTGGACGGCCGGACGAGTGTGAAGTATCACGAAGCCGGAATGGATATGGGCTACTCGAAGGATCCATACGAGAGCTTTCGGATTTTTCAAGGCAAGATCAATCAGGAATACCGCCGGATGACGCGTGAATACGACTTCATCAAAGTCGATGCTACAGAGCCTCCGGACGTTCAACAGACCAAAGTGCGGGAAATCGTCGAAAGCAAAATCGATCTGCCACGGTATCGATGGCACGGCTCGATGTTTCCCCGGCACGTGTCATAACCATGCTGAAGTCAAAACGATTTTACGGAAAGGGACTTCCAGGCGTAGATCTGGAGCAACTGAAGGGACAGCTTATCGTTGTCGAAGGCGCCGACGGTTCAGGCCGTTCGACACAGATCGATCTTCTTCGAAACTGGCTCGAACGCCGCGGCCATCCAACCGTCAATGTCGGACTTAAAAGATCCACGCTCGTGGCTCGCGAACTGGAACAAGCCATGAACGGCAACATTCTGGGCACGCGAACTCTCAGTTTGTTTTATGCGACGGATTTTGCCGACCAGCTCGAAAACCGGATCATTCCAGCGCTTCGATCCGGGTTCATCGTTCTCGCGGACCGGTATATCTACACGCTGATGGCCCGATCCATCGTCCGGGGCGTCGAGCCGGCCTGGATTCGCAGCGTGTACGGCATCAGTCTCATTCCAGATGCAGTTTTTTACCTGACGGTCAGCCCGAAGATTCTGGTCGAGCGCAATCTGCGGAAGCATCTGGTCCTGGACTATTGGGAATCCGGAATGGACATGCACCGGACATCGAACATGTACGGAAGTTTCATCGAGTATCAGCGGCTGATACAAAAAGAACTCAAAGCCATGCAGGAGCTCTACGGCTTCGAGACGGTGGACGGGAACCGGTCTCCAAGGGCAATCCAGCATGAACTACGAGCAAAGATCGAAGTGATATTGAACGGCAAGGTACATCGCAGCCAAGAGGGAAGTGATGACTCAGACAGTTCGGAAAGAATTGCTCGCACAGCTACAACACTTGCGAACGGAAGTAAAAGAGATCGGGCGAGTGTACGTCGCCAATCTGCAACGGGACATCGTTCAGTTGATCGACTTTCTGAATGAGAAACCTCACCAGAGGACGGCTATTGCACAAATGAAGGAACGACTCGAGGGTATCAGCCTCAAACCCGAGAAAGGCCGCCGAAAGGATCTGCGCAGGATCGAAGACGCCGTTCGGGCGATGCGAAAAGTCGCTCTGACCGACAAAAAACCTCAATAAATGGAAATCTACGTTCTTCGTCACGGTATTGCTGTGGAGAGAGGCACCGGAGGGTATAAACGCGACGGCGACCGACCGCTGACCAAAGAGGGCGAAGAAAAGATGCAACAGATTGCCGAGGCCATGCTTGGCATGGGCCTGCAGTTCGATCTGATTCTGTCGAGCCCGTATGCCCGCGCGGAAAAGACCGCGCGTATCGTCGCGGATGAACTCGACGAGGAAGTCACGTTCACCGACCATCTTTTACCCGACGGCAACGCGCTCGAACTGATCGCCGAGATCAATGACGAAAAACCGCAACGCGTATTGCTCGTCGGTCACGAGCCGGACTTGAGCCGCCTTGTTTCTGTCCTGATCACCGGAGAAAGCGATGCGGCAATCGAAATGAAAAAAGGCGGCCTCTGCAAGCTCACATCCGACAAACTGACGTTCGGCCAGTGCGCCGTCCTGAACTGGCTGCTCACGCCGAAGCAGCTTCGCTCACTCCGCTAGCTAGTAGTTCCACTGCACCTGGATCCCGACGCGGTTCGCGTTTTTTGTAACGTCGTATGGGAATATCCCTGTTCTGGTTCGGCGAAACGTTCGCGAGTAGAGCGGAGTGATCTCGATTTCCGGCCATGGCGCGAATTCGAAGCCAAGGTCCAGTTCATTCACCCGGTCGTTCGGTGCATTCCGCGCGAACTTTCGGC
>Ga0137433_1000629_pt1 | contig 17922 bp, 20 predicted proteins | sample EasRivERMZT840_2_FD_102335 | JGI IMG/M metagenome (GOLD analysis project Ga0137433, IMG submission 102335) | Soil microbial communities from meander-bound floodplain in the East River, Colorado, USA - East River MetaG ERMZT840_2 | ecosystem: Environmental > Terrestrial > Soil > Floodplain ...
GGAACGAGGGCTTGTCGAAGACCTGGAAAAGGATGTCCGTCTTTCGAAATTGCCGGAGTTTGTCGCCAGCGCGAACCGGTTGAGCTCGACGCTGAGAAACCACATCTACAAGGAAGATCGAATCCTGTTTGTAGCTGCGGACGCGGTCTTAAGCCCCAGCGAAGACGATGCTGTCTTCGACCGGTTGAATCGCTTTGAGACGGCGGCCGACAAGGAGACCTTGAGCGGGAAGCTCGAACTGTTGCGGTCGCTCGAGTGGAAGTACCTCGGGAAGTCCACGCGAATTCAGTGAGACGCGGCGTGTGATTCGAACCGGCGTTCTCCGAGAATTCTCCATGGGCGCTTCTGAACACGCCTGAACCCAAACGCCTTGATGACACGGGTTCGAATGACGTCCATCACCTCGTCAACAGAATCCGTGAAGTAAAGGAGTTCCAGATCCTTCGCGCTGGCCGTTCCCGCGTCCACCATCTTGCGCATCAACTCCGCGACGTCGCGCCAATACTCCTTACCCATGATGATGATGGGAAACTGCCCGATCTTCCCCGTCTGGATGAGTGTTAACGCTTCGAACAACTCGTCGGTGGTACCGAGCCCTCCAGGCATGATGATGAAGGCGTAGGAAAATTCGCGAAATATGCGGATCGAAAACATCAGTTCGTTACCCCGGGAGTGGGGGCCTTCCAGAAAGTACTTCTCGGGAGATGCAGAGGATCGTCTGGTGTCCTTCATTGAACGCACTCCCCGCGAATCAGTTGGCTGCGCACACCATCATCTCTTCGAGCTGCGATAGATACGTTTTGGCCACGAGGGGATCCATATCGCGGAGAATCGTAAGCCCCAGCTGGGTTTCATCGCAGTCATACGACACCAGCAAGTCGGTAACGATCGGCAACACATCCACGCCCAGAATGAGGACGGCGAGTTTTCGTTTTTCAGGATCACCGGATCTCAGGAGTTTCGTGACGATCGGCAGTGCAGGGTCTCCGAACCGTTGAATGGCATTCAGCACCGCAAGCCGGTATTCCGCGTCCAGCGCGACCAGATTCACGAAGAGCTCATAATCTCCCCTGCTCTTCATGACAGGCGGGGCCACGCGAAGCGTCAGAGCCCATTCGATTAACGGAAGCGTAGCAGAGGCCGAGGGCTCGCCAATGTAGGTGAGGGCGTCGATGGCCTCCGAGCGCACTGCCAGGTCGTAGAGCTTTTCTGCGACCTCGCGTTCCGAATCTTTGCCAAGTTCTATTGGGCTGAATGGCCTCGAGACCAGGCGGGTAAGTTCAGGAATCGCCTTGCGGGCCCTCGGCCCCATCGTGCGGATCGCGTCGAAGGCCAGCATCATGGAGTCGAGATCCTGCGTGCGAATCGAATCGAGCCAGTAGTCCAGACTTTTGCCTTGAAAGTCCGGCTCGTGGCCGGCATGCAAGGAAGTCGCAACGAATGGCACAGTCAATAAAAGTCCAATTGCTTTCGCTCGGAGTGACGTCATAGCCCTTCCTCCCTTCCTTCGATCGGCTCTCGCTTCGCGAGGAGCACCTGGAATGCCATGCAGAACGCGTTGCTTTCATTGGAAAAACGAAGGGTTGCCGTGCGTGCGCTTTAGAAGCTGCGCCAAACTGGCAAAACCTACGCGATCTGCGGAGACTTCAGGAAGCCTTTTCGCGACAGAACAGCGATAACGTTTCGAGCCGCGTCGGCAGGCTCATCGCGCTGTCCGTCGATAACGAGATCGGGAGTTTCCGGCGGTTCATAGGGCGCTTGCAGGCCCGGCACATTGTCGGCCTCGCCTCTTCGCGCCTTGCTGTAAATGCCTTTCGGATCGCGCTGGATGCATACCTCGAGAGGGCAATCGACAAAGACTTCGATGAATTGCCCGATCTGTCGCCGGGCTCGATCACGATAACTCCGGAGGTTAGCCGTGGCGTCGAAGATGACAGATATGCCGTGATCCGTCAGCACGCGGCCGATGAAAGCCAGCGAGCCATAGAAATATTCGCGGTCTCGTTCGTCATACGACGGAGTCGACGAAAACATTTTGCGCGTGACATCGGATTCAAGGACTGCGACGCGCAGTCCGAGATCGCGCAGCTGTTTGACGAGTTCAGCCGTAACCGTTGATTTGCCCGACGCCGGCAGACCCGTGATCCACACACCGAAGCCGAAGGAGGATTGTTGTTCACGCCCCACAGTAGCGATTCACCTCGTTCGGATCGAATGCGTCCCGGTTCAAAACGGCCTGAATGAAATTGAAGATCCTGTCCCGCACAACGGCGGTGATGTTCGGATACCAGACCGGATGTGCCATGACGAGACCCCGGAATGCAAAGAAAGGCGCCGTCACCCGGAGCAACTCGGTATCGCCGGATTTGTCGAGATAACGTTCCCAGAACCTCCGGAACAGCGACTCGAAGCTGCCTTCCAGCCGGCCCGATCGCTGCAAGGAGAAGAAAAGGTAGTTCATCGTCAGGCTGGTCACGTCATCCGCGGGCTCGCCCCATTCGCCGCGCGAGCGGTCCAGCAGGACGAAGTCCGTCGTGCCATCCCGAAAGAGAATGTTCCACGGATGAAAGTCTCCATGAACCTGGCGCAACCTGTGGACACGATCCTTCAATCGCCAGCGCCAATCGACACACTGCGACTCGATATGTTTCAACAGGCGACTGTCGACGACGTTCGAGCCGCGCGGGTAGTTGTCGATCAGACCCATGATGCATTCCGAATGTCCGATGAGTTCTCGAATCCGGCGGACGTAAAGGTCCGGATTCGCACCTTCGATGCGATGAATGTCGGACAGGTAGTCGCATAAGATATCGGCCCGCCCGACATCGAGATCTGTAAGCCGGCCGTCGTCTCGCAGGCGGTTGATGTCTTCGACGTAACAGCGCCCTTCCGCGTACTCGGTGAGGACGAAGAACTCTTCCGCGTCACCGAGAGAAACAGCCGACCCATCGCGGCGGAAAGCTCCCGCGTCAATCGCGCGGACATGCCGCGGAAGCAGGTTGAAAGCGCGGTGATCCCACAACGCCATTTGAGCCCGATCGGCCATGTGCTCGTGACCGAAGGGGCCGGGGCACACTGTATGCAATACGGCCCGATGCTGCTTGTCATCGAAGCGATAGTCGATCTGAAGCGGCGTCCCGTATCCGTAACCTTTGATGTCTTTGCCTTCTGACTCGCCGAGGATCTTCAGATTCAGGACACTCGCTCCGGGCCCGACGACCGATTTCAAATACCGCTCGATTTCCGGCTTGCTCAGTTCGCGCATTAGCGTCTTCCCCCTCCAGAGAGAAAAGCACGTACGGTTCCGCGGCGTTTTGCCAAATCGGCAAGAACCTCAAGATGAAAAATTACGGGGGCAGACATTCTGGCTGCAGCCACAAGCGTTCTGCCGGTTCAGTCGGGGAAGCCTAAATGCTTGAGAAAAGTCGTTATGTTTCGAATTCGCTTTCATGGAAGAGGCGGGCTTGGGAACAACTGACAGGAGCATGATCATGCGAAGCACGGTTTTGATGGCTCTTCTGGGCGTCTGCCTGATTCAGTTTGCTTTGCCGCCGATTGCGGAGGCGCAGATCGAGATCATCCCCGGAAGTTCCGAGCGGGGCGAACGGCTGTTCCAAAGCATGGATTGCATAAGTTGTCATTCATTCAGCGGAGCCGGCGGAAAGCTTGCGCCGGATCTCTCGCAGAAACGCGACATTGTTCGCACACCCATCCAATTGGCAACCGTGCTCTGGAACCACGCACCGAGGATGTGGCGCGCGCAGGAGGCCGGTCACATTCGTCGCGCGCCGGACTCGACTCAAACCGCGGATCTGTTCGCCTACTTCTATTCGCTTGCTTATTTCAGCCTGCCCGGCAATGCAGCGCGTGGCGCGACAGTGTTCGATAAGAAAGGTTGCGCCAGTTGTCATGATGTTGCGCCGTCCGCTCCGCAAAAAACGAAGCGGCATGCCGGCCCACCTGTTTCCACGTGGAGAGGCACACGAGACTTGTTGTCATGGTCGGAAAAGATGTGGAACCACGCAGGGAAGATTCTCGATGAACTCTCTTCCACTGGCTCCGCATGGCCACAGTTTTCAAATCAGGAGATGGCCGATATGCTCGCCTACCTGCAGAGCTTGCCGCATGCGCGCTTACAAGCGGCTGTCTTCCAGCCCGGCAACCCGGAACTCGGCGGTATCACCTTTGACCGATACTGCGAGTCTTGTCATTCCTTTGGTGGCGGAACCAATCAAACAAAAATCGATCTGCTGACCCGGCCTCGCCCATCGTCTCTCTCGGGATATGTCACGATGATGTGGAACCACGCGCCTCAAATGAGACTGCGTGCCGGAAGTCAGTTTCCGGTTCTTGGTCCCGGAGACATGAGTAATCTCGTTGCGTATCTCTTTGCGAAGAGATACTTCGATGAACAGGGAAACGCCCAGCGCGGAGCGCGGGTTTTTCAAACAAAGGGTTGCGCATCGTGTCATGAGGAGCGGCGGGTGCAAACCGGCGCGCCGGAGCTGACCCAGGCCACGGAACGCTATTCGCCGATCACAATATCCGCTGCGGTGTGGCGCCATGGGCCGGCCATGCGCGAGCGTATTTCAAAAGAAGGATTGTTGTGGCCGGAGCTGAAACCGTCGGAGATGTTGGACCTGATAACTTATCTCAACAGCCGGCTTGTTCCCCGGATCGCGGGACGGTAGTAAATCGGGGACAGTGAGGAAAATGGGTCAGACCCCTCCCGCGCAACAGGAGTCATCATGTCGATGGCACCACGCTGCGTGACAGGGGGTCTGACCCCATTTCCTCACTGTCCCCGATTTTCCACTTAGAAAACATGCACCGGAATCCCGGTCATGTATTGGACTTGCTCCCGGATCGCGTCGAGCTTTTCTCTGGGAACCCGGCGAACCCAGGTTTTATAGGGAGGCTGATCGAGAGAGTAAATCTGCACGCTCATCGGCTTCAACTCGGCGATGCGGCTTGTCCACGCTTCGACTTCGCTGCGTTGCGTGTTGTCCAGGGGGCCATGGACGAACATGGATTGGATGACGAACTCACCCATCATCGAAATCCGCCGGCATAGCTCTCCGACGGATAACTTTTTAGGGGGGCGATTGAGTTGGTCGAACATCCAGTTCGTACCTGCGTCCAGTTTGACGATGCGTTCATCCACATTTGCGAGCGCCGCACGGACACGCGGCTTGTGGCACAGGCTGCCGTTGGTAAGGACAACAGTTCGCGCCTGCGGCCACTCGTAATCTCGCACTGCATTCACCGCTTCGACAATTTCCTCGAGATGGGGCGAGAGTGTCGGTTCGCCACTTCCAGAAATCGTAACGGAGTCCAGCTCATCCGCACGGAATGTTGCGGCTGCAGCGACCAAAGCGTCGTAGATACTTTCGGAATCCGGCAGATCCGGCTGCAGGTGAAAGTCGACCGGCCATGAACCCCTGGCGCATTCGCAGTAGACACAGTCGAAATTGCATAGCCGTGAGTTTGCCGGCAGCGGATTTACCAGCAGGGACCTGCCAAATCGCCGGGAGTTGACAGGTCCGCGGACGGCGTCGTGAGCCTGGATGTTCGCTCTCATTTTGCCCGCTCGTTCAATGCGATGTTCCGGAGTATGTCCACGAGCGTGAAATCCGCTTTTCGGATCAGCAGGACGTGGCGCCCAAGTCTGTAACGGCTGAAGTCATTGCCCAGCCGGCTGAGCTCCATTTCCAGCTTCAGCGGCAGCGGCGCCAGTTCTTTTTCGACCTGCATCGGGATGCGCGATCCCACTACCAGGGCGTTCTCCACTCCAAAGGGCAGCGGTGTCCGGTTGATGGTTCCGGGAGCTAACGCTCCAATGAGGCGGTTGTAGTGGCTTTCGATCAGCTTCCGATCGTCCGCGGTGAAAGCGGGTTTGTTTTCCTGAGCCACTACGAGATTCGCGAGCAGCACCACTGCGAACAGCAGGAGCAGCAGACTTTTCAGTGTTTTTTCCATATCGTACCCGGCCTTTCCGACGGCTTCGCCACAACCGTCATTCCTGTCACTTTGAGTGCGGCCTACTCTACTTATGGCAAGTGATGGTCCACCGTGAGACACACGTGTGCTGTGTGTTTCACGTGTTTCCAGGTAGTTGAGGTCCGTGCTGCGGCGCGGAGTCGTTCGTTTAGGTCGAAGATGTCAAAACGACTGTCATCTTGACATCACGTCAGGCATGGATCCGGTGGGTTTCTGACCTATTGGCAGCTGACTGCTCCTGCCCACCACGGCTTTGGGCATAAGGTCTCGGACAAACGCAATCCACTTCCCGTGAGGGTTGGCGGCAAGGGGATTGAGCATGGTTCGGAGATTGCTAAGAGGCGGGCATGAGCATTTTTAAGACTGCTGTGTCGAAGGCAACCGACGGAAGAAACATCATCATTCTGATGGGAGGACCCGGAGCCGGCAAAGGCACTCAGGCTGAGCGAATCACAGACTGGCTGCGGGTTCCGCATATCTCTACGGGCCAGCTTCTGCGATCGGAAGCGATGGCCGGCATAGTGTTGGGTTTGCGAACGAAAGCAGTCATGGACGCGGGCGGACTGGTTGCCGACGACGTCGTGGATGCGGTCATCGCGGAGAGATTAATCAAGGAAGATTGCAACGCAGGCATTGTCCTCGACGGATATCCGCGCAATATCCGCCAGGCTGTCGCGTTCGAAGGCAGCCTGCCGATGAAAGATCGACAGATTGTCATCGACATCGCAATCGACCTCGAAAAAATCATCCCGCGATTGACCGCACGCCGCACATGCGGGTCGTGCGGAGAGATCTACCACCTGATCACGTCGCCACCGTTGCGTCCGGGTCTTTGTGACCGGTGCAACGAACCGCTGACTCACCGCTCCGACGATCGCGAAGACGTCATACGCGAACGGTTCAGGACATATACCGATTGGACCAGACCATTGACCGGGTTGTACCGGCGCATGGGCATCTATCACCAGATTGATGGGATGCGTCGCCCCGATCAGGTTGCTCAGGATATCCGTCGCGTTCTCGAAAAGGAGATCTGTATCGGCGCTCCAGCCGAAGGTTTTGCCGTCGCATGAAGTGATTTTGTCCATATGGAGGCGAGCCATGAAACGCTTATTAGCTTTCGCAATTGGGTTATTGGCGGCGATGGTGATTGCCGCACGCGGCGACGATCTCATTATCGATGCCCGTCTCACGGTGCTGGATGTTTTTGTCGAGGATCCGGAGGGTCATCCCGTGTTGGACCTTACGGCCGGCGATTTTGAAATTCTCCAGAGCGGACAGAACAGGCTGATAGAGCACTTTTCGCTGGAACGGGATCCTGTCGCTCTCGGAATTCTTGTCGACAGAAGCAGCAGCATTGATCCGTTCCGGAAGGAGATCGATCGCGCGGCCGCTCAACTTCTGAACACGCTGGACGCGCGCGACCAGTCATTTCTGATCACCTTTGCCGGAACGAACAGCATGAACGTCCCGTTGACGAACCGGCACAAAGACGTATTGAACTCTCTGCGCAAAGCAGAGAGTTCCTATGGAACACGTTTCTACGATGCGATCTTCGATTCGCTGGCTTATCTCGCCACGGCCGAGGCCGATAGAAAAGCCCTGGTGATCTTCACTGACGGCGCCGACCACTACAGCGCGCGCTCATTTGAGGACGTCCTGGAGGCTGCGCGGAGCTATGGATACCCGATTTACTTGTTCGGTTACGTCGGAGAGGATTCACGAAACTGGACGATGCAGGGTCGCGGTCAGATCGAGGCAGAGTTCGGTCAGCTTGCCGGATTAACCAATGGCAAGGCCATCTTTCCGGGCAAAGGCGTTAACTGTTCCCGGATTGCGGCGGATATCGTCGGCGCCGTGGGTTACGTATACAAGGTCGGATTCCTTAACGGCTCGAGATTCGGTGTCGCTGCCGACCTGCGAGTTCAACTTCGTGGAGACCGATTCAAAGAATTTCGCGTTCGATTCATTCCGAAGGCGTGAAAATCATGTCCGCTGTAGGCGCGGTCGATCAGCTCTTCAATCTTCGCAGTGGAAATCGGGTCGAGTGCAGATGGGGGCTCGTCCATCAGCAGAACCTCAGGCTCGACGGCCGATGCAGCCGATCTTTCACTTCGTCCCACAGTGCTGCGGCTGTCAATGCGCTTTCCACGATTTCATCGAGCCGCGCACGCCGCTTCCCGTTTCCGTTTACGCGGATCCCATCTGCCACATTGTCATAGATCGACATCGGGAATGGATTGGATCTCTGAAAGATCATCCCGACGCGACGGCGGAGGTAGATCACATCTATTTCATTGGGGTAGATATCCTGACCGTCGCGTTCGACTTTCCCTTCCAGGCGCACTCTGTCCGAACTGTGGAGGGACACGGAACCCGCATTGCAGCAAACTGCCGCCTTCGTTCAACTGCTTGAAGACACCGAGGGTTCTCACATGTCGTTGGATTGAGCGTCTCCTTTATTAGGGGGCATCGATATGAATCTCGAAATCACAGAACAAGAAAGGGATTTGCTTCTCGATCTGATCGAAAGCGCGGAAAGATCAGCAATCCTCGGCATCGATCATGCCGACTCCCGCGATTACAAGGAACTGCTCCGAAATCGACTGGATCTCCTGGCATCTACGAGGAACAAACTGCAGAACGATCGCGCCCAGGCTGCCTGAAAGCGTAATCGTCACAACGTGCGCCGTCTCACAGTGGATGTTTCGTTCACATTCTTGCCCCGCGTAGGGTCTTTGCGTCCCAGGCCCGTCCCTCAGTTGCTGCCGTTCCCACCGCTTCTGCAAGAGTTATGAATTTTGTCGCCCGGTAAACGGCGTGCATTTACCCACGACGCAAAAAACTTTTTTCGGGAGAACAAAATGAATAAAGCAGCAAGAGTTATGACGTTCGGTGTCGGCGGCAAGAGGCGATCGTGGAAGCGCGAGGCCGTGTGGATTGCGGGAACGGCGGGCGTCGGCACGCTGATCGGCGCGCTGGCGCGCGGAAAACGCGGCGCCGCAATCGGCGCGCCAACGGGTGCCGCAGCACGATTCATCGCCGCTCTCTGCGCACGGTAAGTAGTTCGTGCTAATGTGCCAGGTGCATGAAGACACTTCTCGTCTTCTTTGCCCTGGCACTAGGCATGGTTGGTCCGATCAGCAGCGCTCAGCGAATTACGGCACACGGTGATTTCGTCGTGGAAGCGACAATCGCCGGGATTCATGCGGCGCTCGGCGCCGGCCGGCTCACGTGTGTCGAAATCGTTCAGGCATATTTGAATCGCATTCAGGCCTACGACAAGAATGGCCCGGCACTGAATGCGATCATCAGCATCAACTCCAAGGCATTGGAAACCGCCGCGGCAATGGATCGTCTCTATTCCGCGACACGATCGGCGACACCGCCGCTTCACTGTATTCCTGTCATTCTCAAGGACAACTACGACACTGCCGATATGCCGACCACAGGAGGTTCGCGCACGCTGGCGCGCTCCGTGCCGCTCGAGGACGCGTTCGTCGTAAAGAAATTGCGCGATGCGGGTGCGATCATTCTCGCGAAAGCGAACCTGTCGGAACTCGCAATGGGTGGCAGGACTTTGAGTTCACTCGGCGGCCAGACACGAAACCCGTATGACCTGACGCGAACGCCCGGCGGCTCGAGCGGAGGCACCGGAGCTGCGATCGCCGCGAGTTTCGGCGTCATCGGCACCGGTAGTGATACCGGCCAATCCATTCGATCGCCGGCGTCGGCTCAGTCTCTGGTCGGCATACGTCCAACGAGGGGGCTCATCAGCCGAAGAGGAATCATTCCCGTAAGCACGACCCAGGACGAAGCCGGACCGATCACACGTACAGTCGAGGATGCCGCCCGTACTCTGGATGTCATGGCGGGCTACGATCCCGGCGATCCGGTCACTGCTTTCGGCGTCGGGAAAATTCCTCCGGCCTACACCGCTTTTCTCGATCGGAACGGTCTCAAAGGCGCTCGAATCGGCGTGCTCATGGATTTTTTCGGCGGCGACCCGATCCATCGCGAAGTGAATGCGGTGACGGAAGACGCCATTACGAAGATGACTGCCGCGAGCGTCACGATCGTGCGGATCACCATTCCACGTCTCGCTGAGATCACCCGCGATATTCAACTCACGGAGTTCGAATTCCGGACTGCTTTCGACAACTACCTGGCGAGCCTGGGCGCACGCGCTCCCGTGAAGACATTTGATGAGTTCATGGAACGCGGCGAGTTTCATAGTTCGATTGCCGGCGCTCTCGAGGAGCCTCGGCGTGTGGTCAATGGCCTGAACAGCCCGGAATACAAGGAACGTCTGTTGCGTCGCAATACACTGCGCCAGGCTGTCATGACCGTGATGGCCGAAAACAAACTCGATGCGATCCTGTACCCGCACCAGAGACGGCTGGTCGTTCCGTTTGGCGAGGAGCAGGTCGACCGCAATGGCGTCCTGTCCAACAGCACCGGTTTTCCGGCGATCACGTTTCCTGGCGGCTTTTCCGCATCTACAAAAGACGCGCCGCTGGGAGTACCGGTCGGTATTGAGTTGCTGGGGCCGGAGTGGAGCGAGCCGACGCTGATCCGGCTTGCTTATGCTTTCGAGCAATTTGCGCAGATCCGCAAACCTCCCGGAGGCACACCGTCACTCGATCGTTGACCCAATGAAAGTACTTCAAGTGGGCTTGTGACTGACCCCCTCGCTCGCTACGCTCGCGTCTCCCCCTCGCGAGGGGGAGATTAAGCTTCTCACAACGCGAGAGTTAGTCTCCTCCTCCTGAGGGGGAGACGCGAGCGTAGCGAGCGAGGGGGTCAGTCACAAGCCGTGTTGAAGGATTCTGCTCGAACCATTCACGCGCGGATCTGGGGTCGGGATACTATTTACCCAACTCACGATCGATGATCGAGGTACTTCCATGAAACTTCGACTGATGAAATGTTCGGCACTTGTGCTGCTGTGCCTTTTGGCACTGGGCGCGGCTGGTGCAATGCTCAGCCAGCAACGTGGAACTCCGGCGGCGCGAATCGAGGACCACCAGAACATGATGGCTCAGCTCGGTATTCGCAAACTTCGGCCGGGCCCAAGCGGCAACGAGAATGATCCGAACCATGCCAACTACGATGAAGCGCAGGCGAATCCATATCCGAACCTTCCTGAAGTCCTGACATTGAAGAACGGCCGGAAAGTGACGTCCGCGCGAATGTGGAACGAGCAACGGCGTCCCGAGATTGTGGAGGAATTCGATCGAGAGGTTCTTGGACGCGTCCCAAAGAATGTTCCGAAGGTCACATGGACCGTCACGGAAACGGCGGAGGGAAAAGTAGGGCCGTATCCGGTTATCGGAAAGCGGCTCGTTGGGCATGTCGATAATTCGTCGTTTCCCGAGATTTCTGTCGACATCCAGATGACGCTCGTCACGCCCGCGGACGCGAAAGGCCCGGTTCCGGTGATGATGATGTTCGGCAATGCCGGAGCTCTTCCGTCGATGACACCACCCGCCGCTCCAACCGGTCGCGGCGCGCCTGCCGGTTCCGATCCGCCGGCGCAACAACAGCTGATTGCCGATGGCTGGGGATATGCCTCGATCGGCCCCGGTAGCATTCAGGCAGACAATGGCGAAGGTCTCACGAAGGGAATCATCGGTCTCGTCAATAAAGGAGAGCGCCGGAAGCCCGCTGACTGGGGTTCGCTGCGCTCGTGGGCCTGGGGCGCGTCGCGGGGCCTCGACTATCTGGAAACCGACAAAGCTGTGGACGCGAAGAAAGTCGGCATCGAAGGCGTGTCGCGTTACGGCAAAGCCGCGCTCGTCACGATGGCATATGACCAGCGGTTTGCCGTCGTGCTTGTCGGTTCGTCAGGTGAAGGCGGAGCGAAGCTGCATCGGCGGAACTGGGGCGAAGCGGTCGAGAACCTGACGGGTGCCGGGGAATATCACTGGATGGCCGGCAACTTCCTGAAGTATGGAGCCGCGGAGGCGGACTTCGGCAGCAAGAACGCGGGCGACATCCCGGTGGATGCGCATCAGTTGATTGCGCTGTGCGCTCCCCGGCCGACCTTCATCAGTTATGGCGTGCCGGAAAAGGGCGATGCTCGATGGCTCGATCATCAGGGCAGCTACATGGCTGCGATCGCTGCCGGTCCCGTCTTCAAGCTGCTCGGCGCGAAAGATCTCGGTGTCTCGAACGACTATATGAAAGAGAAGATGCCGGCCGTGAACGTCAGCATGCTCGACGGTCAGCTCGCGTGGCGGCAACACGACGGCGGACACACCGACGGCCCGAACTGGAAATACTTCATTCCCTGGGCCGACAAAAACCTGAAGCACACGCCGCTCGCGCGTTAGGCGCGCGCATCATGCGACTGCTATTTACGCTGGCGGCAGGAATCCTACTGCCGCTTGTTTGTTTTGCGCAAACGCCGGCGGACCAGCCGGTATCCCGCACCGACCAGAATTCGCTGATCGCCCACGCGCAGCTGCTGGAAAAGGCGAAGAAGGGACGCATCGATATCTACTTCGAAGGCGATTCCATCACACGAAGGTGGGGCGCGACCGACTATCCATTACTGCTGGCAAACTGGAAAGAAAACTTCTTCGGATGGAACGCGGCGAATTTCGGCTGGGGCGCCGACACGATCCAAAACATCCTGTGGCGCCTGAACAACGGCGAACTGGACGGCGTTCATCCGATGGTCATGGTCCTGCTTGCAGGCACCAACAATGTCGGCAGGACGGTGCCGCCCGGCGGCGATGATGCGAAAGTGGAGGACATCACGAAAGGCATCAAAGCCGTCGTCGACACGATGCGCGCCAAAGCTCCGGATGCAACTCTCATTCTGATGGCCATCTTTCCCCGCAACGACAACATCGCCGTCATGGCGACGATCAACAAAATTAATGCGAATATCGCGAAGCTAGCGGATGGGAAGAAGGTTCGCTACCTGAACATCAACTATCAACTCGCCGATAAAGACGGCAAGCTGTTTCCCGCCATGATGAACGCAGACGGCCTCCATCCCGCGATCAAGGGCTACCAGGTATGGGCGGACGCGCTGAAGCCTCTCTTCACGAAGTTGCTCGGTCCTCCGGCTAATGAGGACTTCGCACCGCCGCCCACCGGCGATCCGAGCGCAAGAGAGTAAACAAGGCCTATCCGTCTGCTTCAGGCGTGCCCGGAGTTGGCGTTGCTTTCCCAGAGGTTGCGGCTCAGGAAGTTCTCGACGGATTCAGCGGGCCGGCCCGATAGTCGTTCCACGTCGCCGGTAACAACATCGAACGCTCCGGCCTGCAGAGCCTGCTGGAATCTTGAAACTGCATTCGCGACGACCGGAGGCAGACCGAGGTTCGCGAACACAGACTCGAGTTGCGCTACCGTCATCGCAGAGAATTGCACCGTTGTCCGGGCCACTCTCGCAATGATGTCCGCAATCTGCGGTGCAGTTAACGATGCCGGTCCGCTGGCGTGATACGTGATTCCTTCATGACCCTTCGTCGTGAGAAGGCCGGCGGCAGCGGCGGCAAGATCATCTCTCACGACGTACGCGGCCGGCGCTCCACGCAGCGCTGAGTAAATGTGAGTCGAGAGAGCCTGTTTCGCCCCATTCAGGAGCGTCTCCGCATAAATCGACATGCGTAGCAGCGACCACGTCGCGCCCGATGTGATCAGAGCCTGCTCGGTTGCGAAATGCGTTTCCATGATTCCGTCCGATGGTCCGGGGCGCGCCCCGATGGTAGACACATAAATGATGTGGCCCACACCCGCGGACATGGCAGCCTGGATAGCTGTGCGATGCTGAACCGGCCGGACGTTGGGTGTGAGGTCGGAACCGGGAATGATCAGGAGCCGCTCGACGCCGCTGAATGCTTTTCCAAGTTCGGCAGCATCGTTGAAGTCACCGGCGCGAACGGTTACACCTTGTGAGGAATACGCGGCCAGTTTGTCCGGAGTCCGAGTGATCGCGACGATGTCCGAAGCGGAAGTGCGCGACAACAGATGCCGAACGGTGGCCATGCCGAGCTGGCCGCTTGCGCCAGTTACACCGATACGCATAGGAAGCTCCTTGGATGAGATCGCGCCGAATTGTATCGTGTTGTTTGAAATCTGCAGCTTTGATTTGAGTTTTCGAAGGAGTGTGAGATGAGCAGCAAATGGGATGAAACCGGGAGAGTCTGGGAAGAAGATCACACATGGCTTGATGACTCGCAACAGGCGAAATGCGCCCGAGCGCACGAAGCGGACACGTTCCAGTCACCGATCCCGACGCAGATGGTTTCGAACGGCGAATACATGCCGGCTCCGCAATCGAAGAAACAAAAACAAGTGGAAGCGCGCCTCGAGGAACTGAGTTCGACCGCCAGCAAGAAACTCGGAATGGATCGCCGCCGCTTTCTCAGCAGCACAGGAGGCATGGCCGCGGCCTTCCTCGCGATGAACGAAGTCTTCGGCCACTTCTTCGACGTCGATCCGATCGAGATGTTCGAGCCCGAGGCTTACGCGCAGTCCGGCACACCGCGTGACCTGTTTGTTTTCGACGATCAATTGCACATCGTGCGCGGCAGTCAGGCTGCGGCGGGCATGGGCCTGCGCGCGTTGGCTCAGGGTCCGACATCGGGCGGCGCCAGGAACAATATGAATCCGCGCAATGTCCAGGATGAGCGCGGCGACGTGTGGGGCGTGTGGAATCCTGCGCTGGTCGGGCTGCCGAACAGGCCCGAGAATTTTCTAATCACTCAATTCATCAAGGACGTCTATCTGGACAGCCAGGTGAACGTTGCGCTGCTCAGTAATGTCACGGCCAGCGTGATCAATCTGGACAACCAGCCGCGGCGCCCTCCGCGCAATGTCCAGGAAGCGTTGTCCGGCGAAATCCTCACCGCCGCTCAGACAGCCGCCGCGAGAAACTTCGTCAACGAAATCTCAGGCTCAACGCGGATGCTGGCGCACGGCCTGCTCTACGTTGGAAAAGGCAATCTCGATTACATCCAGCAGCAGGTCGATCAGAACAAGCCAGACTCATGGAAGGGCTACAACGTGTCGAATGCGGCGAAGGTTGATAACGATCCCATGAGTCCGATGCGGCAATGGCGCCACGACGACGAGCAGGTTGCGTATCCGACTTTCGAACTCATCAACAAGCTCCACTCGAAGCTGAAGGGACAGAAGCCGGGCTTTAACAATATCTGTGTTCACAAGGGCCTTACGAACGCAGAGCCGGTTCGCCCGGAGATCGGACATCCGGTGGATTTGCCGAAGGCCGCGAAAGACTGGCCCGGCCTGAACTTCATCACGTATCACGCGTGCATTCAGCCGGCGTTTTTCATGTACGACGCGTTGCAGGACATCAAATCCGGCAAGCTTCGCGAAGGAGTGCCGGATATCAAATGGACGACCGAATATGCGCTTCTGGTTCGTCCCTACAGGAACACGTATGCCGAACTCGGCACGACCTGGGCGTCTTCGATTGTCACGTTTCCAACGGTTGCCGCGCATCTGATGGGACAACTCATGAAGTTCATGGGCCCCGACAGGATCGTGTTCGGTTCGGATTCGGTGTGGTACGGGTCGCCGCAGTGGCAGATCGATGCGATGTGGCGGTTTCAGATTCCTGAAGACCTTCGGAAGAAATTCGGATATCCGGAACTCACCCAGGACGCGAAGCGCAAGATCCTCGGTTTGAATTCGGCGAAGCTTTACGGGATTAATCCGAAGCAGCAGTTCAGGGCCGTGCCGGCGGATTATGAGAAGCGGATGCCGGCGGAGCTGCGGAAGATCCTGGAGCTTCCTGCCATTACCGGCGACAACATGAGCAGGATGAAGGAACAGTATGCCGCTCTAAATGTTGGGCGCAGTAACACGAGGTATGGGTGGATTCGGCGGACTGTATGACAAATAGAACGTCGCCCATCGGCAATAAGCAACCTAGGAATATATATTGGCAATCCGACAATCGAACGATCGTTCGATTGCCAATCTTCATTTACGTATTTCCGTAGCGGTGATGGCGTATTGCTTGTTTTAATGCACTTCTAAACCCGGACCTTAAGGAGAACATATGCAGCCAAAACGAATTCTTTTGATCACAGCTCTCCTGCTGTTGCCGACATTGCTTCTTGCGCAGGCGCCCGTGGCCCAACCGCCCGCGGCTCAACCCGGCCAGGGTGGGCCTCCGCGAGGATTCGGCGGACCGCCGTCTCCTGCCAATCAGCCTTTCGCTCGCGATGACGCTCGTCATAAAGGGTTCCTCGAGATCGCCAAGGCCGGCAATATCGATCTTCTCTTCGTCGGGGATTCCATTACGGACTGGTTTGCCAATCCTCGGGGTAACAATCCCGCGACCGGTCGCAAGGTCTGGGATGCCAGCTTCGGGTCGATGAAGCCTGCGAATTTCGGCATCGCCGGTGATACGACTCAGGGCGTTCTTTGGCGCATGCAGAACGGCGAATTGGAAGGATTCAAGCCGAAGCTGATCGTTCTGATGCTCGGCACGAACAACATCAACCGGAATCCGGTAGACGAGATCGTCGACGGTGACCGCCTGATTGTCGAAGAATTCAAGAAGCGCCAGCCACAGGCGAAGGTTCTGGTCCTCGGAGTTTTCCCGCGGAACAACAACCGCCAACCCGACCAGACGGCCGCGCTTCGCACGACGATTCAGGAGATCAATTCCAAGCTGGCAAAACTTGCGGACAACAAGCAGGTGTTCTTCATGGATATCGGCGATAAGTTCCTGACGTCCGACGGAACGCTGACGACGGAAGTCATGCCCGACGGTCTCCACCCCAGCGAAAAGGGATATCAGATCTGGTCCGATGCCATCCTTCCCCGCGTCAAAGAACTCATGAAATAGCGCGACCGGGCCCCTCTCCTGCGTCGGAAAGGGGCCCTTGTCGTCTGACCAGCGTTCACGATATCCCGCTAAAACCCGGCTTTTGAGCTTCGTTTCACAAGCGTTGTCGGACTCTTGGATTTGGCCTAAAATCGCTCGCGCCAAACTGTTGCAAGCCATGAACTCTGTTTCCGGGGTTAATGATATGCCGCCGCTTGTGGTCGCTTAGGGAGAGAGCATGGCTTGGGATAATCATTATGTTAGCCAGGCGAAAGCAATGTTCTACGTTCTCCGAAAACCTGACGCTCCGTGGGGCGACTACGGCGACATTCTGATGCACGGGATGTCCGCGCACCTTCCTCGATCAGATAACAGAATCCAGCTCGAGCGAACTGGACCATTTGTTCCCCCAATCACATTTCCGGGAATCGGTGACATCGTGGTCACGGATGAAGTACGCAGCTCTCTTGAGTCCCAGGCGTTCAAAGGAGTGACCTTCCGACCTGTAGTCAAGGCCCGCATTGTCCGCCTGGACTGGCATTTGTGGGAAAAGGCGGCCGAAGAACCGGAAGCCTACCCGGAAAGCGGAGAACCGGAGGACTACATCCTGCAAATGGAGCACTCGACCGAAGTGTCTCGTGCCATAGGGCTCCTTTGGGAGGTAGTGCCAACGGGTGTGCCTGACCTCCAGCTTAATGGGGGCTATCTGGTTCTTGAACGACATCCGGGGGCGGACCTTTGCGCGAATGCGCCATTTCCTGGCTACCTGTTCGCGTCCCCGCGTCTGAAAGATTGGTTTGCCGAGAACCTTGGTGATTGGGTACGTTTTGAGCAGGCAAGACTGAGAGGGGCTGGCTAACACCACTGCAACCGACGAGCGGCGCGCGTTGGTTTGGCAGTATTCTGGTTGGCTCATGCACCGCTCGCGGTTGAGCGTTGAGCCGTTAGGCCGACCTTGCGGAATGGGAGAGACGATGTCCCTCGATATGGAGATGATCGCAGATCAGATCAGCCGAGCCTTTCGGGGCGAGTCCTGGCATGGGCCTTCGGTGCGCGAAGTGCTGGCGGGTGTTTCGGCGGAAGACGCCGCAGCTCATCCAATAGCC
>Ga0137433_1000631_pt1 | contig 17853 bp, 14 predicted proteins | sample EasRivERMZT840_2_FD_102335 | JGI IMG/M metagenome (GOLD analysis project Ga0137433, IMG submission 102335) | Soil microbial communities from meander-bound floodplain in the East River, Colorado, USA - East River MetaG ERMZT840_2 | ecosystem: Environmental > Terrestrial > Soil > Floodplain ...
GGCGCCCGCGATCTCCTCGCGGAACTGCGTCCTGTTGAGGTTCAGCGCGTCCACCTGGCGCATGCCGATCTCGTCGCTGATGAGGGCCCGCAGGACGAAGAGTCCTCCCTCCGTCCGGGGTCGGGACACCCAGGCGAGGCGGTTGCCCGATCCGTCGATGGGGGAGAGGTGCCCAACCGGCTCGTCGAGCGCGACCGGGCGCGGGCGCTCCACCGGAGGGCTCTCCCGTTCGGCCACCTTCACGCCGTGCTGGCTGAGGCGGAAGAGCGACTGGCGGATCACGCGCCTGAGGTGCTTGTCGGGAGGGTTCTGCCTCTCCCAGGCAGTGAGACGGTCCGCCGCCTCCTGGGAGTTGATCGACCCGAGCAGGTCCGCGATCGCGAGGTCCGCGTCGGGGTCGGCCCCAATCTCCGCCATGAGGCGGGGGAGGAGGACCTCCTCGGGCGCCTCAAGGTCCAGACCGCGCGCCTCGAGCTTCTCGTCGCCCTGGACGAGACGATCCTCGCGGCGTTCCTTCGAGCGTCTGCTCATGACGTTGAGTGTATCGTGCCCGTACGCGGTGGGTCTACTCGCGAGTGAAGGAAAACTCCAGCACCGACTGGATCCTGTGCATTCCCTGCGGGCGGATCACGTAGCGGTGGAGATCCACGCCCAGCATCTCACGCACCCGATCCACCGTCTCGGGGAGCAGGGGGCCGTGCCCCGCGAGCAGCCGGTGGCGCCCCGGCTCGGGTGTGGAGAACTCGATCTCGACCGCCCCCAGCAGCGACAGCAGCCCGCCGATGCGCTCCTGGAGCGTGCCGCGCGTGAGTGCCTCGGGGGCGCGCCGCAGCTCCGCGAGCGCGACCCAGGCGCTGCGACCCGATCCCACCTTCAGGACGCGGCAGTCGCTGCGCCGCAGCTCCGCGATCAGTCCGATCGGCTCGGTGTCAGGCTCCTCGGGAGAGTGAGCCGCGACCACGAGGTCCCCGAAACGCAAGGCATCGGACATGATCGAAAAACCCTCGATGACGTGATGAATCGACGTCCGAATGTAACAGGATTTCGGGGACGGGAGACCAGGCCATGTTATACTCCGACCGCCTCGCAGTGGCCGTCCCGCACCGCCGATCTCGTCATCCACCCCGGGAGGTTTGCACCAGGTGTCCGTCTACTCCCATTCGCGCATCACCTCCTTTCAGAACTGCCCCATGCTCTACCGCTACCGCTACATCGACCGGATCAAGCGGGACGTCCAGTCGATCGAGGCCTTCATGGGGAAGGTCGTGCACGAGGTCCTTCAGACCCTCTACGACGACCTGGGGCGGGCCCGCGCCTCGCGCCCGGATTACTACGGTGACGCCTTCTCGGCGCTCTGGCGGCAGGGGTTCTCGGACAACATCAGGATCGTGCGCGACGCGATGACCCCGGATGACTATCACGCGATCGGCAGGCGCTGCGTGGAGAGCTTCTTCACCCGGCATCACCCCTTCGCGCAGAGCGAGGTCGTCGGCTGCGAGGTGAAGGTGGAGTTCTCGCTCGACCCTTCGGGGCGCTACCGCATGCTCGGGTACGTCGACCGCATCGACCGCTCCGGGGGGGTGCTCGAGATCCACGACTACAAGACGGGGGCGCTGCCGCGCTCAGGGTCCCTGGAGCGGGACCGCCAGCTCACCCTCTACGAGATCGCCCTGAGACAGCGGTGGCCCGACGTGACCGAAGTGCGCCACGTCTGGCACTACCTGGCGCACGACAAGGAGTTCGTCCTGCGCCGCGGCGCCGAAGATCTCGACCGGACGCGCATGGGGACCATCCGCGCCATCCAGAAGATCGAGGCGACGACGCATTTCCCGGCCCGTCCGGGGCCGCTCTGCTCCTGGTGCGAGTACAAGGACATCTGCCCCGCATGGTCGGAGGCCAGGCCGGCCGTGGCGCTGCCGGTGCTGCCGCCTGCGATGATCGATCCCCCCATGCTCCCCGAATACGAACCACGCACAGGACAGTACCTGCTGTTTTGAGGGGTTCCAATTCGTGACGACCGTCGCACGCTACCGCCAGCTACGGCTCGTAGTGGGTCCGTCGGGCCCCGCACCGCACGGGATTCAGGAGGCCTTCGTCGAGGAAGTGCGCCTCCTGAAGCGGGGGGATCCGCTGCGCCCGCTGCTGGTCCTGGTCGGCAGCAACTACGTGCGGTTGCACCTGTCGCGTCTTCTGGCGGCCAGGCTCGGCGGCCACGCCAACATCCGCTTCACGCTGCTCGACGAGCTCGCGCGGCAGTACGGCACTCCGCCGCTCGTCGATCGCGGGCGCCGGCGGCTCCCCGACCTGGGGCGCGAGCTTGTCCTGCGCGAGTCGGCGCAGGCGCGCGCCCACGGGACCTGCTTCGAGGTCATCGCGGGGAAGGAGGGGTTCCTCGAGGCGCTCGGCGCCACGCTCCTCGATCTCAAGGCGGCCGGCGTGGACCCTTCCTCGCTGCGCGCGGCGGCTGCGGCGCTGCGCACTCCGTCGGGGCGCAAGCCCTCGGCCGATCGCGTCGCGAAGAAGCTGGAAGACCTCGCCGATCTGCACGAGGCCTACGAAGATCGGCTGCGCGAGACCCGCTTCTACGACGACCAGGACGTCCTGCGCGAGGCGGTGGCGCGCGCGGAAGGCGAGGGGTGCAAGGACCTCATGGTCTACGGCTTCTATGACGCCACCTGGCTGCAGCGCGACCTGATCAAGTCCTATCTCGGCTTCAAGAAGGGGGTCGTGTTCTTCCCCTCGGACGCGCCGCCGCTGCGCGAGGCGGACGACGAGCGCTCCGACTACGGGCGCCCTCTGCTCGAATGGTTCCGCACGTTCGTCCCCGAGCTCACCGCGCTCACGCCGGGCGAGGGGCACCGGGGACCCGAGACGCGGATCCTGTCGGCCCCCGGCGAGCCGCGCGAAGCGATGGAGGCGATCCGCTGGCTCGTCGGCGTGGCGCGCGATGGGAGCGTCCCTTACGGGGAGCTGGCGCTTCTCTACCGGACCCCCGACCCATGGCTGCCGCTGCTGGTGGAGATCCTGGACGCCGCCGAGGTCCCCCACGTCCTGGCCGGCGGCCAGCCGCTGGATCGAACCCGCGCCGCGCGCGCGCTGCTGCTGTTGCTGCAGGTCCGCGTCGAGAACCTCGCCAGGCGCCCCGTGATCGATCTCTTCTCCCTCACGCACGAGGAGGAATGGGCTTCGTCGTGGGGCCGGGCGTCCATGGTCGCCGGCGTGGTGCGCGGGATTGACGACTGGCGCGCGCGGCTCGCGCGGTTCAGCGCCCCCACGGGCGCCGCTGCGAGCGGGGCCGCGGCGGAGGACGACAGGGACTTTCACATGCTGCGTGGCCCCGCGAAGAAGCTCCTCAAGAGCGTGGAGGAGCTCCACGAGGGGTTGTCGGGGCTCCCCGAGTCGGGGACGTGGCGCGACATCGCGCAGAGGCTCCTCCAGATCCTCGAGCGGTGCATCGGCAGAGACCCTTCGTTCGCCCGCGTCGCGGAGCAGCTGACGGCGCTGGGCGCGCTGGACGACGTGAACAGCCCCGTCGACCTGAGCCGATTCGCCGAGGTGCTCGCGCGCGCCCTGGAGCGCCCGGCGCGCGATCCGGAGCGGGACGGGCACTTCCAGCGCTCGGGGATCTTCATCGGCGACGTGATCGACGCGCGCCTGCTCAGCTTCCACGCGGTGGCTGTCGTGGGGCTGGTCGAGCGGACCTTCCCGCGGCCGCCGCGCCAGGATCCGATCCTGCTGGACGACGAGCGCGAGCACATCAACCGCCTGGTCGGCGCGGCGCGTCTTCCTGTTCATACGCGACGCCTCGATGAGGAGCGGCTCTACTTCACGATGGCCTGCAGGGCGGCGGCGGGGAACCTGCTGCTCTCCTACCCGAGGCTCGACCCGGCCTCGGCGCGTCCGCGCAGCGCGTCGCCGTTCCTCCTGCGCGCCGCGTCCGACCTGGAAGGTCGCCCGATCGACCATCACGCGCTGGACCGGCTGGAGCGCACGACGCGGATCAGTCTCGCGGCCCCGGGGCCGGAGCGCGCCGCGGACGCATTGCTTCCGCGCGAGTTCGACCTGTCGCTGCTGCGCACCCTCTCGCCCGACACCAGCGAAGCCGTCCACCGGAGGCGCCTCGCCTCCTTCGTGCACGGCAATCCGATCCTCCAGCGCGCGCTGAAGGCGGAGGAGGCGCGCTGGGGCGAGAGCCGGTTCACGCCCCACGACGGCGTCATCGTCCGTCCCGCGCTCCTCGACGCGCTGCGCAGCATCCATGACACGCGCGCGCAACCGCTCTCGTCGTATCGCATCGAGAGCTACGCGCGCTGCCCGCTCGCGTACTTCATGCAGAACGTCCTGGGGCTCAAGGACTACGAGGATCCCGAGAAGCAGCAGCGTCTCGATCCGCTGCGCAAGGGGTCGCTCGTCCACGACATCCTCTTCGATGTCTTCACGCATCTGCGCGCGCGCGGCGTGCTCGTGCTGACGCCGGAGACTCTCGAGGTGGGCCTGGAGGTCCTCGAGATCGCCGCGGAGCGGTGCTTCGCTGCCGAAGAGCAGAGAGGCACGACCGGCATCCCCCTGTTCTGGCAGATCGACAAGGAGCGCATCGTCCGCGATCTTTCGCTGGTGCTGCGCAACGAGGCGGCGGAAGGGGGCGCATACGAGCCGCGCTACTTCGAGTTCCGCTTCGGCGCAGACCCCCGCGCGGGGAGCCGCGAGGACCCCGACTCCACGACGGTGCCCGTGGATCTCGACGTCCCCGGTGGCGCCGCGCTGCGTATCAAAGGGGTCGTGGATCGCATCGACGTGAGCGCCGATGGCTCGACCATCCGCGTGACCGACTACAAGACCGGCAGAGTGACGGAGAAGTACAAGGCCAATCTGCTCAAGGGGGGGCGGACCGTTCAGCTCCCGCTCTACATGCTGGCGGTGGATCGGCTGGTGTCTCCCAAGCACGGCGGGGCGCGCACGGAAGTGGCGCGCTATCTCTCGGTGGACCGCCGTGGCGAGTTCAAGACGGTCGCGTACGACGCGGAGACCATGGAGCAGCGGCGCGCCGATCTCGCCCAGATTGCGACCACCTTCGCCAACGGCGTCGCGCGCGGAGTCTTCTTCGCCTATCCCGAGGAAGACGAGTGCCGCTGGTGCGACTACAAGCTCGCCTGCGGCGAGGGGCGCGAAGCGCGCCTCGCGCGCAAGCGCGGCGATGAGACGGCCGCCGATTTCATGGCGATGCGCGAGGGGATCCAGTGACGCAGGAAGGAACATTCGTCCCGGTCGACAGCGAGGCGCGCGAACGGGCGCGCTCGGCCCTCGACGTCTGCATGCTGCTGGAGGCCGGCGCGGGGACGGGCAAGACGAGCGTCCTCATCGACCGGGTCTTCAACATCCTCAAGACGGAGATCCCGCTCGATCGGATCGCGATCATCACCTTCACCGAGAAGGCGGCCGGCGAGCTGAAGATGAGGCTGAGGTCACGGATGGAGGAGATGATCGCCGCCCCCGGGCCCCCCTCGTGGAGGGCTCACCTGCAGCGATCGCTCGAAGCGCTCGATCGCGCCTCCATCAGCACCATCCACGCCTTCTGCGCCTCCCTGCTGCGCGAGCGTCCCGTGGAGGCGCAGGTGGACCCGCGCTTCCTCGTGGCCGACGAGCTGGCGGCGCGCATGCTGATGGAGGAGACCTGGACCCGGTGGATCGAGAAGGAGCTCAACGCCGGTACCGAGATCCTGGCTCGCGTTCTGAGGCTCGGCATGACCCTCAAGCAGATCCGCACGCTCGCTTTCGCCATGGTGGAGCATCGCGACGTCGCCGCGGGGCCGGGCCCCGCCACCTGGCCGGATCTGGAGGTGGTCCGCACGGGCGTCGTCTCCGCGATCCACGACGTCGTGGAGCTGTCGGCCTCCTGCACCGACCCCGAGGACAAGGCCCTCGTGTTCATCCGCGGCCTGGAGAAGCGGCTGCCCGAGATCGAGTCGGCGGAAGGGGACGACGTGCTGGCGGTCCTCTCCGCTCTGAAGCTGCGCAGCAACGTGGGGGTGAAGGCGCGCTGGAGGCCGGAGGAGGCGCTGGCGAAGATCAAGGAGCGGATGGCCGTGACGATGGCGCGCCTCGAGAGCGCGACGGCGGACGCGCGCACGTGGCTCGCGCACGCGCTGCAGCGCTGGCTGCGCGAAGGCTTCCTGCACCACTACCGCCTCGCCAAGGAGAGCCGGCGCGTCCTGGACTTCACGGACCTCATCCTGATCTGCCGGAACATGCTGCGCGACGACGCGGCGGCGCGCGCCGCGTTCCAGGAGCGGTTCGCCTGTATCCTCGTGGACGAGTTCCAGGACACCGATCCTCTCCAGGCCGAGATCGTGTTCCTGCTCGCCTCCGACGATCCGAAGCAGAACCAGTGGTGGCAGTGCCGTCCCGCGCCGGGGAAGCTCTTCCTCGTGGGGGACCCCAAGCAGTCGATCTACCGCTTCCGCAGGGCCGACATCGAGACCTACGACCAGGTCAAGGAGCTTCTGGCGCGGCCGGGCGCGCGCGACGGGGGAGGGCTCACGCAGAACTTCCGCAGCGTCCCGTCGATCCTGTCGTGGATCAACGACCTGTTCGAGAATGTCATGAACTCGCAAACGCCTGTTCCCTGGCAGCCGCGCTACGAGGGGATCGCCCCGGCGCGGGGGCGCCCGGAGACGGGACCCTCACAGGCGGAGGGGGCCGCGCTGCGCGCCATTTTCGTGACGCCGCGCGACCCTGCGAGTCTCGCCGAGGCGCCGGCCGGCGCCGTGCGTTTCGAGGAAGCGCGCCATGTCGCGGCGTTCGTGCGCAAGGCCGTGGAGGAGCAATGGCCGGTGCGCGGCGACGAAAAGAGCAAGCCGCGTCCGATGCGCTACGACGACATCGCGCTGCTGTTCCACGCGGGGACCGCCTTCGAGGCCTACGAAGAGGTGCTGCGGGCCCAGGGGGTTCCGTACCGCATCAGCGGCGGGCGACGCTACTACCAGCGCGCCGAGATCCGCGCGCTCGAAGCGGTGCTGCACGCCATCGAGAACCCTCATGACTCTCTCGCCGTGGTCTCGGCGATGCGCTGTCCGATCTTCGGCCACTCCGACGAAAACCTCGTCGGGCATGCCGGCGCGAGGAGGAGCTGGCTCTATCTCGACGGGAGCGCGGGGCGCGGCACCCCCTTCGAGAAAGACTTCGTGCTGCTTGCGTCGCTGCACCGGCAGCGCAACGCGCGCTCGGTCGCCGCGACCCTGGAGGATCTGTTCGAGCAGACCGGCGCGTTGTCGCTGTTCTACCTCAAGCCGGACGGCGAGCAGCGCGCGGCGAATCTTCTCAAGGCGATCGATTTCGCGAGGACCCACGAGACCATCGGCGGGACGACGTTCGGATCGTTCGCGCGCTGGCTCGCGGAGATGGCTTCGGAGGAGCGCGAAGAGGGAGAGGCGCCGCTCTCCGAGGAAGCGGACCTCGACGTGCAGGACAAGGCGGCCGATGCGGTGAGGATCTCCACGGTGCACAAGGCCAAGGGGCTGGAGTTCCCGATGGTGATCCTCTGCGACCCTTCCGGGCGCCCCAAACCTGGTTCCCCCCCCGTCATCGTGGAGCGGACCAATGACGCGAAGACGCAGGCCCCCGGCTCGCGCATGGAGTTCGCGCTTGGCGGCGGCGACAGGCGCTATGTCTCCACCGGATACGAGGCGGCAGAGGGCCGTGAGAAACAGCGGATCGAAGCCGAGCGCCTGCGGCTGCTCTACGTGGCGACGACGCGCGCGCGGGACTATCTCGTGATCCCCGCGTTCGCGGGGAAGAGTCGTGCCGGCATCATCCGCGTGCTCGCAGGTGCCGGCTTTCTGCCGGAGGCGACATCTTCCGATCCTACCGAAGTGGAGCAGCACCGCGGAGCGCGCGTGCTGCAGGGGGCGCAGCTCGAGATGGGGCGCGAGGACGGCCCGGCGCTGAAGATCCTCGCGAAAGAGGCGCTCCCTCTTGACAAGGCCTTCATCGTGGAGAAGGAAGGGTGGCGTCGCGCCTTGAAGGAGGCGCTGGGCGCGCCCACGACGGGCCGCGCCTTCCGCACGGCGTCGGCGTTCGAAGAGATGCCCCGTTTCGCGGCCGTCGTGCGGGCCGCGGGGGCGGCGAAGAGTCTCGGCACCGCCGTGCACGCGGTGCTCGAGAGGATCGACCTGGCGACGGGGCGCGACATCGGCCTGCTGAGCGAGGAGGAGGCCGACCGGATCGGGCGGCCCGATCTGGCCGCGGAGATCCGCGACCTCGTGGCCAGGACGCTGAAATCCGACATCGTGAAGGAAGCGCTCGCCGCGCCACGCCTCGAGAGGGAGCTTCCCTTCGCCGCAGCGGGAGACACCTGGATCACCGAGGGGAGGGCCGATCTCATCTTCATGGACGGGGGCGGTCTCACCATCGTGGACTTCAAGACCGATCAGGTGACCACGACAGAAGAGATCGTCAAGCGGGCGGTGGCCTACAGGCCGCAGGCGCTCGTCTACGCCCGGGCGATGCACATGATCACCGAGCTGCCGATACGGCGCGTCGTCCTCTATTTCATCCGTCCCGGAGCCCAGCACGTCTTCAAGGTGGACGAGTCGTTCCTCAACGCCGGGCGCACCCTCCTCGAGCGCGGCACGATGGAGGAGCGGTCGAGGAGCGCCACCGAGGGCTGACCCATGCCCGACCGCGACCCAGCCACACGCTACGAGGACCGCGCGGGACTCTACGCCCGGCACCGCCCCGGTTATCCCGATGCGTTGCGCGCTGCCCTCGCCGCGATGGGTATCCTGAGGGCCGGGGATGACGTCGCCGACATCGGCTCAGGCACCGGACTGCTGTCGGAGCTGCTTCTTTCCGCCGGGTGCCGCGTCCACGCCGTCGAGCCCAACGCGAAGATGCGGGAGGAAGCCGAGCGACGCTTCGCCGGCGAGCCTCGTTTCATCTCGGTCGATGGGCGCGCGGAGCGCACGACGCTGCCGGACGCGAGTGTGGACGTGGTCGCCGCCGGGCAGGCGTTCCACTGGTTCGACCCGGTCGCCGCGCGCGCGGAGTTCGTGCGGATCCTGCGTTCCCCGGGCGTCGCGCTGCTCATCTGGAACGTCCGCCGGGTCGACGCGAGCCTCTTCATGTCCGATTGCGAGCGCCTGATCGCGCAACACGCGACCGATCCCTCCATCGTCGGCGACCACCAGCCCGACGAGGCGACGCTGGCGCGCTTCTTCGGCGGCGCCGCGCCACCGCAACCACTCCTGTTCCGCCACCATCAGACTCTCGACCAGGAGGGGCTCACCGGACGGCTTCTGTCATGCTCCTTCGTCCCGGGTCCCGCCGAGCCGGGACGCGATGCGATGATCGAGGCCATCCACGCCCTCTTCGCCCGCCACCAGGAGCACGGTACCGTCCGCTTCGACTACGAGACCCGCGCGTACACCGGGATCATGAAAGCCTGACGACTCGGACAGGCTCCTGGCGGCCATCACTTGGCCGAAAGCGAGGCGAGCGCCTCTCGCGCAGGCTGGGTCGACTCCGATGCGCCCTGGATGGCGCGCTCGAGGTAGCGCCTGGCGCTGTCGCGGTCGCCCTGGCGCATCGCGATGATCCCCGCGTGATAGAGGAGCCGGGGGTCGCTGGTTCCGACGCTCAGCGCGGCGTTGATCGCCTCGCGCGCCTCGGCGTGCCGTCCGACGGCGCTGAGCGACCATGCCAGCGCGTCGCGTGTGTAGACGTCACGGCGCCGGACGATCTCTGCTGAGGCGATCCTGAGCGCTTCGTCGCCTTGGTTCGCCCGGTCCACGTAGTAGAGGACCAGCTCCCGGTTGGCGTTGTCCACGGCATTCATCTCCCCGCGGGCTTTCGTCTCGAAGACCTTCCAGGCTGCTGCCGCCTCGGCGAGCCTTCCAGCGCGCTGCAGCGCCTCCGCGTGGTAGTAGTAGTTCTCCGGGTGCGGCGCGGCCGCCACATGCCGCGCGAGGAACTCGGCGGCTTCGGCATGACGCCCCTGCGCCGTGCGCACGCGGCCCATCATCGCCAGCGCATAGTGGTAGTCGGGGAACGCCTCCAGCGCTCTGCGCACCGCGCTCTCGGCGTCGTCGACCCGGCCGGCCAGCAGCATCAGGTGGCCGATGTGAGTCAGCAGCCAGGCGCGATCCTCGGATTCGTCCGGCGGGGTGCGCTCGTAGGCGAGCGTCATGAAGTCGATCGCTCCGTCGACATCTCCGAAAACCTCGCGCAGGTAAGCGCCCCGGGTCAGCCCCGCCACGTTCCCCGGGCGTATGTCGAGCATCCACTGCACGGCGCTCTCCGCGGTCGCGTACTCGCCCATCTCCGCGGCCGCGTCGGCGATGAGGCCGTAGACCTGCACGTCGTCCGGCGCCCGGCGGTTCAGAGCCTGCGCCTTCTCCAGCGCCGCAGCGAACTCGTGCCGCCCGAGCATGATCCATATCTCGATGGTGCGCGCCTGGAGATCCTCCGGTGCCAGCGCGAGCGCCGGAGCGAGCGCGCGCGCCGCCTGGTCGTAGAAGGATGTGTCGCCCGTCTCCCGTGCCCGCCGCGCCAGGGCGAGCGCTATCTCGTTGTGGAGCCCGACGCGGGCTCGCTCCCCTTCGGGCGCGCGAGCGAGGGCCGCCCGGGCCCAGTCGATGCGGCTCTGCGCGGGTGATTTCTCGATCTCCGTTGTCCTGAGTGGGGCGGTCACGGCGGTTGTGGCCAGAACGACGATTGCGAAGCCTGTGATCAGCATGTGCATGTTCTCCATGGGAAGTTGGTAGCAGTGGCCGCGTCCCTCGCCGTGCGGCCACTGCTCGGGGGCCAGGAGCCAGGCAGGGCTCCTAGTTGACCGGTCCCCCACCGGGTTCTCCGGGGTCGATGTGCCTGCGGTTGCGGCCATCGGGCGAGCTGCCGAGATACGGAAACGCGATGCGGTAGTCGGTGTCGTTCACGTTGACCCCGTCGCCCAGCGCGTTGTTCGGGAAGACATTGAAGGCAGGGATGAGGACTCCGCCGATGCCGACGCGCAGCGTGATGTCCGTGACATCGTCGAAGACCCTCCGGCCATTGGGGTAACCGGCAGGGTCGCCGCCGATCAGCCCGAGCCGACTCGCGCTGTCGGGCGGCGTGGCCGGAACGCCCGTGTTGAGTCGCAGAAGATCGGCGATGGGGCCCGACGGTGTGCCGGCCGCCGCGATGGGCGGGGCGTACGTGACCAGCGGAAGCAGATCGAGCCGATCGGGGTCGGGCACCAGCAGCGCGCCGCCGTAGAGAGCCTCGACGATCCGGACAATGGGGGGATCGAGGAAGAACGCCGCGAACTGGGCGTCGTTCTTCGGCTGATCCATGCTGAACCGATCCTTCGACCCTATGCCGATGATCATCTCGTTGATCAGAGCATTGCCCATGCGCTGCACCTGCCTGAAAGACACGCTCCCGGTCGCCGGCAGAGGCGACCGGCGAACCGTCACCTTGGGCCGCGAGGTCGTTGCCCAGACGCCGATCGTTGCGGCCAGCGAGGTTGCGGGTTCCACCCGGCTGGTGCGTGTGAGCATCTCGATGGGCACCTCGATGGCGATGCTGTTCACCGCGTAGCCCGAGACGGTGTCCGAAGCCGCATTCTGTGCCGCGGCATCCTCGGCGGCCGTCAGGACGCCGGGCACGCCGCTCGCGAGCGTCCGGAAATTGGCCGTGTCGAAGGCGGCCCCAAGATCGATCCAGAAGGCGTCGTCGGTCGTCCCCGCGAAGACCGAGAAGTCGTCATCCAGCGCGTAGACAGCCTGATCGAAGAGCGTCTCGTAGTCGATCGTGCGCGGGCCGGCGTTGACCGGCAGCGCGAAGAACGGAGAGCCGTCGCTGTTACGCAGCCTCTTCACTCGCGAGAGTGACGAGCCGCTCCTGCTGAGCATCGTGACGGTGTACGACTGGAGCTGGTTCAGGCCGGGATTGTCGAACGAGCGTATCTGGGGCGGAACGACGAGGTTGGTGGTCCCGGGCGCGAAGGCCCCGTCGTCGCCGATGCCGGCGAGGGCCGTGTAGACGCCGGGAAGGCGGAACTCGGTCTTGAACCGGAACTGGAAGACGACGTCTTCGACGGCGTCCTGGTTGTTGTCGACCTTGATTTCGTAGAGGATGTCCGGGTCGAACGGGAACACGGTGGGGCCGTTGGCGGGTTCGAGCAGCGGGTCCACCGACATGATCAGCGTGACCTTCTCCGGCGTCGTGCCGGGGGATTGTCCCTGGGCATAGCTGACGAAGGCGTAGACGTCGGTGATGTCCGCCTTGTGGTCGAGGGCCGTGATCGGGGCCTCGCGATGATTCGCCGCGCGAACGCCGATGCCTCCCCCGGCAAGCAGGCACGCCGCGACGATGGCGTTAAGCCGTCTGGATCGTCTCATGATGCTCTTCTCCTGATCTTGCCTGTCCGTTTGCGGTCCTCAGTTCGCGCTCACTCCGGACGAGGCGTTCAATCAGGACATACGGGAGGGGAGCAATGATCGGATGTTACGAGGGGATGACGAGGTGACTTCAGGCTGTGATCAAAGACGCTGCGGGCCGGAGGCCCGCGCACCAAGACCGGGATCGAGCGCGATGCGGGTACGCGGACCTCTGGTCCGCGATTGGGGGCGTACTAGATATTCCCCAGCAGCACGATCGATCCGGTGGGCTGCGGCGAGCCGCCCGCCGGTTCGTCGGTGACGGCCGCGGCGACGGCATGGGCCCCTTGCGGCAGCCTCACGGTCCCCGCAGCCGGGGCGTGGGCGGCAGCGTCGAACACTCCGGCGCTGATCTTCGCCTCGGCGGTGATGAGCCAGAGCTGGTAACTCCTCCCCGCCGCAGGAGGCGGGAGGTTCGCTCCATAGAGCCGCCAGGTCCCCTGGCGCGGATCCCAGAAGACCCGCGCGGACGCCGATGCGAGAGTGCCCTGGCCGGCCAGGTCGACCACGGAGATGCCCGGAGCGCTGACCATCTGGATCGAAGCGGTGGCGTCGCGGACCTGCCGTTCGAGTGACGCGAGGGCCTCCTCCTGGCGGGAGATCTGCCCGTGCAGAGTCTCCACTTCGCCTCGATATGACGCGATCGTCTTTTCCTGGCGCAGAACCAGCGTGCCGACGGAGCCACCGGCGAGGGCCGCCCCGATCAGGGCGGCGGCCGCCAGCCGCCACCATCCGCCAACGGCGGTGCGCGCCGGCTCGCTGCGCACTTCAGGCTGAGCGGCGCGATGATCGCGCGCGGCCTCGTTCCGGATCGTCTCGAGAAGCCGCCCGCGCGCCTCCGGCGAAGGCTCGACGTCCGGCAGCGCGTAGGGGAGGAGCCCCACGGCTTCGCGCATGGAGACGAGCTCCGCGGCGCAGCCGGGACAACCGTCTTCGATGTGGCGCCTCAGGCGCGCGCCCTCCGCGGGCGGCAGCAGCCCGAGGGCGTCATCGGCGATCAGGTCGGCCATGCGATCGCATCTCATGATGTTTCTTCCTCGGAAGCGAAGTGTGCGGCGAGGCTGTCCCGCAGGGCCCGAAGCCCGCCGCGGATGCGGGTCTTGATCGTACCCAGCGGCACACCGAGCGTGGCGGCGATCTCCGCGTGCGACAACCCACGGTAGTAGGCGAGGGCGATGGCACGCTGCTGCGGCTCGCTGAGAGCGGAGAGGGCCCGGGTCACGCGACGCTGCCGCAGAACCTGCTCCATCGCCTCCTCGGGGCCCGGCGCCCCGGCGTCGGCCGCGGCGGCGCCCAGATCCTCGGTCGCCATCGCGGGCCGGGGCCGCGCGCGCAACCGATCGATTGCGCGGCTGCGGGTCAGAGTCATCAGCCAGGCCGACACCGATCCGCGGCCCGGGTCGTATCGGGATGCGGTCCTCCAGACCTGGAGGAATGTGTCGAGGTGGACCTCCTCGGCCTCACCCCGGTCACGCAGCACGCGCAACGCGAGACCGAAGACGACCTGGCGGTAGCGATCGTAGAGCTCGGCGATCGCGGCCTGGTCACCCTCGGCCACCCTCCGGACGATCTCCTCGTCCGTCGAGACGGCGCCGAAGGGCCCGCGCGGGTCCTTCGCGGTGGCTTGCGTCACCTTGGTGGTCCCCTCTGAGCATGATCCGAAAAGCGCTTCTGTCGATTCACTACGTCAGGAGCGGGTCGTTTGGATGGATCGCATCACCGCAGGGAGGGGATGTCAAACAGCCGATTCCGCCCAGCGCCGGGCGCGGATGCTACTCCTCCCTGGCGCAAGACCAGGCGAATCAAGTCATTGGGAACTTTTGCCGAATTTTCGCGTAGACTCAGGCCATGAGCATCGCGGCCTTCTTCAGACCCGACCATGTGCGTTACGAAGGCGTCCGGCCGATCAACATCTACGTCCTGAGAGTGTTCTATTTTCTGATCCTGGTCTTCGTTGGTTCGGATTCATGGACCGCGATCATCAACCACGAGGGGCCGTGGGACCACGTCAGGGCCGTGGCATTCTGCGCCTGGGCGACGTACTCGACGATGTCTGTCCTGGGGCTGATTCATCCGCTCAAGATGCTGCCGATCATGATGTTCACGATCGGCTACAAGACGCTCTGGCTCATCGTCGTCGCCTATCCGCTGTGGCGGGACAACGCGCTCGCCGGCTCACCGGCCGAGGCGATGACCAGAGTGTTCCTTTGGACCCCGGTGCTTTTCATCGCCGTCCCCTGGGGGTATGTCATTCGGAATTACGTGATGTGGTCGAAGAGGAACTGAGGAGCAGAGCATGATCATGACAACGACGCCGAGTATCGAAGGGTCGCGAATCACGAAGTATGTCGGTCTGGTCACGGGGGAAGCGATCATCGGGGTGAACATCTTCCGTGATATTTTCGCCAGGATCACGGACATCGTCGGGGGACGCTCCTCGGCGTACGAGAAGGAGCTCGGCAAGGCCCGACACATGGCCTATCAGGAGATGGAGGCCGCGGCGGCGCATGTCGGCGGCAATGCCGTCGTCGGCGTTGACATCGACTACGAAGTGATCGGCAACAGCATGCTGATGGTCGCAGTGAGCGGCACCGCGGTGGTCGTAGATACAGAGTGATGCTGATGACGCCGCGTATCGCGCTCATCGGCGACCGCGACGCCGCGGTGAAGGCCCATCAAGGGATCCCCCGCGCGCTCGCGCTCGCCACCGAGGGGGACCGCGCGTGTGCGTGGGAGTGGGTTCACACCTCGACGCTGCGCGACGACCCGGCGGAACAGCTCGCCGGTTTCCATGGGGTGTGGTGCGTGCCGGCGACCCCCTACGCCAACACGCGCGGCGCTCTGGCCGCCATCCGGTTCGCGCGCGAGAGCCGCAGGGCATTTCTGGGGACGTGCGGTGGATTCCAGCACGCGCTGCTGGAGTACGCCGAGGCCGTCTGGGGCGTGGCGAACCCGGCCCACGCCGAGCTGGACCCCGCCGCGGCCGATCCGGTGATCGCTCCTTTGGCGTGCAGTCTCGTCGAGCAGGCCGGCGCGGTTCGCTTCGAACCGGGCTCGCGGCTGGCCGCCATTTACGGGGCCGCGGCCGCGACCGAGGAGTATCACTGCCGCTACGGCCTGAGCGCGAGCTACAGCCGCAGGCTCGCCACCGGGCCACTGCGTGTCAGCGCCCGCGATGCGGCAGGGGAAGTGCGCGCGGTGGAGCTGGAAGAGCACCCGTTCTTCATCGCGACACTGTTCCAGCCCGAGCGCTCGGGGCTCGCGCAGCGCCGGCATCCGCTGGTGAGCGCGTTCGTGGCCGCGGTGTGCGCAGAGGCGCCGGCGAGGCCCCGCACGGGCGCCGGGCCATAGACCTGGGCACCGCCAGTGGTCCGGTCACGCGTCCTGCAAGGTGGTGTTAGGCTTTGGCTCATGGTTGCGCGCACCGAGCGAATCGCCCGCCATGTGATGCGAACCGCCATCCTCGCCATCGTCTGCGCGGTGGCGTTCCTTTCTCGCCCCGAATTGCGGGCTGCGCCGCTCTCCGAACGTCCGAACATCATCTTCATCCTCATCGACGACCTGCGCTGGGATGAGACGGACTACCCGTTCGTCGAGGCCCCCAATATCCAACGCATCGCGCGCGAGGGGGCGCGTTTCGTCAACGCGTTCGTGACCACACCGCTCTGCTCACCCAGTCGCGCCAGCCTGCTCACCGGCCAGTACGCCCACAGGCATGGGATCACTGACAACACCGATCGCTCTCCGCGCAGCCACGAGCTGACGACGTTCCCGCGGCTGCTGCACGATGCCGGCTACGAGACGGCGTTCATCGGCAAGTGGCACATGGGCCTGGACGACAAGGCGCGTCCGGGCATCGATCATTGGGTCAGTGTGAAGGGGCAGGGGAGCTACATCGATCCCGAGTTCAACGTCAACGGGAAGCGCGAGAAGATCCCAGGCTACTTCACCGACATCCTCAACCAGTTCGCTCTCGACTTCGTGAAGCACAAGCACGCCAAGCCCTATCTCCTCTACATCTCGCACAAGGCCGTGCATCCCGACCTGGTTCAGAATGCAGACGGCAGCGTGTCCGATCCCAACGCAAACACCTTCATTCCCGCCGAACGGCACAGGCAGCTCTATGCAGAGGCCGCAATTCCGCATCGCCCCAACTACGGAAGAGCTCCTGAAGGCAAGCCCGCCATGCTCCGGCCCGTGACCGGGCAGCCACCGCTCGGCCCGAAGACCGGAACGGACGATGAGACGATTCGCAACCGCCTGCGGATGCTCGCGGCGGTGGACGAGGGCCTGGGCCGAATTCTCGAGGCTCTGGAAGCGCAAGGTGCGCTGGACAGCACAGTCATCGTGTTCACGAGCGACGAAGGGTACTTCTACGGGGAACATGGGTTGAGCGTGGAGCGCCGGCTGGCGTACGAGGAATCCGTTCGGGTTCCGTTGTACGTGCGCTGGCCGAAGCTCATTGCGCCTGGCAGCACGATCGACGCGACCACGCTCGGGATCGATCTGGCCCCCACGCTGCTGGAGATAGCCGGCGCGCCTGCCGCGCAGGGCATGCACGGTCGGTCGCTCGTCCCGTTGCTGCGCGGAGACAAAGTCCCATGGCGCGACGCGATCCTCATCGAATACTTCTCGGACGGGGTCTTCCCCCGCGTATCGAAGATGGGCTACCAGTGCGTGCGGACGGAGCGATGGAAGTACATCCACTACGTCGACCTCGAGGGGATGGATGAGCTGTACGATCTGCAGGCCGACCCGTTCGAGATGAAAAACGTCATCGCCCAGCCCGAGACCCGGCCTGCATTGGACCAGATGAAGGCTGAGCTAGGTCGTCTCTTGCGGGCGAGCGAGTGATCGCCGGCAACGCGCGGGCCGCACACCAGCAAGGAAATCAGGCGCATCAAGGGGCGCTGAAAACACACCTATTTGGGGGCCTGACGGATGGACCTTGATCTCAGTGCGAAGCTGGCCATCTACGCGCATTTCGCCGCAACGGGGAGCCGTCCTACGGTGGACGACATCGCGGCCCGCGTGGGCATCGCGGTGTCCAAGGTACGTGAGGTCTTCGGGCGGCTTCGGACGCAGCGTGTCCTGGTGCTGGAGGAGGATGGCGCGTCGATCCGCATGGCCCCGCCATTCTCGGGGGTCCCGACGCAGCACCGCGTGACCGCGGCGGGTGTGTCGTACTACGCGAACTGCGCGTGGGACGCTCTCGGAATCCCCGCGGCGCTGCACAAGCCGGCCACCGTGTATTCCCGCTGCGAGCAGTCGCTGGAGCCGCTGGAGCTTGCCGTCTCGGACGAGAGGCCCGCATCCTCGGACTGGCGGTTCCATTGCGTAGTTCCGGCGTCGCAGTGGTGGGACGATATCGTCTTCACGTGAAGCAAGATGCTCTTCTTCCGGTCGGAAGAAAGAGTCCGCGAGTGGTGCTCGACCA
>Ga0137433_1000633_pt1 | contig 17808 bp, 18 predicted proteins | sample EasRivERMZT840_2_FD_102335 | JGI IMG/M metagenome (GOLD analysis project Ga0137433, IMG submission 102335) | Soil microbial communities from meander-bound floodplain in the East River, Colorado, USA - East River MetaG ERMZT840_2 | ecosystem: Environmental > Terrestrial > Soil > Floodplain ...
AAAGCCAGGTCGTGGCGATGGCGACGAAGCGCCTGTACGAGATGGGATCGGACTGCGTGGAAGCGATCAATTCCATATCCGGAGAGCGATGCAGCCCGCATCCACACAATTTCACAGACCGAATCATTCGTCCCGGCGATCCGGCCTACTTCGACATCATCCATTCCTTCATCGGTTATCGAACCTGCTACTACCGCACGTTCACGGTCGGTTCTTCAACCCAGCCGCAACGCGACGCCTACAAGCGCGCGCGGCAGTGGATGGATGACTCGATTGCCATGCTGAAGCCCGGTCTGAGCACCGACAAGGCCGCGGAACAGTTACCCAAGGCATCCGACATCGGCTTCGAGACGGAAATGGCCGCTTTTGGCCTGAATTTCTGCCACGGACTCGGTCTCGGCTTGCACGAGCGTCCACTGATCTCGCGCTTGAATTCCTTCGCTGAGCCTTATGAGTTGAAAGCGGGGATGGTGTTTGCGGTTGAAACGTTCTGTCCTGCGACGGATGGAGTTTCCGCGGCGCGCATCGAAGAGATGGTAGTCCTCACGCCTGACGGCGCGAAGATCATCTCCTTGTATCCGGCAAAAGAACTACCAGTCGCGAACCGCTACTGAGGGAAAAATAGTGCTACGACCGCTACGACCCCATTTTTCCGGCAGCCGTCAGCATAGTTGCCAGAGACGCGGGATCGGCCAGCCGGTGATCGTTTCCGGTTTCTACCAAACTCGCTCCGCGACTATTCCGCACCAGTTCGACGCTGTGCTCAAAGGGAATCGTTTCATCGTTCCGAGAATGCAGGATGACCGTGCCCGGTTTCACTGTTCGCGCGACGCCCCAGTGTTTCCACGCCGGACACAAGAGCACGAGCGGCGTCTTGCCCGACTCGATTGCCATCGCGACCGCTCCGCCGCGACTCGAGCCGACGACCACGTCCGGAAAATGCCGATCGAACTCGACTTGACCCGTCTTCACTGCAGCATCGAAGTCGTCGTCGGATAACGCCGGATTGATCACCTCGTGTCCGTGCTCGGCCAGATAGCTCGGCTTGAGGCCACCGGGAACGGAATGCCAGCCATGGAGGAAAAGGATTTTCATCTTAATCCGTGCATTTCGCTGAGTCCGTGAATAATATCCCTCGGCAACGCTCAAAAACACAGGAGGATTCCATGTATCCGATCATTTTGGGATTGATCGTGCTCTCGTTGTCTGCCTGTGCATCCGCGCCGCCGACAGGCCCGGATGCAGCACGCACCCTGATCGATGAATCCGCGGCCGCGCTGGGAGGTTGGCCCGCGCTGGATGCTGTCAAGACTCACGAGATCATCACAATCGGCGGCGACCTGGAGCCGATGCAGGCGGTCGAGCCGAAGGGCGAGCCGAGAGTGATCAATCGGTTCACTCAAACCGTGACGGCCGACTTCGAAAACAACCGGACGCGCCTGACCTTCGATGCCATTCGCGAATACCCGAACACGCTGCCTGTGAAGTTCACGGAAGTCATCAACGGCGACGCCGGCGTTCTTGAGACTCCCGACGCGAAAGGCGTCATCGTTCGCGAGCGCCTGCATCCGAGCCGGCTCGCCACGCGTCTGCGGGATATCCGGCGGCTTCCGGTTCGGCTGCTGTACACGGCGAAAAACGGCGCAGAACTCACTCGCGTTGAAGACAGGAAGGACGGCAGCGTCACTCTTCAGGTGATTCGCTTCAAGGATGGAAATCTCCCTGTTGAAGTCCACTTCGACGGTTTCAACAAACTGCCGATGCGCGTGATCTACACCGAAGACGATCCCATTTACGGTGACACGCTGAACGAACTCGCATTCACCGATTGGCGCGATTACCAGGGCGTGCGGCTTCCGCAGACGACTGCGGTTTTCCTGAACGGCGTCAAAATCCGCGAGGAGAAGGCGCGCAACATCATCAACAACTCCAAACTCGACAACACCGTGATGACGGTTCCGGACGATATCAAGGCCCAGCCCGCAAACGGCGAGGCGATCGTTTCGCAATGGCCGCTGCGCCGGGTCGTGATGGGAGTCGGTTACCTGGACTATGGCCGCGAGTCGAAGGTGGATATCGCCGAAGTCGCCAAAGGCGTGTACCACGTGAAAGGTGGAACCCATCACAGTCTCGCCATCGAAATGAAGGATCACCTTGTCGTGGTCGAGGCGCCGCTTTTCGAAGAGCGTTCATTGGCGGTGATCAAAGCGCTCGAAGCGAAGATTCCCGGCAAACCGATCAAGTACGTCGTGATGACGCACTTTCACATCGACCATTCCGGCGGCATTCGCGCCTATGCGGCGAAAGGCGCGACCATCCTGGTCCAGGAGAGCAACGTCGATTTCGTGAAGACCGTTTTCTCGCGGCCGAAAACGATCCGGCCCGATTCACTGGCGAGGGCCGGCACCGTGACTCCGAACATCGAAGGCGTGAAGGGCGTCAAGTCGCTCACCGACGGCGAGCGCACGATCGAATTGCGCGAGGTTGCGAATCCGCACTCTTCCGGAATGCTTGTGGCATATCTGCCGGCTGAAAAGATGGTGTTTGTCAGCGACCTCTTTACTCCGGGGACGCCCGTCGATCCGACAAACAGAAACGGCATAGAAAACGCCGCGGCGTTGTACTCTGCTTTGACCGGCAGTAAGGTCGCAGTCGATCGCATCGTGGGCGGCCATGGTGAAACGGCGCCGGTCGCGGACCTGGCGAAGGTCGCGGCTATGAAACAAGGCTCTTAGGAGGGACCATAGATGATTCGGAAAACGCTGGTCGGCATAGTCATTCTCTTGCTCGCGTTGACACTCATCCTGTTCGCGCAACATCCGCAGACTCACAACTACAAGCCGGTCACCGATGAAATGCTCCGAAACCCGAGTCCCGATGACTGGCTGATGTTCAGCCGGACTTACGACGCCCAGCGTTTCAGCCCCCTCAACCAGATCAACAAGCAGAATGTCGGACAGTTGAAGCTCGCATGGGTGCGCGAGATGGGATCGGGAGGCAGCCAGGAAAGCGTGCCCCTGGTCTATCGAGGCGTCATCTATACGTTCACGCCGAACGCCGTCATCCAGGCGCTCGATGCCACGAACGGTGTCCTCATCTGGGAATATCGCCGCGCCGGAACCTCGAGGACGAAGGGCATCGCGATCTACGAGGACATGGTTTATTTCACGACGCCCGATGGCTCGCTCGTCGCGCTGGATGCGCGGGACGGGCGGGTCAAATGGGAAGCCAAAGTCGGTGAAGCCGCCGGGACTTCAGGCCCCATCGCTGTTGAAGGCAAGATCATTACAGGAAGAGCGTGCGCGAGAACTCGCGAGAGTTGTTTCATTGCCGCTCATGACGCGCGAACGGGAAAGGAGCTATGGAAGTTTCACACCATTCCCGGAAAAGGAGAGCCTGGTTGGGAATCCTGGGGCCCAGGTGGTCCGGCGGACAACATGATGGCGTCGACGTGGGGAATGATGGGCTCCTACGATCCGGCTCGGAAACTGGTCTATTGGGGCATCGCCAATCCCATGCCGAATACGCGCATGGCACGTCACAACGGAAGCGCCGAAGCCATTTCGCGAACGGCGCCATCGGATCTGTACAGCAATTCGACGGTCGCGCTCGATCCGAACACCGGAAAGCTCGTATGGTATTACCAGCACCTGCCGGGCGACGACTGGGATCAGGATTACACGAACGAAAGGATTCTCATTCGCACGGCGGTCAATCCGAATCCCAAGTTCGTGAAGTGGGTCAATCCGGATGTTCCGCGGAATTCGCAAAGGAACATCGTCGTGAATGTCGGAGAAGGCGGCGGGCTCTTCGCAATCGATCGCGACAACGGCCAGTTCCTTTGGGCGACGCCGTTTCCTTACGACACGCCGGAGTTCCTGATCTCCAACATCGACGGCAAAACAGGACGGACAACGATCAATTGGGATGTCGTTTTGAAAAAGCCCGGAGAGCGTCATGTGATCTGCGCGTACAACACGAAGAGTTATTGGCCGATGTCCTATCACCCCGGCAAGAACTCGATGTACATCCCGTACGTCGATAATTGTCTCGACATGACCGCTGCTGCGCCGGAGGCCGACGGCAAGCCGGCAACACCGGAGCGGCGTACTGGAGTTCCGCGGCCGGGGTCCGATCCGGCGAAATTCGGCGGACTGGCGAAAGTGAACATGACGACGGGCGAGATCCAGCGCATCTACGAAGGACGCATTCCCGGCGTCGCCGCGACTCTGGCTACGGCGGGGGACGTCGTTTTCTGGGGTGACCTGAATCGAAAGTTCCGCGCGTTCGACGCGGATAACGGAAAGATTCTTTGGGAGACGTCGCTTGTCGGGCCCGTTTCCAACAGCACGATTACGTACGCCGTCAATGGCAAGCAGTATGTCGCGGTGCTGGTCGGCAACGGGGGCCTGCAGGCGGGTCTGCTGCGGGAAGCCGGTCTCGAATCCACACCGTTCCCGAACGCGCTTTACGTCTTCGCCCTGCCGTAGAAAAACGGAAAAGGGGGCGTAGGGGGCGGCCCCCTACGCCCCCACGTCCCCTCTTCCGTTTTCCCTACGACAGATTACTTATTCCCCTCACAACCGACGCCAGCCGTACGAGATCGTGAAGCTTCTCCACACTGACGCCTTCCTTACGCAGCGTCTGTTCGTGCGATCGAATGCAGCCTTCACACCCATTCAGTACAGACAGGGCGAAAGCCAGCATCTCGAACCGGACCTTGCCCAGCCGCGGGTTTCCGAAAACCATCATTCGGAGCCCAGCGGCCTTGTAGTCATCCGGATGTTCGGTCAGGTGCCTGAATCGGTAATACGTGTTCAGCATTCCCATGATGGCCGCGCATTCTTTCGCCTCCTGACTCTGCTCTGCCGGCACATCCAGATGGAACAGAGCGGCTTCCGCATATTCCACGAGTCGTGGCGCACCCACCGCCATACCCAGCGCGGCCAGCCCCAGATGCGCCTCGACCGGTTCCAACGCACCGCCGTCGAGCGCTCGTTTCAGGTTGAGCTTTAGATCGCGCGGGATGACACCTGTGCGTCCCTCGAATAATTCGTCAAGCCACATTCGAGTTCCCCCTAAACCTTCAAGGTTTCCTGGCCGCGATCCCAATTGCACGGGCACAGTTCGTCCGTCTGGAGTGCGTCCAATGTGCGGATCACTTCGGCGACGTTTCTCCCGACTTTCAGATCGTTAACAGTGACCCATCGAATCACGCCTTCCGGATCGATGATGAATGTTGCCCGTAGCGGAATTTTCTCCGTGGGGTGCAGGATTCCCAGCGCTTCGCTGAGTTCCTTTCGATTGTCGGCCAGCATCGGAAAGCCCAGATTCCTGAGGTCGGCGTGATTCTGCCGCCATGCCAGGTGGACGAAGTGGCTATCGGTGCTTGCGCCAAACACCGCCGTGTTGCGGTCCTGGAATTCGCCGAGGGCTTTGTTGAATTCAGCAATCTCGGTCGGACAGACAAATGTGAAGTCCAGCGGCCAGAAAAAAACCACGCTCCATTGCTCCTTCAGATCGCCTGAACTGATCTGACCGAATTCCTTGCCCTTCTCCGTCGATACACATGCTGTAAGTGAGAATTGCGGAAATCGTTCTCCGATACTCGCGATACGACTCATTCATTTGCTCCTTTTTAAAATAAGTACAAGGCGAGTGTGCGGCGGGCAGGCCCGATCCGTCCAAGCGGTTATTGTTATGGGAGTGATCGGATTTGGTTATGTCGATATTTTCCGGGGAAACCGCGAGTATTAGTCGTTCAATCACTGCGGTGACGCGCAAATCGAATTCGGAAGTGGCGTATGATCCAGACAGAAAGACAACGATCATGCGCATCGCGGCCCCGAAACGAATATTTAACGTTGACGATTATTACCGGATGGCAGAGGTTGGCATCCTCGGACCGGAGGATCGGGTCGAACTCATCGACGGTGAGATCATCCAGATGAGTCCGATTGGGACGAAGCACGCGGGATGTGTGAACCGGGCTAATCGCATCTTCACTCTGGTCTTTCGAGATTTGGCTATCGTCAGCGTGCAAAACCCGCTGCGTTTAAATAACTACACAGAGCCTGAACCGGATCTCGTTTTGTTGAGGCATCGTTCCGATGATTATCGCGACAAAAGAATGATGGGTGACGACGCCTTGCTCGTAGTTGAGGTTGCAGACACGACGCTTCGATACGATCGCGATGTGAAGGTGCCGCGTTACGCTTCGGCAGGAGTTCCAGAGGTTTGGATTGAGGATCTGAAAGGCGACCGGCTTCTCGTTTATCGAGATCCTGCTGCTGACGGATTCAAGACTCGTCTTGTTTTGAAACGCGGTGACTCTGTTTCCACGATGGCCTTCCCCGATATTCCCTTCACCGTCGACGAACTACTCGGCTGACGGCTGCTCTGCATTAAAACGTATAGGTCAGAATCCACACCAGGAACAGCACAAGCGGCACGTGGATCGCGAACTGAAGCATCGAATAGCCGACGATGTCGCGCGCTTTGAGGCCGAGCGTACCCAGCAGCGGTAGCATCCAGAATGGGTGGATGAGGTTTGCTAGCGCTTCTGTCGCGTTATAAATCTGGACGACCCAGCCCAGGTGCATGTCGAGCGACTTTGCGGCTTCCAGAATGTACGGCGCTTCGATCAGCCACTTTCCGCCGGCCGACGGAATGAACAATCCAAGGAACGCGGAGTAGACGCCTACGAGTACCGGAAATGTGTGCTGATTCGAGATGGTAACGAAGAAGTGCGCCAGTTCTTTTGCGAGCCCCGATTCGGTCATCATTTTAACGATGCCGCCATACAGCGGATATTGAATCAGGACACCGGCTACGGATGGCGCGGCAGCCGTCACCGCCTGGACGAAAAAGCGCGGACGCCAGTGAAGCAGAAGCCCCGCGATCAGGAACGTGAAAATGTAATGATTCAGGTCCAGGATGATGCCTTTGCCCTTGGAAGCCACTTCGACGACCATGTAAGCAATGCCGAAGAACGAAATCAGAACGGTCAACACAGGACTGTATTCGAGCCATTCTCCCGGCTTCTCGACCTTCGCAACCGGAGTGACTACCGGTTCATATTTCACACCCATTGCTTCCATGTTGCGGACGTCGGATGGAGCAGGGTGCGAGTAAACCGATATCAGCATCGACGCCACGATCAACACCGCAGCGATCAGCATGCCTTGCCAGAGCCCGAGCGTGTCTGAAAGAGGAATCACGCCGCTGATCTGAAGAATGGACGGCGGCAAAGACGTGGGCGTAGCCATGATCAATGCCGCAGACGACGACATGCCGAGCGCCCACACGCTGCCGACGCCGAGATATCCCGCCGCGCCGATCGCGCGATAGTCGGCGCCGCGAACGCGATTGGCGACCTCACGCGCGAGAAGTCCGCTGAAGACGAGACTGAAGCTCCACGATACGAGCGATGAAAGCATCGAGAACAGCCCGACGAACGCGACAGCCCCGCGAGCCGTCTTCGGGATTTCGGCCATCCGCCGGATAACCCGATACACCGGCGGCGCTGTGGCCAGCGCGTATCCGGTGACGATGATCATCGTCATCTGCATCGTGAACGCAACCAGGTCCCAGAATCCCGCGCCGAACCATTGCGCTGTCTGAATTGGAGAGTTGCCGATGCCGACGCATGCGATGTACACGATGATCACAGCCACCAGCGCCAGCGCGAACGCATCTGGAAACCAGCGTTCGAACCACTCCGACAATCGCAGGCCCAACGACGCGAGCCACGATCCTGCCTGTGTCTGTTCAGCTTTCACGCCGCGGGATTGTACCAACAGACGGCTCCTTTGCTATATAGTTCAAACCTTTCAACAACACACACAGGCAACAGGAGTCACAGGCATCATGAGTCACAAGAACCTCGAAGAAGTGTTGCAGGCAACGGGCAATGCCGTTCAAATGCTTCGAAATTCCCAAATCGGTCCGTATGCGTTCCCGGTCGTGCGTACCGAGTTCACGAACTGGCGAGACGAACAGCGTTCATGGAAGGAGTCCTGCGCGCTCTTCGATCAATCGCATCACATGACGGATCTCTACGTTCAGGGGCCCGACGCCTTGAAAGTGTTTTCCGATCTCGGCATCAACAGTTTCAAAAATTTCAAGGTCAACCAGGCGAAGCAATTTGTTGCCTGCAATTACGACGGCTTCGTCATCGGCGACGCAATCCTCTTTTATCTGGAAGACAACAAATTGAACCTCGTCGGACGGCCGCCGGCCCACAACTGGGTGCAGTTCCATCTTGAAACAGGGAAGTACAACGCGACGTTTGAAAGAGATGAGAGATCCGCGGTCAATCAGGGGCGCAGGAAGACGTTCCGATTCCAGGTGCAGGGTCCGAATGCATTAAAGGTGATGGAGAAGGCGACCGGCAAGCCGTCGCCTGACATCAAGTTTTTCAACATGGATTCGATCGTTGTTGCGGGACATCCGGTCCGCGCCCTTCGTCATGGAATGGTCGGCCAGCCGGGTTGGGAAATGTGGGGACCGTGGGAGCACGGCGACGACGTGCGGAACGCAATTGTCGAAGCCGGTCAGGAATTCGGAATCCGGCAGGTCGGGTCGCGCGCGTATCCAACCACGTGCCTCGAATCGGGATGGATACCTTCACCTCTTCCAGCCGTTTACACCGGCGAAAAGATGAAGCCATACCGGCAGTGGTTGAGCACGAAGAGCTATGAAGCCATGGCGTCGCTTGGAGGCAGCTTCTACTCGGAGAACATCACGGACTATTACCTGACCCCGGGCGATCTCGGTTATGGATCGCTCGTGAAGTTCGATCATGACTTCGTCGGCCGGGAAGCTCTCGAAAAGATGGCAGGCAAACCGAGCCGCAAGAAAGTGACGCTCGTCTGGAACGGAGATGACGTGGCCCGCGTCCTGCGGTCGATGTACGATGCCGGAAAAGACGTAACCAAGTACATCGATATGCCGCTGGCAAACTATTCGACGCTGCCGTACGACAAAGTTGTGAAAGGTGGAAAGACCGTCGGTTTGTCGACGTACACCGGATACACCTACAACGAACGCTCGATGATCTCGCTGGCTATGATCGAACCCGATCACAGCGCGGTGGGTACCGAACTGACTGTCTTCTGGGGTGAAGAAGGACGCGGCACATCCAAGCCGACTGTCGAGCGTCACACGCAGGCGCAAATTCGCGTCACCGTGGCGCCTGCCCCGTTTGCCGAAGTCGCGCGGAACGCGTACCGTCCCTGATTAAACGGACCAGAAAAGGAGAACTACGATGGCATACGTGCTTCTTTTTCTTCTCGCCGCCCATCATTCGTTCGCTGCCGAGTACGACGGCGCCAAACCCGTCAATGTCACGGGCACGCTGACGAGAGTCGAATGGAGCAATCCGCACATCTGGTTTTATCTGGATGTGAAAGATGAAAAGGGCAACGTCACCAGCTGGGGCTTCTCCGCGGCGCCGCCGGGAGTGCTGATGAGGCGAGGCATTACCAAAGATGTTCTCAAACTCGGAAGCGTGATCAAGGTCGAAGGATTTCGCGCGAGAGACGGTTCCAACAATGCCTCGGGCGGCAACGTCACCTTCGCCGACGGCCGCCGCGTGTTTACCGCTTCCAACGAGGACAAAACACCGCAGTGATCGTGCGTTCCGTCCCTCTCCCTCCGGGAGAGGGACCCCGGCCGCGAAGCGCGAGCGCGATAGCGCGAAGCCGTAAGCGAAGCCGGGAGGGTGAGGGCCGGCACGAGATAAGTTGGTTCCGCCCTATCGGGCTCGCGCTCGGGCGGAGGAGGTTGCAAATGAAAGGTTTCGTTTCAGCCACAATTCTTATTTTTGGCTTCACCCTGTCCTTCTACGGTCAGCAGGGCCAGAAGATCCCGCGCACCCCGGAAGGCAAGCCCGACTTCTCCGGATTCTGGGGAAACCCCACGCGTCCCGGACAACGCGGCGGAGGCGCGCTGACATTCAGTAAAGAAAAGATGGCGCCCTTCAAGCCGGGCGGCGAAGCCCTGTTCTACGAACCCCGGACCGGTGATCCCCGACACGATGAGCCGCGCGCCTTCTGCATGCCGTCTGGTTTTCCGTCCGGATTCTTCGGGCCGTATCCCATCCAGATCGTGCAGAACAAAGATCATCTGGTCATGGTGACGGAATTTCAGCGCATCACACGCCTGATCCCGCTCGACGGCAGGCCTCATCAAAAGGGTGTCGAGCCGACATATTACGGGGATCCGGTTGGGCGCTGGGAAGGCGATACGCTCGTGATCGATACCACGAACTTCAAACGCTGGTCTCTCGACGACAATTACTATCAGAATCCGAAAGAGTATCGGATGCACACGGACGCATTTCACACGATCGAGCGTCTCCGCTTTGTAGACGGCAGCACGATTTCATATCAGTTCACCGTCGACGATCCGAACATCTTCACGAAACCATGGTCGGAGGATTTCGAGATGAAGCTTCATCCGGAATGGAACGCCACCGGCCTGTACGAATTCGTGTGTGAGGAAAACAACCGCTGCCCCGGCGGCAACTGCCGGAAGTAGGGAAAAACGGGGACAGTGGGGGCGTAGGGGGCCGCCCCCATGATCCCCCGGGGCGGCCCCCTACGCCCCCACTGTCCCCGTTTTTTCCCCGTACTTCGCCGTCGCGTAGCCCACGATCAATCCCACGAGCCCGCCGGTTCCCATAATGTGAGCGTAGTATTTCTCGCCGGTGTCCGGATCCGGCTGCGCGGCAACGAGGTATGCAAAAACAAGCGCGAGAATCGTTCCGACGGCGATGATCACGCCTTTGTTTCGAACGTACACCGCGGTGATTCCGACAGCGAGCCCGACCACCAGACTCTTGATCGACGAAAGGCCGGCTAGCGTCAGGACCTTCGTGCCGAATCCGAACTCATAGGCAGCGCTAAAACCATCCAGCGCGCCGAGAATCGCTCCCAGGATCACTGCGTATGCGACTTTCTTCATTCTCTTTCTCCCACCACGTATTAACGCTTTCCCGGATTTGTTTTAAGCGCCGAAAAAAATGTGGATCAACAGGCGCACCACCGCATATGCCACAACCAGGATCACGGCCAGCCGGTGTCTTTGAAGGAATCGCGCCACAGAGTCCATCCAGGTTTCAGGATGGGCGGCCACCGGAAGTCCGTCCAGATAAGCTGCGATGTCGGCCGCCAGCGCCTGCACGTCCTTGTAACGTGCCGCAGGGTCTTCCGCCGTCGCTTTCTCGACAATCGCGCGTAGGGGCCGGTCGAGTTGCCTGCCGTCTACAAGGAACCGAATGATCGCGCCGAGCGAATAAACGTCTGCGCGGGCATCCCGTGTGGATTCGGGCGCCATATAGCCCGGCGTTCCCGCAACCTCGGCGACTCCCCAGTCCATCACAAGCACTTCACCGAACGGTCCCACCATGATGTTTTCCGGTTTCAGATCGCGATGCATCACGCCGCGCGCATGCGCGAAGGCGACCGCTTCGCAGATCCTAAGGACGATGCGGAGGCGTTCCGGCACCCCTGTAATTCCCGAGACGTGGCGATCGAGACGATCGCCTTCGATGTACTTCATGGCATAGAAGGCGCGTCCATCGGCGAGCCGTCCAGTGTCGTGAACCGGCACGATTCCAGGATGCTCGAGCTTCGCAAGGATACGAGCTTCTTCTTCACCGGCAACGTCCAGGACCTTGAGCGCCACGCGGCGGTCGAGTTTCTCATCGAGCGCGAGCCACACGACGCCCATGCCTCCGTGCGCGACCCGCTCCAGAAGCCGATAGTGCGTGCCCGTCATGTCCGGCACTTCGGCGGCCTGGCGCAATCGTTGAATCTTCTTGTCGGAAATCCAGCTCATCTTAAGAGGGCGCGCGCTTCCTCGCGAAACTCCTCCTCGGTGGAAGTCATTTCGCGAAGCAGGTCGAGCGTGATGCGGCGGAACTCGCGGCGCGACCATGCGAGGTAGTTAGTGACGTCCGTTTTGGCGAGATCGAATTCCATCGCCAGTTCGGCGTAGGAAATGTTTTCGTCGTCCTCGTTCAGGTCGTAGCGCTCGAACAGCCGGAAGTGCGTGAGCCTGCCGCTCGTCTCGCATTCGGAACGAAGCCGGTCCACGGCCATGCCGAAAATGCTGCGGACCCATTCGCGCTCGAAGAAATCGTCGATCCGTTCCGGCGAAGGCAGGCCTGTCCGCTTGAGCTCACCTTCGGCGAGTTCGAAGTCGAGCGAAAGGATGACAGCGGCGCCGCCGCGTTTCTGCGCGCTGGCGTCGCGGTGATGATTCAGGACGATACCGTCCACACAAGTCCGGAGATACGTGCGCAGTCGAGCTTTGGCCGGGTCGTAACCGGCGAGAAAATCCTTTTCGATAACGCGGGTAAAGAATTCCTGCGTGAGGTCTTCAGCATCGTCGCGCGACTTGTTCCACTTCGCGCGAATGTACTTGTAGACCGGCTTCCAGTAGGCGGACGTGATGCGGTCGAACGCCAGCCTCCGCTGGTTGCCGTCGCTGCTGCGCGCCGCGACGATCACCGACCAACGGGTTTCAGGAAAGCTGCCTGCCATATGTCTGGTTTCTCATTCCGCCGCGAGGACTTTTCCTTTGGTCTCCGGGAGCAGGAACGCGGCGATCGCCATCGTCAGGTATGCAATACCGGCAAACAGGCCGATCGCCTGGCCCAGCGGGATCGTTTCGGAGAGTCGTCCGACGAGCGCGGGAAAGAATGCTCCCAGAGCGCGGCCGACGTTATAAGTGAATCCCTGTCCCACGCCACGCACACGCGTCGGAAAACTTTCCGTATAAAAAGCGCCCATCGCGCTGAAGACGCCGGACGCAAAGAAGCCCAGGGGAAAGCCCAGCACCAGCATCATGTTGTTTCCGAATGAGAAGCTCGTGTACGTCACCACGACGACGCCGGCGCCGATTGCGAACACGAGAAACTGGAGCCTGCGTCCGATTCGATCGGAGAGAAAGCCGCCGGTCAGGTATCCGCACAACGATCCAAGAATGACGACGGCGAGATATCCCGAGGAACCGATAACGGAAAGTCCTCGCTGATCGCGAAGGAATCTCGGTAGGAATGTGGTGACGGCGCTGTATCCGCCTTGAGCGCCCGTTCCCATCAACGCGCCGAGCAGAGTGATCGGCAGTAAGCGTCCTTTGAAGATTTCAAAGAACGACGGTTTGTCTCCCTGCGCGGCCAGCTTCCGTCGCGTTTCGACGTAAACCGGCGGCTCCTCGACATAACGGCGGACGAAAAAAACGAGCAGCGCCGGCGCGATTCCGACCAGGAATAACGCGCGCCATGCCTGCTCTTCCGGCAACAGCGAAAAAGACAACGCCGCGAGGAGAACTGCCGCGCCCCATCCGACCGCCCATCCCGCCTGCATCATACCGAGCGCTTTGCCGCGATGTTCCGCACGGATCGATTCGCCCAGAAGCACGGCGCCCGCCGCCCATTCGCCTCCGAAGCCGAGACCCAGTAGCGCCCGCGCCGCCAGCAATTGCGTGTAGTTCTGCGCGAGGCCGGACAGGAACGTGAAAACGGCAAACCAGAGAATGGCCAATTGGAGCGTTCGAACTCGTCCGATACGATCAGCCAGGAAGCCGGCCAGCCATCCACCGATGGCAGACACCAGCAACGCCGCAGTCTGAAGATCTCCCGTCTGGCCTCCCGTCAACCCCCACGTCGCGACGAGCGCGGGAACGACCATGCTGTACATCTGGACATCCATCGCGTCCAGCGCCCAACCGCCGACACACGCGCCGAACGTCCGCTTTTCGCGCGTGCCCAGGTCGGAGACCCATGCAAACGCCCCACGCTTCCCGGCCACGGAATTCGTGGCATCCGCTTTCATTTTTGGTCATTCCTCCGGCGCAGGATTGTACTAGATGCCGTCTCGGGTGGATTCCTTAGAATTCCGTCGGAAGAATTCAGCGACATGGCTTTTGCTTGCCTTGTTATCGATAACGTCCAGCACAAGGCGCTCGAACTCAGTCTCGTCGGCATCCACTGCGACGCCATTCATGTCCAGGAACACGAGTGACGCCACGGTACCCACTCGTTTGTTACCGTCGACAAAGGCATGGTTTTTGACAAGGTGGAAGAGGTACGCAGCCGCCATCTCATGTAGATCCGCGTGAAGGTATTGACCGCCGAAAGTGGCTGCGGGCATCGCAACAGCGGACTGAAGAAGTCCCATGTCGCGAACGCCGGTCGACCCGCCGTAACGCGTGATCTGATCGGCATGGATTTCGATAATCTCGTTGAGCCGCAGGAACAGCGGATCGTTCATTCCGCGAGGCGTTTCAGCAGGCGTCCGTATCGTTTGTTCGTTTTCTCCAACGCGGATTGAAATGCCTTCCGGCGGGCGGCATTTCGAACCGGGGTAACGATGAGCACATCTCCGTCCGTCGTGACATCAAGCGGTGTCTGGTCGGTGATGTTCAACAGGTCCAGAACACCACGGTCGATCACGAGCGCAAGACTGTTGCCATGTCGTGTGAGAGTTTTCGTCATTCCGTCTCCTTGTGGTACTACATTGTATCACCACTAGGACGACTCGGCTGTCCGCTTTCTCCCGAACACCATCGCGACCAGGATGCTCACAAAGTAAATGCCGGTCATGACGGCCATGAAGAAGAGCATCGGGGCGAAGTCTACCGAGGGCGTTAAGAGGGCGGCGGCGACACTGAACAACAGGAAGGCGTATTTGAAATTCCGGATAAGGAACTTCGCGTTGATCAGACCTATGCGGCTCAGGATGAAAACGATCGGAGGCATCTGGAAAATTGCGCCCATGGCGACGACGGTCGCCGTCAACATGGTGAAATAGCTTCCGGCGCTCATCGTCAGTTTGATGCCAGCCTTGGCTGCCATCAACACTTCGAGGTTCAGAAGCCATGGGACGACGACTCCGTAGCCAAAGACGCCGCCCGCCGCAAAGCACAGGGTTGTCGAAATGATGAATGGGGCGGCGTAGCGTTTTTCGTGTTTATGAAGGGCAGGTTCAATGAATCGCCAGGCCTGCCAGAGCATGACCGGGGCGGCGAGACAGATTCCCGCTCCCAGCGCGACCTTGAAATAAAGCGAGAAGATCTCCGTTGACCCGATGGCCACCAGTTCGAGATCCAGAGCCGTTGCGGGTCTTCTTAGAAAGGCGATGATCTCGGCCGTGTATGCGAAACCGACCGCCGTTCCCACGGCGAGACCGATCAGGCTTTTGATCAGCCGCTGCCGCAATTCTTCGAGATGCTCGAGAAACGGCATCTCGCTGAGCAACGCCATTCCTGCAAGGAAAGATCGCCGAACGCGTTCGCGCCGCGACGCGCAAGCCCGATAGGGCGCAGCCTTAGGTGATGACAGTTCCGAGAGAAGAACAGTCGACATATCTTGATGGCTGCGCCCTATCGGGCTTACATTCGCTCCGCTCATGTTGGCCTCCGGGGTACATGGTAGACTTCGGCGCATCAATCCGGGGAGGCTTTTCCTATGCGCCATTCGGCGATTTATCGAATCGTTTTCGCTCTCTTGTCGATGCTGTGCACAGCGGCCACACTGTCCGCTGCGGACAGGACGACCGTCGGCGAATTCATCACCGAGCGTCCGACATTGCTTTCGATGGGATTCGAATGGCTGATCGACGGCGACGATAACCGCAATGCCACGGTTGCTGTGAGCTACCGCAGGCGCGGCGAGCAGGCATGGAAGGAAGGATTGCCGCTGTTGCGCATCGGTAACGAGCGCATCAACGAAAACTCCCTGAGTTACATGACGCCGAACGGGTTTGCGGGAAGCATCTTCGACCTCCAACCCGGAACCGAATACGAAGCGCGATTCGTGATGTCGGATCCCGACGGCATCACCGGCAAGGCGGAGAACATCGTCACCGTGCGGACGCGAGTCGAGCCGATGCCTGCCGCCGGCGGCAAGGTCTACCACGTCTATCCGCCGGGTTATCAGGGACAGCGGCAGGAACCCGCGTTCACCGGACTGCTTTCCGCATACTTCATGGGCGCCGGCGGCTCCGACTATTTCAACTCGTGGCCGGCGCGCGTTCAGCCCGGCGACACGATTCTTGTTCATGCGGGTGTTTATAAAGATGACCGGTACCGGTATGGCGGAGGTCTGGGAACGGTCTCGAGCGGAAGCTACTTCCTCACGCAGAGCGGGACGCCCGACAAACCGATCGTCATCAAGGCTGCGGGCGACGGCGAGCCGATTTTCGACGGCGACGGCGCCTACAACCTTTTTAATGTGCTCGCGGCGAACTACAACTATTTCGAAGGTCTGACGATTCGCAACACGGATCTCGCTTTTCAGGCGGGCTTGAAAAACATCATCGGCGCCAGCGGTCTCACCTTCAAACGGAACAAATTCGAGAATGTCGGCCGCGCGATCTACACGGACTGGTCGGGGTCGAAGGATTTCTACATCGCCGACAATACGATGATCGGCCGGTTCAATCCGAATTACCTGATGGGATTCACCGGCCGCACATGGACGAATCTGCCCGAGTTCAACCCGAAGCTGGTTTCCGAGTATGCGGTGAAGGTGTACGGTTCCGGACACGTCGTCGCGTACAACTACATCGCGAACTTCCACGACGGCATCGACATTGCCACCTACGGAAACCCGGACGGCTCGCCGAACCCGATCCGCGATCGCATGCCGGTGTCGATGGATTTCTACGGAAACGAGATCACAAACATGGAGGACAACTGCATCGAGTCCGATGGCGGCGCGCACAACATCCGTATCTTCCGCAATCGATGCTTCAACCATGGCCACCGCGCGCTCAGCGTCCAGCCGATGTTCGGCGGGCCCGTGTACTTCATTCGCAACATCGTCTATCACGCGCCTGAAGGCGGAGCGGTGAAGTTCACCGCGTCATCGGCAGGGATTGTCGTTTATCACAATACGTTTCTTGCTCCCGTGAAGCCGATGCTGCTGGCTGCGTCGAATGTGCATTACCGGAATAATCTGATCCTGGGGAAGGCCGAGACCAACGAAACGTTCGCGGTCGAGACCAATACCAACTACTCCAGTTCCGACTACAACGGCTTCCGGCCGAACGAAGGCGCCGAGTATTCCTTCGAGTGGAGCACGCCGCCGATGACCATGCGCGCGAACTTTCCGGGTGAGGTCGGCAGGTTGTCGACGCAGCAGCAGGCCCAGCTCGAGGCGAAAGCGAGAGAGGTCCGGCGGTTCAAGACATTGAAGGAATACAGCGACGCCACGGGTCAGGACAAACACAGCGTGCTGGTCGACTACAACGTGTTCGTGAAAGTTTCGCCGCCGGGGCCGGATGCGCGAACGTTGTACAAGCCGGCGGATTTCGATTTTCAGCTACGCCCCGGGGCTGCCGCAGTGGATGTGGGCGTGCGATTGTCCGGTGTGAATGACGACTTCAGCGGTCGTGCCCCGGACCTTGGCGCGCTCGAGGTGGGTCGGCCGGTGCCGCACTACGGGCCTCGGCCATAAAGGGCGAAAAATGGGGTCGTAGCCCTATTTACCTATTTTTGCCGCCGAAATGTTTCGATGCGGAAAATGGTGGCCGGCAAAAATAGGTAAATAGGGCTACGACCCCATTTTTCTTCCTACATACTGAACACCTTCCGCATCTCGACCTTTGCCCGCAGCTGATACATCAACACGCGGATACCGATGATCGTCCGGTTCCAATACACGAACACCGGATGACCCCGCGTGTATCGTTTCAGGGCGAGTTCGGAATAAATCTCGAGCCCTCGTTTCAGGTGGTCGGCGGTGAAGTCGAACGGACCGGTCACTCTCAGCGGCTCCAGGGCCCAGTCGCAGCT
>Ga0137433_1000634_pt1 | contig 17788 bp, 24 predicted proteins | sample EasRivERMZT840_2_FD_102335 | JGI IMG/M metagenome (GOLD analysis project Ga0137433, IMG submission 102335) | Soil microbial communities from meander-bound floodplain in the East River, Colorado, USA - East River MetaG ERMZT840_2 | ecosystem: Environmental > Terrestrial > Soil > Floodplain ...
CCTCGAGGGGCCGGAAGGCAAGCCCGGACGCGATGGCCGAGACGGGCTTGCCGGCATGACGGGCGAAAAAGGCCTCAACGGGACGGATGGCCGCCACGGCCTGGACGGGAAGGACGGGCTCAGCTTCGACGACTTCGAGGAGTTGTACGACGGCGAGCGCACCTTCACCCATCGGTATCGGCAGGGCGACCGCGTCAAAGAGTTTGTCTGGAAGATGCCGCTCGAGCTCTATCGCGGGGTGTACACCGAAGGGAAGACGTACGAACGCGGCGACGGGGCGACGTTTGGCGGCTCAGAGTGGCACGCGAACGAAACCACGACGACCAAACCAGGCGACGGCTCGAAATCGTGGACCCTCAAGGTCAAGAGGGGCAGAGACGGCAAAGACGGAGCCGCAGGCGCGGATGGGAAGCCCGGTCGCGATCTGACGGAGAAAGCCGCATGGCAACGCTGATCTCGTTGGCGATTGCCAAGAAGCACCTGGGCGTCACGACGTCGGATCGGGATGGCGACATCCTGATGAAGCTGACGCAGGCGGAGTCGATCGTGCTCGATTACCTCAAGGTCCGGTCGATCGCGATTGCGTCGATTTCCGTGGCGAATCCCACGGTGATCACGACGATCCTGCCGCATAGCTTGACGACCGGCGCGACGGCGACGATTACCGATACGACCACGACGCCCACCGTCAACGGCGCGCAGGTGGTCACGGTGACTGGCGCCTCTACGTTCACCGTGCCTGTCGATGTGGCGATCGGGCAGGCTGACGCGGCCGGGATGGTGGCGCACTCGGCATGGTCCGAAGCCTCGGTGCCTGGACAGGTGCAGGCGTCGATCTTGTTGGTGCTGACGAATCTGGTTGAGTTCAGGGGCGACGGGACAAAGGACGAGTTCCCAGCGATTTCGCCAAACGTCGAAAGCCTCCTGATGAGGTCGCGCGATCCTGCGCTGGCGTGATGGCGACCAGGGGCCAGAAGCGGCACCTCGTGACCTTGGAGAACGCCGTGGAGACACCGGACGGCGGGGGAGGGTTTACGGAAGTCTGGACGGCGCTCTCGCCGGCGACGATGTATGCCGAGATCAAGCCGGCGACGGCGCGCGATCTCGAGCGGACGGTCGCGAGCACGGCGCAGAGCACGGCGAGTCATCTCGTGACGATGGATTACCGATCGGACGTCACGACGAAAACGCGCGTGTTGTTTGGCGCGCGGGTGTTTGCGGTGAACGGGGTCACGAATCCAGAGGAGCGGAATCGGGAACTCGTCTTGGCGTGTTCAGAGGTCGTGGCGTAATGGCGAACAACCGGATGGAGCTACACGGCTTGGCTGAACTCCGAGCGGCCCTGCGCTCGCTGCCGGAGGATCTCGCGCACGACGGCGCCGAGTTCGTCGACGACGCGACGGAGCACACCGCCGCGAGTCTGCGCCAGTCCTATCCGGTCGGTGATACCGGGAAGCTCCGGGCGGGCGTGAAGTCGAGCGTCACGCACAGTCAATTTGGCGTGGTGGGCGAAGTGAAGTCGACGTCTCCACACGCGCATTTGTGGGAGTTCGGGACGGAGATCCGCTCCACGCGACACGGTTGGAATCGCGGCCGGTCGCCCTCGCATCACCGGGACGGGTTGATTCCGATCGCGGTCAGGAACCGCAAGACGTTGAACGGGAAGTTGATCGCACTGGTACGCAGTCAAGGGTTCGAGGTCAGTGGCGTCCTTTAGTGGCGAGGTCGACGACTCAATCGTCGCGAAGCTCTTGGCGGATGCGCCACTGACGGCGTTGATGCCAGACGGAATTTATTACGATATCGCCAAGAGCGGGAAGACGCGGTTTGTGATTGTCAAGCTGATGAGCCACACCGTCACGCGCATGTTCAACGGGCGAGCCTACGAAGCTCCTGTCTACCTCGTGAAGGCGGTGGAGTTTGGTACGGGCACGGTGAACACCAAAGCCGCGGCGGCCCGGATCGATGTGTTACTCGATGGACCGAACGGGGAAGGTGGCACGGTCACGGTGGCTGGATACGGCGTGGCGCAGACCGGGCTCGAAGAATACGTCCGGTATGCCGAAGCCGATCCGGCGAACGCGGACGCGAGATGGCAACACAGGGGCGGAATGTATGCCGTGATGGCGGTGCCGCAATGATCCTCATTCTCGTGAGTGTGGTGGCTATTGTCGTCGGCTTGTGGTCGATGTCGATCAATCGGCGTCTCATGCGTGAATTGGATGACATGGAACAACGGATCGACAAGGTATCGCCATGAGCCGAGACGTGTTGCTTTACGGCTGCAGCCAATCCGAAGAGATGGCTGGGTTGCTCGCGTGGGCGAAATCGACACCTGGCCTGCACGAGTTCGTGCCCGACTATCACCGCCTGCAACTGGAGCACTGGGTCTGGTCGCATCGTGACGCGCTCGGTCGAGACATCCTCGACGTGGGTGTCTACAACCGGCGCGCGTGGCTCGGTGAGGGGTACGTGACGGTCGGCGAGCACCACGAAGACGTCCGGTGCGATCTAACGCGGCTGCCGTTTGCCGCGAATACCTTCGACGGGATCGTGCTGACGGAAGTCTTGGAGCATTGCATCGACCCGCCCGCCGCGATGCGCGACGTGTTTCGGGTGCTGAAGGTCAACGGGCTCCTCCTCGTCACATCGCCGTTCGTCTGGCCGTGGCACGGGATCGACGGCGCCTATCAGGACTACTGGCGGTTCACGCATCAGGGCTGGCACGTGCTGCTCAAAGCCTTTACCGACGTGACGATCACGCCGTGCGCGCTGACACCGGAAGGGCAATCGGCCTACGACGTCATGCGGCGCTTCGAGTGCATGGGGTTCGTGGGGCAGACGCACGCCACGACCGGGTATCTCTGCACGGCTCGCAAGGGGCAGGCGGCGATCGATGCGGCGGTGCAGGCCGTGAGCGTGCTGGGCGTGCAGGTGGTGGAGTCATAGTGCGGGTCTTGCTCTTGCACCCGGGCGCGAGTTGGTCCACCGCGGATGTCTCGGCCGGGCTGCGCTATGGACTCGTGCATCACGGGGTGGACGTCGTCGACTACCGACTAGACGGCCGCATCGCTCGAGCGTCGATGTGGCTGGGCGGCGCGTGGAAGGCCGCAAAGAAAACAGACCCGCACTTCGAAAAGCCCAGCACTGCTGACGTCTTCCTCCAGGCGGCGGGAGACGTGGTCAATATGGCGCTGGATCATCAGGTGGACGCCGTGATCGTCGTCAGCGGCATGTTCCTGGTGCCACGTGTCCTCGTGCGGTTGCGCCGAGCCGGGATCCCGACGACGGTCCTGTTCACCGAGTCGCCCTATGACCCGCAAGAGTTGGCGATGGCCAAACTCGTGGACGGCTGCTGGACCAACGAGCGGAGTGCCTTCTCGGCCTTCCAGGCGGTGAATCCGCGCGTGGGCTACCTTCCGCATGGCTGGCACCCGGAACGCCACAAGGCAGGCCCACAGGCCGGTGACGAGGCCGTCCAGGCGCATGACGTCGTGTTCGTCGGCTCGGCCTTTCAGGAGCGGATCGAGTGGCTCTCGGCGATCGACTGGACCGGGATTGACGTCGGTCTGTATGGCCAATGGGCCCCGCTGAAAGGGAACCACCGACTGCGGCGGTTTGTGCGCGGGGGCGTCGTGAGCAACGAGCAGACCTCGGCCCTCTATCGGCGGGCCAAGGTGGGACTCAACCTGTATCGGACCTCGCAGGGGTGGGGAAAGCTGGCCCCACGGATTACACATGCGGAAAGCCTGAACCCGCGGGCCTATGAGCTCGCGGCGTGCGGGGCGTTTCACCTGAGCAGCGAACGAGCGGAAGTCGGCGAAGTCTTCGGGGATCTGGTGCCCACGTTTCGGCATCCCACCGAGGCTTCGAGTTTGATGCGGGCGTGGCTCGCGGACCCGGCCGGCCGGGCGCGTGTTGCTGCCGCATTGCCGGCCTGTGTGGCCGAGATGTCCTGGACGGAACGGGCCGCCCGGGTGATTGGAGACCTTCAAAGTCTTCTCGCGCAGCGGTCGACCTGTACAGCGTGCGGGCGCGCGGCGTAGGGAAGCAGGGGAGCACGACATGGCACTCACAGCAGGCAAAGGCGGCGCGGTTTACGTGTCACCGAACGGCACGGGCGTGGCGGTCGCGATCGGCGGTCTGACGAACTGGACGCTCGACCGCTCGACCGACACGATCCCGGTCACGGCCTTCGGCGACCTCAACAAAACCTACGTGCAAGGGCTGCCCGATCTCAAGGGCACGCTCGCCGGCTTCTGGGACACGGTCACCGATCCGTTGTATGCGGCGGGCATTTCCACCGACGGGACGAAGCTCTACCTCTACCCGGATCGGATCAACACGCCGACGGCGTATGACTACGGGCCGGCGTGGCTCAACACGTCGATCTCGGTGGACGTCAATGGCGCCGTCGCGATGTCGGCCACCTTCATGGCCAAGTCCAGCTGGGGGCATCGTCCCTAGGTGAGTATGTGAAACCAATCCGTAACCATGCAGAACGTCTTCAGCATCAAGGGCTTGTCCGCAGAACTCAAGTGGAGCTACCACCTGGTAGCATCACTCGGGGCGTGGTCGGTCTCTGGCGCGCATGGGGCATTCACGTTCACGGCGTCGATCGTCGCATCGGATCTCACACAGGACGACTTCCGGCTTTCGCAGCGGCTGGAAGTCGTCACGCCCAACGGGTGGCGTTGGATCGTGGAACCCGACACGCTGCAGATCGCGGGCGCAACGCTCACGGCGTTGATTCGCACGCAGCAGGAGCCTACCCATGCCGCGCTGTCCGATTGTCACCCCTGAATCCGTTCGCCTGCCGCTCTCACGCGGCGAGTATCTCGACGTCAAAAAGGAACTGAACACGGGCGAACATCGCCAGATGATCGCCGAGCAGTTCAAGGACATGGGCCCAACCGATGCCGGCGCGTTGACGGTGGCCCTGAACAAGCTCGGGATGAACCGCGTCCTGGCGTACGTGCTGGGATGGTCGTTCGTCGGGCTCGACCACAAGCCCTTGAAGTTCGGCGAAGGCGCGCTGAACAGTTGTGACTTCGGGACGTGGGAGGAGATCCTCAAGGCGGTTGACGCGCATCACGCGTCCGTGGAGAAGGAATTGGAGACGCGAAAAAACGGCCTGGGCGGCGAGAGCACATCGCCAGCGATCTCGCCGTCGCCATCCGCTGTCACTGGCGAGTCGAGTGGGTCCGTGAATTGAGCCGCGAAGATTACGCCGTGTTGGTCCAGGAATTATTGAAGAGCGAGCAGAAGTAACCGATGGCTGTGACCGCCAAGTTCATCGCCGACTTCCAGTCGTTCAAGACGGCCGTGGATCAGTCTGTCGCGAAGCTGAAGGACTTCGAGTCCGAGGCCCACAAGGTCGGGCCGGCGCTGAACCGGATGGTGGACCAGTTCAGCGGCCGGAAGCTGATCCAGGAAGCCACGTTGATGGCGCGCGTGCTGGGCGATGCCGGCAGTATCGCGCGATTGACCGGGAACGAGCTCCAGGTCGCCGGCGCGAAGGCCGCGGAAGCCTCCGAGAAGATGAAACGCATGGGGGTGGATGTTCCACCCGGACTCCAGCGAATCGCGGATGCGGCCAAGCAGGCGGCCGATGCGACGAAAGCCACCGGCGATGCGGCGAAGGGGGCTGGCGGGTCGATGGGCTTGCTCGTCACCGGGATCGGCGCGCTGGCTGGTGCGTTCACGATCGCCAAGGTCGTCGGGTTTGCGTCTGACCTGGTCTCGGCCGCTGGCGCCTTGCAAGACTTCCACGAACGAACCGACATCAGCATCGCCGGGTTGCAGCGCTTCAAGATCATCGCGGAACAGAGCGGCAGTTCACTCGATGCCGTCGCCACGGCGGTCTTTCAGATGGGGCGTCGATTTGCCGGCGACGACAAAAGCGCGGCGAAGGCGGTGGCGGAGCTCGGGTTGAACTTCACGCAGCTCAGGGCCATGCGTCCAGAGGACGCGTTCACCACGGTCGGGAAGGCGTTAGGAGCCCTTGAAGACCCGATGAAGCGATCGCAACTCGGCATCGCGATCTTCGGGCGGTCGGTCGATGAGTTAGTCCCCACGCTGAAGCATCTGGGTGACGAGACCGAGTCGTACCTGACGCTGTCGGCCCAGCAAGTGAAGGCGATCGACTGGCTGGGCGATGCGTTTGTCAGAGCCAAAGCGAGCATCATCCCGTTCACGGTGGCCGTGATCGATAACACCTTCCAGATCAGCAAGGCGTACAACGCGTGGTCGTCGTTCCTGGGCAAGATCGACGACGCGCCGAAGGTGATCGGGGCGGCCAAGGCGGCACTCGACGCCATGAACGCGGGCGTGGCCGGTCGTGCGCTGCAACCCGTGGGCGGCGAGGAGCTGGACCGGATCCAGGCACAGGCGGTCGAGCAGCTCAATGCCGCGCTGGCGGCGAAGGTCCAACGCCTGGCGGAATCCAAGGCCGCCGCCGAGAAAGCCGCGAAGGCGGCGGCGCAGCTCGCGACGGATCTCCTCAAGATCCAGCACGTCCTCCCGGGCGTCACCGGGCAGTTTGGCAGAGTCGACGACAGCGTCATAAAGCTCGGCGGGCAGATCCGAGAACTGGTCAAGGATCTGTCGGCACTGGAGCGGCACGGCTGGTCAACAGCTGGCGTGATGCGGCAGTTCGCGGACGACCTGGAAGACCTCGGCGAGCACGTGGACGCCGCGACGATCAAGGCGTACGCGGACGAGTGGGCCTGGGTGGGGCCTGAGATCCGTGGCGCCAGAACAGAGGCGCAGACGTTTGGCGAGAGCCTCGACGACCTCGCGGCGAGCATGACGCAACTCGCGCAGGTGAGCGGGGATTCCTTCGGGGGCATTCTGCAGGACCTCGCTCAGCTCGTCGTGGCGTGGAACATGGCCGAGAAAGCCGCCAAGCACTACCAGGCCGCACAGGCGAGTGGCTCCAAGATGGGCATGGCGACCGGGGCGATCGGGATGGCTGGCGCCATGTGGTCCGCGACGAGTCACAAGAGCACGGCCCAGAACGTCATCGGTGGCGCCATGACCGGCGCGGCGATTGGATCCGTGATTCCAGGGATCGGCACGGCGGCTGGCGCCGCGGTCGGGGCGCTGGTGGGACTCGCGCGCAGCATCAAAAAGGTGGGCGAGGAAGAGAAGGACGCCCGCAAGGAAGCGGCGTTGTTTGCGGGAGAGCTCGCCAAGACGGCGACCGCCGCGCAGATGGCTGAGGCTGGTGGGGAAGGGTGGAAGCTCGAAGTCATCCAGGTTCGGGACGCGTACCTCAAGGCCGGGCTCTCGGCTGACGAGGCCAGCGCGGCCGTGGCTCGGTTGTGGGACGCGACGCGCGAAGGCGCGGCGGCCACGGCTCAAGCGCAGGCCGCGATCCAATCCGTGATCGACTTCAACATCGAGGTGGCAGCGGCGATCAAGTCTGCCGGGTACGTGTCACGCAAGGATCTCGAAGCGTTGGCCGATACGGCCGAAGCCGTGTACGAGGGGATGCTGCGGGACGGAACGTACTCGGCTGAGCAACTGGCTGATGCCTGGGAAGACTCCAACCGAGCCACGCAGATTGCGCTCGGCGACACGGCTGCGATCGCCGCCGCCGGAGCCGAAGCCGCTGGATTCCGCACGATAGCCCAACTCGAACAGACCGCCAGAGATGCCAGAGCGATGTATCTCTACATCCGCGATTCCGGCCTCTTCACGGCCGGCGAAGCCGAGCGGGCGTGGGCTGAGGTGTTCGGGAGCCATGAGGATCTCTACGGCGATGCGGCCGAGACGATCGAGCAGTCCCGTGCGGCCTTCGACGCGGCGAATACTGCCCTCTCAGCGAGCGCACTGGAAGCCGCGGCCAAGACAGCGGCCGAGCAGGACCAAAAACTCAAAGAGCAGATGGATACGCAAACGGGAGACATCAAGGCGCAGGTGAAGGATGTCGCCGCGTCGCTGGAAACCGCGCTCGGTGGGATTCGGCCGCAAGCGATTCGCGTGCCGGTGATCTTCGATATTCCGGCATTCCCGGGTGGATCGGCTGTGCCGATGCCGCAGACGAGCGGGCGGAGTGGGGGCGGTGGAACGGCGGTGATCGAGGTTGACGGGCGCGTGCTCGCGGAGGCGGCGGTGCCGCATCTGCCCGGGGCGATTGAGCGCCATGGGCTCTCGCGACGGTGACGGTGTGTGTTGATAGGACATAACCCGTGTGGGTACAGGATGACTGGGTTCAACCCGACTGGATTGACTCGAGCGGCGACATTATCGCCGGGGCTGGCTATGAACTCACGATCGCCGGCGAGCTCACCGCGATCCAGCCAGGGTGGCGGATTACAGCCCCCGCGAATGGTATCGGGACCATGCAATTCGAGGTGATCTCGCTCGACGGGTCGTATGTCCCCGGCCGCGATGCCGAAGTGATCTTCACGGAAGACGGGGTGCGCATCTTCGGCGGGACTGTCTACACCGTTCGGGAACGGGGGTTAGCGAACGAACCCGTGACGCGGCTGGTCTCGGAGGTGTCCGCGCAGGACTTCAACGCGCTGGCGGCCCGGTACTACATGGGTGCTGTGATTCCAGCGGGGACGTTGAAGGAGGCGCTCGAACAAGTCCTGCCACACCTGACGGGCGTCACGCTCGATCCGGCGCAAGTCGACGGCCCCGCGTTACCTGATTTGAATTTCAGCGACGCCTGGCTGGTGCAGGCCATCCTTGATCAACTCGCCACCTTGACCGGCTATGTCTGGGAGATTGACTACGACCAGGTGCTGCGGATGTTTGTGCCCGGCACGCTGACGGCGCCGTTCAATATCACCGCCGGGGACGGGTCGATCGTGGGCGATGTGACGTCAGAACCGTCGGTGGTGAAATACGCGAACCAGATCATCGTCTGGGGCGGCGGCGTGCAGTCGATCGCCGAAGACCTGGCGGAGATTGCGTTGCATGGTCAGTGGCAGATGGTGGTCAAAGCGCCGGATGCGACGACCCAGGCCGAAGTCGACGCGCTCTCGGCGGCCGTGTTGGCGGCGAGCCTGCCGTTTGCCAAGAAGATCACGTACGAGACGTATGGGCGCGGGCTCCTCCCGGGGCAGACCCAAACGATCAACATCCCCCAGCGGCATCTGAACAACACGTTCCTGTTGACCGATGTGGAGTCGAGAGGCATGGAGGCCCGTGCGGCGGCGTATCTCGTGCGGCGCTCGGTCTCCGCGATCGAGGGCGTGGTGTATCAGACCGGCTGGCGCGAAACGATCAAGTCGTGGGGCGGGTCTGGTGGCGGGCTCACGCTGCCGAGTCTCGCCGGAGGGACGGGCGGGGTCTCGTCGGCGCGGTTCGCTTATTTCCTGGGAGGCTCAGGCCTCGACTTCGTGCAGAGTCCGACGCCGACATGGGTGGCGGCTAGCCCGATTCTGGTTCAGCTCAACACGGTCGCCAGGGGGTCGTCGTTGGCGCTGGTCACCGCACGGCTTAGGGCTTTGGACGCAGGCGTCTCTGTCCAGGCACGGCTCTTCGATTACACAGACATGGTGGTCTGCCCAGGCGTCAGTGCCTTGGTGACATCAACCTCGTGGTCGACGCCTCCGCCACAGTTTACCGTCACGCTCACGGCCGGTTCACATTTCTACGGGCTCCAACTCCTTCCCGGTACGGCTAACGCCGAAGTTGGCTCGGTGGCCTATGTGGAGTAACACCATGAAGTCACTGATCTTATTCATTCTGTTCTCGCTCCTCGCGCTGACACTCAGCGCTCAGACTGTCGTGGCGGACCGATTTCGTCTGAATACAGGACCGTGCATGCTCCGGAGCGGGAGCGGGACACCTGAAGGCGTGGTGTCAGGGAACGTGTGCGATTTGTTCATCAGCACGACGACTGGTGTCTGGTACACCAAGTGGACCGGGACCGGGAACACGGGATGGGGCGTCGGGCACAACGCCACGGCGCGGGTCAACGGCGACCTCGACGTCACCGGGTACGTGAGCGTGCCAGGCTACGTGTCCCAACTGACTGGGTACCGCATCACCGCGGCCGGGGCGGGGGACTTCCGGTATCTCTACGCTGACGAACTGCACGCCAAATCCTTCATTGCGGATCTCGAGCAAGCCTTGGCCGGCGGGCAGATCATCTGCAAGTCGGTGACGTCACTCGGATCGAATTTCACGAACCCGGCGACCGGCGGCACGGCGACGTTGACCGTCCGAGACCTGCCCAGCGCGGAGAACGTCGCGACGTTTCAGTCAGGCGATTACGTCGGGTTGCGGGTGTTCACGCGCACCGCCGGGGCCTTGACGATTACCGAGACGTTTGGCGTCGTCACCGCGTACGCGGACCAGGCGGGCGGGGTGCAGACATGGACATTCACCAGGGGCACCGGCGCGAACGGCGGCGGGATGGCGGCGAGCACGGTCGTCGCGACGGATGCGGTCGTCATCGACTACGGCGTCAGTGGGAACGGCTGCCACGAAGTGAACGCGATCGACGGCGCGTTCAGTGTGAACTCACCCTATTCACAAACGTGGACGTGGACCACGTCACCGATTCCGGCGAACCGCGTCATGCGGACACGGGCGGGAAACCTCAGAGGCATTTCTGGTGTTCCTGGGGAGTACGGAATCATTGCGGGCACAGGGGTCACGTCCGCTGACGGGCTGATCCTGGCAAGCAATGACCGCGTGGTGTTGCAGAACATCGACCTGAACATGTACGCCAGCGGCGTGAATACGATCAAGCTCGATCATCTTGTGCCCTCATTCGCGATTGGGAGTGCGGTGCCGTCAGCCTATGGCACGGGGACGGGCATCTGGATGGGGAACGACGGCGGCACGTATAAGTTTCGGGCGGGGATTCCTGGCGGCGCTGGGCTGTTCTGGGATGGCGCGACGCTCACGGTCCGCGGGACGGGGGGATCCGCGACGAACATCCTGGCGAATGGGGAGTGCCGAGTCGGCACGGAAGGATGGACTATCGGCACGACGTCGGCGGGGACGCCGACGGCTGGCACGAATCTCGGGGGGGCTGGTGACTACACGCCAGCCTATCCCGTCATTGAAAGCAGTACCTGTTTCGTGACGACGTCTGGGACGCCAGCTGGGGCGACGGTCACTTTTGCACAAGCTATCCCCAGTTTTGCCGTTGTGGCGAGCCAACGCTATGAACTCGGCGCCTCGGTGGGGCTAGAGCGGGCGTCGACGGCGCATGTCCAACTCAACTGGCGTGACGCCGCGGGCGCGCTCGTCTCCTCGGTGAACAGCGCCACATGTCCGCCTGGCGCTGTCTACCGCACGGGGTTGGCCGGGTTTTGTCGCGCGGCCATGGTGGTGACTGCCCCGGCTGGCGCGGTCACGGCCCAGTCTTTCGTCGTGATGACGCATAACGGGACGGAGGCGGATCCGTATCTCTTCTTTACACGGGTGTTCTTCGGGCAGGCGACGTCGACGCAGACGGAGGCGTCCGCGTGGGGACCGGCGGGGCTCACTGAAATCACTGGGGGCCTGATTCGCACGGGCACGATTGTCGCCGGACACATCGCCGCCGGCACGATCACGGCCACCCAGATTGCGGCCAACACGATCACGGCCGCGAAGATCGCGGCAGGCACCATCACGGCGACTGAGATCGCGGCGAGCACGATCACCGGCGCGAAGATCGCGGCGGGCACGATTGCGGCGTCACATATCGGTGTCTCGACGTTGTCGGCGTTGTCGGCTAACCTCGGCACGGTCACGGCCGGGACCATTAGCGGCACCACGATCACCGGCAATACGATCTCTGGTGGATCGGTCAGCGGGGTCACGATTACTGGCGGGAGCATCGATATCAGCGGCGATTTCGTAGTGGCCGGCGACGGATCCACATACATCACGAACATCGATGTTGGCGGTCAGATAGCGGTGACTTCGCAAGGCGGAACCGGGACTGGTTATGCCTGCTTCAGTAACACAGGCGTCTTGTTTAGAAGCACGTCATGTTAGGCGGATCACCGGCCCATCAGATTCGTGTTCGCCTTCATGGCGTTCACGATCTGCATGTGGCGTGCGTTGCGAATCGCGAAGCCAGCATGGACGCCAGCCGCGATATAGAGGCCAGCGGCTGCCCATTTCGGATGACGTTTTGCCAGCTTCCGCGTGAGGAGTGTGGCGATCGTGGTTTCGACCGCCGCGCCGAAGAGGACCATCGGTACTGGTTCCTTGATCCAACTCACGAGTGGGTTGGCCTCGCGAAGGTTGGAATTGTTCATGAACCAGACCGTCGTGGCCATGTCGGCCGCGCCAGCCGCACCAAAGACGACCGCCGGAATCTTCAGCGATTGCGCGCCGGCAGGAGTGGCTGTGAGCATGACGAGGACGGCGGCGCCGGCCCATTTGGTCAAGTAGTTCAGCAGCAGCGCCTTGACGCTCACACCCTCAGATGCGGCCTTTGTTTTGACGCGGCGCCAGAGGGCCGGGTCAATGCCGCGGAGCAGGTAGGTCGTCTCTGTCTGAGCCATATAGAGATTGTATATCAAGATATACCAGGAGTCAACTAGCCAATGAGAGCTATTGCGCTCATCGCCGCCTTGTTCGTGGGATGCGTGTCTGTCGGCGCGCAGGAGTCCATCACGCTCTCGGCGCCCATTCCGTCTGTCAACGCCTACGCGCCAGGGAGCCTCTTGATCGAACTGTCCCCGCGGCCCGTGATCGCCGTGGTGCTCGTCCATGAGGCAAGCGGGCGGCAGGAGCGGTTCGTGTATCCATGCGCGTCGCCGTGTGTGATGGATACGGAAGCGGCGGTGGCGAAGATGATCGCTGCGTTGAACAGCGCGAATCTCACCACGCGTTCGCTCTGGCGTCGTCTGTTTGACAGGTTGTTGCAAGACTTCCCGGAACGGTTCAAGGGAGGGGCGAAGGTCGAATGAGAATCGTGCTCGTGGCGCTGCTGTTCGTCGGCGCGCTCTCTGCGCAAGAGGTCAAGGCGCCGCCTGTCCTGACGGATGTGCAACGGCTCCAGCTCCAGTACATGAGCCAGCAAGTCGAACTGGCGCAGCTTCGGTTTACGAACCTCGTCCTGACCTTGCAGATCAAGGGATACACCCTGGACTTACAGACGCTCACGTACCGGCCGGAGCCAGAGAAGGAGCAGCCGTGATTGGGCTGGTGTTGTGAATGCGGGCACCCTTCCGATCGTTGGCATCCTACTCACGTTCTCCATCTTCTTGGCGGGTGTCATCTTCAAGATGGGACACCTCGCCGCCCGCGTCGAAGAGATAGAAAAGTGGCGCGTGAACATGCGTGTCGACATGCACGAGATCTCTGACAAGCTGGAAGAGATGAATACGTACCTGAAATATCTGGCCACGCTGATGGCCGAGCGCACGGAGCGGCGCGGCGTCAGCAAGGAGCATCTGCGCCTATGACCGCAGAGACGCGCACGTACTGGGCGGTCTCGCTGTTCTCGAGCCGCACGTTTTGGGCGGCCGTGCTCACCGCCGCGATCGGGCTGAGTGCGGAGCCGGAGATCCTCGCGTTGATTCCGCTCGGCTGGCTGCCGCGGATTCTCATCGGGGTCGGGCTCGCGAATATGGTGCTCCGCAAGCTGACGGTGCGCCCCGTGGCGATCATTGCGCCTGGCAAGACGACGCCGATCGAGGTCAAGTCGATCAGTCCTCCAGATCCACCGCTGGTGAGTGATTAACCCATGGTGAAGTGCGCTATGATGAGCGAAGCCGACGGACGTAATCAGCGCCCGCCGACTTCTCACCACAGTCCCGAGATTGGAGGTCTCGCGGCCATGGCTGGCTACAATCATAGTCAACGGACACGTCTCATCGATCTCTCTGGCCGAAGATTCGGCCGGCTCACCGCACTGCGCCGATCAACGAGCAATGATTCGTACGGCCGTCCTATGTGGGATTGTCGTTGTACGTGTGGAACGACACGGGTAGTCACTGGTAGTAATCTTCGCCGCGGCAACTCAACCAGTTGTGGGTGTTTTAGTGCTGAGGGCACAGCGCGGCGCTCTACGACGCACGGCGATACCGCGCACTACACGAAGTCGAAGGAGTATCTCGCGTGGAGGCACGCGAAGCATCGGTGCTTTAATCCAAAAGATCACGCGTGGAAGAACTACGGCGGTCGCGGCATCACGATGTGTGATGCATGGAAAGAGAGTTTCGAGATATTCCTGAGAGATATGGGGCGCTGTCCCCCTGGGCTGACGATTGATCGGTGGCCGAACAACGACGGCCACTACGAACCAGGCAACTGCCGCTGGGCCACGCGCCTGCAACAGAACCACAATCGCAGGTGTTCCAGGAATCACTAATGCCGCCCAGCCGGACGCACACACCCAGGAGTGCAGATACCGTCGGTGTTGGCGTGGACGCGTACGGCAATGCCGCATGGGATCCCACACGCAACGTGATCGCGCTCGTCCAGGCGGAAGCCTCTGCCGCCGCGAAGCTGCGCGAGGCTGACATCAAGTTCAACGATGCCCAGCATTCACATCTCAAGGAAGTGAGCATGCTGCGCGCGGCGAACGCGGAAACCCTACGCGTGAGCGATCTGGACCGCTTGGGCAAGACGCGCGAGGTCGACGTGCTCGCCGGTGCCGCCTCGGCCGCCGCGCTGGCGACCGCCGTGCAAACACTGGCCAACACGTCTGACCGCAACGCGGAGACGCTCCGGAACCTGGTGAACGCGACGGCGCAAACGATGGCGAAGCAGACGGCCGATCAGGCGCAAGTGTTGTCCTCGCAGACCGACAGTCTCGTAAAGGACATCAACGCCCGGATCGCGGAACTCCAGAAATCCAGCTATCAGGGTGTCGGGAAGTCCAGCGTCGCCGATCCGCTGATGGCGGAGTTTATCGCCGAAATGCGCATGCTCACGAAACGGCAGGCGACCGACACCGGGAAGAGCGCCGGTGGACAGGCGGTCTGGGGCTACGTTGCTGCCGCGATCGGGTTCGGGTTATCGATCGTCGGGTTGACGATCGGCGCCGTGACATTGATGCTGCGCTTTGGGGGAGGGTGACACCGTGGATCTGATCGGGCTCCTGGTTTTCCTCATCGTCGTCGGCTTGATCTTCTGGAGTATCAACGCCCTCTCTGGCGCGTTTGGGATTCCCGCGCCCATCGTCACGGTTCTCCACGTCGTCCTCGTGATTGTCGTGGTGATGGGGCTCTTGCAACTATTGGGGCTCTGGAGCGGCGGGCCGTCCCTGCGGGTGCGGTGATGAGCGATGCCCAGCGTCCTCGATCGGGATCTGTTGACCAAAGCCGCCGAGAACATCGAACTCGAAGGCCAGCGGTACTGGGCACGGGCGCGGCGGTGGGCCGTGCGGGGACCGGACGTGGAAACCGGGGACGAAACCGCGTACGCGCGCTGGGACAAACTGCGCACGGTGGCCAACGCGGTGCGCAAGGTCGCGATGGACGCCGGGAAGCCGTCCCCACCACGCTCACGCGGGTCGAGCGCGTCTTAGGCGACTATCCGAACCTCATTTTTGCGATTGCCGACACCATTGATCGCGAGGTGCGGTACGGCTCGTACATCGCGGAGCAACTGAGAGGCATTGCGGCGGAGCTGGACTGTCTGACGCGATCGATCGAGGCGCGGTTCTCGTGACATGGGAGTCAAATGGTCCCCGATTCGTGGAAGGCCCAACGTTGAGGATCGTCGCTTCGACGGCCCAGCGGAACGATCCATCGCGGACGGCGTGGACGGGAGACGCCTGGGTGACATTATGAAACAACTCGTCACATTTACGGTCCCGGACGATGGGACCGTCACGATCGAGCACGACACGGCCGGGGTCACGCTCACGAGCGTGGACGGCACGGCCGACGGCCGTCCGGCGCAACTCGTCACTCTGCCAGACTCCCTCCCAGAAGGAAATGGCGCGTGGCGGACAACGACCTGGGATGACGGGTCACGGCTCAGAGGCCACGGGGTGCTCTGGATCAGTGAGCGCCAGGGGATCAAGCTGGAGCGTCCAGAGTTCATCGAAGACATCGTAGAGAAACCCCGCCCTTTCGGCCCCAGCGCGTCACCGTCTCGATTGGTGGCGCGCGGACGGCACCTCCTGCGGACTGACGGGCTCCCGTGGAATTGGCAAGGGCTCACCGCGTTTCGGCTGGCAGAGATGGTCCACGCGGGACGAGCGGCAGACGTCGACGCCTATTGCGCGTGGGGTGCTGAGCACGGCGTGACGGTCAACCGCGTGTTCGTGATGTGTGGCGCACACAAGGGCGACCACGTCCCGTATCTGTTCAGCCTGGCTCCAATCGATGGCCGCCGCGCGTTGCCGAAGGTGCTCGATCTCGCGGCGAAGTACGGCCAGTACGTGGAGTGCGTCTGCTGCGTCGACACGCGGTTCTACACCGACGACCTCCGTCAGCACGTCAGCGAGTGCGGCGCGATCATGGCCCAGCACGAGAACGCCATCGGCCAGGTAGCGAACGAGCCTGAACATTCTACACAGCGTGGCGAGATCGCGGATCCGGCCTTCCTCGCGGAACTACGGCGCCTCGTGCCCGCGCAAGTCCCAACCTCGTTTGGGCCGGCGCACGGGGCGAACGACTTCAACTTCACGTGGGCCGGCGGCGACCTCGTCACGGTGCACTTCGACCGGGCGAACGGCGAGGACCAGTTCACGCACGACGGCGCCGGGCTTCGGTGGGTCAGGCATATCAAGGACGGCCTCGACACGTCGGTCACGCTCAACAAGTGGGTGGCGAACGACGAACCGCGGCGGAACGATCTGACGCCGTGGAAGCACACGGCCGTGGGCGCGCTCTGCCGGATGCTCGGCATGGGCGATACGTTTCACTACGGCGGCGGCATGCACGGGCAGATCCCGGAAGGCGCGGAGTTGGCCGCCTTCGCCGGACGGCAACGTGGCTGGACCGCGATCCCCCCTGACTGGGCCGGGCGGTTCTTCAACACGGGACATTCCGGATCGCCCGTGCGGGATGCCGACTGGAGCACCGTGCTCAAGGTGTTCTGCTCGGTGAGCGGTGACGTCGGCTACGTCATCGCGATCGGATCAGCGGATCCTCGATTCACGTGGGCCGCGGACTGGCCACATCGGGAACTCGTGCTACGGGAAGGCGGTACGTCACTCTATCGCACGCAGCGGTAACGCAGACGCTCCCCTAAAGGTGGATGGCATGATGATACGTAGGAGAACACGCGGTCTTCTCAGCGCGGCGCTCACCGTCGCGCTCTTCGCCCCGGCCTGTGCCGGCCACAGAGCCCCGGTCATCGTGGGGCAAACCGGCCACACCATCTCCGCTTCCGTCGACAAGGTCTCGGCGGCGGTGGAATCCTTGACCGCGCAAAAGGTCATCCCCCCACAAACCGCGCTGACGATCCAGCAGAACCTTCAAGCGGTGAACGCCAGGCTGAAACCGCTCCCTGGTTTGCTCCGAACGATCGAGAAGATTCAGGCCACGGACACGGACGCCACCGACGTCATCACGCAAGCGATTGCCATCCTGGACATCGTGGGTCAGGACATCTCGATCACGATTGCCGGCGTGCCGATCTCTGACACCACCAAGAGTCTTATCGAGTTGATTCGAGCGACCACGCGACTGATTCAGGACACGCTGGTGGAAGTGGCGTCTATTCGGGAGGGACAGTAATGGACAAACTCAACGACGCGCTCGCCACGATTACCGCGTTCCTGCTCAACGCCAACGTCTCGGTGCCCATCATCGGGACCCTCGTCGGCGGCATTGTGCTGTTGATCAAGGGCGCCGGAGCTGGAGCTCCGTCGGTGAGCGAGATTGCCGACAAGCTCGAGGCGCAGATCGACACC
>Ga0137433_1000635_pt1 | contig 17788 bp, 18 predicted proteins | sample EasRivERMZT840_2_FD_102335 | JGI IMG/M metagenome (GOLD analysis project Ga0137433, IMG submission 102335) | Soil microbial communities from meander-bound floodplain in the East River, Colorado, USA - East River MetaG ERMZT840_2 | ecosystem: Environmental > Terrestrial > Soil > Floodplain ...
ACAGAGTGATATGTCGGACGCGCGCGCTTGTAGATGTCCATCGCCATCACTTTGCCCCAGTCGGTTTTCGCGAGGTCACCATACAGCGGCGCGACGAACTTGCGGCGGCCCTGCGAGGTCAGGAAACGCTCGAGGGCGGGAAACGCCGGCTTGTACTGGTTGCGGATCGCGATCCTCAGCCATGCGAAAAGAACCTCGCTGTTGCCGGCCGCGGAGAGTTTGAACGTTTTGTCGAGGTCTGCCAGGCGCGGCTCGGGAATCTCATCCGGCAACGCCCGCAGGAAGTGCAGCCATTCGAGAGTCGACCACTTCGATGTCGTCAGCGCCGACGCAGCCGAACCGTTTTTCCATGCCGCGACCTGATTATCGACCGCTGCCAGCGCGTCCGACTTCACCGTCGCCAGATTATCGGGAATACCGGGTTCGAATACCCACGCCTGAACATTGACGCGTTCCGCCTCGCCCGCCTGAAACAACTTCTGCTTCATTTCATCGAGCATCTTCGCGGAGGTCATCGGCAGGAAGGCAAAGCGGTCGAAGTATTCGCGGAGAAAGCCATCGAGCCGCTCGCGCCCGACGACGGATTCGACTGTCTGCAGAAACGCCGCTCCCTTCTCATACGCGATGTCGGTCATGCCTGCATCCGGATCTCTTCCGGCCAGATCGAGATGCAACCGCGTGTCCGGCCCACGCGCGCCCAATTCCTCCACAGCGGCCTGCATGTCCTGCCGGCCGAGTTGTCGCAGCATGTCCGCGTAGGGCTGGCCCCGCAGTTCTTCCATGATGCGCGCCTCGATGTACGTCGTGAAACCTTCATTCAACCAGAAGTCATTCCACGTCGCGTTTGTCACAAGATTGCCGGACCAGGAATGAGCGAGTTCGTGCGCCACGAGATTCACGAGCGATCGATCGCCTGCGAGAACGGTCGGCGTAGCGAACGTGAGCGTTGGATTTTCCATGCCGCCGAAAGGAAACGACGGCGGGAGAACCAGGATGTCGTACCGGCCCCATCGATAAGGCCCGTACAACTTCTCGGCGGCCGCAATCATCCGATCGACTTCATTGAATTCGGCGGCCGCTCGCGCCACGACAGACGGCTCGGCATACACACCCGTGCTCTTTCCGATCGCTTTGAAAGCGATATCACCGACGGCGAGCGCGAACAGATAAGGTGGAATCGCCTTATCCATCTTGAATCGGTACACAGAGCGTCCGCCCGCTTCTTTCTCGCCCTCCGGCTGGACGTGTTCCGCGCTCATGACGGCGCGCATGCCGGCCGGAACATGGATCGCGGCGTCGTACGTCTGGCGAATGCCCGGACTGTCCTGAGTCGGCACCCACGTCCGCGTGAGAATCGCCTGACCTTGAGTAAACAGAAACGGCAGTTTCTTCCCGGCCGTCTGCTGGGGCGAGAGCCATTGCACCGCTGCCGCTTCCGGAGAGGTTTCGTACTCGATCGAGATCGTGTCGCCCTGTGCAGGCAGCGTGATCGTCAGAGGCGAGCCCATGAATTCCTTCGCGCCTCCGACACTGAACATCAACGGCGCGCCCATCGCATCTTTGACCTGCTTGATCGTCAGATCCCGCACATCGAGCACGATGGCCGATGCTCCGGCCTCGCGCTTGATCGTGAGCTTTGCGGTCCCCACGAGCTTCCGAGCATCGAAATCCGGCGTGAGATCGAGCGAAACATGCGTCACGGCTGCCTTTTCCGGCTCCGCGTAAGAGTGGACATCCCGCTGAGAAACCGCAGGCTGCGCTGCAGTCCCGTCCCGCGCGGGCGTTTCGGCCGGCTTGTTCTCGGCGCAGGCCGCAAACAGGGTGAGAAGGCACGAAAGAGTGGCAAATCGGAGATGTCTCATTCGATGGAGAATACCGCAAAAAATCCTCGCGGTGAGGCGTTATGATGGAGGCAACGCAATCGCGAAGACATAAATTGAGTAAATTCCGGGTCAGGCACGTAGAGCTGATAATTCAAGTGCCTGACCCAGGGAACGCCCTGAGGAAATGCTATGCGGACTGTCGGCGACCTTATTAAGGGAAGATCGTTCTATACGACCACAGCGGACCGATCCGTGTTGGAGACGGCGCAGTTCATGGCGGAGAAAGACATCGGAGCCGTGCCGGTTCTGGACGGGAGCCGGCTCGCCGGAATCTTTTCAGAGCGCGACATCATCAAACGGGTTGTTGTCGCCGGTAAGGACGTACTGACCACTCCCATCAAAGACGTCATGACGACCGAACTCATCGTGGCGCAAAGCACGGATGAAATGTCGGCAGTCCTCGAAAAGATGCAGAGGTATCGTTGTCGCCACATGCCCGTGGTTACCCAGGAGCGTCTCGTCGGCTTCCTCTCGTTGCGCGATCTGCTGTGGGCCGACATCGAAGAGAAGGATGCTCAGGTTCAGCAGTTGAACACCTACATTTATTACTCGCCTGAGAATCGCTGAGAATCAGGTCATGTAAATCGTGGGCGGTCATAGACCGCCCCTACAGAAATCGACCGCTACCTGTAGGGGCGGTCTATGACCGCCCAAAGTTTATGTGGAAAGCCGAATTAGAGAATCTTGTCTTTAGTGGATGTCAGGAGAATGCAGGTACAGCCGGTCTCGCTCCAGACGCGATGATCGACGCTGTCCGGCTCGCTCCTGATGTAATCGCCGGGATACAGCGTCTTGTCATCGATCATCAGTTCGCCGTGAAGCAGATGCAGTTCTTCAACTCCGGCATGGCGGTGGGCTGGATAGTCCGTTCCCGGCGCGAGCCGTACCAGCATACTGACGCGGTTCTTCTCCGTGTCGGTCGCGAGTATCTTGCAGGAAATGCCGGGCGCCGCTTCTTCCCATTCCGGCCCGGCAGGTGACGGTGGGGGAGGCAGCAGCGGCGTCGTACCAGTTTCGGTCGCGATCCGTTGCGCAAGTCGGCTCCAGAGCGACTCCGATGGACGCAACACATCAGTAGGCCACGATACAAACGCTCCGATCAGTGGACGAAGCGTCTCAAATTCCTGCCGGCACTCCCCGCACCCGGCAATCTGAGCTTCAGCGACAGAAACGTCGTTCGAAGGCAACGTCTGCAACGCGTAAAGAAACACGAGATCCAGGTGTTCCGGACTGTGCGGCTCCGATTCCGAATTCATATGCCCGCCAACTTTCCTCTCAGTGCCTGCCGAAGCTTTGTAAGCCCGGCACGTATACGTGTCTTGACAGTCCCAAGCGGCTGGTTCAACCTGTCCGCCGCCTCCTCGTAGGTCAATTCAGAAAAGAATGCAGTCTCGATCACTTGCCGTTCGGCAGGCGTCAGGACCTCCAGTGCGTCTCTCAAAATCCGGCTCTGCTCTTGCAGCTGGCAGGCTTGCAATGCATCCGGAACCTCAGTCGACGTTTCCGGACCGTCTGCATAATCGTTAACGCGCTTCTTTCGCTGCTCGAACCGTAACCGGTCAATCGCCCGGCACCGGGCCTGATTCATGACCCATCCGACCACGGAGCCACCCTCAGGGTCGTATGCGGACGCTTTACGCCATACGTCGTGGAACACATCGAGCGTCAGTTCTTCTGCTGTTTCACGGTTATTCGTGATGCGCACGATCAACGTAAAAACCAGTCGATGCGTCTGTTCATACAGGGAATGGAGCGCCCGCTGATCACCGGCGGCGATGGAGCGCACAAGCGCAGTCCATTCCACCTCGGAGACACGCTCCTTGCTCTTGTTCGCGTAGAGAATGTCGCCGAGAGTATCCGGCTGTGACTTGTCCCTGTCCGGGTCTTCAGGTGTTACGGCGCGCACGCTTGAAATATGCAGTTCTTCGAGGATACTCGTCAAGACCCTTCCTCTCGCACATTCAATAGAACGTCAAAACCGACGCTTCGGATTTCTAAAATTATCTTCAAGCGTGGAAATCCAGGATCGAAGTTCTGACGTTATATTGCGTGATGCAATTAGTCGGACCAGCTGATCGGACTCAAAGCCACGTGAGGCCGAAAAGACTCCATGAGATCGTACAGAAGGAGACCCGGCTGACTCAGGAAGAGTTTGATCACATCGACACTTGCCAGGAATGCCTGACCAGCTACGCCAGATCGATCCTCCATGTCGCCCGAACGCGAGCCAAAAACAAGATCAGAAAACCGGTGGTGGATTCAGTTGAATAGACGCAAACGGATTATGGATGCGCGTGCCGAGATCATCGAGCAGGTATTGGCGCGAGCCGGCCTTGAAGTGCGTCATCGCGTGGAGCACAACGGCGCATTCCTGGTGGTGCAAGTCTGGTGCAACTCCAAACAGGAGAGAGCCGTTCGGAAACTATCTCTTCAAATAGCCGGCCTGGCCGCTCGGCAAAACAGCAGGACATACGGCAAGGAAGTCGGTCTCGTGATGATATCGACGAAAACCGGCGAATAACCTATTAAAATACGGCGCATGCTCTTCATACTTCGATTCACCAACAAACCCGAAAAGGCGGCGATGGTGCCGCAGTTGTATCCCGCTCACATGGAATGGCTCAAAGAACGGCAATCCTCGATCCTCGTGGCTGGAGCAATTCGAACCGATCCGGATGCGCCCCCGGTAGGCGGGCTGTGGATTGTGCAGGCGGACAGTAAGGCTGACGTTGAAAAACTTTTTCAGACGGACCCGTTCTGGGTGAATGACCTGCGCCAGGGATACGAGATCCTCTATTGGACGAAAGCGTTTCCGGACAAGACCACTCCGGTTTAAAGGCTATTCCACAGGGAAACCCAACTGAGACCAGCCGGGCTGGATGACACGGCCCATCGGATCTTTCGCTCCGCCGAAGCCGCCCTGCATGTTGGAAACGTCTTCGAATCCTTCTCGCGTCAGCAGATCGCCGGCGAACTGTGACCGGCCGCCGGCCTGGCATGCGACGATGATCTTCTTGTCTTTCGCGAACTGTGCGGACACGGCGCTGACAAAATCCGGGTTCGGTTTCATCTGGCGAGTCGCGGGATCGGGCCAGACGACCGGAATGTTGATGGATTTCGGCACATGGCCGTTCCGGTATTCCTGTTCGGTACGGACGTCGATGTAAACCGCGTTGCTGTCCTCGTCGAGAATCTGTTTCGCCTGTTCGGGAGTGATTTGTTTAACGCTCATATGGGCATTATGAATCACTACATCGCCAGCTCAATCCAAAACCTGCTGCCGCGGCCCGGTTTGGATTCAACACCGACGCGGCCGCCCATCAACTCCACCGCTTTGCGCACGGAGGGCAAACCGAGGCCGATGCCCGGATATTCCTGTTCCGAATAGATCCGGACGAACGGCATGAAAATCCGCTGCCGATCCTGCTCGGAAACGCCGACACCGTTGTCGTCGATGACAATCCGGCAGAGATCGCGCTTCACCGAAGCGGACACGGTGATCTCCGGCTGCACTCCGGCCGGCACGAACTTGATCGCATTCGACAGCAGGTTTGTCAGCGCGATCTTCAGCAACGTCGGATCGGCCTGGATCGTCCGCTGCCTGGCCTTGATGGTCACGTTCGCGTTGCGGCTGCGTATTTCACCCTGCAGGTTGCGCAGGCAGGTTTCAATGTATGTCCGGAGATCCAGCGGCTCGTACCGCACTTCGCCGCGGCCGAGCCGCGAGAAATTCAAAAGCGAATCGATGAGTTCGCGCATTTCCTGAGCGGCCCATCGGATCCGGTCGAGATCCTGTTTGCCGTCCGACGAAAGCCGTTCGGAGTCCGATGAGGCCACAGCTTCCGCGAACATCGTTACCGCGCGCACCGATGCCCGTACGTCATGCGACATGGCCTGGATGAAGGCTTCGAGATCCTCGTTCCGCAGCTTCAACTCGAGCGACGTGCGCCGCGACCGCAGCAGGATTTCCACGCGAGCCTGCAGTTCGACTTTGGAGACAGGCGTGGTGATCGAGTCATCCACAAAGTGCCAGAGTTGCGGCTTGCGCGCCCACAGGTCGCTGCGGCGCGAGAGGAGAATGACGGGCAGGATGCCGGGTTGTTCGGCGTCGCGGCGCGCTTCGAGTTCCGTCTTGAAGCGCGTCAGGTTCGGATCATCGATGATGCAGAGATCGAAGTTCTCCTCGAGCGGTTCTCCCGAAGTGTGCTCTCCGACCGAGTGATATGCGGAAAGAAACGCATTGAGCAGGTTTCGATTCTCTTTGCTTTCGAGGATGAGAACGATGCGCGCCATAGCTAACGCGTCAGGCCGCGCTCAGTGGAACCTGCAATCCTGAGCCGGTCAAACGCATCGGGTAGTGTCCCGGATGAAAATCAGAACCGCGGAATTTCGTGACGCGGATGCCGCGACCTTCATGCGTGGACTGCAGTTCGATGACGCCGTCCACGTCCCGCGCGCATTCCCGGTCTTCCGAACCCACGATCATTGTCGCGCCGCGCTGTGTAGCGAACCTGAAAAAGGATTGAGCGAGCCGGCGATGATGGAATGGGTCCGTGGCCAGACTGCGGAACTGTCCGAAGCCATCGACGAAAATGCGGTGGGGTTGGAACTCGCTGATCGCCTCAGAGATCTGAAGGCTGATCGGTTCACGCTCGACCTCGGCAGGCGAAAAAATGTCGTATGTCTGAATTTCCGAAAACACTTCTGCCGGCGGCGAGAGATCGAGGATCTTCACGCGATCCATGTTCAGGCCAAGCGACGCCGCGTCGGCGCGGATGTTCTCGGCCGGCTGCATGAACGTGATGAGAAGGCCGCCTTCGGCTGCGGAGACGAAATGCAGGCCGAGCATTGTTTTTCCCGAACCGGGCTCGCCATGAACGAGGTACACGCGGCCCGGCAGAAGTCCGCCCCGAAGAATGAAATCGAGTCCTTCGATTCCTGTGGGAACGCGCATCGGATTCATCCCGCCCAGGGCCTGCAGAGCGGCTGCTTGACCGCGATTGAAAGTTCCTGAACGAACGTAAGGTGTCCGCTGGATGGAATCGACATGTTATTGCCGTGCAAGGTGAACTGCCCGGCGCGGAGCGCATTCAGGATCTCGTCCCGCTGGATCTGTTCCGCCTTGACCTCGACGTAAACCGGCTTCATGGCCTGCGCCATCTTGTGAAGGTCGATCCCGCAATAGGCGGCCGCCTTCAGGTTTGATAGTCGAATGCGTTTCAGAAGCTGGAACGAATCCGCACGCGGCGCAACGGCGCCGTCGTAACGGCCGTTCCAGATTTCGATGCCATCGAGTTTTCCACGGATGGCGCCGATCAGGTTGATGCTTCCTACGGGCGGGTGCGCCAGTACCGCGATGCCGCCCGCTTCATGTATACCGTCCACAAGCTCTTCCATGGTCGCCGCGCGAACACGTCTGGTAATGCCATAGCCCAGGATGTGAATGGTTCCACCCTTGAGTGCGAACTCAAGTCCGGGAATGACGAGGAAGCTCGGGCTGGAAAGGGATTCACAAAGAGCGACGTATTCGCGCATCCGCTCTTCATCAAAAACTTCGGCGTGATCGCTCACGGCGATGAAGCTCATGTCTGCTGCTTTGAACGTCTGAACGATGCGGTCGAGCGACGCCTCTCCATCCGAGAAGACACTATGAACGTGCAGTACACCTCGCATGAGGCAGCCTACCTCGCGATCTTGAACATCTCTTTGACTTCAACCGGGACTTCGTGATCGCGCGATTCGTTGTGCTTGTTCAGAATCGTCTTCAAGCCGACGAACGCAAGGTACAGGATTTCAACAGACGCGATTACGGATGTGAAAATGACCCATGCCATACCGATTGCCTCGTAGATGCTCATTTCGCCTCCAATGTTTGTCAGCCGACACTATGGCTTGCAACTCAAGCACCACGTCCGGCTAACACGTCGAGTTCGACGGCAGATCCATCGGCGGCGTGAGCAGACCCAAAGTCTTGAATGAATTGTTTGTGCCAGAACTCGAAAACGAGCAGAGACCAGACTTCCTGATATCCCGAAAACCGACCACGCTCCTGCAGATTCACAATCTCTTCAACGGCTTGGCGATCGAAAAACTCGCGGCATGCCGCGTTTCGAGCAAGCAGTGTGTCGCGTACAAAGTCTCGCAGCTCATATCGGAACCAGGTCTCGGCGGGCATCGGGAACCCCTTCTTTGTCCGGTTCAGGATCGAAGGTGGTACCGCATTTCCCACGGCTTGCCGCAGCACCCATTTTCCGAGACCGTCGCGTACTTTCATGTTGTCCGGCAGGGCGGCAATGTATTCCACCAGCTTGTGATCCAGGAACGGCACGCGAAGCTCAACGCCGGTGGCCATCGTCATTTTGTCGGCTTTGAGCAGCAGGTCTTCAGGCAGCCAAACCTTCGCATCGGCGTACAACATGCGATTCAACGGCGAGGCGTCGGCGACTCTGCCGAAATACTCCGAGAAAACCTCGTCGAGATACGCCTCCGCTTTCTCAACACGTTCGATTCCTGCAAGAGCGAGCCGCGTCTCGAGCGGTACGCCTTTCACCACTCCTCGATAGTGGTCTTCGATACTTGTGCCCACGCGCCGAAGGTAGGCGCGCACCCGGCTGCCGAGTGGAAGACGCGCCGCAACGGGAAATGCGGAGGCGAACGGACCTGCCTTCCGGCGCACCTGATCAAGCGCAAGAATCCGGCGATACAGCGTGTAACCGGCCATCGTCTCGTCTGCGCCTTCACCAGAAAGGACGACAGTGATGTAGTTCCGCGCGAGTTTCGAAATGAAGTAAAGCGGAATGCAGGTGGGGTCCGCCATTGGCTCGTCCAGATGCGACACCATCGTTGGAATGGCTTCGCGGAAGTCGCGGCCGTTCATCCGGAATTCGTGATGATCCGCGCCGAAATGCGCCGCCGCCTCGCGCGCAAACGAAAATTCATTCGCAGCCTCGATCTCCGCTGATGCAGGGCCGCCCGGCTCATAACCCACGCTGAATGTCTTCACGCGCTCGCCTCCGGTGATCCGGCTCATCAGGGCGAGCATCGCGGTCGAATCGAGTCCGCCGCTGAGAAAGAGTCCAAGCGGAACTTCCGCGATAAGCCTCAGCCGCACACTCTCTTCGAGCAGATGCTGGAACTCCGCGATGGTCTCAGAGTCATCGCGCCGCGTATCGCGGTTGTCATGGCTGCTGACGTAGTTCAGGTCCCAGTACTTTCCGATCTTTGTCCCGCCCGCATCGACAGTCATCCAGTGCCCGGGCTGCAGCTTGAAAATGTTCTTGAACATCGTCCGTGGACCGGGCACATACCGGAGGCCGAGATACAGGTCGAGCGACTGATGATCCACTTCCCGCGGCACACCGGGATGCTGCAACAGGGCCTTGATCTCCGACGCGAACACGAAGAAGTCGCTTCCCACGTAGTAGTACACCGGCTTGATGCCCATCCGGTCGCGCACCAGCAGCAGCCGCTTCCGCCGGCGATCCCAGACGGCAAATGCGAACATGCCGCGGAAATCGCGCATGCAGTCGTCGCCGTATTCTTCGTAGGCATGGACGATCGTTTCGGTATCCGAGCGGGTGGCGAACTGGTGCCCCTTTGCGATGAGATCTCCGGTGAGATCGGCGTAGTTGTAGATCTCACCGTTGAACACGACAACCACCGAGCCGTCTTCATTGAAGATCGGCTGCTTTCCTCCGCTGAGATCGATAATGCTCAGCCGCCGATGCCCCAGGCCTGCGTTGCCGTCGACGAAGTATCCGTGATCATCCGGGCCGCGATGCGACTGCGCCCACGACATTCGCTCGACAAGGCCGCGATCGACCGGATCAGCCGTGTTGAAGTTGACGATCCCGCAAATCCCGCACATACACTTTCCTTTCGTCGTCTCCGCGTTCAATGAGGATGCCGTTATCCCAGATATAGGCCTGGACGTACGGAATCATCTCGGAGCTTTCAAAAATCGTTTCTCCCCGATATCGGAACGAATACGCATTCACGGCCAGCAGCCGGTGGAGACTGGTGTTTTCCGTCCGCAGCCAGAAGAACTCACCCCGCATCGAATAGTCGAGAAGCTGCATGTCGCCGTCCTCGACTGCGACCACTGCAATGTCGTCGTATTCGCCATCGCGAATCGCCGCGGCGATCGTGTGGCTTGAATTGGCCTTGAACCGGCGGGCACGAACGGACTGCTTCCCGGGAACCAGAAAAGACATCATCGCCGCCGGCGCCTTCGCTCGCATCGATGCCTTCAGCACAGGGCTGGCGTGGCGGTCGCCGTAGCCGGTGGACGCCCACCCTTGAATCGGATTGGTCTGCCCGCATAGAACTTCGGCGCTGACGACATCCGACCCGAACATGCACAACTGAAGGCCGGCATCTTCGATTCGAGCGCGGCATTCGACCTCGCCCCGTTTTTCATCCGACATGACGGCGAGCTGTGCCTTCGACGCGAAGTGAAAGAAGAAATCGAAATCGTGTTCACCCATACCATCAAATGCGTCGAGCACAATCCAGTAGTTGGGCTTGATGTGCACGATCCTCCGCCGGTGGGGTACGACTCCCCGCGCCGAGGTGGTCCCTGTGTCAGCGTCGATGTAGTCGCTCTCGGCCAGCGGCAGATGCGTTCGGAGGTGGCCCGGCGTTTTCGTTTTCCAGCGAAATGTGTCACCGGGTTCCGACTGGTCCTTGCCGTCGATGACGACTGTGTTGTGCGCGGCCGTGGACCGGAAGTAGCGGCGCCATTCCCGAGCACAGTTGTAAACGGAAGTTCCGGGGTCGATCAGAAACTCGTGCCCGCCGCTGAAGACCGTGAGTGAAAGCGCGTCGGCGTGACTGTGTCCTCCGCTTCCGATGCCAAGACCGCCGCAGTCGAATGTCACGTGGGTATCGTGCGCGCCCCATCCGGAACGCTGAATGAAATAGCCGCTCCGGGCAAATGCGCGGCATGGCTCGGCCGGAGGTTGCGCGGCGAGTGAATCGAATATCGGCCACGCATCGGCGCCAAGCAGCCACAGAGACTCTTCACGGAATCCGCGCGCCTGAAACTTGTAGTCGGGCCGGCCGAACAAAACCGACCCGGTCGAAAGGCCGTCGCGGAAGCAGGTGTAATCGAGAGCATCGAGAGCCAGAACGCGGCCGCCGTCGTCGTCGCCGAAAAGCGGGATCGTTCCGTCGGGACGAGTGAGATACACGACAAAATCAAGCATCCCGGAAAGGCCGTTCCAAACCGTTTCCGGAAGCTGGATCCGATTGCGCCGCGCCAGCGTGAGCACGTGAAGGTAAAAGTCCGCTGCGTAACAGTGGTAGTACGAAGAGAGCTCTCCGTACACGCCGTCGCTCGACACCTGCTTCTGCATCTCATCGATCAGCGTGGCCGCGCCGAAGTCGCGCCAGTTGTTCGCGCGCGGAAGCTCCGGAAACAAGACTCCGGCGGTGAACAACGCAGCCGCCTCCCCGATCAGGTGTGTGTTGGGGCTCGTGTAAACCGATGGATACCGGTACACATGATCGAGCTGCGCGAACAATGACCGGCAGATGCGGCGAAGCCTCGTCTCGTCCAGTGATTCGGACGGAAGCAACAGGAAGATTGCCCACATCCAGGAAATGCACCGAACCGCGAGCTCCAGGCTCGATTGCCAGTTGATGCCGAGCCACTTCGGGTTCTGATCAATCCAGCTCTCGATCTGAGCGATCGCTTCGCGCGCATAGACTTCGTCGCCTGTAACAAAGAATGCCTTCGCAAGCCGGGGCAGGTGCTGATGCCGATTCAGTTCGTGAATGACCTTCGCATCGGCAGGCGGCGCCTGGAGAAGGTCATAGTCGGCGTAGTATCGCCGCGGCCAGTCGAAACCGGAGATCGGATCGCGATGCCAATTGATCGACGCTCCCAGAGGAATGTCCCGGTACGACAGAAAATTCACACGGTGCGCGCAGAGAGCCTCGGCCTCTTCGATGATCTTATCGAGCCACTCGGGATGCCGATGGCCGATGAACGAGACTGTGGCGTCCCGATTCTCTGTTGAACTATAGAAGCGATGCGTGGGCGCGTCCTGGAAATAGGTCTTCAGCGAACCCCGGGCATGCCCAGCAGGACTGGCGAGCGCGTCCAGTTCCAGATCGTCGTCGGGCGCGGCGTCGCCGCGAAAGCGAAACCGGTCGGACTGGCGGCGGTACTGCTCGCGCAGCCGGTGTGCGATCTCGGGAGATGACATTTGCGTCAGTCTTCTGAGTTTCATGTTTATTTACTTCGGCTCCTGCCGGCAAAAAACGGATCTGATCTTCTCCACCAGGCCATCCACATCGCCGGGTTCGAACAACGACACACCGGCAGGCCGGGTCCCAACGTTGCTTGCGACCACTGGAACACCCAATGCGACCGCCTCGCGCACTGAGATGGAATCGCCGTCGCGGTAGGTCGGCCGGACGTACACATCGGACCGGGCCATCAACGCGAGGCACAACTCGTGATCCAGGTCTCCGGCGAGACAAAACTCATCGGCCAGACCTTCCGGCCCTGATCCTGCGCCCATCACAAGGCATCCGATTCGCGGGTGCTCTTGTTGCAACCGCGAGACGGCTTCGAGGAGAATCTCGAATCCGTACTCGGGCCGGAAAAACATCGTCGATGAAATCACCGGAGAATGCCGGCTGAACCAGGTCTCGATCTCGTGGGGCGGAGGAACATCCGGCGCTTCGATCGGCAGAAACGCGGGCGTTATTTCGATGTGGTCCTTTGGGATTCCCAGGCCCGTAATGGCGCCGGCGATCTCCTCATTCACACACACGACGCGACGATAGAACAGACAGGCAAGCCGCAAAGCCTGTCGTGTCCATGGCGACGCACCCTGGATGTAGGCAGGGGCCATGCCGGAATGCAGAGTCAGAGCCGCGCCCGGCCCGAACTGACCGGCGAAACCGCACGCGAATGCGATCGCCCAGCTCTTCGGGTTGTGCCCGTTGGTGTGAACGTGGAGCATCCAGTCATTCCAGACATGCCGGACGAGTTGCCGCGCGAGGTCCAGGCCGCCTGAGACGCGGATATATGCGTCGCTCTCGGGCGCGCGAGGATCGACGTTAAGCACACTCGACTGCTGCCCCGTCCTCTTCATGTGGGCGTGCGCGCTCCACACGTGGACGGATATTCCGCCGTGCGGCGGCGGGTACGGCCCGACAAAAAGCACTTTCATCAATGAATCTCCGGCACCAGAGCTCGAAAGTAATGAGCGTCCAGAGCTGCAGGTCCAACGACCGTCCGCGATCGTTCATCGCGATCAGCCGCTCGATATAGGACTTCCTGAAGAGCCCGCGCTCGAGGCTCTTTCGCGACAGCAGAAGGTCGCGTACATACAGGCTCAACTGCCCGCGGAACCAGCGTCCGAGCGGGATGGCGAATCCTTGCTTCGGCCTGTGAAGGATTTCCTTCGGCAGAATCCCTTCCATGGCTTTCTTGAAGATGTATTTCGTGGTCTTGCCCTTGAGCTTCAGCTCCGGCGGGATCGTGGCGGCAAATTCCACCAGCTTGTGATCGAGCAGCGGCTCGCGCGCCTCAATCGAATGCGCCATGCTCATCCGATCGACCTTCACCAGAATGTCGTTCGGAAGGTAGGTCTTCGTGTCCATGTACTGCAGTGACGAGAGCCATTGCATTCTTCCGTGCTGCCCGTTTTGCAGAAATGCCCGCCAGACACCGCGCGGATCGTCCTTGTGTATGTGCTCCCAGGCCTCGGGCCGGAACAGCGACACTTTCTCGGCTTCACGGAAAAGGACATTCGCGTCGAAGTACCGGTCGGCGCCATCGAATGCAAGGTGCCGCAGAAAATTGCGGCCCTTCATGCCTTCCGGCATCAGGCGGCCGGCAAAACCGGCGACCTTTCTGAGCGGAGACGGTATGGCCGCGAGTCTTCGTTCCGACTTCTCTTTCACGTAGCGGTCGTAGCCGCCGAATAACTCGTCGCCGCCGTCTCCCGAGAGAACGACCGTGACGTGTTCCGCCGCGAGCTTCGACACCATGTATGTCGGAAGGGCGGATGAATCGCCGAACGGCTCGTCCAGATACCAGGCAAGATCGTCGATGATGCTGATCACATTCGGATCGACCACCAGTTCGTAATGATCGGTTCCGAACTGCCGGGCCACCTTTCGAGCATGATCGAGCTCGCTGTAATCTTTGTCCGGGAAACCGATCGAGAACGTCTTCACGGGCTCGGACGTCAGACGAGCCATCGTTGCTACGACTGCGCTGGAATCGATACCACCGCTGAGAAATGCGCCCAGCGGAACATCCGAGACGAGCCGCAGCCGCACCGACTCTTCCAGAAGATCGCGAAGCCTCTCGATGAAGTACTGCTCGCTCTTGCCGTAGTCCGGATCGAATTCGACGTCCCAGTATTGCCGAATCTGCACTCCGTGCCTGGCGGACGCCGTGAGGATGTGACCGGGTTTCAACTTGTGAACACCCTCGACGATGCTTTCAGAGGACGGCGTGCACATCGCTGTGAAGAGGTAATTGACCGAACTATAATTGAGGCGCCGCTCGATCTCCGGCAGTTGCAAGACTGATTTCAACTCGGAACCGAAGGCCAGACGGCCATCCGCAATGGCATAAAAGAGCGGTTTGACCCCCAGACGATCCCGGGCAATGAGCAGCAGCTTTCTGCGTTCGTCCCACACTGCGAACGTGAACATGCCGCGAAGTTTGTCCACACATGATTCGCCGTATTGTTCGTAGAGATGGACGATGACTTCGGTGTCGGTGTCGGTATAAAAACGATGCCCCTGCTTCTCCAGCAGGCCGCGCAGCGCTTTGAAGTTGTAGATCTCTCCGTTGAAGACGACCCACACCGAACGGTCTTCGTTATGAACGGGCTGATGCCCGCCGTCGATATCAATGATGCTCAGGCGCCGCATCCCGAGAACGACTTCGGGAGCAGCAAAGTAGCCGTCGTCGTCGGGTCCGCGATGCGCAATCGCGTCGCACATCGCCTGGACTTCTTCTTCCGAGACCGGCTTGCCGTGCAAACTGAATAAACCCGCGATTCCACACATAGACACTCCTCGTCAGCAATGTCTTGATGTTCGCAAGCGGCATGCCAATGAGGGGGTTGCGAACCGCAGTCATCCGGTTAAGTTTGTGTGGGTTGCGTCAGATGCAGGAGTGGAACGAGAGTCCACAAGTGGAATTCAAGGTCTGTGTGGTGTCGATTCGCTGGAGCGACGAATCGATCCGCGCGATACTCGGTTTTGATTAGAAAGGAGCCTTCATATGGAGCAACGCAAGGTCAACCCGTGGAAGTGGCAGAATCAGTATTCTTTTTCGCAGGCGATCGAAGTCTCCGGCGCAAATAAGGTCTTGTACTGCGCTGGACAGACATCCGTGGATTCGGAGGGCCATCCGATGCATGCGGGCGACATGGCTCGACAGGTCGAACTGGCGTTGAAGAATCTCGACACGGTTCTTCAGGCCGCCGGTTTTACGCTGGCCAACGTGGTTCGGCTCAACTATTACACGACCGACGTTGAGAAGCTCTTAGAAGCTTACGAAGTCGTGGCAAAACATCTTGCTGACGGCAGTTGCCAGCCGTCATCCACGTTACTGGGAGTCGCGCGGCTGGCGTTTCCGGAGCTTATGGTCGAGATCGAGGCGACCGCGGTCAAGTAGCCGCCATGACTTCATCAGCGCTCGACAACGTTCGCGGCTGGATTGACGCATCGAGCCGCGTCGTCGCGCTTACCGGCGCAGGCATGTCCACGGACTCCGGAATTCCCGACTTCCGCGGACCGCAAGGCGTTTGGACGAAGAATCCCAGGGCCGAAAAGATGTCCGACATCCGGTATTACGTTTCCGATCCCGAGGTACGGAAAGCTGCATGGCAGGCGCGACTGCATTCGCCGGCATGGACCGCGAAACCGAACGCCGGTCATCGTGCGCTGGCGCAGCTCGAGCGCCGCGACAAACTTCATGCCCTGATCACGCAGAACATCGATGGACTGCATCAGCAGGCCGGAAATTCGCTCCACCGCGTCATCGAAGTGCACGGGACGGTTCATCACGTCGTGTGTCTCGATTGCGGATGGAAGGGCCCGATGCAGGAAACCCTCGAGCGCGTGCGCAACGGCGAGGAGGATCCGCCATGCCGGTCATGTAACGGAATGTTGAAGAGCGACACGATCTCCTTCGGTCAGCCTCTCGTTCCGGAGGTCATCCAGCGTGCAATGGATGCGGCGCTCGAATCCGATCTCCTGCTCGCAGTCGGCAGCAGCCTGCAGGTTTATCCGGTCGCGGGCGCAGTCCCCTGCGCGAGAGAAGCAGGCGCCCGCATCGTGATCATCAACGCCCAGCCGACTCCTTTCGACAATATCGCCGACGCGGTCCTGAACGGATCGATCAGCGAAATCCTTCCGCATATTTGCCGCGAGTGAATGCTTCCTGCCGGCTCGCCATTTCATACACACCCAGCTCTTTTAGCCGTGCCACCGCAGGCCGGCCTGACCCAAGCCAATCGGGTCCGTAGCTGGGATAGCGATCGACGTCGTATCCGCCGTTCCAATCCGGAGCGTAGAGATTTGCAAGATACGCGACGGTGCGATTTCTCATCGCGGTATCGACGGGATCGCTGATGTAATCGACTCTCCACTCTCAATACGCGGTCGACTTCTAACGTCAGCGGACGGGGATCGAAGAATTGCCTGAGAACGAGAAACCCCTCTGTTCGGAAGAAGTCGACGTCGATAACCGAGTTCGGATCACTCATGATTTCGATGTCAGAGGCTTTGGTCGCACGCCGGCACCGCTGAACTACTTTCGCACCGGCGCATCCATGTCGGCAATAATCCTTTCCGCGATAAAGAGATTGTTTTCCCTGTCTCGGATGACGATCGTCTGGCCCCGTGCTTCGACCAGGGGGCTGTTTAACAACGTGCGTATTGCGACCACGATTTCGCCGATTTCCTGATCGGTTCGAACGTTCCTCAAAGCGATTTGTCGTTCAATTCCGACCGCGTCTCTTCGCGCGAATTCGGACGCTTTGCCGGCATCTATTGCAGCTGCGGTCTGCGCAGGGGCACCAGGTTGGGACGGATTGAGATCGGCGATGACTTTGCTGGCGAGCGCGACCTGAGCGGATGAATCACGCAAAGTAATCGCCCGTGCATTCTTATTCGTAGCGACGAAGCGCAGGTTCAACAACGTGCGAAGGGTTGTCACCATTTCAATCAGATCCAGTTGCGTTGAGGAATCACCCAGATAAAATGTCTGGACCTTGTGAACCTCATCCGCAGACGTGTCGAAGTTCACAGCAACAGCCGCACTGGAGCCACGCAATTCGGATTTGATTAAGCTTTCGACCTGGCCGACCCTTTCCGGCGTTTCTCTGACAGTGATGCCGTTCGCACTTGTATTGGATGCCAGATACTTCAGGTTGAGTCGTTGGCGTAACGTTGTGAGGATCTCTGTTCGGCGCTGCGACGATGCGTCGCTCAAGTAGAACGTCTTCAAGATGTGAGATTCAGTTGCGGTCGTCTGTGCAAACATCATCCATATCATCAGCAGGTTTGTCACTGTTTTGTCCCTCCTATGCTGTTGATAACGACAATCTCTCCGTGATCTCGGTTCACAAGTAAGATTCACTCGATCGCCACGACTTTTCAAACTACGGTTTGGCGGTTTACCAGGCACTGAAGCGGCGATGGGTAAACGCTACGCGACTTTTCAGGACTTATCTGTAACGGTAACGCAAGCCAGGGGTGACGGACGACTGGCTCGCGCGGCGTTATGCAGGTCGCCTAATCACGGGCACGGGGCGCACACGGGCATCAACCGGCCTTTTACTCCGTAGTGTCCGAGCAATCACCGATCTTGGGGAGGGTTTGCGTTAGGTCGCGATTCACAATCTTGGACTTGATATGCT
>Ga0137433_1000639_pt1 | contig 17745 bp, 19 predicted proteins | sample EasRivERMZT840_2_FD_102335 | JGI IMG/M metagenome (GOLD analysis project Ga0137433, IMG submission 102335) | Soil microbial communities from meander-bound floodplain in the East River, Colorado, USA - East River MetaG ERMZT840_2 | ecosystem: Environmental > Terrestrial > Soil > Floodplain ...
GAGATGAAGCCGCCCATGATGTGCAGGAAGGTGCTCTTGCCGCAGCCGCTCGGGCCGATGATGGTGATGAACTCGCCCTCGCGCGCGGCGAAGCGCTCGACGTCGAGCACCGCCATCTCACGCCCGTCCTTCCTGTAGACCTTTCGAACCCCGTTCGCCTCGAGCGCTATTTCACCGGCCATCCGTGCCCTGACAGGTCGAACTTGACGCCGGCGAGAGTGAGCTTCTTCTCGAAGAAGATCGAGTTGCCGCTCAGCCTGGAGAGGTCGACCGGCGGCGGCGGCTGGGAAACCGCGCCGGCCTTGCGCGCTTTCGCTTCGGCGCTCTCCAGGTCCTCGACGTGCACGCCGAAGTGGTCGAGGCCGTAGCCGTCGGGATAGGGGTTGGGCGTTTCCTGGGTGCGCTTCCAGCAAACGATGGCTATGTTGAGGTAGCCGTCGGTGAGGTACACCTCGCGCGCGAGCGGGCTGTCGCCGCGCGAGATCTCCTCCAAGCCGAGTGCCTTCTTGAAAAGCTCCGCGGTCGCGAAGGGATCTTCCGCCGTAATGGCAATGTGTCGAATCTTTCCCATGGTCTTCATCCCGTAAAAGCGAGCAGGCGCTCGAGCTCGGCTTGCGCCTTTCCGACGTCGCGCCCCTCGCGCGTGATGCGGCGGTTGCGCAGCCAGCACTCGAGCCTGCCTGAACGCTGCCCGTCGTGGCCCACTTCGCGCGAGATCCGCATCACTGTTTCCACCCGAGGCTTGCGCCGCTTGACGTAGTTGGCGAGAGCATCCTTGATTTTGGCACTGCTGGCCAGTTCCTCGGCGAGCGCCGCGGCGTCCTCCATCGCCATGCCCGCCCCCTGGCCGATATTCGGCGTCATGGCGTGCACCGCGTCGCCGAGCAGGACGGTGTTCTCATGAGCCCATTGGTCCAGCCACAGCTCCTCGATCTCGGTGGTGATGATGCTCGCAGGCGGCGGCAGCGCGGCGAACAAGCGCTGCAACCCGGCGTCCGTGAATTGATGAAAAAATTTCCTGAAATCGAGAGGCGAAGGCGTATCGCGCGGCGAGTTGAAGGTCGTCCAGACATACAGCCGCTTCTCGCCGATCGGCACCAGGCCGATGCGTTGGCCGCGCCCCAGGTACTCGGTAAAGCAGCGCACGCCGGCGACGTTCTCCATGATCAGGCGGTGGGAGCGGTAGCCCATGTAGTTGCGGTTGGAAGGAGCAAACAGCTCCCGGCGGACCTGCGAATGGATGCCGTCGGCGCCGATGACGAGATCGAAACCGCCAAAATCGACCCGGTTTACTGTTTTTCCAAAAAGAACTGTTCCTGCCGGCAAGCTGCGATAGAGCACGTCGAGCAGGTGCGCGCGGTGCACCAGCGCGCCTTGCGCCAGCTTGCCGGCGTCGTAGAGCGGGCGATAGTCGCGCGTGGCGAGCAGCCGCCCGCTTTGATCGCGCGTCTCGCGCATGAGGTAGGGCCAGGAATCGCGCCGCACCTCGGCGGCGAGGCCGTTGCGCTCGAGCACCCGCATGGCGTTCGGGTTCATGATGATCCCGGCGCCTACGGGGTTCAGCTGTGGTGCCCTTTCCAGGACTCGTACGGAAATGTTGCGAAGGCTGAGCTCGCGCGCGGCCGACAGGCCGCCGATCCCGCCGCCGACGATCAGGACTTTCATCGGAGCGGATCATAACGAAGGCGCCTGGGGAATTTTCCGCCCGCCAGCCGCGTTATAGAGGTGAACCCCGCAACGACCACCTGAGGAGGATGCCAATGCAAAACAGAACGAAGGCGACGCTGTTGGCCGCCGCCGGCCTATCGACGCTGATCGCCGCCGGCTGCGCGAGCATGATGGGCCCGTCCGACATGACCTTTTTCATAACCAGCGCCGGCCCCGGCAAGGGCGCGGACCTGGGAGGGGTGGAGGGCGCGGACCGGCATTGCCAGTCGCTCGCAGCCGCTGCAGGAGCCGGCGGCAAGACCTGGCGGGCTTACCTGAGCACCCAGGGATCGGCGATCAACGATCCGAAGGTCGTGCATGCCCGTGACCGCATTGGCGCGGGCCCCTGGCACAACGCGAAAGGCGTGCGGGTCGCGAGCAACGTCGCGGACCTGCATTCGGCGGCCAATATCAACAAGGACACCGCGCTCGACGAGCGGGGCCGTCCCATCAACGACCGCGCCATGAAGCCGAACAAGCACGACATCCTCACCGGCTCGCGCCCGGACGGCACGGCCTACGCGGCCGGCTACGACTACACCTGCGGCAACTGGACCAAGTCGGGCGAGGGCTCGGCGATGGTCGGCCACCATGACCGCGCAGGCCCGGTCGACCATCCGTGGGCAGTCTCGTGGAACTCCTCGCACCAGTCTCGCGGGTGCAGCCAGGACAACCTGCGGGGCACCGGGGGTGACGGCTTGTTCTACTGTTTCGCGGCGAAGTAGAGGGCGGCCGGCGCTAGTCGGCGTCAGGCGGTGGCAAAACGCAGCCGATGGGTCTGCAGGTACGCCTGGCGCGAAATATCGAGGTGCGCGGCGCAGAGGTCGATCAGCCGCTTGCGCTCGCCGGCGCGCAGCGCCTTCAGCATCGCGCGATGCTCGCGCTGCGCGTTGCGGAAGTACTCGGGCTTGACTATGGCGTAGGACCACACGACGTGCGTCTTGCGGCGGAAGTCGTCGATCGCGGCGGCGAGATAGGGATTGCCGCACGCGGCGAAGAGCGCTTCGTGGAACTCGAAGTTCGCCCGGAACACGGCCTTGGCGTCCCCCGCCTCGACCGCGGCGTCGTGGCGGCGCTGCGCGCCTTCGATCGCCAGGTAGGCCTTCTTTTCCAGGGGAAAGGGAATCTGCGCGGCCGCGGCGCGCTCCAGGATCTCGCGCACGGCGTAGATCCGGTTGACGTCCTCCAGGGTGAGCTGGCGCACCGACGCGCCGCGGTTGCGCCGGCGCTCGATCAGGCCGAAACGCTCCAGCTCGACGAATGCCTCGCGCAGCACGTGGCGCTTGGTGCGCAGGCGCTCGGCGAGCTCCTCCTCGACCAGGCGCGCGCCGGGCGCGAGGCGGCCGAGGACGATGTCTTCCTGCAGAGCGGCGACCACGTCGTTGGCGGGCAGTTTCATCAGAACACGCGATTGGCGAGCGGCTCGCCGCGATAGAAGCGCTGCACGTTGTCGAAGATGGCCTTCATCTTGGTGACGAGCGCATCGCGCGTGCCGGCGGCAATATGCGGCGTCAGCACCACGTTGGGCAGCCGCGCGAGCGGATGCCCGGCAGCCACCGGCTCGGCCTCGAACACGTCCAGGGCTGCGCCGCCGAGCTGCCCGGACTGGAGAACCTCGAGGAGCGCCTGCTCGTCCACCAGGCCGCCGCGTGCGGTGTTGACGAGATAGGCGCCGCGCTTCATGCGCCCGAGACGCTCGCGGTTCATGAGATGGCGCGTCTCGCGCGTGAGCGGCAGGTGCAGCGTGACGATATCCGAAGCCTGCAGAAGCTCGTCGAGGGACACTTTCGCGAGGCCTTTTTCCGCTTCCACGTTCGGATCGAAAAACACGCCTCGCGTGCCGAAGGGCGCCAGGCGCTCGGCGAGCGCGCGCGCGATGCGCCCCATGCCGACGTAGCCGACCGTCATCCCGGAGATCTCGCGCGACACCGGCCGCAGCGCGTTGATATGAAAGCGGCCCTCGCGCAGCTCGCGGTCGGCGAACGGCAGGCGCTTCAGGATGGCGAGCATCAGGAGCACCGTGTGCTCGGCCACGCCGACGGTCGTGCCCTCCGGGGTGAATGCGAGCGGGATGCTCCGCTCGCGCAGGAGCGCATGGTCGGTCGTGTCCTGCCAGCCGACGCCCTGGTGGTGCACCAGCTCGAGCTTGTGCGCGGCGTCGATCACCGGCTTGCGGAACGGCGTCGCGGCGACGATGACGATTTCCGAATCGCGGATCTTCTGCCTGCGCTCGTCGTCGCTGTCGCGCTCGAGCGTGAGGAGCTTGAAGCCCGGCGGCACGGCGGCGCCGATGATCGCGTAGACATCCGGCGTCGCGTGCGAAAGGTAGAGGACGCGGCGCATCAGTCGAGGTACTTGACGCCTTTCTGGGCGATGATCTCGGCGAGGCCCGGCGCGCGCGCGAACACCGGGATGCCGACCGCGTTCAGCCCCTCGATGTCCCGCACCATGCCGTCGGTGACGAAAGCGGCCACGCCCTGGTTCTTCGCCATGCCGACGAGCACGTCGCCGACCACGCTCGCCTCCTCGTAGGCATCGGCGGCGATGACCATCACGTCGCCAGGCCGTGCGAACTGGATCGCGGCGTAAGGCGTGAGGTTGTCGCGCGCCCGGCTCCACACCGTGGAAAGTTGCGTCGTACTGTCAACGCAGACATGTCAGATCCGTTTCTGGGTGGCGGGGTCGAAAAGGTGCGCAGAGGCGAGGTCGTACGCGAGCGGCACGCGATCGCCGACCTTGGCGGCCACGCTGCGCGGGCCGCGCACCATCACGTCGCCCGCCACGCCGGCGAGCCGCACGCGCAGTAGGGTCTCGGCGCCGAGCGGCTCCACGGCGAGGACTTCGCCGTGGGCGTGCGGCGCGCCAGAGTCGATGCCGCTGTGGATCCTTATGTCCTCCGGCCGAATGCCGAATATCGGGTTTTCCACCGAAGAGCGTTGCATCGGCAATCGCGCCTCGCCGACGTGCAGGGCATCGGAATTGAAGCGCGACGGGATCAGGTTGGTCGGCGGGCTGCCGAGGAACGAGGCGACGAAGGTGTCGGCGGGCCGGCGGTAGACCTCGAGCGGCGCGCCGATCTGCACCACCTTGCCGCCGTTCATGATGCAGATGCGATCGCCCATCGTCATCGCCTCCACCTGGTCGTGCGTGACGTAGATCATGGTCGCGCCGAGGCGGTGGTGCAGCTTGATCAGCTCGCCGCGCATGCCGACGCGCAGCGCCGCATCGAGGTTGGAGAGCGGCTCGTCGAACAGGAACACTTTCGGGTCGCGCACGATCGCGCGCCCGAGCGCCACGCGCTGGCGCTGGCCGCCGGAGAGCGCATGAGGTTTTCTTTTCAATAGCTCCCCCAGCCCGAGCGTGGACGCGACCTCGCGCACCCGGCGCTCGATCTCGGCGGCGGCGAAATCGCGCCGCCGCAGCCCGAACGCCAGGTTGTCGTACACCGACATGTGCGGATAGAGCGCGTAGCTCTGGAACACCATCGCGATGTCGCGGTCCTTGGCCGGAACGTCGTTCACCCGCTTGCCGTCGATCGCGAGCTCGCCGCCGCTGATCGATTCCAGCCCGGCGACCATGCGCAGGGTGGTCGACTTGCCGCAGCCGGAGGGCCCGAGCAGGACCATGAACTCGCCGTGCGCCACTTCGAGCGAGACCGAGTCCACAGCGAGGGCTTCCGCGCCCGGATACCTTTTACTCAGATTTTTTATTGAAACGGCGGCCACTATTTCACCGCCCCGGCGGTCATGCCCTGGATCAGCTTCTCGGAGAAGAAGGCGTAGATCAGGACGACGGGGATGATCGCGATCATCAGCCCGGTCGCGATCATGCCGACGTCATACATGGTGTCGCCTATGAAGCGCTGGATTCCCAGCGGCAGCGTGCGCTTTGCCTCATCGGTGATCAGCACCACCGCGTAGAGGAACTCGTTCCACAAGAGGATGAAGTTCAGGATCACGGTGGTGGAGATCGCCGGCAGCGCGATCGGCAAGCTGACTTTCCAGAAGATCTGCCACTCCGAATATCCGTCGATGCGCGCAGCGTCGAACAGATCCGCCGGGATGCGCGCGAAGAAGCTCTCGAGGATATACACCGTCAGAGGCAACTGGATCGCGATATAGACCAGGGTCAGACCGGGGAGGCTGTTGTAAAGGCCGTATTGCACCAGGATCTGGAACATCGAGATGATGGTGATCTGCGGCGGGAAGATGATCGCCGAGAAGATGATGAAATACAGAAGGCGGTTGGCGCGGAACCGGTAGCGGGCGAAGCAGTGCGCGGCCATCGACCCGATCACGGTGAGCACGATCACCGCCGAAACCACCACCAGCAGGCTGTTCTCGAAATAAACCTGGTAGTTCGACTTGAACCAGGCGATGGAGAACTTCTCCCAATGCCATATTTCGGGCCAGGCGTAGTGGTCGCGCGAGATTTCCGTGGTCGTGCGCACCGACATCGTCGCCACCCAGAGGAACGGACCCGCGGCGAACACGGTGTACAGGGCGACCACGACGAAGAGAAAGGCCCGCGAGAGCATCTCAGTACTCGAGCTTGTCGCGCTGGCGGAACAGCCAGGTCAGCGTGAGCACCGCCGCCAGGACGAAGAAGAACCACACCGCGGCGATGGTCGAGGGATAGCCGAGGTCGAAGCTGGTCCACTCGAAGGCGCGCTTGTAGACGTAGGTCGAGACAGTCTCGGTGGACCACAGCGGCCCGCCCTGGGTGGTGATCCAGACCAGGTCGAAGATCTTCATCTTGCCGATGAACGAAAGCACCACGAGGTTGAGCAGCGTCGGCTTGACCAGCGGAATGATGACGTACCAGAGCTTCGCGCCCCAGCCGCAGTTGTCGAGCTCGGCCGCCTCGATCACCTCCGAGGGCAGAGAGTGCAGCGCGGCGAGCAGCACCACCATGTTGAAGCCGGCCCACATCCAGGTGGTGACGAAGATGAGCGACGGCAGCGCGATCTTCGGGTCGCCGATCCACGCCTGCACCGAGCGCTCCAGGCCGATCCCGCGCAGCAGCGCGTTGACCGCGCCCCAGTCGTAGTTGTACATCCAGACCCAGACAATGCCGACCACCACGTAGGACATGAGCACCGGCGTGAACCAGGCGATGCGGAAAAAGCGCATGCCGGGAATCTTTGCGTACAGGGCCAGGGCGAGCAGCAGCGCGATCGACACCTCGGCGAGCGGCGAGATGCACGCCCAGGTAAAGGTATTGCGCACCGCGCGCCAGAAGATGTCGTCCTGCGCGAGCGTGGCGTAGTTCGCCAGCCCGATGAACTCCTCGTTGCGCGGCAGAACCTTGTGGAAGCTATTCCAGAAAGTGCGCAGTACCGGGTAAGCGGTGAGCGCGGTGTAGACGGTGAACGCCGGCAGCAGGAAGGCGAGGATCGCCCCCCAGGGCTGCCGGTCTGGTGCGTTGCGCAGCGACTTCTTTCCGGCTTCTTACTTGTAGGCGGCGTTCATCTGCTTCACCGCGTCGTCCACGCTGATGGTGCCCGCCGGGAACGCGTTGTTGAACACCTGCGTGAAGACTTCCTTCGGCTTGCCCTGCATCACCTGGATCGGCTGGCCGAAGTAGAACTTGGCGCCCTGGCTGGTGGCGCCGAGCTCGCGGAAGTAGCCCGCGTGCGGGCCGGCGACCTTCGCGTAGTCGGCCTTGATGCCGGTCTGCACCAGCACCTTCTCCAGCCAGCGGTTCGCCGACTCGGGATTGGCGAACGAGTTCAGGAAGGCGATCACCTGCTTCGGATGCTTGGTCGCGCCGTTGCCGACGTAGCTGCCGCCCACCGAAAGGGTGCGGCATTCGTTGCACGCCGCGCCCGGGATCGACGGGAACTTCATGATGCCGAGCGGGAAATTGGCCGGCTGGCCGCCCTGGTCGGTCGGGTTGAAAGCGCGCGAGGTATACCAGCTGCCGATCAGCATGGTCGCCGCGCCCGGGTTGGTATGGAAGTAACCGTGCGCCTCGCCAAGCTTCAGCGTCGTGAACGTGGTCGGCAGCAGGCCGGCCTCGGTCCACGAGCGCACTACGCGCAGCGTGTCCACCACGCGCGGGTCGCTCCACGACAGCTTGCCCTTGAGAAGATCGTCGTACTCCTTTAGTCCGAGCTTCTTGAGCAAAGCCTCGTGCACCAGGTAGGCGCCGGGATAGGGCCGGTCGCCGACCCCGAGCGACATCGGAGTGATGTTCTTCGCGCGCGCTCGTTTCGCCAGGTCGGCCAGGCCTTGCGCGTCGAGCTGCCGGTTGGCCGGCAGCTTGATGCCGAGGTCGGCCAGGATCTTCTTGTTGTAGTAGAGCTCGACCGTCGCGGCCTCGAGCGGCATGCCGTAGGGCTTGCCCTTGTAGGACCAGATTTCCTTCGCCCAAGGCTCGACCGCGCCCCAGTTGACGGAGGAAAGATCCAGCAGCAGGCCGTTCTCCATGTACTCGAACTGGTCGGGCTCGGCGTAGAAGATGTCCGGCGCGGTGCCGGCGCGCAGCGCGGTCTTGAGCGACGCGTAGAGCGCGGTCTTCTCGTACCACTGCGCCTCGATCTTCACGCCCGGGTTGGCCGCCTCGAAGCGCTTGATGGCGTCCTCCACGTAGTCGCGCTTGATCTTCTCCGCGGACCAATGGCTCCAGAACGTGAGCTTCACCTGAGCATTGGCTTGCAGAGGCAGGGCGAGCAACAGCCCCGCGATGACCATTTTCAATGCCTGCATGACACCTCCTCGTTAGTCGAGCCCGGCGCGATGGAACCGCGCCAGCTCAGGATTGTCAACAATCCGATCGACAATGCGCTCATGGCAGACGGTAGGGTGCGAGCGCGCGGCTGGCGAAGCGCATCCCGGTACCGGGGCCCTCGCTCGGACGTACGCGGCCGTTGCGGACCTCCTGCGGTGACTCGAGGTAGCGGTCGAGCGCGAAGGCGTGCTTCTCGAGGTACACCGGGTGGCGCGCCGCGCAGAGCAGGTGCGCGGCAAGCTCGTCGCAGTAGTGGCTGCTCGCCTTGAGGCCTGCGGCGTTTGCCATCTCGAGCGCGCGCAGCGAGACGCTGATGCCGCCATTGGTGACCGGGTCGATCTGCACCACCTCGACCGCGCGCTCGTCGACATAGCGCCGGAACTCGTGTGGGGAATGCAGGCTCTCCCCCACGGCGATCGGCACATCCAGCTCGCGCGCCAGGTGCGCGTGCCCGGCGACGTCCTCGGGAATCACCGGCTCCTCGTACCAGTAGAGGCCGAACTGCTCGAGGCGGCGTCCTCGCTCGAGCGCCTCGGGCGCTCCCCAAGCCATGTTGGCATCGACCATCAGGTCGATGCGGCTGCCGATCAGCTTGCGCACTGCGCCGACCCGTGCTTCGTCCTCACGCGCTTCCGGCTTGCCGATCTTCACCTTCACGCCGGGAAAGCCGCGCGCCAGAAAACCTTCCGTCTGTTTCAGCAGTTCGTCGAGGGGCTTCGGCAGATCGACCCCCGAGCCGTACGCCGGGATTTCGCGCGGCTGCGCGCCGAGCAGCGAATACAGCGGCTTCTTCTCGTGCAGCCCGCGCAGGTCCCACAGCGCGATGTCGAGCGCGGCGATCGCGAACGAAGCCGCACCGCCCCGCCCGACGTAGAGCAGTCGCTGCCACATGAGCCGCCACAAGGCCTCGATGTCCGCCGCGTCGCGGCCCACCAGCAGCGGCACGAGGTCGTGCTCGATCAAGGCGTGCACTGCCCGGCCGCCGCGGCCAATCGTATAGGCGTAGCCGTGGCCTTCGAGGCCCCCGGCGCGCAGCTTTACCGTGATGAGCTCCTCCGAGTCGATGGCGCCGTGGCCGGCGTCACCCATCGCCTCGAGCGGGAGGCGGAAATAGGCCGTCTCGACGCCCTCGATCCTCACTCAGTGACCGATGGAGAAATCGTTGCGTCCGCTGCGGTCCACGCCCCTCAGCAGCCACAGCGGCCGGCGCGCGAAGTTCACCGGCACGCCGGTCTGTCCGTGGGCGGGTCGGAGGCTCCGTTCGAACACCGACGTCGAAGGCATGTAGCGCAGCGCCGCCCCGGTGCGGCGCCTGCCGGAAGTGTTGGCGCGCGCGCCATGGATCATGTAGACGTCGTGCAGCGACATCTGGCCGGGCTCGAGCTCGATGTCCACCGCCGCGGCCTCGTCGAACGCGCCTTCGGCCATGCGCTGGTTGAGCGTGAGGTCGGTGCGGTCCTCGTGCAGGTGCTCGTGCAGGCGCCGCTCGGCGTGCGAGCGCGGGATCACGCGCAGGCAGCCGTTCTCCACCGTCGAGGGCTCGAGGGCGACCCAGGCGGTGCAGTTCGCGAGCGGGCGGATCGGCCAGTAGTGGCCATCCTGGTGCCAGGGCGTCTCGTAGCCTTCCACCGCCGGCTTGCAGAACACATGGCAGCCCCAGAGGATCACGTCCTCGCCGATGACATCCGAGACCAGCTCTACGATCTCGGGATCGCGGGCGAGGTCGAGGAACGCACGGCTGCCGCGCACGCCTTCGCCGTTGTCGCCCTCAATGTGCGCCGACACCAGCTTTTCCGGCCGCACGCCCGGGTTCGTGCGCAGCAAATCCTCGAGCGCATCGACCATGCGCGCCACGTGCGCCACCGGCAGCCGGAAGCGCGGGACCACCCAGCCTTCGGTCCGGTAGTGCGCGATCTCGTCGTCGTGCAATCGAGCCATATTTGTCAGCCGCGCCGCCAGAGCCGCTCGCTCGCGATGCGCGCGCCCTGCACCAGCGCCTCGAGCTTCGCCCACACGATGCGCTCCTGGATCTCCTCCGAGCCGGCGAAGGTGCCGAAGCCGCAATCGGCGCCGGCGATCACGTTGTCGCGCCCGACCGCGCCGGCGAAGCGCTCCAGGCGCTGCGCCACCAGCTCGGGATGCTCGACCACCACGCCCGACTGCGTGATCACCCCCGGGATGAGCAACGCGCCGTCCGGGAGCTTCACGTCCTTCCACACCGTCCACTCGTGCTCGTGGCGCGGGTTGGCCGCCTCGAACGAGTACGCGCCGGCGTTCACCTTGAGGATCAGGTCGACGACGTCTTTCAGCTCCATGTCGTGCACCCGTGGCCCGATGTTGATGCCGTAGCAGGTATGGAAGCGGATGCGGCTGCGCGGCAGGCCGCGCAACGCGTGGTTCAGCGCCTCGACGCGCACCGCGGCCCATGCGCGGCAGTCGGCGACGCTCGCTTCCGGCGTCACGTTGTAGCGCGTGACGAGCCTCGGATCGTCGATCTGCAGCAGCAGCCCCGCGTCGACGATCGCCTTGTATTCCTCGCGCATCGCCTCGGCGATCGCGAACACGAATTCCTCGTCGGTCCTGTAGTAGCGGTTGCGCTGCCACTCCTCGACATTGGAGGGCGAAACCGCCGGCATGAAGGCTTCTTCCACCTTCGCTTCCGCAGCCGCCGCTTTCAGGTTCGCGATGTCGGCCGCCAGCAGCCGCTGGCCTTTGTACGAGATCGGACCCGTGCATTCCAGGTGCGGCGCCTTCTTCGCCGGCGAGTCGGGCTGCGCCGCGTAGTATTCGGGGAACGAACGGTAGTCGCGCGAGGCCGCGAACGGGCTCGCCGGCGCCGCGCCGCGTATCGGCTCGAAGCCCGACAGGCGCTGGTTGACGTAATGCATGAACCCCGGCTTGCCGAACTCGCCGTCATCGATGACGTCGAGGCCGATCTCGGCCTGCTTGCGCACGATCTGGCGCACCGATCGCTCGAGCAAATCCGGGAAAGCCTTTTCGTCGAAAGCTTCCCCCCGATCCTTCGCCAGCACCGCTCGCAGCAGATCGGCCGGCCGCGGCAGGCTGCCGACGTGGGTGGTGAGGATGCGCCCGGCGCTGCGCTTCATCCCGGCGCGCTCAGGCAAGCTTTTCCAGCTTCTGCAGCGAGCGCATGCGCCAGGCGATCTTCTGCTCCGGGAAGAGGCGCGGGAACTCGGTGTAGCTCACCTCGCCGACGTAGAGATCGCCGCGCGAGTCGACGGCGAGGCCGTGCGGCGCGATGAACTTGCCCGGCTCGAGGCCCGGCCCCTGCTCGCCGCCCAGGCGCGCGACGAGCTTTCCTTTGCCGTCGACGAACGCCAGGCGCGGCCCGAGGTTGGGGTGGCTGCGGTTGATCGCCATCCCGGGGCCGAGCTCGCCGATCACGAACTGCGGCTGCGCGCCGCCGCAGCAGTAGAGGGCGCACGGGCGATGCAGGTTCACCCACTGCGTCTCGTACCGGCCGTTCCCGTCGAACACCTGCACGCGGTGGTTCTCGCGGTCGGCCACGTACACCCAGCCCTCGGCGTCGGTCACGATGTTGTGCACGATGTTGAACTGCCCGGGATCGGTGCCCGGCTCGCCCCAGGACTTGAGGAGCTTGCCGTCGGGCGAGAACTTGTGCACGCGGGCGTTGCCGTAGCCGTCGCTCACGTAGATGTCGCCTCGCGGCGAGAGCGCGGTGTGCGTGCAGCGATGGAAAGGCGTGCCGGACATGTAGGGCGCAGCCTGGCCCGGAACGCCGAGCTCCAGCAGAACTTTTCCCTCGGTCGTGCACTTGCGCACGAGATGCCCGCCGTCGTCGGTGCAGTAGAGGATGTCGTTCGCGTCGATGTGCAGCCCGTGCGCGCGCGGAAACGTGCCCTCGCCCCACGAGCGGATGAAGTTGCCTTCGCGGTCGAACACGATCATCGGGTGCTCGCCGCGGTTGAAGACGTAGACGCGGTCCTTGCTGTCGACCGCCACCGCGCCGACGTCTTTCAGCTCCCAGCCCTCGGGCAGCTTCGCCCAGCTCTCGAGCACCCGATAGCGGTGCTCGCCGCTGCCGAGGATGACCGGCTTCGCGTGCGTTTGAACACTGGCATTCATGGCGTCTCTCTCTTCCCTGGGTTCGCTGGATCCTATTACGCGAGAGCGCGCTCCGCCCACGCGGCGACGGCGAGCGTCCAGGCATCGTCCCCGGGCAGGCCGACGAGCTGGATACCGAGCGGCATGCCGGCAGGACCCACGCCGGCGGGAACGGTCACGCAGGGCCCGTGCAGCAGGGTCCACAAGCGATTCATCGCGGTGTTGCCGGTGCTGTCCAGACCGAGCGGCGCCTCTCCCGTCGCGCTCGGGGTCACGATGGCATCGATATCCGCGCACGCGTCCCTGACGCGCCACCGGCAGCTCGCCGCATAGGCGATCGCCTTTGCATACTGCGCGTACTGCATGGCTTCGCCGGCATCGAGGCGCTCCAGAAGCATCGGGCTGATGCTCGAGCGGTAATGGGTGACTTCGTGGGCCAGGCCGCGCGCCACCTCGTAGACGAGGATGATCGCGGTGGCCGCATCCAGCTCGTCGAGCGGCATTTCCTTTTCGACGATGCGGGCGCCCTTCGCGGCAAGGCGCTCGAGCGCGCTCTCGAACGACTCGATGCCTTCGGCGGACATGTGGTGCCAGTTGGGGGAACGGCACACGCCGAGCCGCGGCTTCTCCACTCGCTCGATTTCGAGCATGTCGTCGCGCATGGAGCTTGCCGCCGCCAGGAGCGCTGCGTCCGCGACATTGCGCGCGATGATCCCCACGGTGTCGAGCGACTCGGCGCCCAGCTTCATGCCCGAGCGGCTGATCATGCCGTAGCTCGGCTTGTAGCCCACCACGCCGCAGTAGGCGGCCGGGCGAATGGTCGAGCCGACCGTCTGCGTGCCATACGCGAAGCGCACCATCCCGGCCGCCACCGCGGCGGCGCTGCCGCTGGAGGAGCCGCCGGGGGTGCGGCGCGGATCGAGCGGATGCACGGTGGCGCCCGGCACCATCGTGGCGAACTCGGTGGTGACGGTCTTGCCGACGACCACCGCGCCGGCGGCGCGCGCCAGCGCGACGCAAGCCGCGTCCGCCGCGGGGCGGTGCCCCTTGTAGATCGGGCTGCCGTACTCGGTCGGAAGGTCCGCGGTGTCGAAAATGTCCTTCACCCCGACCGGGATGCCCTGGAGCGGGCCGTGCACCGGGCTCGCGTCGAGCGCGCGCGCCTGCCGGCGCGCGAACTCGGGGTCGACCGCCTTCCAGGCGTGGAGCTCGCCATCGCGCGCTTCGATCGCCGCGAGGCAGGTTTCGACCGTGTCGAGCGCGCTCGGCTTGTCGCGTTTCATTAGAATCAATGATAGCCATGGCGCCTCACGAACTGGAGCGATTAGCGACGCTGGTTCGAACCGACCGCGTGCACCGCTCGGTGTACGCCGACCCGGCGATCTTCGACCTGGAGATGGAGCGCGTCTTCGGCCGCGCTTGGCTGGTGCTTGGGCACGAGAGCCAGGTAAGAGCGCCCGGCGACTACTTTACGACCCGCATGGGGCGGGAGCCTGTAATTGTCATCAAAAAAGAAGATCAAACCGTCGGCGTGCTGATCAACCGCTGCGCGCACCGGGGCTCAATGGTGTGCGCGGAGGGGCGGGGCAATACCGAGCGCTTCGTCTGCCCCTATCACGGCTGGAGCTACGACCGAGGAGGCGTTCTTCAGGCCGTGCCGTTCGCCAGCGGATATGACAAAGGAAAACTGCCTGCGGGCCTGAAGGCGGTTCCCAGGGTGAAAACCTATCGGGGATTTATCTTCGCGTCGCTTTCCCCTCAAGGAGATGACCTAGAGACGTTCCTGGGCCCCGCCCGCGCCTCCTTCGACGACTTCGTCGACCGCGCGCCCGGCGGCGAGCTCGAGGTGGCGGGCGGCGTGTTCAAGCACGCCTACAACGGCAACTGGAAGCTGATGCTCGAGAACCACCTCGACGGCGCGCATCCGGCCTGGGTGCACGCCTCCTCGGTGGCGGTGGCGCGCGCGGCGCCCGAGCCGGGCAAGCCGGGCGAGGAGCACTACTACGACATCGCGGTGCGCCAGATGCGCCAGAACGGCGCGCCGGATGCGGTATGGGAAGCGATCGGCATGTGGACCACGCCGCACGGCCACGGCTACATGGGCGACTACCACGACGACAGCCGGCTGGTCGCCGGCCTGGGCAACCCGGTGTTCGATGAATACCGGAAACGACTCATCAAGCACGTGGGAGACAAGGAAGCGGATCGCATCCTGCGCGTCACGCTCTGGAACACCATCATCTACCCGAACTGCTCGTTCATGAGCCAGTTCCGGCAGCTGCGCATCATTCACCCGATCGCCGTCGATCGCAGCGTGGTCTACACCTACTCGTTCCGCATGAAAGACGCGCCGGCGCAGATGTTCCGCGACACGGTGGCGTTCGCCAACGTAGTGAACGGCACCGGCTCCTGGGTCCTGACCGACGACCTGGAGGTGTACGAGCGCCTCCAGCGCGGCCTGTCCTCGGGAGAGGTCGACTGGGTTTACATCGGCCGCGGCCATGGCCTCGACGTGGAGGAGCCGAACGGCGTGCGGCGCGGCGCCACCGGCACGAGCGAGATCTTCATGCGCGCGCAGTTCGCCGCCTGGCTGCGCTACCTGTCTCAATGAAGGTCGACGAGTTTCTGTACCACGAAGCACGGCTGCTCGACACCGGACAGCTCGAGGCGTGGCTGGAGCTCTTCACCGAGGACGCGACGTACTGGCTTCCCCTGGAGCGCAATCAGAAGGATCCGCTCGAGACCAGCTCGATCATCCACGACGACCGCACGCTCCTCGGGCTGCGCGTCAAGCAGGCGCGCCATCCGCGCGCGCACGCGCGGCTGCCGCTGGCGAGGACGGTGCACCAGGTCGGGAATATCCAGGCTTCCGAAGAAGGCACCGAAGTCCACGTCCATTCGACGCTTCAGCTCGTCGAATTCCGCAACGAGAAGCAACGGCTCTACGGTGCGCTGGTCGAGCACCGCCTGCGGCGGGTGGGAGGAGGAAATGCGGGAAGCTTCAAGATCGCCCACAAGCGCGTTGACCTGGTGAATTCCGAAGGCGAGCTCGACGGCATCGCGATCCTCTTTTGAAGAAGGTCTTCCGCGACTACGATCAGAAGGCGCTCGACGACCAGTACGAGCAGCGCGTCTGGGTTCCCCACGCCGACGAGATCATCAAGCGATATGCCGCGGCGAGCGATCGCGTGCGGGAAAGGACGGGCGAACCCAGGACTGAGAAGTACGGCCCTACCGCGGTCGAGACCCTCGATATCTACGGCAGCGGCAAAAAAGCGTTCGTGTTCGTGCACGGCGGCGCCTGGCGGCGCCAGTCGAGCCGCGAGCAGGCGTTTCCTGCCGAAGCGATAATCGAAGCGGGCGCCGCGTACGTCGCGCTCAACTTCGCGAACCTGCCCACGGTTACGCTGCCGGAGATGGCCGCCCAGGTGTGCAGAGGAATCTCCTGGGTTGAAAGGAACTTGAGCAAGTACGTGGTGCTGTGCGGTCACTCCTCCGGGGGCCATCTCTCGGCTCATGCCCTGACCAAGCTCGATTTTGTGAAGAAGGCCCTCGTGGTCTCCGGCGTCTATGATCTCCTGCCGGTGCGCCTGAGCGCGCGTAACGACTACGTGCGGCTCGACGAGCGGCTCGAGCACGAGTATTCGCCGATCCGCCACGCGGACAGGATCCGCTGCCCGGTGACGGTGGCCTGGGGCGAGAAGGAGGGTGCCGAGTTCTTCCGCCAGTCAAAGGAGTTCGCGGAGAAGCTCGGCGCGCCCACGATCCTGGGCGAAGGCCTGAACCACTTCGAAATCATCGAAACGCTGGCCGACCCGCGCTCCCCGCTCGGCCGCGCGGCGCTTAACATGCTGCAATGAAGGCTAGAAACGAGAAGCCGGTGGTGATTGCCGGCGGCGGGATCGGCGGCCTTGCCGCGGCGCTGGCGCTCGCGCGCAAGGGCTTCCGCTCGGTGGTGCTGGAGCAGGCGCCGCAGTTCGGCGAGATCGGCGCCGGCATCCAGATCGCGCCGAACGCGTGGCACGCGCTCGACGCGCTCGGCGTGGGCGCCCTCGTCAAGAAAGAAGCGGTGTTCGTCGAGCATCTGCTGATGTTCGACGGCGTGAGCGGCGAGAAGGTGATCGACATCCCCCTCGACAAGCGCTTCGCGAAGCGCTTCGGCAACCCCTATGCGGTGACGCACCGCGCCGACATCCACGGTTCGCTGCTCGGCGGCTGCAAGGCGCTGCCGGACATGATCGAGCTTCGAACGAGCACGCGCGTCACGGGTTTTGAACAGGAGAACTCTGGAGTTTCGGTAACGACCGAAAGCGATTCCATTCACGGAACGGCGCTGGTCGCAGCGGACGGGGGCCGCTCAGTGATCCGCCAGAAGATCGTCGGCGACCCGCTACCACCCGCCACGGGGCACATGTGCTACCGGGCAGTGCTGAACATCGCGGACGTGCCGAAGGAGCTGCGCCTGCCGGCGGCGACGCTCTGGGCGGGGCACAACACGCACATCGTCCACTACCCCCTTCGCGGCTGGAAGCTCTTCAACCTGGTCGCGACGGTGATCGGCAAGCACACGAGCGGGGGTCACAACGAGCTCGCCTTGCCCGACGAGGTGCTGCCGCTCTTCGCGCACTACTGCGAGAAGCCGACGATGCTGATGCGCACGCCGAAGGAGTTCCGGCGCTGGATGCTGCTCTATCGCCAGCCGGTGGACAACTGGGTCCAGGGACGCGTCGCGCTGCTCGGCGACGCCGCCCACTTCATGCTGCAATACATGGCGCAGGGTGCGGCCATGGCGATGGAGGACGCGGTGTGCCTGGGTGCGTGCGCGGACGAGGCCGACGGCCAGTTCGAGAAAGCCTTTTCAAGCTACCAAGACCGACGCATCGTTCGCGCGACGCGGGTGCAGGTCTCGGCCAACCAGCTCGTCGGAATGATCTTCCACGTACCCGACGGACTGGAGCGCGAAGTGCGCAACGACATCTACCGCGGCAGGTCGGCGGAGCGCTACTACGACGCGCTCGAGTGGATCTTCTCGGCGCCGGAGTACGTTCGAAATTTCAATAGGAAAGCAGGTCCGGCCCGATCTCCGCGACCGAGCGCGTCCCGCAGAGCTGCATCGCGCGCACCAGCTCGGTCGACAGGATCTCGAGCGCGCGCCGCGCGCCCGGCTCGCCGCCCGCCATCGCGCCGAAGAGCGTCGCCCGCCCGGTAAGCACCGCCTGC
>Ga0137433_1000640_pt1 | contig 17689 bp, 12 predicted proteins | sample EasRivERMZT840_2_FD_102335 | JGI IMG/M metagenome (GOLD analysis project Ga0137433, IMG submission 102335) | Soil microbial communities from meander-bound floodplain in the East River, Colorado, USA - East River MetaG ERMZT840_2 | ecosystem: Environmental > Terrestrial > Soil > Floodplain ...
CAGGTGCCTGAGCATCTCCAAGGTGCGGATCGAACCGCCCTTGTTGGTCGGATGCATGAAGTTGGTGTTGACCCAGAGGATGCGCATCGTTGCGGATTAGGACCGGGAAGTCTGACGTTGAAACTGGGCGTGCCACGCCTGCGTGGACAGGACCGTCACCCACGTCAGGCTGTCCCGATGGCTGATCGGGCGGCCCGTGCGGACGGATTCCGTGAGCTTGCGCGTGAGGTGGCCGACCTTGATCGGATCGAAGTATCCGAACTCTTTCAGTCGTTCCGGACTCAGGAAGTCCGTGACGTACCCCGGCGGGGTGTCGCCGAGGAACGCAACGGCGTCCGGCGCGCGATAGGGCTGTTTCGGACGGTTCAGGATCTCCGGCGGGATCAGACCGTGCGACGCCTTCTTGAGCAGGTACTTCTCGTTCAACACGCGCATCTTGAGACGAGGATCGAGCCGGTTGGCGAACTCGATGACGCGATGGTCGAGGTACGGAAAGCGTCCTTCAACGGAATGGGCCATCAGCATCCGATCGCCCTGGGATGCGAGCAGGTATCCGGACATCAGCGTCCTGGATTCAAGGAACTGCGCGCGATGGAACAGGCCGCGCCCCGCGAGGCTCGGGCCCAGGCGTTCGAGGACGCGGGCCATCGGCGTCTCCGGTCCGAAGCGCTGCCGGAAGTCGAGAGCGAGGAACTCCTCGGTCCAGGCGCCGGTCGTCCACCGGGTCTGGTGCGAGAACAGCGGGTCCGTCGGGTCGTCATCGATCGCGCCGAAGTAGCTCTTCAGGATCGAGACCGACTGCGCGCGCGTGAAATCGAGGTACGGGTAGAGACGTTTGAGGAGCAGCGGCCGCCACGCCGACTGCGCGTTGCGGGCGCAGAAGGCCCGAATCTTGGCTTCCTTGAAGAGGTCGTAGCCGCCCAGCACTTCATCGGCGCCTTCGCCGGTGAGCACGACCTTGAATCCGCTGGCCCGGACATGCGCTGACAGCATGCCCATCGGCACAGGCGCCGTGCGCGTGACGGGTGTCTCGGCCGACTTGATCACCTCGAGAAAATGGGCGGCGAGGTCCGCGCGGGCGCACCGGATCTGGCTGTGATCGGCGCCGATGAACTCGATCATCCGGCGCTGAAACGGGCTCTCGTCGAACGCCGCGTCCTCGAACCCGATGGAGAAGGTCCGCAGGCGCCGGCCGGCTTCTCGTGAGACGAGCCCCGTGAGCACCGACGAGTCCAGCCCGCCCGAGAGATAGGCGCCGACCGGCACATCCGCGCGCAGCCGGATCCGCGTGGCGTCGTCGAGCAGCGACCGGAGCTCTTCGGCCCGATCATCGGCCCGGCCGTTGAGCGCTTCGCCTTCAGGCGCCAGCGACCACCGCCAGTACTGCCGCGCCGATACGCGCCCCCGTTCGACGACGAGCATCTGGCCCGGCTCGACTTCGAGCACGCCCTGGAACATCGTCTCCGGGCTGAGCGGCGCCCAGAGCGCCATGACCTGTCGCAGCGCGTCGGGATTGACCGCAGGCGGCTGATCGAGTGCGGCCAGAATGGCTTTGATCTCGGAGCCGAAAACCAGTTCGTGAGGCGTCGCGTAGTAATAGAGAGGCAGGATGCCCGGCCGGTCGCGGATCAACAGCAGGCGGCGCCGCCGTTGGTCCCAGAGGGCGATCGCGAACTGGCCGTTCAGGTCATGCACGAAATCCTCGCCCTTGTCCTCGTAGAGATGAGCGATGACTTCCGTGTCGCTCTGCGTCGAGAACCGGTGGCCGCGGGCGACGAGCTCCTGGCGCAGCTCGATGTAGTTGAAGATCTCGCCGTTGAACACGACCTGCACGGAGCCGTCTTCGTTGGCGATGGGCTGCTGCCCGCCCGCGAGGTCGATGATGCTCAGCCGGCGGTGCACGAGGCCGACGTCATGGCGTTCGCGATCGACGAAGAAGCCGTCGCCGTCGGGGCCCCGGTGAAACAGGGCCGCGCCCATCGCCGCGAGCCGCGGCTGGGCCAGGCGCGCCGGATTGCCGTCGAACGTCAGAATGCCCGCGATGCCGCACATGAGCTGACCTATCAATATACAATTGAGCCATTCATCAGCCCGCCTGAACCCGTGAGGGAGCCATGATCCTCAAGAGCAAGTCATCCGCCGATCTGCCGTATTCCGAGGTGACGCCCGAGACCGTCTACCGATCGCGGCGGGAGTTCATGGCCGCAGCCGCGGCGGGCGTGGTGGGCGCCGTGGCGTGCGTAGGCGCGGACGGGGCAGGGCAGGCCGCCCTGCCGGCCGCCACGAAGTCGCCGCTCTCGGTAGTGGATCCGGCCGTCGATCCGCTCACCTCGTTCGAGCAAATCACCGCCTACAACAACTTCTACGAGTTCGGCACGCGCAAGGACGACCCGGCGCGGTACGCACATCGGCTGACCACGAAGCCCTGGGCCGTGAAGGTGGATGGCCTGGTGAACAAGCCGGGTGACTACAGCGTCGAGGACCTGGTCGACTTCAAGTCCCTCGAAGAGCGCGTCTATCGCTTGCGCTGTGTCGAGCGGTGGTCGATGGTCATCCCGTGGATTGGCGTGCCCCTGGCCTCGCTCCTGAAGAAGATCGACCCGCAGCCGAAGGCGCAGTTCGTCGAATTCACGACGGCCGTCCGGCCCAGCGAGATGCCCGGCCTGCCGACGGCCGGCATCGAATTCCCGTACATCGAAGGCCTTCGCATGGACGAAGCGATGCATCCGCTGACGCTCATGGTCGTGGGACTGTACGGGAAGGTGCTGCCGAATCAGAATGGCGCGCCCCTGCGCGTCCAGATCCCCTGGAAGTACGGCTTCAAGAGCGGGAAGTCCATCGTCCGTATCCGGCTGACGGACCAGATGCCGGCGAACACCTGGGCGGTGCGAACGCCGCATGAATACGGCTTCTATGCCAACGTGAATCCGACCGTCGATCACCCCCGGTGGAGCCAGGCCCGCGAGCGGCGGCTGCCGGGCGCGTTCCTGGATCGGCCGACGCTGATGTTCAACGGCTACGGCGACCAGGTGGCCAAGCTCTACGACGGCATGGACCTGCGGAAGTACTACTGAAGCGCCTCTTCAAGCCCGCGGTTTTTCTCGGCTGCCTCGCCCCCGGGGTCTGGCTCGGGTTCCGCGCCTATCGTTTCTTTGTTAGCGGCGACTTCCTGGCGCTCGGTCCGGACGCCACCAAGACGCTCCAGCACGAGACCGGCGAAGCGGCCCTCGTCATTCTCTTTGTCACGCTTTCGATTACGCCGCTCCGGCGCCTGACTGGATGGAACATCCTGCAGAGCGCGCGCCGCATGCTCGGCGTCTGGGCGTTTACGTACGCCTTCATTCACCTCGGGACGTATCTCGTCTTCGATCAGCTCTGCTACTCGGTTGCGACATGCGAGTTCCGGGCGATCAAGGAAGACATCCTCAAACGTCGGTTCATCTTCGCCGGGATGGCGGCGTTCGCGATCCTCCTCCCGCTCGCTATCACGTCCACGGCCGGCTGGGTGCGCCGCCTCAGGAAGAACTGGCAGCGCCTGCACAGGCTGGTTTACGTGGCAGCGGTCGCCGCGGTCGTCCACTACGTCTGGATCCAGAAGTCCGATATCCGGGTGCCCCTGCGCTATGCCGGCGTCCTGGCCCTCCTGCTGGGCCTCAGGGTGGTGTTTGCCTGGCAGAAGCGGCGGCGGGCCACCCGGCCGTTCGGGGCGTCCCATGCCCGCTCAGGTCCCCAATAGGCCCACTCGGCACAATTCTGTAAGTTCAGGGGCCCCCCGGGGCCGATACTCTGAATCGGGCCAGCAACTTAGGGGCCTTTCGGAGGGTTATGCATAAGCCGGTCAAGTACGTCGAAAAGGGACTCACGCTCGTGGCGCGGGGCGCCTGGACGGTCTACGACGCCGTGAACAACTCGCGGCGCAAGCAGTCGTTCACCCCGAATTGGGCGGACAAGCCGCTGCTGAAGTCCTGGGAGAAGGTCAAGCCGACGCTCGGCTGGCCCCGCCAGACCGACTCGCTGTGCCCGGTGTGCGTCCGCGAAGCGCGGCAGGAGATCCTCGACGGCAAGCGCGACTACAAGGTGCTCCTCACCGAAAAGATTGGCGAGATCAAAGCGCAGATCATCGAGCGCGAAGGCCAGATCCTGATGATCAAGGACTGCCCGATCCACGGGCACTTCGAAGACGTCATGGCGATGGACACCGAGTTCTTCAAGCACCTGGAAGAGACCTTCCCGGGCTCGGACATGCGCGCCCACAACGACGAGAAGCTGCACAACCACGGCTCCTCGACGATCAAGTACGGCCGCGGCGCGGTGCTGACCATCGACCTCACGAACCGCTGCAACATGATGTGCGACCCGTGCTTCATGGACGCGAACCAGGTCGGGTTCGTGCACGAGCTGGCGTGGGAGGAAATCAAGACCCTGCTCGACAACGCGATCTCCATCAAGCCGCGCCGGCAGATGTCCGTGCAGTTCTCGGGCGGCGAACCGACGCTCTCGCCGTACTTCCTCGACGCGGTCCGGTACGCCCGGAAGGTCGGGTACAACTCGGTGCAGGCGGCGACGAACGGCATCGAGTTCGCCAAGAGCCCTGAATTCGCCAAAGCGGCGGCCGAAGCGGGCCTGCGCTATGCCTACCTGCAGTTCGACGGGATCGGCAACGCGGCCAACGCGCATCGCCTCGTCGGCAACCTGTTCGACGTCAAGCTCCGCGCGATCGAGAACCTCTGGCGCTCGGGTGTGGACATCGTTCCGGTCACGACCATCGTCAACGGCGTGAACAACGAGCAGGTGGGCCGGATCATCCAGTTCGCCCTGGACAACCCCAAGAAGATCAACTTCCTGTCGTTCCAGCCGGTGTCGTTTACCGGCCGCGACGAGGAGATCACGGACGAGCGCCGGAAGGCGCAGCGCTACACGCTGTCGCACCTGGCGCACGACGTGAAGAACCAGACAGGGCTCGGCGAGCCGATCCGCGACTGGTTCCCGATTTCGTTCATGGGCACCTTCACGGACTGGGCGGACCTCGTCCACGGGCCGGAGAACGCCTGGGGCCAGCTCAACTGCGGCTGCCACCCGAACTGCGGCGTCGGCATGGCCGTGATGATCGACAAGGAAACCAAGGAGGCCGTGCCCGTCACGGCGTTCCTGAAGGCGGAGCAGCTCGCCAAGGACATCGCGCGGGTGAACGACGCCGCGCGCGGCCGGAAGGCCTCCGTCCTCGGCATGGCGCTCGCGCTCATGAAGAACTACGACCCCTTCAAGTCACCCAAGCACTTCAAGCTCGTCGACCTGATGAAGAAGTTCGACAAGACGTTCGGTGCGACGAAGGGCGCGCAGACCGGCAAGTACGGCAGGGTCGAAGGCGATCGGACGGACAGCGACATCGCGAAGCGCCGCTCGGACCGCTGGAACTTCCTGTTCGTCGCGGGCATGTGGTTCCAGGACCTCTTCAACTATGACTTCCGCCGGACGGAGCGCTGCATCATCCCCTACGCCACGCAGGAAGGGGAGATTAGCTTCTGCGCCTACAACACGGGCATCGGGTGGCGGAACATCATCGAGAAGATGCACATGACCGCCACGCTCACCAAGTGGTACGAGGAGCACGGCCGTCACGAGATCTTCGCGGGCGGCAAGAAGGTGGCGCTCAATTCGAACACGCACAGCCTGCAGCTCGACGCCGAAGCCGTGGCCAAGGGCAAGCAGACGGATCTCGACGAGAAGGGCATTGCGAAGACCGCGCGTGAAGAGAAGATCCGCGCGCGCAAGGCTCAGCACGAGAACGACAAGATGGCCGAGCTCTACCGTCAGGTCGTGCTGAAGGAAGCGAAGCCGGAACTGGCCACGGGCCTCCAGATCCAGGGGCTGGGCAAGAAGCCGACCGACAAAGAGACCGTGAGGCAGTAAGTTCCTTGAAAGTCGTGCTGCCGGACCCGGTGGCGCGGCTGACGTCGGGCCGAATGGATGAAACCATTCGGCCCTTCGTTTTTGCACGCCAGTTCTGTAACAAACTATCCAATTGGGTCGCAGCGACCAGTATCGTAGAATTGTAAGGCTCACCTCGCTCGATGACAGACGCCCGTACGACTCGCCTCCGACTCACCCTGGACGACGGCACCGAACTTTCGGGCCCCGCCGCGGGTGCGTTCGTTCCCGTCGCGGGTGAGGTTGTCTTCAACACCGGCATGTCGGGGTATCCGGAGGCGCTGACCGATCCGTCGTACGCGGGACAAATCCTCGTCCTGACGTATCCGCTGATCGGCAACTACGGTGTGCCAAGAGATGCCCCAGGCTCGTCCGGTGCGTCAACCTTTCAGTCAGAGCGCGTGCAGGTGCAAGGCCTGGTCGTGCAGCGCCTCTCGGCGCACCACAGCCATCACACCGCCGAACGGTCGCTGAACACGTGGCTGGCCGAGAGCGGCGTGCCGATCCTCACCAGCATCGACACGCGCCAGCTCACGATTCGTCTGCGTGAGCGCGGCACCATGCAGGGCTGGCTGTATCCCGACACGATGAGTCTGGCCGACGCGCAACGTGCGGGCCGGCAGGTCGAGATGCGCAGCGAAGTGTTCCATCGCGTCGCGCCGGCTGAGGTCCGCCGGTACGATGGCGGCGATCTTCGCGTGCTCCTCGTCGACGTCGGCACCAAGGAAGGGATCGTCCAGTGCCTGCGCGCGCGCGGCGCCCAGGTCACTCGCGCCCCGTGGCACGTGGATCTCGCGGCGCTGGCGGCGGAGGCCGACGGCGTGATGCTGGCCAATGGGCCGGGCGACCCGTCGGATCTCGACGCGCTGTCCGATCAGGTGCGCGGGCTGTTCGGATCGTTTGGGGGTCCGATTTTCGGGATCTGCATGGGGCATCAGATCGTCGGCCGCGCCGCGGGGTTTGGCACGTACAAGCTGCGCTACGGGCATCGTGGCGTGAACCAGCCGGTTCGTGAGATTGGGACCGGCCGGTGCTTCGTGACCAGTCAGAACCACGGATACGCCGTCGACTTGAAGAGCGGCAGCGGCGACTGGGGCGCCTGGTTCGAAAACCTCAACGACGGCACGAACGAGGGCCTGCGGTCGCACTCCAAGCCGATTCGGAGCGTGCAGTTCCACCCGGAGGGCCGGCCGGGCCCGCTCGATACCGAGTTCCTGTTCGACGACTTTCTGAAGCTGACCGCCGAGCTGCGCAAGGCGAGGACGTCATGACCCGGCCCGACGCCGTCCTCGTGCTCGGCTCCGGCCCGCTTCAGATCGGCCAGGCGGGGGAGTTCGACTACTCCGGTTCGCAGGCACTGAAGGTGCTCAAGGAAGCGGGCATTCGAAGCGTGCTCGTCAACCCGAACATCGCCACGATCCAGACGAGCGAGAAGCTGGCCGATCGCGTGTATCTCGTTCCGGTCACGCCTGACGTGGTCACCGAGGTCATCAAGCAGGAGCGCGTCGACGCCATCATGCTCGCGTTCGGCGGCCAGACGGCGCTCAACTGCGGGCTCGAACTGGACGCCCGAGGCGTGCTGGCGGCGCATGGCGTGCGCGTCCTGGGGACGCCGCTCAAGACCATCCGCGACACCGAGGATCGGAAGCTCTTCATCGAGCGGTTGAGCGAGATCGGTGTCATGTCGGCACGGAGCCTCGCCTGCGCCACGCTCGAGGACGCGCGAGCCGCCATTGCCACCATCGGCCTTCCCGTGATGCTCCGCGGCGGCTTCGCCCTTGGAGGGAAGGGCAGCGGCATCATCGAGACGCCGGAGGAAGTGGAGGCCGGCCTCAAGCGGGCCTTTGCCGGCGGCGCGCCGCAGGTGCTGGTGGAAGAGAGCTTGCGCGGCTGGAAGGAAATCGAATACGAGATCGTGCGCGACTCGGCCGACAACTGCCTGAGTGTCTGCAACATGGAGAACTTCGATCCCATGGGCATTCACACGGGCGAGTCGATCGTCGTCGCGCCGTCGCAGACGCTCGACGATACCGAGTTCCAGATGCTGCGGTCGCTCGCCATCCGCATCGCGCGGCACCTGGGCATCGTGGGCGAGTGCAACGTGCAGTTCGCGCTGGATCCGAGATCCCGCGCGTACCGGGTGATCGAAGTCAACGCGCGGCTCTCGCGCTCGTCGGCCCTGGCCAGCAAGGCCACCGGGTACCCGCTCGCGGACGTGGCGGCCCGGATCGGGCTCGGTCACCTGCTGCCGGACATTGCCAACGCCATCACGCGCAAGACCACCGCGTTCTTCGAGCCGGCGCTGGACTACATCATCTGCAAGATTCCCCGGTGGGACCTGACGAAGTTCGGCGGATCGGTCAAGGAGCTCGGCAGCGAGATGAAGAGCGTCGGCGAGGTCATGGCCATCGGCCGGACGTTCCCCGAGGCGCTGCAGAAGGCCGTGCGCATGCTCGATATCGGCCTGCACGGCGTCGACCCGCGGGCCTTCACGTTCCCGGACCTTCGGCGCGAGCTGCGGTTTGCCACGCCGCGGCGGCTGTTCGCGATCGCGCAGGCGCTGCAGGACGGGATGGGCATCGAGGAGATTCACGAGCTGACGCGAGTGGATCCGTGGTTTCTGCGCGAGATCGCCGAGATCGTGCGGCAGCACGACACGCTCGCCGGCGCGCGACAACTCGACGCGGCGACGCTGCGTGACTCCAAGGCACTGGGGTTCTCGGACTCGATGCTGGACGAGCTGACGAAGATGCCGCGCGGCACGACGCGGGCGGCGCGACACGCGGCCGGCATTCGACCTCACCTGGTGCAGATCGACACGACCGCGGCGGAATTCCCCGCGGTCACCAACTACCTGTACTCGACGTACCACGCGGATGCGCCCGATGCGAAGCCGAGCAGCAGGGAGAAAGTGCTGATCCTCGGGTCCGGCGCGTACCGCATCGGCTCGAGCGTGGAATTCGACTGGTGCGGGGTCAGCGCGGCGCAGGCCGCCTCGGAAGCGGGGTACGAGACCATCATGGTCAACTACAACCCCGAGACGGTCAGCACGGACTACGACATCTGCGATCGCCTGGTGTTCGACGAGATCAGCCTGGAGTCGGTCCTCGAGCTGTGCGACATCGAGCGGCCCGTCGGCGTCGTCGTCAGCATGGGCGGGCAGATTCCCAACAACCTCGCGGCGCGGCTGGCGCAGGCCGGCGTTCCGATCCTCGGCACGACGGCGCGAAACATCGACCGCGCCGAGGATCGATCCAAGTTCAGCGCCCTGCTGGACGCCCTCGGAATCGCGCAGCCCCGCTGGGAGGCGCTGACGGACGTCACGGTCGCGAGTGAAATCGTCGAGCGCGTGGGCGGATTCCCCGTGCTTGTGCGTCCGAGCTACGTGCTGAGCGGCGCCGCCATGAGCGTGGCGCACGAGGCGCACGAGCTCGAGGTGATTCTCGCCCGGGCGAAGCGCATCACGCCGGAACACCCGGTGGTCGTGACGAAGTTCGAGACGCACGCGCGGGAGATCGAGATCGACGCGGTGGCCGATCGCGGCGTCCTGACTCTGTGGGCGATCACCGAGCACATCGAGAACGCCGGTGTGCACAGCGGTGACGCGACGCTCGTGCTGCCGCCCCAGTCACTCTACCTGCCGACCATGCGCCGGGCACGGGACATCGCGGCGGAGCTGGCGCGCGCGCTCGACATCACGGGCCCGTTCAACGTCCAGTTCGTGGCCAAGAACAACGTCGTCAAAGTCATCGAGTGCAACCTGCGCGCGTCACGGAGCTTCCCGTTCGTGTCGAAGGTGCTCGGCGTGAACTTCGCCGGCGAGGCCATGCGCCGCATGCTGAATGTGGGCACCCCGCTTGCCGTCAACCCGCTCGAGCTGAACTATGTGGGCGTCAAGGCGCCGATGTTTTCGTTCGGCCGTCTGGTGGGGGCCGACCCCGTGCTCGGCGTCGAGATGATGAGCACGGGGGAGGTCGGGTGCATCGGGGACACGGTGTACGATGCGCTGTTGCTCGCGATGATGTCCACCGGCTTCAGAGTGCCGAAGAAGGGCATCCTGCTCTCGCTGGGGCCGAAGGTGGAGAAGTTCAGCTTCGCGGACGAGGCCCTCGTCATTCGTGACGAATTGAAGTTGCCCATCCACGCGACTGCCGGGACGGCCGAGATGCTGGCGGATCTTGGCGTGCCGTGCCACGTCGTCGGAAAAGCCGAGAACGACCCCGAGAGCGCGGTCCGGCTCATCGAGGCCGGGCTGGTTGATCTTGTGATCAACATCCCGCGCACCTATGACGCGCAAGGACGCCCGGACGGGTACCAGATCCGCCGGGCGGCGATTGACGGCGGCGTGCCGCTCATCACCGACCCGCAACTCGCGCGAACCATCGTCGAGATGCTGCATCGCGGCAAAGGCCTGCCGTCCGTCCGCGCGCTGGGCGACTGCGTCAGGAGCGAGCGGCTCACGGTCGTCGATCATCAGGCCAGGAGGCGGGTCAATGTCGCGGGGTAGGACTCCTTCAGGATCGCGTTCATGACTGACACGCTGCCATCCAACCGGAAGTTCGGGTTTCTCTTCGTCGTGGTGTTTGGCCTGCTGGCCGGGTTCTCCCGGTGGCGCGGCGGGGCCGCGTGGCCGTACCTGACCGGACTGTCCGTCGCGTTTCTGCTGGTGGCACTCGTTGTGCCGGGCGTCCTCACGCCGCTGAATCGGGCATGGATGGCGTTTGCGCTGCTGTTGCACAAAGTGACGTCGCCGATAATTCTGGGGGTGATGTTCTTCGGGCTCTTCGCGCCGGTCGCCGTCGTCATGCGGCTCAGAAAGCGCGACGCCCTGAAGCGGAGGCTCGACCCGGCGGCCGGGTCGTATTGGAATCCGCGCGTGCCGCCCGGTCCGCCGGGGGAGTCGCTTCGGAATCAGTATTAGGCGCAGGCCGTGCGTCGCGCGTCAATCAAGGGTGGCTTATCGTGACTTTTCTGTCTGAACTGTGGCAGTTCCTGCGGGTGCGGAAGAAGCTCTGGCTCCTTCCGCTGATTCTTGTGGCGGTGGCCATCGGCGGCCTCCTCATCCTCGCGAAGGGCTCCATACTGGCGCCGTTCATTTACACCATCTTCTGATCGATGCGGATTCTGGGCCTGTCGGCCTACTACCACGACAGCGCGGCCGCCCTCGTGGAGGACGGCCGTGTCGTCGCCGCCGCGCAGGAGGAGCGCTTCACGCGCAAGAAGCACGATCCCGGCTTCCCGATGCACGCCGTTCGGTACTGCCTCGAAGGGATCGATCCTGCGTCGCTGGACGCCGTCGTGTTCTACGACAAGCCGTTCCTGAAGTTCGAACGGCTGATTGAAACGTATCTGGCCTTCGCACCGACCGGCTTCAAGTCGTTCCGGCTGTCGTTTCCGCTCTGGATCAAGGAAAAGCTCTTTCAGCGCAGCATGCTCGCGGGCGAGTTGAAGGGCCTCTCCGACTCGGTGGACTGGGCGCAACGGCTGCTCTTCACGGAGCACCACATCAGTCACGCCGCCAGCGCCTTTTATCCGTCGCCGTTCGACCGGGCGGCCGTCCTGACGATGGACGGCGTGGGGGAGTGGACCACGACCTCGCTCGCGGTCGGGGCCGGCAAAGACCTCACCGTCCTGAAGGAGATCTTCTTTCCGCACTCGCTCGGGTTGCTGTACTCCGCGTTCACGTACTACACGGGCTTCAAGGTGAACTCCGGAGAGTACAAGGTCATGGGACTCGCGCCGTATGGCCGGCCCACCTTTGTGAAGACCATTCGCGAGCATCTCGTCGACATCAAGCCAGACGGCAGTTTCCGTCTGAACATGGAGTACTTCGACTACTGCACCGGCCTGACGATGACGAACGAGAAGTTCGACGAGCTGTTCGGCGCGCCGCGCCGGAAGCCGGAGGTGTGGCTGACGCAGCGCGAGATGGATCTGGCGGCGTCGGTGCAGGCCATCTGCGAGGACATCGTGCTGGGCCTGGCGCGCGGCATCGCGCGGGAAACCGGCGAGCGCAATCTCTGCCTGGCCGGGGGCGTCGCACTGAACTGCGTCGCCAACGGCAAGTTGCTCCGCGAGAACGTATTCGATCGCATCTGGATTCAACCGGCCGCGGGAGACGCGGGCGGCGCCCTGGGCGCCGCGCTCTCGGCCTACCATCAGTATTTCGCGAAGGACCGGCGGCCCGCCGGCGGCATCGACGGCATGTCGGGGTCCTACCTCGGGCCGGTCTACGCACAAGCGGACATCGAGCGGCGCCTGACGGCGGCCGGGGCGAAGTTCGCGGTCCTCACCGACACCGGACTGATCGAGGCGTGCGCCGCGGCGCTGGCCGAGGGCCGGGCGCTGGGGTGGCACCAGGGCCGGATGGAGCTCGGCCCGCGCGCGCTTGGCGGACGGTCCATTCTCGGCGACGCGCGATCGCCGACGATGCAGAAAATGCTCAACTTGAAGGTGAAGTACCGCGAGTCATTTCGCCCATTTGCGCCGGCCGTGCTTCGCGAGGATGTCAGCGAGTGGTTCGATCTGAAGAGCGATAGTCCCTACATGCTGCTGGTTGCCGACGTTCTGGATCGCCATCGTATTGGGATGACGCCGGAGCAGGAGGCGCTCTTCGGCATCGACAAGCTCAACGTCCCGCGATCCAACATCCCGGCCGTGACGCACGTCGACTACTCGGCCCGGATCCAGACGGTGCATCAGGAGACCAACCCGCGGTTTCACGCGGTCATCAGCCGGTTCAAGGCGCTCACCGGCTGCCCGGTCGTCGTCAACACCAGCTTCAACGTCCGCGGCGAGCCGATCGTCTGCACGCCGGAGGACGCGTTCCGCTGTTTCATGGGGACGGAAATCGAGACGCTCGCTGTGGGGAACTGCATCCTGCGCAAGGAGGATCAGGATCCGAGCTTGAAGCAGAACTACGAAACCAAGTTCGAGCTGGACTGACGGGGCGACTCGCCGGGCCACGCGGATCCAAAGGTTTGGCGAGAGAGGCCTGAGCGCCTCATGAAATTGCAATACTGCAGTCGTGACGAGAGCTGTTTTGATACACGCTGAATCGATCGCCCGCAGAAGGAAACCAGCACTGTAATCAGCCTTTTTACGCTCTTTTTCGTTTGACTCTGACGCGTTCGGGATGTGACCATCAGAGTCTGTCTTCGTGGTCCAGATCCCGTCCTGTTAAGAGGTGAAATTGATGATGAGAAAGATCGCGCTCCCCCGATTGGTTTGTGGTGTTGCACTGGCGTTGGCGATGTTCATGACAGTGAAGCTGCAGGCGGTGACGGTGACGATTACCGCTGCCGCCGTCTGCGATCAGCAGACTGGGGCATTCCGCATTTCCTACACGGCCTCGCAGGCCTTGACTTATACGCACAACAATCCGTCCGTGAATATTCTTTTCGACGGCGCGATCGTCGACAACGGCGCCTTCATCGGTCCGACCTACTCGTTCTCGGACACGCTCAATGCTCCCGCGGGCAAGGGTGCGGGTGACAGCGTGACCGTGACCGTGGATGTCGTCGGCATGTGGGACAACGGCGTCCAGCCGCCGCCTGGAGCGGTTACGGCGTCAACGACCGTGACGCTGCCGGATGATTGCACGCCACCGGTGCTGCTGCGCGGCTGCACGCCCGGCTATTGGAAGCAGAGCCAGCACTTCGATTCGTGGCCGGCTGGCTACAGCCCCTACCAGAGCTTCGACTCGCTGCCGGGCTTCGACAATGCGTTCCCTGGAATGAGCCTGCTTCAGGTTCTCAGCCAGGGCGGCGGCGGACGCGCCGCGCTGGGCCGGCATACGGTGGCCGCGCTTCTGAACTCGGCGACCGGGTTCGGGGTCGATCTCACGGCGCTGCAGAATGCGTTCAACGACAACTGGGATGACCCCGTGGGCGGCGAAGCGCTCCACCTGATCCTGGCGGCCTTGAACGAGCTGGGCTGTCCGCTGAACTAGGCTGACTGCACTCCGCTGATTGAATCTCACACGGGGCGCCGGCCGTTGGGCCGGCGCCCCGGTTCTTTTTGTGGCGGCCGGTGGAGCATGCCGCGCCGGAAACATGCGGTCTCTTCGATCGGTCGCCCTGTCCGCATCGTTCGTCTGTGGCCTTGTCGTTGCGGGCCCCAGCCAGAGCCCGCAAACCGCGGGCCGCTACTTTCCGCCCTCAGGGTTGTGGGAGAAGCGCGATGCGGCTGTGCTCGGCCTCGATCGGGCCAGGCTCGACGAGGCGATGGCCTTCGCCGTCGCGAACCAGAACCCCAATACCCGGGACCTCGCCGTCGACATTCCGAGCTCCTTCAGCAGCGAAGCGCCGTACAACAACCTGATCGGGCCCACGCAGCCGCGAGCGGGTTCGACTGGCGTCATCATCCGCCGCGGGTATGTGGCGCTCGAGTGGGGCGAGACGGATCGCGCCGACATGACCTTCAGCGTGACGAAGTCGTTCCTCTCAGCCGTGGTCGGTCTCGCGTTCGACCGCGGTCTGATCAAGAGCGTGGAGGATCGAGCCGCACCGTACATGCCGCCAGGCGTGGATCTGTTTTCGTCCGACCACAACGCGAAGATCACCTGGGAGCACCTGCTGCGACAGACGAGTGACTGGTCCGGCACGCTCTGGGACAAGCCGGACTGGGCCGACCGGCCCCCCGCCGGCCAGACACCGGAGCAGTGGGCCAGGCGCGAGCTGCACGAGCCCGGCAGTTTCTACAAGTACAACGACACCCGCGTGAACGTCCTTGCGCTGGCGGCGCTCTACGTCATGAGGGACACGCTGCCGGCGATCCTCAAGCGGGAAATCATGGACCCGATCGGCGCGTCGAAGACGTGGCACTGGGAGCCGTACCAGAACGCCTACGTGACCTACAGCGGCCGGCGGATGCCGTCGGTCCCCGGCGGCGGCCATCACGGCGGCGGGATGTTCATCAGCGCCTGGGACATGGCGCGCTTCGGCTACCTCTTCCTGAACATGGGCAGGTGGCGCGACCGGCAGATCATCTCGGAGAAGTGGATCGGCCTGTCCCGATCGCCGGGCCCGGCGAACACGCAGTACGGATACATGAACTGGTTCCTGAACACGCCGCAGCCGCGGGTCAACGGGCAACCCGGCAGTCAGATGTATCCGGCCGCGCCTGCCGGCGCGGTCGCGTTCCGCGGCAACGGCGAGAACCTCGTCTACATCGACTGGGACAACGACCTGGTGGTGGTCATCCGGTGGGCCAGGCGTGCGCCGGACTTCTTCAAGATTGTCCTGAGTGCAATCAAGTCGTAGGGCCCTTCGAACTTCGAAGGGCCCCGAGTGACTAGCCGCCCCTGGTGTGCATTTCCAGGTGCGCGTCCTTGCGCAGCACGCTGACGGGAATATAGGCGCCGCGGTCACGGACCGATCGGCGTTCCTCGGCGCCGCGATCGGCCCGGCCTTCCCAGACCGCGCGGATGAGGTTCAGCAGCGTGTCGTGCGGTGCGCCCGCTCGCAGCGGGCGCCGCAGGTCCGTGCCGTGCTGCGCGTAGAGGCAGAGCAGGAGGACGCCGTCGGCGGTGAGGCGCGCGCGGTCACACGCCTGGCAGAACGGCCGGGTCGTCGACGCGATGACCCCGAACGTCGTGCCGTCGCCGAGCCGAAACCGCTCCGCCGGAGCGGACGCGCGCTCGCCGAGCGGTGTGATGACGCCGTACCGCGCTTCGAGGCGCTCGATGATTTCCTGACGCGAGACGACCTTTTCCGGGCGCCAGGCCGTGGCGCCGCCCACGTCCATGTACTCGATGAAGCGCACCTCGGCGCCGGTGTCACGGCCGAACTCGATGAGGTCGGCCAGCTCGTCGTCGTTGTCGCCGCGCGTCACGACCGTGTCGATCTTGAGCCCGCTGAAGCCGGCCCGCCTGGCCGCATCGATGCCCGCGAGCACGCGCGGGAGCGCATCGAGCCGGGCGAGGGCGACGAATCGCTCCCGCCGCAGGGTGTCCAGGCTCACGGTCAGTCGATGAAGACCGGCGGCCTTGAGGTCTGCGGCCTGCGCCTCGAGGAGCACGCCGTTCGTCGTGAGGGCCAGGTCCCGCAACCACGGCCGGGCCGCCAGCTGCTGGACGAGCACGACGATGTCACGACGGAGCAGCGGCTCGCCGCCGGTCAGCCGGAGGCGATCGACTCCGACCTCCGCAAAGAGCTCGACCAGCCGCCCGATCTCCTCGAACGTGAGGACGTCCTCGCGCGGCAGCCAGAGGTACTCGTCCTCCGGCATGCAGTAATGGCAGCGCAGGTTGCAGCGGTCCGTGACCGATAGCCGGAGGCTTCGCAACGGGCGGCCGAGGGCGTCGAGAACAGGCACAGGGTGATTATCCGACGAACCTGACACTTGCCAACGTTCCTCGACTTAAGCGAAGCTGACCGGCACCTTCAGGAGGCTTCATGCGGCGTCTGCTCCCGGTCGTGGTTCTCGCGCTCGCGTCGGCAACCGCGCTTCTGGCCCAGGGCCGCGGCGGACGAGGCGCCGAGCCCCCGCCGCCGCCCCTCCCCCTGCCTGCTGACACCCCGCGGATCACCTCGCTGAAGACCGAGGCCGCCGCCGAGGTGGAGAAGCTCAAGGACTTCTCGCAGCAGATGGTCGATCAGCTCTTCAGCTACGGCGAGCTGGGCTTCCAGGAATTCGAGTCGTCCACCTATCTCGTCAACGTCCTTCGCAAGAACGGCTTCCAGGTGGAGACCGGCGTGGCGGGCATGCCGACCGCGTTCATGGCAACCTGGGGCAACGGCAAGCCGGTCATCGCGCTCGGATCCGACATCGACGGCATCCCGCAGTCGTCTCAGAAGCCTGGTGTCGCGTACCGCGATCCGCTCGTCGAGGGCGCGCCCGGGCACGGCGAGGGACACAATTCCGGCCAGGCCGTGAACATCACGGCGGCCATCGTGCTCAAGAAGATCATGGAGCGCGAGAAGATTCCCGGCACGATCCGCATCTGGCCGGGCGTGGCGGAGGAACTGGTCGGCGCGAAGGCGTATTTCATCCGCGCCGGTCTGTTCAAGGATGTGGACGTCGCGCTCTTCACGCACGTCGGCAACAACCTCAGCGTGGCATGGGGCGAGGGCGGCGGAAGCGGACTCGTCTCCGTGCTGTACAGCTTCAAAGGCGAGAGCGCTCACTCGGCCGGCGCGCCGTGGCGCGGTCGTAGCGCGCTCGATGCCGTCGAGCTCATGAACGCGGGCTGGAACTACCGCCGCGAGCACCTGCCGCTCTCGCAGCGCTCGCACTACGTGATCAAGGACGGCGGCGACCAGCCCAACGTCGTGCCGCAAACGGCGTCGGTCTGGTACTACCTGCGCCAGGTGACCTTTCAAGGCATCAAGGAGATGTGGGCGGTGGCGGACAAGGTCGCGGCCGGCGCGGCGATGATGACCGACACCACGCTTCTTCCGACGCGCGTCCTCGGCTCGGCGTGGCCGCGGCACTTCAATCGTGCGGTGGCGCAGGTGACTCACGACAACATCCAGAAGGTCGGCATGCCGGACTGGAGCGAGGCGGATCAGACCTTCGCGCGGGCCGTGCAGAAGGAGATTGGCGCAAATCAGTCGGGCCTCACGACCCGCGTAGGCAATCTGGGCGGTCCGGTCGACCCCTCGACCAACACCGGCGGCGGGTCCGACGACATCGGCGACATCTCGTGGAACGTCCCGACGGTGACGTTGTCCTATCCGTCCAACATTCCGGGCCTGCCCGGCCACAACTGGGCGAACGGCATCGCGATGGCCACGCCGGTTGCGCACAAGGGCGTCAC
>Ga0137433_1000644_pt1 | contig 17618 bp, 15 predicted proteins | sample EasRivERMZT840_2_FD_102335 | JGI IMG/M metagenome (GOLD analysis project Ga0137433, IMG submission 102335) | Soil microbial communities from meander-bound floodplain in the East River, Colorado, USA - East River MetaG ERMZT840_2 | ecosystem: Environmental > Terrestrial > Soil > Floodplain ...
GCGATCTTCCGTTCGAGGCAGGTGTGGCGGTCGCCTATGGACTTTCGAAGGAGGAAGCCTTGAAAGCGGTCACGCTGTATCCCGCGCAGATTCTCGGCGTGGACAAACAGATCGGAAGCATTGCCGAAGGCAAGAACGCCAACATCATACTGACCGACGGCGATCCCCTCGAGAAACTGACGAAGGTGAAGCACCTCTTCATCAACGGCAAACCGGTCGAGTTGAAAAACAAGCACACGGAGTTGTACGAGATCTTCTCGAAGAGATAAGAGGTCGTAATTCGGGGACAGTGAGCAAATTAAATTCGGGGTCGGACGCTTGTCTTACCAGTTCGATGCGTCTGACCCCGAATTTAATTTGCTCACTGTCCCCGAATTACCCCATTTTTGTTTTCCAATTCCGGACAAGATATTCGGCGGTTCGCCACGCCAGCGCCTGAACCGTCAGCGTGGGATTGCGGGACCCACTCGTTCCCATGACCGACCCGCCGAGGATGCCGAGGTTCGGCACTTCGTGGGAGAACCCCCAGCGATCGACGACATTCGTCTCCGGATTGTCGCCCATGCGTGTGCCGCCGTAGGCGTGCGTGCTGACCGTCATCAGTCCGGTCTCGGGTCGCTCCACCGCGATTGCGCCGGCCGCTCTGTACCACTGTTCCATCTTGTCCTGAATGAACACGGACAACTTTCTGTCGTTGTCTTTGAACTCCGCAGTGATGCGAACGACGGGAAAGCCAAGAGGATCCTTCGCGACCGGATCCAGATCGAGATAGTTGCCTTCGTATGGCAGCGTTGTCTTTTGAAGATACGCCGTGTTCCAGCGATCCGCGTTTGTCTTGATGAACGCCTTCCAGGCCGACCCCCACAATGGCGCGCGACCCCATGTGCTCATGCTCGCGGCGGCGATGGGCCTGCGTTCGGTGTAAATCCATAGGTTGCCGCCGCCGATGAAATCCAGATTCGAATGATCGAAGTTGTCGTCCGCCCAGTTGTCGACTGCGACACCCTGTGAAGGAGTTCCGTACCAGGTATTGATGTTGAATGGGAACAGCGCAGTGATGGGCGCGGTCGTGTTGTGGCTGAAGTAGTGCAGGCCGACCTGGCCGTGATTATTGGACAGTCCTTTCGGATATGCCGGCGATTTCGAGAGCAGAAGCGTTCGAACGTTCTCGTATGTGTACGTCGCCAGCAGAACGACGTCGGCGGGCTGGAAGTATTCCTGTCCATCCTTGATGTAATTCACGCCGCTTGCCCGTCCGTTCTTATCGACCTCGACGGTCGTCACGCGCGCTTCTGCAACGACCTTGAAGCGGCCCGTCGCCTGGGCTTTCGGAATGGTGGATACCGCGGTCGAACTCTTCGAATTGATGTGACAGCCGCCACGAGCGCAGAAGCCGTGGTAAGCGCATCCCGGCCGGCCCTGATACGACTGGCTCGTGATCGCGGCCGGTCCGGCAAACGGATGCCAGCCCAGACTTCGAGCCGCAGCCGACATTCGTTCCGTGAAGCCGGTCCCTCGAAGTGGCGGCATCGGATACTCACGACGCCGGGGCCCTTCGAAGATATTGCCTCGTTGATCGATTCGTCCGTTGATGTTGCCTGCCTTGCCGGACACGCCGATCTCCCGTTCGACCCTGTCGTAGTACGACTCGAGTTCTTCAAGTCCGAACGGCCAGTCTTCAACGGTGGAGTCCTTTGGAATTCGGGACGGGCCATAACGCCGCCGGGTGTCGCTCACAACTTTGAAGTCCCAGGGCTGAAGTCGCCAGCTCTGTCCCCAGTAATGGATCGACGTACCGCCGACCGCATTCATCATGGGATGGATGACGGCGCGCGGCGTGTTTGGAGAGGAAGCGTTCGGCCGGTGTGTGGGAATCTCGTTGTTGACCTTCTGAAACGTCGCCGGCCAGCCACGGCTGTATCGAAGTTCGTCGGGGGCCATGTCGCGGGTGCTGACCCAGGGACCAGCCTCGATGGCGATCACCTCGATGCCGGCCTGCGCGATCGGAAGCGCGGCGACTCCGCCCGCAGCGCCCGCGCCGACGATGACGACATTCGTCTTCTTCAAAACGGTAGGCATTGGGACGCTACTTCGATTCCAGTCCGGCCGCGAACCTGATGCCTTTGAGGTAGGACTCGAGTTCGGACTTTTCCACATTTTTCCGCATAACCGTGGACAGCGCGGAAGCCGGATCGTCGATCAGCTTCATGACCTCGGTCAGCAGTCCTTGCACACGGGCGATCTCCTGCTGGACTTTAACGGATGCAACAACCGCCGCAGCGCTAGCCGAGATTGCGGGTTCAGCAGATCTGGGGGGCGCGGCAGGCCCCTGGGCTTTTGCTGACTGCAACTCCGTCTGGAGTTTCTGCAGTTCATGTTCGAGCATCGTTCGGTCGGTTCCGGCTTTTTTCAACTGCGCGTCCAGTTGAGAGCGGGCGGTATCCATGGCCAACAGTTCGGCCTCGATCTCGGTTCGATTTCGCGTTTCTTCACGGACCTTCTCCTCGAGCGAAGCAATGGTTTCCTCGGCCCGGGCGAATCTGTCCGCGGCCTCTTTCAGGCGGGTCTCCGAGCCGGTGGCTTTTTCGCCGAGCTGGTCCTCGAGCGCCTTTTTGTCGGCCTGAAGCTGTTTCGAATCGGCACGCACACGCGTCAATGCGAATTCTGCTTCGGACAGCCTGGTTATCGCCTCCTGCAGTTTCGCATCAGTCTGATCGCGCGAAGCCAATGCCTCTTTCCGTTTGGTCTCCAGGTCACCGCCCTCGGCCTGAGTGCGCTGCAGATCGGCTTGCAGTTTCGTCAAAGCCTGCTCTGCTTTCGTGGCCGTCGCGGTGGCTTCGGCCAGCCTGGCTTCGAGCTGTTGCTTCCCCGACTGCTCCATGTCGAGTTCGGCGCGCATATCGATGAAAGACTGTTCCATCGTCTTGAACTGAGAGTTCGCGTCGGCGAGCCGTTCTTCCGTCTCCTGCTTCTCTTTCTGCGTCAGCTTCAACTCCGCCTGCAATTTAGCGACGGCCTCGCCGGTCTCGGAGAGTTTCGCCTCGGTACGCAGGGCCTGCTGCAATCGTGTCTCGATTTCGAGCTTTTCGGCGGTGAGTTGCCGCAACTGTGTTTGAAGATCCGTGAAGGTCTGTTCGGTTGTGGACAATTTCAGGGCCGCCTGTTGCAGCTTCGTCTGCAGCGCCTGGTTCTGAGCGGTCAACTGCCGCACGTCCGATTGCACCTGGGTGGCGGTGCTTTCGGTTTCCGAACGCTTCGCTTCCGCCTGTTGCAGCCGCTCTTCAATTTCCTTCTTCTCGGCGGCGGTCTGGCGCATCTCCGCTTGAAGCTTGCTCAAGCTCTGCTCCGCATCGCCGAATTTTTCGGTCGTGCGGCGAAGCGACGTGTCGAGTCCCTGCCGTTCGGTCTGCGCCTGCTGCAGGTCCTGCTGCGCCTTGACCAGCGCCTGTTCTGCTTCCGTCACCTTCGTCGCGAGCGCTTGTTTCTGCTCCTCGAATTGTTTCGTCGCCGTCTGAATCTTGCGTTCAATCAAGGTCTTTTCGGTCAGAGCGAGTTCCAGCTCCTTGCCGTATTTGGCGCGAAGGTCTCCCATGACCTTCGTTCGCACGGCTTCCTCAGCCGCGGTCACCGCCTGCTTCAGTTGCTGGTCCAGCGCAACGGCAACCGTCTGCATGACCTTTGACATCCGCTCGATTTCGGCGCGTAGAGCTTCGATCGTTTGCGGCGTGCTCTCCATCTCGCTCTTCTCACTCTCCGGACTTCTTGTAGTTGTCGACATGGTTCCGCAGAATAGCCCGTCTCGGGGCCAACATCAAAACATCGTTGCAGTATAATTCGCGCAATTGGAGGTTTTTGATGAAGACCCTGAACGTTCCCGTTCTCGTCGCGATCGTGATGGTCTGCGGGTTGTTCGGGCTGGCGACCTCATCATCCGCGCACCATTCTTTTGCGGCGGAGTTCGACAGCAACAATTGCAAGGACTTCACTGGAACTCTCACAAAGCTCGACTGGCAAAGTCCCCACGCATATTTCTATCTGGACATCAAAGACGCAAAAGGAAAAGTGGAGAACTGGTCGTTTCAGACCTACGCGCTCATCACACTGCGAAGGAATGGAACCGACCGACAGCTGTTCATCGAGAACATGGGCAAGGAAATCTGGGTCCGAGGATGTGTCGCAAAGAACGGAAAGGAACGTTATGCGGCTGCCGGATTACTCAAGTTTCCGGATGGCGTCCTCCGGCAGGTCGGCCAGCTTCAGGACTAAAGGAGTGGAACGTATGAATCGATATCGACGCGCCGCTTTCCTTGGTGCCTTTGCGCCTTTGTGCCTTTGTGTTTCCGTGACTATCGCTGCTCAGAATCCGCCGAACACAGAGTACACAATCAAGGTCATGCCTCCGGGCGGACCAACGCCCCGGCTGCCCGACGGCAAGCCGGACCTGTCCGGTCACTGGTTCCCGAATGGCGCGGGCCAGGGCGTCTCGGGGCGCTTCGGCGTGGATCCCGCCGCGAACCGGACGTTCGATCCGAAGGTCACTCCGGAAGAACCGCCGGCGTTTCAGCCGTCGGCCCTTGCAAAGATCAAGTCGATGACTCCGACCGAACTCGAGTTGTCGAAATCTTCCGTCAATTGCATGCCGCGAGGCGTTCCCGCCATATGGCTGCAGAATCCGTACACGACACTGATGGTCCACAAGCCCGGCATGCTCGTGCAGCTTTATGAAGTTCTCAACAACTGGCGCGTCATTCACCTCGATGGACGCCCGCTCCCCAGGTATCCGGAACCTTTGTTTCACGGCAATAGCGCCGCCCGATGGGAAGGCGACACGCTCGTCGTCGAGTCGACCGGCTTCGACGAGAGGACGTACATCATGCCGAACGGATGGTTCCATAGCGACGAACTGAAAGTGACCGAACGCTACTCGCGTCCTTCCATGAACTACCTCATGGTCGAAATCACTGTCGATGACCCGAAGGTTCTACAGAAGCCCTGGAAATCCGCGCCCCGGCGATGGACGCTGGGCGATGGAGAGGTCTACGAGTTTTACTGCACCAACAACAAGGATCTCGAAGAGCTCCAGAAACTCCGCGAGCTCGAATTGAAACAGGGCAAATAAACACGACTCTAGATGGGGCTCAACTCGATCTTCTTCCCGGCGCTGTCGATGCTTTTGATCGTGAACGATCGGACCTGACCGGCACTGTACGGCTCGGCGGGCTTGATACCGCCTTTCCAGGCAGCAGCCAGTTGCTCCGCCAGCGAACCACCCGAGACCGGCGCCGCGCCCTCACGCGATGCTTCGTCGATCATGCAGACACCCTCAACGCCTTCGCCCAACTGGACGACGACTTTCTTCCCGCTGACCTGGATGACGCGGCCCGTCACGCGGTCGCCTACAGCCGCGTCCTGCGCAAACTGATCGGCGGAGGTCGCCTCGAGCTGCTTCATCCCGAGCTTCAACCGCTTCGCTTCAGGATCGGCGGAAAGCACCATCGCGCGCACGACCTGTCCTACTTTCACGACGTCGCTCGGATGCTCGATACGCTTTTCGTTGGTGAAGTCGGAAACATGAATCATTCCGTCGATTCCATCCTCCACTTCAACAAAAGCGCCGAACTTCGCGAGGCGCGAGACCTTGCCTTCGATGACTTTCCCTTCCGGATAGCGGTCTCTGATCGTGTCCCATGGATTTCCCAGAACCTGCTTGAGGCCAAGACTCAAACGTTGCGCGGCGGTGTCCACCTTCAAGACGACCGCTTCGACGCGTTCGCCTTTTTTCAGGATGTCGCCTGGACGCTGGACGCGCTTCGTCCACGACATCTCCGACACATGGATCAGTCCCTCGACGCCCGGCAATATCTCGACGAATGCTCCGAAATCCATGAGCCGCGTGACCTCGCCTGAAACGCGATCGCCGGGATTGAGCTTTGCACCGGCTTCCGTCCACGGATCGGGAGACATCTGCTTCAGGCCCAGCGAGATTTTGCCGGCCTGCTTATCCACCTTCAGGATTTTCACTTCGATGACGTCGCCGACGGCTAATTCGGTGGATGGATCCGAAATACGAGACCACGAAATATCGCCGATATGCAGGAGTCCTTCGACACCACCGACATCGACGAACGCGCCATAGCTGGCGAGCGATCGGACGGTGCCGCGAACAGCGCCGCCTTCCTGGAGGCTCTCGAGCGTGTTCTGGCGAACCTGCTGGGCTTCCTCTTCCACAACGGAGCGGCGATCGACAACAACGTCTTCATCATCGACATCCAATTTGATGATGCGGCAGCGAATCTCCTGACCGACCAGTTTCTCCATCTCGGCGGCGTCGCGCGTACCGGTGCGAGAGGCCGGCAGAAATGCGCGCGTACCCACATCCACGGTGAGGCCGCCCCTCACAGCGCCTGTTACTCGGCCGGCAATGATGTCCTTGTTTTCGAAGGCGCGCTGCAACCCGTCCCAATCGCGGGGTCGCGGGCCGGTGACGCGAGATAACGTCGCCATGCCTTCCTTATTAAAGCCTGTTATCGCCACGGCGAAGGTGTCGCCCCGCTGGACGCTCAGTTTGCCCTCGGCATCCAGAAGGCTGTCCGAGGCAATCACTCCCTCGGACTTCCCGCCATAGTCGATCAGAAGAAAATCGCCGGATATCCCAACGACCGTGCCCTTCAGCGGCGGCGGAGCAGGTCTGCGTTTTTCTCTGCCCTTTCCTTTCGGGGCGCCGCGGCCTTTCGAGGTCTGTTGAGCTTCCCGGCTCGTACTTTCAAACTCTTTAAGAATATCGGCGAAAGACTGGTCCGCCGTTTCATCACCCGGTTCACGAGGATCGTTCTGCATAGGTTTAGTAATATATCAATTTGTCGATGCCTTATTTCCTGCTATTGGTGATCGGAGATCCCGAAGCGCGATTTTTATCGCCCCTCTCGCGTTTGTCGCCGGACGTGTCTGTGGCAATCTCGCAGGATCCGAATGAGCTCGCAGCGAAGGCTCGCGACGCCGATGTCATACTTTACGCGCACACGAGCCTTAATGCCTCGTTATTGACGCCGATCCTGCCGATCGCCGGTAAAGTGCGGTGGATTCATTCCTTGTGGACAGGAGTCGAAGGGATTTTGACTCCTGAAGTCGTGCAGCACCCATCGACGCTGACAAATGGCCGGGGCGCCTTCAGTTCCCCGCTTGCCGACTGGGTCACAGCCGTGATGCTGATGTTCTCATTCGATCTCCGGCGAGTCATCCAGCAGCAGGAGGAAGGTGTGTGGAAGCCGTTTACGAGCGCCGCGCTGGCCGGGCGCACTCTCGGCATCGTTGGTTATGGCGCTATCGGCAGGGCTGCAGCGGCGAGAGCCCGGTCGTTCGGCATGAAGATCGGCGCCGTACGGCGAAGAACCGAACTGTTTCAAGGCGACGCGATAGTCGATCGCACGTTCGACGCGGAACAACTCCGGGACCTGATGGCCATCAGCGATTTTGTCCTCGTCTCCGCGCCATTGACGGCACAGACGCGCGGCATGATCGGCGTAGCGCAAATCGCCGCAATGAAGGATTCGGCTGTGATCATCAATGTCGGCCGCGGCCCCGTCATCGATGAGAAGGCGCTGGTTCGAGCTCTCGAATCCGGTCGAATCCGCGGCGCAGCCCTCGATGTGTTCGATACTGAACCGCTGCCGGCCGGGCATCTATTCTGGAGAATGCGCAATGTCCTGTTATCGCCGCACACCGCGGATCGCGTCGAAGGATTCCTCGATCCGGCATTCGAAGGCTTCTTCGAGAACCTCGTCAGGTTCCGCGAAGGCCGCCCACTCCTCAACGTTGTGGACAAGAACGCCGGCTATTGACGGCTATTGACGGTTAACGCGGCGGCACTGCGATTTGAGGTCGTCCACGCGATCGGCTCCCAGCAGTCGTGACGTGAAGGCTGTCTTGTTGTGGTTGAGCGGTTCATCGAGGTCTGTATAAGCGCCGCAGGCGTTGCCGTCCGGAGTTCCCGGAATCGGAGCAAATTCCGAAAGCATGACTCGCGCTCCCTGTTCGGCAGCGAAACGAATGGATGCTTCAGGATCCTGGCCCTGCGAATCGGGATGCCCGACGATGATATACGCCGTGATCGACGCGGCGCCCGCTTCCGTCAACGCCCGGACCGCATTTGCGAACTCCTCCGAATACACTTTGCCGCCCGTCTTGCGCTGCCATTCGTATGCGCTGGATTCGAATCCGAGAAAGAATGTTTTGAAGCCGGCACGAACCATGATGCGGGCAATTTCAGGCGTGATGAAACGCGCATTCAGCGCATTCGGAGTATGGAACGAGAGCCGGAGATCCTGCCGCAGGACGGCGTCGAGAAACGGCAGCAGAATGCGATCCGGTTTGAACAGAAGCGCGTCATCGTAGAACGCGACATGACGCGAGCCAAGCCGCGCCAGGTGCCGGACTTCTTCGACGCAAACATCCAGCGGACGGCCGATGAAGTCCGGATAGACAACCGGTACGGAGCAATACGTACAACGGAAGGGGCAACCTTCGGTTATCTTGACCACTCCGACTTCCGAATCCACACCTTCCCAGAATGGAAGCCCATCCGAGACCGGCAGTCCGAGAGGCTTCAGGTCCAACCCGGCTATCACCTGATCGGCGCCGAGCGAGGCTGCATGAGAAGGACATAGCGTCGCGTAAACGCCTCCCAGGATGATTCTGGCCTGCGGCTGCAATCTGCGGACATCGTCGATGACCTCCTGCACTCCGAGATACCAATACGTCATGACGGTCTGGACGAGTACGCTATCGAACTTTTCCGTCGACAGAAGGTGTAGCAACTCGGCTCGCGGCCGGCCAAATCGGAAAAACCGGCGAGGCACGTCGGCCAGAGCCGCGGGCTTTTTGATTTCGTGCTTTTCGAAACGGCCGCGGCCGAAAGCATCACGATCGGTTGATCGCATGTAATCGAAAGCCGTCAACCGGCACTGGCGCAACTGGCCGGCGACGCGCAGAAGTCCGTAAGGCCGCAGCCAGAAATCAAATGCCGTGAAGTCGTATATCGGCGGATTGACCAGAAGGAGGTTCGGCATGCGAAAGAAGATTACTCCGATTCTGTCAGGATAAAACACAGAGACGCAGTGGCACAGAGGCGCAAAGAACCAGTTTCTTTGCGCCTCTGTGCCTCTGCGTCTCTGTGTTTTTGCAACCCTAGATGGACAGCAGCCGCGAGAACATCGAGCGATAGTTTTGAAGGCTCTGGCGAAGGTCTTCAGTCGATACATCTTTTCCGCTCTTCCACTGCTCCTCCAGATTCGCCCGTTCTTCCTGAAACGCCTCCGCAATGCGCTTGATCGCTGCCGTGACCAGGACGTCCGCCTCTTCGATGGCTTTTCGCGGCTCGTCCACGAAGCTGGTCTGGATTGCAGTCCAACGCATGCGCAATTGCTCGACTTCGTCTCCCATGACTGTTCTTCCGCTTGATGTTGGTTTCCTTAGCTGCCGCGAAAACGGCACCACTTCGGCCTCGGAAGGATTGTCCGTCCTGCCGGGAATATCTGTCTTTTCGAGTTCCGCTTCTCTACGACGCTCGTTTAAGTTCTTCATCCTGACCTCCAAGCAATTCCCCAAATAGAGTTCTGTAGCGTACAAACGCGTACCGCAATTCTTCGGTCTGCACTCCATCGTCGAAATGGCGACGCAGGATCGCATGGGCCGCCCGATAGTCGGGCGCGCGATCGGGGTAGGCTGCGGAGACGTCGGCCAATCTTTCGTCGAGCGTATCGCTGGCGTAGCCACGCGCGCCCATGATCTCGGCCACAAGTCGCTCTGCTTCAGTCACTGCGCCGGCGGGGTCGTCAACGAATTGCGACTGGACGAGTCTCCACCGGTCGGTGAATCTCATGCGGTCTTCCACGCTCAAGGGACGAATTTCCAGCTTGTTGACACGGTTCTCGCGTCTGGCAAGCTCCGACTCCGCACGACGCCGGTCGCCGATATCTGTAACGGCACGATCGTATTCCGCGCCAAAGCGGCTGCGAAGATGGCGGCTCCGAGATTGCTGATAGACATACCAGCCAACCGCGGCAATCACGAAGATGGCGGCACAAATAGCCAATATTTGCCAAGTTTGCATAGTTCTCTCCTGTGGGATTCAAGAATCAGAGTGCAAAGCGTGTGCCAAACGCCATTTGACTAAAGATGAGCGAGCGGATTACCGTGCGGCGATGCGTCTAAAAACCGCTCCAATTATCGTATTCACGATTTCTCTGTTTTTTTCCTCGTTCATATTCATCTCGCGCGCCGCGGAAACTATTCCGGCCGAGATAAGCGACGCCGACTTCTGGAAAATGGTTTCAGGATTTTCGGAGCCCGATGGATATTTCCAATACGAGATCGTGACCTCGAATGAAGTGTCCTATCAGTACGTGATGCCGGAGCTGGTGAAGGCCGCCAAACCGGGTGGAACCTATCTCGGCGTCGGCCCGGAGCAGAACTTCACGTATATCGCCGCGATACAGCCCAAAATCGCCTTCATCATCGATATCCGCCGCGACATGATGCTCGAACACCTGATGTACAAGGCCGTCTTCGAAATGTCGCCCGACCGGGCGGCCTTTCTTTCGAATCTTTTCTCGAGAAAACGGCCGGCTGACCTGACCGACGATGCCTCTGTGCGGACGCTCTTCCAGTCCTATGCCGCAGTGCCGGCCGACAAAATGCTCGCCGAGGAGAAGCTGAAAGAAATCCTTGGGCGTTTGAAGACGACGCACAAGTTCCCTCTCACCCAGGAAGATGAAGCAAGAATTCGAAGGATCTACCTTCTGTTCCTTCGCGAAGGCGTGATGAGTTTTTCTTCCAGTTTCCTGAGTCCCGGCTACGCCACGCTCATGACTCTCACCGACTACCAGGGCAAGAACTGGAGTTATCTCGCCACAAAGGAAAGCTACGATCGCATTCGCGCGATGCACCAAAAGAACCTGATCATTCCGCTCGTCGGCGATTTCGGAGGACCGACAGCCATTCGCAGCGCGGGAAAATACATCCGGGATCATGGCGCCACGGTCGGCATTTTCTACCTTTCGAATGTTGAGGACTATATCGGCGCGAAGTGGCCGGCTTACGTTGCCAACATCGCATCGCTACCGTCAGACCAATCGAGCATGTTTATTCGATGGAACATCGGCTCATCGCCCATCCTCGTTTCGATGACCGACTTCGTACGACGGCAATCGCGATGATCGACTTGAACAGCTTGCCTATCGCTTCGGCGGAAGGAATCGCTCGTAGGTCGCCTCCTCGGGCTTGCAGTCCCACTTCAGGATCTTGCCGTCCGGAAGCCGCAGATACGTGTAGTTCACCTTCAATGGTTCGAGGTAATAGACCGGATCGTAGTGCATGACTGTGACCTGCATCGTGTCGCCGTTTGGCGTAAAGCGCTCGATTGTCCGCATCTGATCCGATTGATACAGACCGGGCACGCCCAGCGTATCCAGAATACCCGCGCGCTGGCCGGTGGTTTCGATGACAAGAGTCTCACCCTCGTAAGAGCCCACAGAACGACCCATGTGCGGATGTTTGGTCACCGCATACGGCGCCTGTTTTGCCGTTAGCTGCGCCTTCAGCGGCACGCGCCGCTTCACGTCCATAAACTCGTAATTGATCTCGACGCGATCCTGATGCTGCCGGACCTCGATCGGAGGCGAAGGCGTATGCATCACGCGCGTGAAACTCGCGGGAATGCATTTCATGTCCGGGTCGTCCTTCTGAAAATCGTAAGCGGCTCGCAGCTTCTCCCCGGCCGGCGTCAGTTTCAGGTTCTCGGTATTGCTTCGTAAAAGGATCCAGACGCCGTTCAACTCCGCGCGCTTGTGCACGGGAGCCGAAGCCTGGGCGAGGACCATAAAGACAATGGCGATGTTCAGCACGTTATCTTCGTTCCTTTCTGGACGCTGTCGCGGAACGCGGCAAATCCGCAATCCCGGAGAACGGTTCCGTCGGGAAGCAGCGCGGTCCTGAAATATCCGAGGTTGGACAGCCTGCGGCTTGGACTGACGTTGATCGTAACCTTGTCTCCTACTTTGATTTTGTCGACAGGCACGCTTCGCCGGATCAGCGCGTTCTTGTCCGACCATTCGACAAAGAATTCGGTAACGCCCCCGTCGGGTTTCGCAACCTCGAGCGTGATCTGCGAATGCGGATTCCGGATCAAAACTTCCTTCACCTTGCCGGTCACGTCCATCGGTTTACTTGCATCAAAGTTGGCGGCGACAGAGTGGTGCGCCAGCCCCGCTTCGCCGCTCGAGAACAGCAGGCCGGCAATGACCGCGGCCGCGGCAATCGTTCGATTCATTGAGGACCTCCGCCATGGAATGAGAAGTAGTGCGAAGCTAGCATTCGTCGGATCGCATGGTCAATCGGGATAAATCGTGCGGGATAAATCGTGCGCCTCTGTTAATTCGAGGCAAGAGATGCGCGTCTATACGTATCCATCGTCAGAGGAGGAGGGAACAATGCTTCGAAGTTTCATCGTCACGCTATTGCTGGCAGGCCTGTCGCATGCCGGAACAGCATCACCGCTGCAACAAAGGAAAGAAATCACGCTGGATTCCAAGGCTCTGGCCCGGTACGTCGGCGCCTACCAGATGGCCGGCGGCGCTGCCATGCTGATCACTCTGGAAAACAATCAACTGTCGGGAAAACTGGGGAATCAGCAGGCGATTCCGATGTTCCCTGAGGCCGAGGGCAAGTTCTTCCTCAAGGTAGTGGATGCCCAGCTCGATTTTTCAGGAAACGACGAGTGGGGACGCACAACCGAAATCGTGCTTCACCAGAACGGGCGCGACCTTTCCGGCAAGCGCCTGCCCGACGCGGATTATAAGCGACTGGTCGACGCTGCAGCCGACCTCGCGCGAAGGGTTAAAGAGCAGAAACCCTTCCCGGGAGGCGAGGCCGCCGTACGCCGGATCATCGAGGAATTCCGAACGGGAAAGCCGAACTACGATCTCCAGACGCCGCAAATGGCAGCCGCAACCGAGAAGCAATTGCCTCAGTTCCAGGCCGGTGTTCAAAGGCTTGGCGCCGTGCAATCCGTGACGTTCACTGGAGTCGGACCTGCCGGCGCGGATATCTACACTATCAAGTTTGAAAACGGATCGTGGGAATTCCGGCTCACGTTGAATGCGGAGGGAAAGCTCGAAGGCGCCAATATCCGGCCCGTCAACTAAGAGCAGGCATCCAGAGAATTAGAATGTGGCGATCGGGTTGAGCGGCGAGCCGGTTCCGCCTTTGATGGGCAGCGGAGCCGCCGTCAGCAGAAACTCCCACCGCTTGCGCGCAGCGGTCATCCAGGGACCGAATAGGAACACCGCCGTGCCGCTACCGCCAATACCAGCCAAGCATGGCCCGCACTCCAATGAATAGTGGTTGGACCGGGACCTAATCAGTCCTTCGCCCGGCTCAAACTAGCCGCTCAACACCGGACCATTGAATTGGTGACAGCGAGCTATTTCTGGCAGAACTGCTGCCATGAAAGAGATCACCTGCAGAACGAGTCATAGTGATGGCGGACTCATCCAGATATATCGCACATCCAGGACAGAGCCTCGAAGCACACTTGTTTGGTGTGGCTAGCTTGGCAATGTCTTTTGCCGAGAAGGTGGGGCTCGGAAACCAAGGCGAATTGATCGGCTTGGTGCATGACCTGGGTAAATACAGCGAGAGATTCCAGTCCTATCTTCGTTCTGCTGCGGGTCTGATCAACCCAGACCATGATGACTATGTCGAAGCGCGAGAGCTCAAGGGCAAGGTGGATCACTCCACAGCCGGCGCGCAGTTTGTGTGGAACGAAGTATCGAAATCGGGGGAATTGGGACGCATCGTCGGGCAGGCGCTCGCGCTGTGTATTGCCTCGCATCATTCCGGCCTCATCGACTGTCTTTCGTCGGTTGCGAGCAAGCCTGTCGAGGATACGTTTACAAAACGGCTGGAAAAGCCAGACGAACGCACACATCTTCGCGAAGTTTCACAGAGGATGGATACAGGGATCAAGAGCCGGTTCGACCAACTGATGCGTAGCCCCGATCTCGTTGGGGCGATGAAGGAATCGATCCGTCAGATAATGATCCGCGATCAAGTCAAAGGGCTAGAACCCCACCGCAACCAGATTACTCAATTCAAATTGGGGATGCTTGTTCGCTTCTTGTTCAGTTGTCTGATCGATGCCGACCGTATCGATTCTGCAGATGCCGAAAAGCCAGGAAGCGCGAAGCAGCGGCTCAGAGGCAGGTACGCGGAGTGGCCTCTTCTAATTGAACGACTGGAGACACACCTGGAGGCCCTTCCAGTTCAGGAGCCGATCGATAGGCTCAGGCGAACCATTTCAGATCAGTGCCGTGATGGCGCTATCCGTAAGAAAGGCATTTACACGCTCACGGTTCCAACGGGTGGCGGGAAGACACTGGCCAGCCTGCGCTTCGCGCTGCACCACGCGGCATGTCACGGCATGGAGCGAGTGATCTACCTCGTTCCCTTCACATCTATCATCGACCAGAACGCCGATGTGGCTCGCAAGATACTCGAACCGACAGAGGCCGACCGCGGGAATATTGTGCTCGAGCACCACTCCAATCTCACATCCGAACAGCAGGGTTGGAAAGAGAAGATGCTGTCGGAGAATTGGGACGCCCCTGTCGTTTTCACGACCAATGTGCAACTTCTGGAGGCTCTATTCGGCGGAGGCACGCGCGGCGCCCGAAGGATGCACAGACTCGCCAATGCGGTACTGATCTTCGACGAAATCCAGACTCTTCCCATCAACTGCGTACACCTCTTTTGTAATGCGATGAATTTTCTGGTGGAGCACTGCGGCAGCACCATCGTGCTATGCACAGCGACTCAACCCTTATTGAACGAGGTCGACCCTGGTAAGGGGGCGATGAAGTTCACTAGAGACGACGAACTGATGTCGGACGTTCAAGGGTTGTTCGATGCCTTGAAGCGTGTTGACGTGCTCAATCAGCGCAAGCCGGGCGGATGGTCAGACGAGGAAATCGCTCGGCTTGCTTTGGACGAAGTTGCACAGTGTGGAAGTTGTCTAGTGATTGTGAATACGAAAAGGTCCGCACGGGCCCTGTACCAACTGTGCCGCGGATCGGACGGGATTCTTGTATTTCACCTGAGCACCAATATGTGTCCTACACACAGGAAAGAGGTGCTTCACAAGATCCGGACCCAATTGGAAAACAAGTCGCCCGTGTTATGCATCAGCACTCAATTGATTGAAGCGGGTGTCGACATCGATTTTGGTGCGGTCATCCGTCATACAGCGGGTCTTGATTCCGTGGCCCAGGCCGCGGGGCGTTGTAACCGTCACGGCCGACGGCCCGTAGGGCGGGTTCATTTGGTCAATCCGTCGATTGAGAACCTGGACAGCCTCGATGACATCCGCTGCGGGAAAGAGAAAACCGAACGAATACTCGACGATGTCAAGACGGGTGCGGAACACTTCGACGGTGATTTGCTCGGGCCAAGGGCAATGGAACGGTATTTCCAATATTATTTTTTTGACCGACGTAGCCTCATGGATTACCCCGTCACGCCTGAAGATGTTGGGCGTAACGACACGTTGTTGAACTTGCTCTCCATTAACTCCATGGCTTCGGCAGAATACAGGCGCAATGCGTCCTTGGGTATCTACTTCCGTCAGTCCTTCAAGTCTGCCGCGAGTGCTTTCAAAGTCATTGATGCTCCGACAAGGGGCATTGTCGTGCCTTACGGGGAGGCAGGAAAGGCACTTATCGTTGAGTTGTGCGCGGCCTTCGAAGTGGAAACGCAGTTCAAGTTATTACGGCGTGCCCAGCTATACACGGTCAATGTGTTCCCCAGGCATTTGGAGCAATTGCAGAAGGCAGGTGCCGTGTATCCGATCCAGAACGGAGTGGATATCTTCTATTTATCGGACGCCCGTTACTACAGCAACGAGTTTGGCCTGAGCGAAACGCCGAAGGGAAACATGGAGGTGCTTCTTGTCTGAAACGCACAGGAACAGCATCGAATTCAAGGTCTGGAGTCGACATGCCCTGTTCACAGACCCATTGACTCGGATTGGCGGTGAGAAGTGTTCGTATCATATTCCGACTTATGAGGCGCTAAAGGGTATTGCCAAGTCCATTTACTGGAAGCCGACTTTCATTTGGACGATCGACAGAGTACGGGTGGTCAAACGCATTCGTACGCAAACCAAGGGCACCAAACCCTTGGAGTTCGGCGGAGGGAACACTCTGGCGATATACACGTTCCTTGCTGATGTGGAATATCAGGTCAAAGCCCACTTCGAGTGGAATCTGTTTCGGCCGGAATTGGAGTCCGACCGAAACGAGCCGAAACATCACCTGATCGCCAAGCGTATGCTCGACCGCGGCGGCCGCCAGGATATCTTTCTTGGTACTCGCGATTGCCAGGGCTACGTCGAGCCTTGTGAGTTCGGATCCGGGCAGGGTCACTACGATGGCGCCGGAGAACTGGCGTACGGGCTCACGTTCCACGGATTCGACTACCCAGATGAAACCGGTGAGAACAAACTCCAGGCGCGATTCTGGAGGCCGACAATGGTTGATGGCGTCATCCACTTTCTTCCCCCAGAGCAATGCGTCATGAGGAAATTCATTCGTGAAATGAATGCCAAGGAGTTTGTAGTTGAGAAAAACCTAGTCGGCGTTGAGGCGGAAATCGTCCGGTTGGAACCATAAGATGAGCTGGATCCAGAAACTCTACGATACCTACGAGCAGTGTTATTCCGCTCCTCAGTTTGCTGACCATCCGTTGCTGCCAGTGAGTCATTCCGTTCAACAGGCACACATCGAAATCACGCTGGACTCCAACGGGCATTTCCGCCGAGCTCAGGTTGTTCCGAAGCTTGAAACAGTAATACCGACCACTGAGAAATCTGCAGGGAGAACAAGTGGCGAGGCGCCGCATCCCCTGTGTGACAAGGTTCAGTACTGCGCCTCAGACTATCCGGCATACGGGGGGAAGAAGCACTCCTACTATGCTAGCTTTGCGGCCCAACTGAGCCAGTGGTGTGAGTCTGATCTTGGTCATGCGAAGGCGAGGGCAATCCTGGAATATGTCCGCAATGGAAATGTGGTCACGGACCTCATTCGCGAGAAAGTCTTGTACGCCGATGACTCCGGCACCCTTGTCACGACCGTGGTGCCCAATCAGCCAGCACCCGAAATATTCAAATATCTCACTGCAAAAGAAGGGGTGCGCGATCAGGGAGATGCGTTGATTCGGTGGCGGGTGGAATCGCCGGGAGATGTCGTTCCGGAAAGCTGGAAAGACCAAGGCGTTGTGGACTCTTGGGTTGCCTTTGACGCCAGCCAAAGTAAGACCCATGGCTTCTGTATGGTCACTGGCAGCAGAACGCAACTCGCCAAAAACCATCCAAAGCGCCTGCGGCACGCCGGAGATGGGGCAAAGTTGATTTCTTCGAACGACGAGAGCGGGTTTACGTTTCTCGGCAGACTCACTGATGCCGATCAGGCTTGTGGCGTCGGGTTCGAGGTCACGCAAAAAGCCCATAGCGCGTTGCGCTGGTTGCTGAGTCCTCAACGCAATCAAGCTTTCCGCAATGGGAGTGATCA
>Ga0137433_1000646_pt1 | contig 17567 bp, 13 predicted proteins | sample EasRivERMZT840_2_FD_102335 | JGI IMG/M metagenome (GOLD analysis project Ga0137433, IMG submission 102335) | Soil microbial communities from meander-bound floodplain in the East River, Colorado, USA - East River MetaG ERMZT840_2 | ecosystem: Environmental > Terrestrial > Soil > Floodplain ...
ACAGTGGATACGTACCGGGGCTCCAGGGCCTCGAGAGTCCCCGTGTTGTACCAGTTCAGTATGTGGCCCTCACAGCGCTCAAGCTTCTCGAGAGTCTCTATCGTGGCGGAGCATCGGTCGATCGTCTGCTCGGGAGTCAGAAACCCGAGATCCCGTGCGGACACGGCGGCCATCAGCCACATACCGATGTTTGTAGGCGAAGTGCGCGCCGCAGTTTCGACACGCAAGGCTTCCTGAGAATTGTCCGGCGGCAGCCAGTTGTGTTCCGGACCAACCAGATCATCGAAGTAGCGCCAGGTCTCGCGTGCTACACGCCGGAGGTAGCGCCGATCCTGGGTTTCAATCCGCTCCAACTGTCGCAGTGCGCGCCGTTGCCATCCAATCCAGTACTGAACTGCCGGGGCGGCTACCCAGAGCAAGAGAAAAGGTAACCACGCCCAATTCCAGACAACCCCCCAGATATTCAAGGTCAGCAGGAATGCGGCAGCCACCGCTGAAATGAGGAAGAGCTGTGCCCGGAAAACGTCCAGATGCGCGGCCGCGGCCAAGTGCGACATTTCTGCGGTCTGCCATTCCAGCAGATGGCGCCGGCTGACCTTTAGCCGATAGCACACTCGAACGATCGCATCCAACGAGAGATATGCTTGATGCGGCAGAAAAGCAGCCATGACGACGGCTCGATTCAAATCGCTGCTGGCTTCGTGCAAAGCGCGGACGTCGCCTCGCCATCGTTGACTCAATCGGCGCAGCAATTGAAAGAAGAGGGGCACGAGGAGAACAAGGGCCACCAGGATACCGGCGGCGGCAGGGCCCGCATTAAAGGTCCAACTGCAGATCAAGAGCAAGAGAGCGCCCGGAGACAACAGGCTCCGGCGAAGATTGTCAAAGATCTTCCACCGATTGATCCGAGTCAGCCGATTCGAAATGCGTCCCTGCCCCGCTCCATCCGGGACTCTGCCCAGAATCCATGAAGCGATCTGCCAATCGCCGCGGATCCAACGGTGCTGGCGCTTGCTGTAGCTCACATAGTTGTATGGAAACTGTTCGAAGAGTTCCACATCCGTGGCCAATCCGACGCCAACATGCGCCCCCTCGATGAGGTCATGGCTAAGCAGTTGCTGTTCGGGAAAACGTCCCGTGAGGATCTTGTGAAAAGCATGAACGTCATAGATGGCTTTCCCGTGGTAGATCCCCTCGCCGAAAACGTCTTGATACAGGTCAGAAACTGCGTGGCAGTACGGGTCAGTTCCGCGCGCGTCCGTGAACAGCCTTGTAAAGCGCGTTGCTGTTGCGGATGGCAGCGTAATACTGACGCGCGGCTGAATGATTGTGTAACCACGGAGGCGGTTGCGCTGATCCTCTGTGAGTTCCACCTTGTTCAAGGGGTGCGCAATCGTTTCTATCAGCCTTCGCGCACTTCCGTGTGGAAGCTGGGTATCCGCGTCGAGCGTGATCACATAGCGAATATCTCGCGGCGCGTCCCCTTCATGAAGCAACGCCCCACGGTCTTCACCGTTCAAAAAACGATTCAGTTCCTCGAGTTTCCCGCGTTTGCGCTCCCATCCGATCCACCGCCGCTCGGTCTCGCACCACACCCGAGGTCTGTGAAACAGAATGAAAGTGCCGTCGCCGTGACGGGCGTTGAGTTGTGCAACGCCTTTCATCGCCAACCCAAGCAGATCGTCGTCTTCAGGCATTTCAGGTTCTTCTGCGTCTGTGAAGTCCGCCAACAGGGAAAAACAGAGGTTAGGCAAGGGATTGGACAGGTAGCGTACTTCGAGCTTTTCGATCTCGCCGCGAATCGAGTCCGGTGTCAGGAGCATCATGGGAACAACCACGAGGGTGCGGCAATCGTCCGGTATGCCGTGCTCGAACGACATTTTCGGCAATGTGCGTGGAGACACGATCCAGGTCAACCACATCTGGACGGAATAGAGTGCGAGGTCGCTGGCCGGGATGAGGGCAAGTGTACCGAGCAGGAACATCAGGGGCGCACTCACCCCCGACGCGTACGCCGCAAGCAGGAAGGCGGCCACGATAGTGGTTGTGAGTGTGGCGAGCCCGCCGAGATAGATCAGGGTTGGATGCCGGTGCAGGAATCGCAACCGCCTTTCGCGCCATGACAACTGCCGGCCAACGCGCCTCTCAAGCTCCGCCAATCCTTCGGCCAGCAAATAGAACGCGACGCATCCTTCACGAGTGCCGGGCGGAGCGGCTTGCGCCAGCTCGACGGCAATGCGCGTCACGGTCAACTCGGGAGTCTTCGATTGCCGGGCTGCTTCTTCAACAATCTGCCGGCATCGGTCGCGCGTGGGGAAATCACTGCGGGCATGAATACCGGATGGATCTTCACACAAAACTGCTTCCATCCGGCTCACCGCTTCGACGATCTTCGGATAATGCACTTCGGAAAGTTGTCTCAGACTTCCGATAGCTGCCGAAATGAACATCAGGTCGTTTGCCTCTTGTACGTGTTCACGGAGGTTCATGTCGGCTATGGGAAACCCCGTTTTTGCCTCGATCCATTTCTGAATCGGAGCCAGGGCCGGTTCTTCCTTATGCAGTTGCTCTCCGAGCCGGGCAATGAAGTGCGGTGTCAGCTCGTTGCCGTCACCATCCAGCTCAGCGACAACGTTCTCGAACCGTTCGGGACCGTGATGGGCGGCGTTCAGAAGGCGGTTCGCCCAAAAATCGGCCAATTCCTTCTGATGCTGCCGCACGCTCGCCAGCTCCGACAATCGTTGCAGTCTCTGCAGGAGCACCAGGCGCAACATCAGCGGGAACACCCACAGCTCCGCAATCGACAATGGGGCGTGTTGCTGATAGGCATTGAGATAGGCGACGATGCTCTCCGGCGCAACACGGGAATCGGTGCGCCAGATCAAATCCGCAGCGATATGGTAAATCCGCAACCGAACCGGAGTGTTTGTGTCCGCAAGTACAGGCAGGATCTTGTTGTGATTGTCGGGCAAATTGTGCCGGATCTCGGCCGTGTGCGAGCGGATCAGGTACGTGTTGTCCAGCAGCCACTCCGCCGCGTGAGCAATTCCGTAATTCAGCCGGGCGGCTTCGCCAAGATCTGCCCGTGCGCGTTCAATTGCAGCCTCGCACTCCCGGAGTATGGGCAGCAGTGACCCTGACTTCGTTGAGGTGTCCAACTTGTGCGACGCTGCCAGCTCGGCCGCACAAGCCGGCAAGCTCGCCATCGTGACGGGTTCGCGCGGCGTTTCATCGGACTGTGGCGAAGAACCGACTCGCAACCCCGGTCGAATCGCGAATACAGAAGGGTGCGCGATGCGCCGCAAAACTTCGATGACATCCGACGTAAGTACTTCCCTGGTGCGGACAACGACGAGGCTCTCTCCAGGAAGGACAACACGGCCGTAGTGTCGAAGTAGTCTTTTCTGAATTCGCAGTCCCCACCCCGGAGCGCCGAACCAGAAGATCAGAAAGCCGCACAACGCCAGAAGGACCTGCTGCCATCGGCCCAGGTGAAGAACTTCGCCCAGGAGCGCGAAACCGGCCGCCAATGCGCTTGCAAGCGCCACTCGGAGATATGGCGAAAGTCCGGCATGAAGCGTGGCGAAACGGCCATCCTCCGCGCGGTGAACAACCGCAGACCGCCGAAAATGATTCTTCCGGATTTCGTGAACCGCTTCCTCGGCATGTTCTGCGCTGCCGTAAAACCCGAGCACCAATCTCGACGCACGAAACTTGACAGTCATTGGATTCACGCGGCTTGATAAGGGCGGGCATCCAGCGGAAGGTGAAGTGTGAAAGTCGTTCCAAGCGCACTGCTGCTCTGGACACTGCGAACCTGCGCGATCAGTGCATACCCATTGTCTCCCGGCATTCCGATATCGGAAACGATGACGTCGACGATAGCGTGGCCTCCCGCCTGCTGCAATATGAAACAGAGCATTTCGCGAGTGTCTTTGTCATCATCCACCACCAATACTTGCAAATCACGCAGACGGTCACTCGCAGGCATGGATTCTCTTTTATTCCTCCCTGGTTACCTTATCAAAGAGAACTTCCCGAGGTTACGCACACGAGAGCATGATTTCAACCAAATGGGTAAGGGTGTCATGAATATTTGTCGCCGCTATCCAGTCCAGTCGTTGATCGTCGCTGTAGCAGTCGGATTCTTGGTCGGACGTTCTCGGCGGTAATCCTTAGATCAAGGCGGGAGTCCCCAGAAGGGCAATGAAAGATAGATCAAGCATCAATAATGGGGAGTCAGAGTCCACTGCCTCTTATGAAAAAAAGATAGTGAAGAACAATTCCCGAAAACGCAAACCGCTCCGCGGTGCCCGCTGCGAGAATATGCGGTTCCGTTTCAACTCTGATCAAAAGTGGACAGATCCACGAATGTCCCTTGCATGACAATCACTCCTATGTTGAAACGAATTGCTTTTGGATTTACCGTCGTCATTGTTGCGCTCACTACGGTGATCGCGCCGCTGCCCTCGTCCAGGTTCGATCAGCGCGTCGGCTTCAACGACAAGATGCGGATTCTCCACAACGGCCGCGAGCTCTGCGTGGACTGGTGGGCCTGGCCCGGGCACATGATCGAGCACGGCGATACCCTGGTCGGCAACGGTTCCTGCGACGTACCCAAAGATCGCTAAAGTCCCGGAAATCACAGAATATTTTGTCGCGAATTCGCTGACTATTTGTGGACCGTCGCCGCAACGCGAACAATCTGTGCAGCGGGCTTAGACTCTCTGCGCCGCGGGATGTCCAGGTTGGCAACTCCCTCTTCTGCTGAGGAGGCATCTAGATACTTGAGGTACCAGCCTCGGATCAGCAACGAGGACAGTTGGTGCACCAAGTACATAGATGCCTGCAGAGGAGGGGAGCTGCTCAATCGTTTGACCCTCGCGATTCCAAATGATAAGTTGCGCGACGCATGAGTAAGCGAAAAGCCATCGCTTATGTGTTGTGTGCCATCGGATTCTCTGTTGCGCTCCTTCGAGCACAGCAAGGAACAAGAAGCGGTCAGTGGCCCAACCACAGCGGCGATAAGGGAAGTACGAAGTACTCGCCGCTGGATCAAATAAACAAGAACAACGTGCGGAACCTCCGCATCGTATGGCGACGGCCCGCGGCTGCAGACGAACTTCGAAAGCGGCAAGCCAATCTCACGGTGCCCAGCCTTTTCCGCTCGACACCGTTAATGATCAATGGCGTTCTCTACGCTTCAAATGGCGTAGGTCTGGTGGAGGCGTTCGATCCGGCCACCGGTAACACGATCTGGATTCAAGAAGTGCCCGAACCGGGCGCGGATGCACTCAGTGGCTCCGCCAGCCGGAGCATCGGACATTGGCGCAGCGGGAGCGAAGAACGGATTCTGTCGGTGCGGCCTCCTTATCTCCTGGCGATTAATCCGAAAACGGGCGAACTGATTCAGGGTTTTGGAAATCGAGGTAAGGTCGATTTGAGAGCCGATCTCGGATCCCAGCCAGTGCCGTTCAACTGGACTTCGGCGCCGCTTGTGGTCCGGGATGTCGTTGTCGTTGGTTCGTCGATTGCCGACAACCCGAATCTCAAGGAAGGGACTCCCGGAGATGTTCGAGGTTACGACGTCAGAACCGGAAAACTGCGCTGGAAATTCAGAGGTGTTCCCAAGGAAGGCGAGTTCGGCGTGGAAACTTGGGAGAACCGTTCATGGGAATACACCGGGGCCGTCAACGCCTGGACGAACCTCACTGCCGATGAGGATCTCGGCTACATCTACCTGCCGCTGACTTCGCCTACGAGCGACATGTACGGCGGACATCGGCTCGGCAACAATCTGTTCAGCGACAGTATCGTGTGCATCAAGGCCGAAACCGGTGAACGAGTGTGGCATTTCCAGACTGTGCACCACGACCTCTGGGACTATGATTTGCCTGCGGCGCCCGTGCTGGCCGATATCACCGTGGGTGGCAGGCGCATCAAGAGTGTTGCTCAGGTTACAAAGGAGGGCTTCGTTTTCGTATTCGATCGTGTGACTGGGCAGCCTGTCTGGCCTATTCAGGAGCGTCCGGTTCCGACCTCCACGACACCTGGCGAACGAGCATCACCGACTCAGCCATTCCCGACCAGGCCCGCGCCCTTCGAGCGGCAGGGAGTATCAGTCGATGATTTGATCGATTTCACACCGGAACTACGAGCCGAAGCCATCGCGATCACAAAGCGCTATGTGATCGGTCCTCTATACACTCCACCGTCGATCAAAGGCGAAGGTCCGAACGATACGAAGGGTACACTCCAAATTACCGGGATCGGTAGGCGGGGCGGATTGGAACGGCGCGGCTTTCGATCCGGATACCGGCTTCTTGTATATACCTTCGGTGACCGGAACATTTGCTGCAGACTTGATTCCGGGCGATCCGGCTCGCACGAACCTCCGCTACAAAAACGGAACCCGTGAATTCGTAAACGGGCCGCGGGGTCTGCCCTTATTCAAACCCCCGTATGGCCGGATCACTGCCATCAATCTGAATACCGGAGATCAGGTGTGGATGAAACCAAACGGCGACGGCCCGCGGGATCATCCCGCGATCAAGCATCTGAACCTGCCGCCGCTCGGCCAGCCCGGACGCGCATCTCCCTTATTGACGAAGACTCTGCTCTTCATCGGGGAGGGCGATTCAGTCAACGTCAGGACGCCTCCTGGTGGCGGCGGCAAAAAGTTTCGCGCATATGACAAGACCTTGGGCGCCGTCGTTTGGGAAACGGAGTTTCCGGCCGGGACGACCGGTGCGCCAATGACTTATTTATTCAAAGGAAAGCAATACATTGTGGTCGCGATTGGATCTACCGACCACCCTGCCGAGTTCGTTGCTCTCGCTCTGCCCTGAGCGTGAATAAGCTTGGCTAACCACATTGAATCTAGCCCGGATATCTCACACCCTCTCGGGCGAAAATTGAAAAATATTGGGAAGAAGGACCGCAAAAGGCCGCCCAGTGTGGCATTCAGGCTGTGCGAACAGTTCCGAATGTCAATACGGAGGCGGCCTTTATGACGACAGAGTGTAGAACGAAACGGTTCGACTTTCATGCTCTAAGTAATCGTGAAGTGATTGCTCATTTCGACGGTGGCGATATCAGTTCCGATGCTGGCGGACTACTGTTACGGGAAGTAGAGCAGCGTACGGGAATTCTCAAACAATTTGCCGGCTGTTTCACCGATTACCGGAAAAGGAAGTGGATTGAACACCCGGTACAGGATCTGCTGGCACAACGGATTTATGCGCTGTGTTTAGGCTATGAAGATCTGAATGACCACGACCACCTGCGTGCCGACCCCGCGTTGGCCGTCATGGTGGGTAAGTCCGATCCCAAGGGAGAGCATCGGCATGAAAGCCGGGACCATGGCAAAGCGCTGGCCGGGAAAAGCACACTCAATCGTCTGGAACTGACAAAAGCCGATGCGAGTTCTTCGGAACGTTATAAGAAGATCGTGATGAATCCGGAATCCATAGACCGCATGATGCTCGATCAGTTTCTCGATGCGCATGCGAAGGCGAAGAAGCAGATTGTTTTAGATTTGGATGCCACCGACGATCCGATTCATGGCCATCAGGAGGGCAGGTACTTTCATGGCTACTACGATTGTTACTGCTACTTGCCGTTATATATCTTCTGTGAAGAATTTCTGCTCAGTGCGCAGCTGAGGACATCGGACGTGGATCCGGCCAAAGGCGCACTGGGGGATCTCCAGAGGGTGGTTTCCCAGATCCGCAAGAGATGGCCGAAGGTCCATATTCTGGTCCGTGGCGATTCTGGATTCTGCCGGGACACGATCATGCACTGGTGCGAACGCCAGGGAATCGACTACGTATTGGGCCTGGCGAAAAATCCACGGCTGCTGAAAGAAATCAAAGACGAGATGAAAGCTGCCGAAGACGAGTTCGCCAAGAACGGAGAGGCCGTCCGGGTGTTTAAGAACTTCCGCTACCGGACACTGGAAGAGACCTGGAGCCGCAGCCGCCGCGTTGTCGCCAAAGCGGAGCATTTGGAAAAGGGCAGCAATCCCCGGTTTGTCGTCACGTCTCTCCCACAGCATCAATTTCCGGCCCCTGTGCTTTACGAAACCATCTACTGTGCGCGCGGGGACATGGAAAACCGGATCAAGGAACAACAGATGGGACTGTTTTCGGATCGAACCAGCACCGAATCGATTCGTGGCAATCAATTCCGGTTGTATTGTTCTTCCATCGCCTACCTGCTGATGCACGCTCTGCGGCGGTTGGCATTGAAGGACACTGAATTGGAAACCGCACAATGCACGACGATTCGATTGAAGCTGCTCAAGATTGGCGCACAGATCGAAGTAACCGTCCGCCGCGTCTGGTTCCGCTTTGCTGCAGGATGCCCGTACAAAGACGTCTTCGCACAAGCATTCGATAATCTACAAGCCATACCACTTCGCTACTGACGGCAATTGGAATCAGCTACTCGCAAAACCAAAGGGACTTCTCTGCCCATAAATCGATCCAAGCTGAACTTTTCCTCGATACTGAAGCGCTTGAAGGCTAAAAGATCAGCTCACCTCACGAACTTCTGTCTCAACCGCACTCGGTAGCGCGACTTCACCACACGCGGCCACGAAAAATGCCCAAAAGCTTCGGGGCCTGTGAAATATCCGGGCTAGGATGTTTCTGACCGCAGATCGGGCAGTGTTGAGTCTCTTGCCGGGGAAGAGCAAGGAGACACCGGACCAGAAGCAGGAAATTGTTCGTCTCAAGCTGGTCGGCGCCGACCCCGGCGCTGTACAGCGGGCTTAGACTCTCTGCCCCGCGGCGCGGCTGGTTGACATAATGTCTACCCTGTGACGTTGCCTGAGGGGTGACGAGCTCTTATTTACTTACACTCAACGGCGCTAGTTTTCCGAGGGTTTCCGAACACTGTCGATCACGACAACCTGAACGGGGCCACGCGCCTGTTCCAGCTTCAACCCAAGATCCTGGATTGCTGTGAACAACGTTGGGGCAGGATCCGGCGTGACAAGCGCCCCATCCACCGACGGCCCGGCAGCCGTTGGTCCCGGCTGCCCCAAAAAAGCGATCCCTTCCCTACTGAACTTCAACGTGATGTCAAAAAGGTCCGTGAGCCCGGTCTTATCGATCACCTGCCGAGCGGTGAGCCGCTTGAGAATGTCGAGCAATCGACTGATCGGGACAGACGCGCCCTGGAGCCTTACTCCCCCGTCCTGCGGCATGAGGTACAACCCACCACGGGGCAACTGAGACAAAAACCTGGATGGATCCGCTCCGGGCGCAGGAAGCGGTGGCATCGACGGCGGCTTGAAACCTTCTGGATTCGAGCCGCAGAGCGGAGCGAAGGCTACAACTGGAGCAGGCGGCGTCTGGTCGCTCGATACCTTGATCTTGTGCCCGTCCTTCCCGACAACGAGGTTGTAGACGGGCATGTCCCGCGTCTCCACGTACGCCTTGAGTTGGAATCGCTCCTCCAGCAGCGATTGCATCATCAACGATTGTTGATCGCGTGAGATTGCGCCTCCACTGCAGTCCGCTTTAGCCTGGACATCGAATCGGGCCGAGTCCATCCAGTCCGGCGCGCCAAACACCTCGAATTCGTATCCCGTCGCGGAGTCCCGATATGCCAGGGCCATCAGCATCCTCAGCGTTTGGCCCGACATTGTCAGCCGGTCGCCCTGCGGTATTGCAATATTGAAGCCAACAACCGTAGTCGGTTTGACCGAAACGACCTCAAATGAAGGTTTCTTCGGCTTCGTTTGCGAATAAATGGGAATCACGGTGACTCCGATTCCCAGAAGGATGAACAACGTTCTCTCGATTTGGTGTCTCATGCATCCCTCGCTTGATGCTCGCCCTATCGGGCTCGCGCTTCGCGGCTTGATGCTCGCCCTATCGGGCTCGCGCTTCGCGGCTTTCGTGGGTGTATGGACGGAGACGCGCACAGAAGTTCCAAATTCTTTATTGAGGCGGCCGGGGGTTGCTTCCCGGCCCAATAGGAGCGAGGGGTGGCTTCGGCGCAATGGGCGCCAGCGTCCCGGTACCGGGAGCGGGGTTAACCAGAATGATCGTGGTGTCCGAAGGAACTTTGAACAAGTCGGGTGATGGTTCCGCGCGTTTGATATTCGTAAGCCGAAACTCCACTTCACCCGTCTGCGGGTCGCGATGACGTAAGAGAAGGACGACCTTCAGATCGGACGATATCCAGCGTTCATCGAAAATCTCAATCGGCCGGTCGTTTCCGATTCTGCCCGCCGGGATCAGGCTTGTGGTTTTCTCGCCTGAGGCCAAAAGACCTTCAATTTGACGCGTGCCCAAAGACTCCGTCTTCGGCGGCGGGAGCGGCGGCAGGGTTGAGGCGGATGGCAATGTAACGATGGATGGCGGCGTGATACGGGCTCCGCCTGGTCCTGCCGTTCCCGGCGCCGGTAGAGGGATAATTCGTTGATACCCATCGCTCAGAATCACCAGGCGGCGCGCTTCCCGCCGGACTGGATTGATCGAATACACAATCCCCGCAACGGGATCGGTAATGGTAATCGCCATCTGCGGCTCGGAACTCAGCGCACCGATAAGCGAATCGAGACCGAGGATGTTCTGTTCGCGTCGAACGCGGCCCGCCGAATCGCGATAAAACTTCGAACGCGCCTCTCTCTCGATGCGGGTGCCGTCGGCGAGCGCCTGGGTGACCTTCGTGACGCCATCGGCGGAATACGGCTGGCCCGTAACAACCGACGACGTCGCCGCATCCAGGCTCATGAAATCGAGCGTCTGCGACGGCAACATGGTCACCTGAATTTGAGCAGACGCAGAAATCGCCTGAAGTATCCAGACGAGCAACAAGCCGAAAGAGACATAACGCGATCTGGTCATGATGCTTTTCCTGGTTCGCCTTCCCTTCATGCTGCGCGCTATCGCGCTTGCGCTGCGCGCCTAATTCCTTAGCGGCCGGACAAAACGAACCGCCCGTGCGAGTCCATCATCTCCGACCAGCACATCCGCCTGAACCGTGCCATCCCCCTCCCGGAAACCATTCGGCGCCAGACCGAACGACACGAGCGCCGTCGCAGGCACCTGAATCCTGACAGTCGATCCCGTATTCATCGGCACGTGGTAATACGGCAGGGGCAGAAACTCGGTGGCGACTTCTGTGATTGCTGCTTCGGGCGCCGATGGCGATTGCACCGTGTCCGAAGGCTGCCGGTTTCCGATTCGCCAGACATACAGAGCCATTCCAAGAAGCAGAGCGGCCGCAACCGAAGACACTCCGAGCCATGTGCGCCGACGACGCGTCCGGGAATAGGCACGGAGTTCCGAAAGAAGACGCTTCTCGACGTCCGGAGACGAACGGAGTTTTGCGTCGTCTTCTGCCAGGGCGCGCATTGCGGCGTTCAATTTCGAATCGCGGCCGTTTGAATCGTTCGTCGTCATTATTGAATCACTCCGCCGAGCTTTCTGCTGAGCAGTGCCCTGGCGCGGTTCAATCGGGAACGGACCGTACCTACCGGACATTGCATGACGTTTGCAGCCTCGGCGTAATCCATCTCTTCAAGTTCACATAGGACGATGACTTCACGGTGAGCCGGGGGCAAGGACTGTACCGCCGCGCGAACAACCTCGATAGTTTCCTGCCTCGCAAAATCATCCAGCGGAGTTTCACGTTCGATGGATCCCTCCAAATTCAGGTCCTCAGTAAACTCCCCCACAGGAATCGAACTTGAGCGGGAGAGTCGCCTGAGCATGAGGTGTCGCGCCGTTCCCAGAATATAGGAGATGACTGCTCCTTTTGAGGCGTCATATCGTCCCGACTTCAGAAGAACATTCATAAAAGTGTCCTGCACAACGTCGTCTGCGGCATCTGCTCCGCACATGTAAACGGCATACCGGAAAACTGCGCGCTGGTGACGGGAGAAGAGTTCGGAGAAAGCGTCTTCATCCCCGCGACGGGCCCGCTCAAGCAGCGCAGCATCATCTATCCCCTTCATCTATGGTCATCGAAGCACGAAAAGGTTCCACGGTAATGTTTGTCCAAGCCTACAAGGCCGGCAAGGCACACCTTTTCCGAAAGATCCACCTGACCTAATTGTCCGGAATTCACTAAAAGGTTCCACTTTTATTAGGAGCTGAGCCAGGTGCCTGATGGAAGAAGCTCATTTGCGATTAATCTAAAGGTGGGGGCAATCCCATGGCCCGTTCGGCCGGTCCACCCAGAAGCCGCCTGGTGACGCGTGGCATTGCGCTGGCGACACTGGGTAGCGGTCTGATGAATTTGTATTCCGTTATCGGAACTCCTTCGCCTGAACGGGCGGCGGTTTTACGCGATATTTTTCCGTTGGAGTTTCTGCACGTAACCCGCTTCATCACGCTGCTGGCCGGATTTGCACTCGTCGTATGTCGTTCAATGTCTACAAACGCAAGAAACGGGCGTTCACCGCTGCCGTTGTGCTGGCGGTTCTGTCGATTGCTTTTCATCTGACCAAAGGTTTCGACTATGAAGAGGCATCATTCTCCTTTCTTTTTCTGATTGCATTGCTCGCCTGGCGCAAGCACTTCACCGTGAAGAGCAGCATCCCGGCATTTCGGGATTCGGCTCTGAAGCTGACCGCCGGCCTCGCTTTAACGCTCGTGTATGGAATCGTCGGATTCTGGTTTCTGGATCGCACGGAGTTCGGTCTCGACTTTACGCTGCGTCAAGCCATCCGGGGCACCGCTTCATTGCTGCTATTTAATCCCATGCCTTATCTGAACCCTCACACCGCGCATGCCAGGTGGTTTCTCGAATCGTTGTACCTGATCACGGCAACCGCGATCATGTATGGAGTGGCTGCATTGTTCAGACCGATTCTCTATCGATATCGAACGCAGCCGAACAAGCAAACGCGAGCGCGTGACCTGAACTGCATTCGCTTTCCGGCCCTTATTGCAAATCGCCTAGCGGTCGGCATAAAGGATGGACCAACTTGCCTTGACACGACTGCGGCCCACTTGCTTTGATAGAGGCACAACGAATTCGCGACGCGACGAATGTCCGAGGGCCCATGAAGGTTGCCTTCGACAGGAGCCGCGCGAATCAAAACTGTAGGGCGGTCGGTGACTGCCCGTCATCTCGAAACCTCAACATTGTGAGCAGTCGTAGACCGCCCACAGGCGCAAAGTAACCCAACATCGGAGGTTCGATGGTACGCCATATTCTTACGCTGTCCACCGTCTTGATCCTTGCTGTTCCGGGCATTTCCTTTTCGCAGATAACTCTGCAGCCTTTCCTCTCCGGCCTCTCCTCACCCGTTCTTGTTACAAACGCTCATGACGGCACCAACCGGTTGTTTATTGTCCAGCAAGGCGGCACGATTCTGGTGCTGCAGCCGGGCGGAGCCATACCGAGCACTTTTATGGACATCACCGCAAAAGTAGTGTCGGGAGGAGAGCGGGGTTTACTGGGAATGGCCTTTCACCCGGAATATTCAACGAACCGCAGGTTCTATGTGAGTTATACCCGCACCGGTGACGGCGCAAGCGTCATTGCGGAGTACAAGGCATCGGCCGTCAATCCAAATCTCGGAGACACCGCAACCGAGCGAGTTCTCCTGGTTGTTGCTCAGCCTTTTGCGAACCACAATGGCGGCATGATCGAATTCGGTCCGGACGGATATCTCTATATATCGCTTGGCGACGGCGGTTCGGCCAACGATCCCGGCAATCGCGCGCAGAACATTAACGAACTGCTTGGAAAAATTCTTCGCATCGACATCAATACTCCGCCGCAAATACCGTATCAGTCTCCCCCGACCAATCCATTCTTCGGCGCGATTCCAGGCCGCGATGAGATCTATGCGTACGGTCTTCGAAACATGTGGAGGTTTTCCTTCGATAGAAACACCGGCCAGCTTTGGGGCGCTGACGTCGGCCAGGGGCAGAGGGAAGAAGTGGACATCATCACGCTCGGCGGCAACTACGGCTGGAGGACGTACGAGGGGACATTGTGCACGGGCCTGAATCCCACCCAGTGTGGATTACCTGGTTTCATACCTCCCATCACCGAGTACGCGCATACCGGAGGGCGTTGCTCCATCACGGGCGGTTACGTCTATCGAGGTCCCACCGGAGCGCTGCCCGCGGGAAACTATGTCTACGCGGATTACTGCACGGGCGAGATCTTTCTTTGGAATGGAACGACGGCGCAAATGGTGTTGGACACGTCGGTCAACATCAGTTCTTTTGGCGAGGACGAAAGTGGCGAGGTCTATGTCACCGAGCTCGGCGGCACTATTTCGAAATTCGTTAATCCCAACCCATGTCCTCTGCCGAACCCGACAGGTCTGGCGCCGTCCGGAATCGTCGCAACCTCACAGCCTGCTTTTACCTGGAGCGCCGTGCCGAATGCGACCGACTATGTTCTCCTCATGATTCCGACAGCAGATGCAGCGTTGGCCACTGGGCCGCCTACCTTCGTTGCGGCGACGTCCAACTCCTACACTCCGCCCGCGGCCCTTCCACGTTTCGATTATTTATGGACCGTCACAGCTCGAAATCCCTCATGCACTGCGAATTCGTTTCCCCCGGCGCAGTTCTTTACTATCGGCGGATCGTGTCCTCTTTCGGCGCCGGCTCTTATCGGACCGATAGGTACGGCGCCGCCCTCGCCGACGTTCACCTGGTCTGGTGTTTCGACCGCTTCTCTGTACTTCCTGCTGGTCGTCAACGCCGCCAATTCGAGTGTTGCGCTGCAGACGGTAGTCGCAACGCCATCGTATACGGCACCGACTCCGCTGCCGCCCGCCACATATATCTGGGCCGCGATTGCTTTCAATTCGTCGTGCGGCGGTTCTCCATTCTCGAATGTCGGCAGTTTCGTCGTCCAATGAGTGCGACGTCACGTCGAGACATGCTCCATGCGCATCAGATTGCGCAAGAGATCGCTTCGGGCAAAGTTTCCGAAGCGACCCTCAGCAGCTCGCTTCAATCCTCGATCATGGGGCCAGAGGAGTGAGGTGATCTGAAAAGCCGTGGGGAAACGGCCATAAGTGCCAGGGATTATTCTCGACATAATCCTCGTTGCCGAAAATGCCGATAGGGCCTCCGCCCTGATCCCACCAATCGAAGTTAAACGATCCCTGAAACTTCGCTTCGGCGTAAGGTTTCGGAACGGGAGAGCAGTTGCTATTCGGAGGAATCTTCAAGCTGATGCACGCTCGGATACCGACGCCGGCCTTGACCTCAGTGAGGTCCTTCGCGAGTAGCGTGATCGAAGGCACGTATTCTCCTGTGCCTCGCGGACGAGGTACGGGTGTGTTGATGAAGAAATGCGGATCATGATCCTTGCTATACACATTCAAGAAACCCTGTAATCCCGGGCTCGCTTTGCCCTCAACCCCAACCTGGAGAAGAGTCAGTGAAAAATCGCAGCCGATAGGGCCGTCAAGCGGGTTGAAATTGCAGTCCCCGGACGGCTCAAAGGTTTTAGTGCCCCAATCCGTGTCGAAGTCTTTCACCAGGAAATCGCCAAGTATGCGGCTGCTGGAATCTTGTGTCAGCAGACCGACCTCAGTTGAGCTGTTGAGATGAACATGAACGTTACCTTGCGGCGTGCCGAAAATGCCGCCGGTGGAGTCCATTCCATACGAGATTTGGATCGATGTCGGACTTGAAGGGATCATTACTTTCAGCGCATCGGTGAAGTCGCGCGCGCGAGGCAGTTCTCCTTTGTATAAGAGGACAGCGCCTGGGCTCTCACTGAAGGTGATATTCACCGATCCATTCGAACTATCTTTCGTGGGTTCGCTGGAGTGAACCTCGAAAACTGTTTTGCCCGGCATTTTGGGCAACCTCGCAGTCACAAACGTTCCGATCTCGAGCAGCTTGAAGATCTTGTAAGGTGTGAGTACGGGAGGCGGCACGCTGTCCAGCCACGGCTCCGTGAAAAAGACAGTGGTCTGATCGTTCTGTTTGATGGCGTGCGTTTCCTGGTTGCGGTAGATGCGCCAGGGCGTGCCGTCGAATGGAACGTGGCCAACCCAAGGCTCCTTTAGCGTCACGGAGCTGCCCGTGCCGGATATGATCCAATGCTCCTCGGCGGGCCTGTAGATTTCGAAGTCCATTCCATCGGGAGGTCGAGTTTTCCACGGCTCTACCACTGTCAGCACTTCACCATTGTTGGAGGCGATCATGTGCACCTGGGGCGCCCTGAATATCACATACGGCGAATCACCATCAGGAATTCTCCTCCAGGGTTCGTTGATCTCGATGAGTGGGCCGGTGTTCTTGACGATGAGATGAATCTCGCCCCCGGCTTCGACGAAGAGGCCTTTCAAACTATCGGTCGGGTAAGGCGGACTGTTCGGCACAGTAAAGGACTTCGCCTGATAGCCGACGCCGGCCCCGCCGAAGAACAGGTCGATGCGTCCCACTTCGATGGTAAGTCCCTTCAGGTAATCCTGGGGAAAACCCTTCAGAGGAAAATACTGCATCGAATTCGGACCGTAAGTTTCCTGAAACAGGATGAAGGAATCCATGATATCGAAGCGCTCCACGGCCAGTTTCAGTCCCGCCGCCGGCGCAAAATTGATGACCGTGGTATCGATCATGTTGTTCAAACCAAATGTCGCGTTTGGACCACCGGAGTACGGTTGCTGGCTTGGGATTTCGAGAAACGCCAGGAATCCCGGTTTCGGATTGAATTGGCCATTAATGAATCCCTGTCCGTTCAGGCTGTCTGGGCCCAATCCGAGCGCGAAGCCCTCGTTCAGAGTGATCGGCTTGTTGATACGCTCCGATTCCACTCCCGCGTAGAAGGGTCTGGCAACGCCCTGGCTCAGCTCTAAAGTGCCCTTCGCTCCGTCTTTGGGTATCTCGATGTTGAAGAACTTGACGCCAGTCAGTTGGAAACTGAGGAACTCCATCTGGCCGGCAACGTTTTTGCGGAGAGCGGCATGGTCTTCACCGTTGCCGAGCTGGATTGTCGTTCGATAAAGAGGATCGACGCGGCGGTTGATGTACAACTCCTCCCGCGTCAGACCCGCCGGATTGGGCCCACCCTTGAAGTAGTTGACGTCGATCTGACGAGAGAAATCCGTATGCTCCACGTCGCTGCCCGGCGCGGTAAACGGAGCGTATTGACCAGCCTCCTCCATCACGCTGAAGCGCGACACTATGAATTTCGCCGTGCCCAGGGGCTGACCAGGTTTGACGTCGGCGTGAGGCACGGGATTCTCGCCCCAGTGTGCCGTGAAATCGGCGGGTATGGAGTTCACCTCGCCATACAGGTGCTTGTAGTCCAGTTTACTTAGGATTTTGGTTTGGCTTTGCAGGTCGAATTTCAATTGTTCGATGACGCCCGTCGTCGTCACTTCCACGGATCCTTCGGGTTCATCCCGGAGCAGGAACTGCATCGCCGGCGGTGTTTTCGAGACCAGGCTTTCGATGCGCGTGGTGTCGTTGTTGATCGTAATATCGCCGGACATCGTGATCAGATTAATCCCCGTGCTCGCGGCTAACTTGAAGTTCGTCGCGAGGTCGGTCGTGAAGGTAAGGTTGGCGGGAATCTTGTCAATGATCAGCGTGGCCGAATTGATGTCGTAGTCC
>Ga0137433_1000648_pt1 | contig 17488 bp, 15 predicted proteins | sample EasRivERMZT840_2_FD_102335 | JGI IMG/M metagenome (GOLD analysis project Ga0137433, IMG submission 102335) | Soil microbial communities from meander-bound floodplain in the East River, Colorado, USA - East River MetaG ERMZT840_2 | ecosystem: Environmental > Terrestrial > Soil > Floodplain ...
CACGCTGCTCGAGGGGAAGGGGGAGATCCAGCTCACCGACGAGGAGATGGAGAGTCATGGCAGCATGACGTCGCTCGATCCCAACACCGATGTCATCACCCTCGCCGGCGAGGAAGGGCTCCCGGCCCGGGCTAACTGGCTGGGACGGAAGATTCAGGCCGATCGCATCGATGCCGATCGGCGGCGGAAGACGGTCACCGCGCGCGGCAACGTGAGGACGAGTTACAGACCCACCGCGGAGGAAACGGACGGATCCGATCGCACCCTCCCGTTCTTCCGCCAGGGAGAGACCATTCATGCCATGGCCGGCGCGCTCACTTTCGCCGACGGGGGCAAGATCGCGCACTACAGCGATCGCGTGCGGATCTGGCAGGGGGAGAATCGTCTCGAAGGAGGGACCGTGGATCTGCTCGAGGCGGACGGACGGCTCGAGGCCAGCAACGACGTCGTGAGCACGTTCCGCCAGACCTCCTCCACAGCGCCCTCTTCCGCCACGGGTCCGTCCGCCGACATCGTCACTGTTGCGGCAAGCACGATGCGCTATCAGCGCAGCGACGGACGGGTGACGTATGGCGGTGGAGTGCTCCTCACGCAGGGGGCGATGCGCGTGACTTCCGATGCGCTCACCGTCCAACTTCAGGATGGGGGGAATGGCGCCGACTCGCTGAAGGCGGAGGGACGCGTGGAGCTGCGCGAGCCCGGGCGGATCGGCCGGGGCGATCGTCTCTTCGTGGACTTCGGTCCCGACACCATCAAGTTGACCGGTTCGAGCCGCGAGGCAACCGTACAAGATGAGGCGGGTCAACAAGTTGTGAGAGGCCAATCGTTGACAATGGAAAAGGCCAGTGATAGGATCCTCGTCGAATCCGAGCTCGGCGGGAGAACCTGGATTCTGCTCAAACCACGACAGAAAGGGGCGCCGAGCTTTGGATCGGTCCCTTAGGACAGAGTCCCTCAGCAAGTCGTTCCAGGGTCGCCAGGTCGTCCGCGACATCTCCATCGACATCCACAGCGGGGAGGTCGTCGGCCTCCTCGGCCCGAACGGCGCCGGCAAGACGACGACGTTCGCGTGCATCCTCGGTATCGTGACTCCCGACGGCGGACGCGTCGTGCTGAACGGCGAGGACATCACGCGGCTGCCGATGTACCTGCGCGCTCGCCGCGGGGTCGGCTACCTTCCGCAGGAATCCTCGATCTTCAGGAAGATGACCGTCGAGCAGAACCTCCTGGCAATCCTCGAGACCCTGGGGCTCGACCGCGAGGAGGTCACGGCGCGCGCCACGTCGCTGCTGCGTGAGTTCGGGATCACGCATCTCGCCGGGCAGAAGGCCTCCACGCTGTCTGGCGGGGAGCGCCGCCGCGTCGAAATCGCGCGGGCTCTCACGACGAAGCCTTCGTTCATCCTGCTCGACGAGCCCTTCGCCGGAATCGATCCCAAGGCGCGCTTCGATCTGCAACAGGTCGTTGCACATCTCAAGGCGCGCGGGCTCGGCGTCCTCATCACGGATCACAACGTGCGTGAGACTTTACAAATCACTGACCGCGCGTACATTATTCACAACGGAGTCATCTTTCAGACCGGCACACCCGAAGCCCTCGCCACCGATCCGGGTGTTCGTGACGTCTATCTGGGTGAGGGGTTCACGCTCTACTGAAAGGACGGCAGCCAGCATGGCACTCGAGCAACGGCTCAATCTCAGGCTGAGCCAGAAGCTCATCATGACGCCGTCGCTCCAGCAGGCGATCAAGCTGCTGCAGCTCTCCCGGCTCGAGCTCGTCCAGGAGATCAACCAGGAGCTGGTCCAGAATCCCGTGCTCGAGGAAGGCCAGGAGACCATGGCTCCCGAGCAACTCGCCGCGCAGCCCCAGCCCGACAAGGGAAAGATCGAGGAAGAGAGCCGGCAGGACGGCGGCACGGGTGATGACCACGACGACTATGACGCCTTCTGGCGGGACTACCTCGACAAGGGATACGAGCCACGGCGCCAGGGCGAGCCGATCGAAGGGCCCGGGTACGAGGCCACCCTCAGCAAGGAGGAGAACCTCACCGATCACCTGACGTGGCAGCTCGAGATGACGCCGATCGACGATCGCCAGCGCGAGATCGCCGAGGCGATCATCGGCAATCTGAACGACGACGGATATCTCGATGCGACCATCGAAGAGCTCCAGGCGATGGGCGTGAACGGCGGAGGGACGACCTACACGGAGGCCGAGGTGAAGACGGCCCTCGTCATGGTGCAGACATTCGACCCCGCCGGCGTCGCCGCCCGCGATCTCACGGAGTGCCTCGGGCTGCAGCTCCGCCATCTCGGCCTGACGGGATCGCGCGCCGAGCGGATCGTCATCGAGCATCTCGACCGGCTCCGGTCCCACGACTATCAGGAGATCGCCGTGGCGCTGGCGTGCGACGTCGCCGCCGTGCTGGAGGACGTCGAGGTGATCAAGCACCTCGACCCCAGCCCCGGTCTCAAGTACAACAGCCCGCGCTCTCCCTACGTCACTCCGGACGCTTATGTCGTCAAGGACGAGACAGGGGAATACAGGGTCACCCTGAACGAGGATGGCCTGCCGCGGCTGCGCATCAGCCAGACCTACCGGCGGATGCTCGAGAAAGGCGCTACGGCGGCCGATCCGGAGGCGAAGGAGTTCGTGCGCGAGAAGTTCCGCTCGGCCGTCCGGTTGATCAAGAGCCTCGACGAAAGGCAGCGGACGATCATGAAGGTCGCCGTGAGCCTCGTGAAGCACCAGCGGGATTTCCTCGATCACGGCATCGAGCAGATCCGCCCCTTGAGGCTCCGCGACGTCGCGGACGACATCCAGATGCACGAGTCGACGGTGAGCCGCGTGGTGCGCAACAAGTATCTGTTCACGCCGCAGGGCCTCTTCGAGATGCGTTACTTCTTCCATGCGGGTGTGCCGGACGATCACGGCGGCGAGGTGTCTTCACTCAGCGTCAAGCAGAACATCAAGGAGATCGTGGAGGGAGAGAACACTGGGCGACCTCTGTCGGACGCCGCCATCGTGAAGATCCTCGAGCGCGACTACGGGGTCAAGGTGGCGCGGAGGACCGTCGCCAAGTACCGCGGGGAACTGAGGATTTTTTCTTCCACGGAACGGAAAATCACCTGAGACGTGAGCCGCATCGAGGCGGAGATCGACCCATGACGAGAATCGAGATCACGGGACGTCACATCGACATCACCCCTGCCATCCGGGACTTCACCGAAGACAAGCTCAGGAAGCTGGAGCGCTGGATCGACGAGATCATCGAGACCCACGTGGTGCTTTCGGTGGAGAAGCACCGCCACATCGCCGAGATCGTGCTGCGCGCGCGGACGCACACCTTCACGGGCACCGACGCGACCGGAGACATGTACGCCTCCATCGGAAACGCGGCAGACAAGATCGAGAAGCAGGCGCGCAGGGTGAAAGACAAGGTCGCGGGGCGCCGGAAGCATGCCCGCCCCCCGTCACGCGTCCCCCAGCGGGAGGCGATGACGCGGGGGGAGGAGAGTGACGGCGACGGCGCGGGGGAGCGCGAGCCACGGATCATCAGGGTGCCCGTCGACACGAAGAAGCCCATGTCGATCGAGGACGCGGCGCTCGTCCTCTCCGAGACCGATCAGGAGTTCCTCGTCTTCCGCGACGCCCGATCCCAGCGCATCAGCGTCATATACCGGCGACGCGACGGGCACCTGGGTCTCATCGAGCCCGATCGCTAGTCACGCGATCGCCGCTGCAATCACAGAGGCCGCTGCAGTTACCGCGGACGTGTCTTGACACCGCGCGATTCCCCCTGATAGCATGCGGCTTCTATCTCACGACACGCAATAGAGTTACGTCCTCCGGTGGCGGCCTCGATCCTGACGTGATGCGTCGGGACCCGCCTCGCGGATGTCGCCCGGGATGATTGATGAGACTCCAGCTCGACGAAGACCATCGCATGCTCCGGGAGAACGTCCGCGCCTTCGCGGAGTCGGAGATCCGGCCCCACGCCGCGCATCACGACCGGACACGCGAGTTCCCCCTGCGGGAGCTGCGCGCGGCGGCCGCGCTCGGCCTGACCGGAGTGATGATCCCCGAGGAGCACGGCGGCGCGGGGATGGACTGTCTCTCCTACGTCATCGTGATCGAGGAGATCTCCAGGGTCGATGCCTCGCTGGGAGTGATCCTCTCGGTCAACAACTCGCTCTACTGCCATCCCATCGCGACGTTCGGCACCTCCGAGCAGAAGGCGAAGTACCTCACCCCCTTCGCCAAAGGTGAGAAGCTCGGGTGCTATTGCCTCACCGAGCCCGACTCCGGGTCCGACGCGGGGAGCCTGAGGACCCAGGCGCGCCGCCAGGGGGATCGCTGGATTCTCAACGGCAGCAAGGTCTTCGTCACCAACGGCGTGGCCGCCGACGCGGCGATCATCTACGCCAAGACGGATCCCGGCGCTCCATCCTCCAAGGGGATTTCGGCCTTCATCGTCGAGAAGGGGTTCCCCGGGTACCACACGGGGAAGACCGAGACGAAGCTGGGGATCACGTCGTCGGGCTCCGTGGAGATCGTGCTGGAGAACTGCGAGGTCCCCGAGGCCAACGTCCTGGGCGAGGTGGACGGCGGCTTCCGGATCGCGCTGCACACCCTCGACGGAGGGCGCATCGGGATCGCCGCACAGGCGGTCGGGATCGGGCAGGGGGCCTTCGACGAGGCGCTGCGGTACTCGAAAGAACGCAAGCAGTTCGGCGTGCCGATCTCCAGCCACCAGGCGATCCAGTTCTACCTGGCCGACATGGCCACCGATCTGGACGCCGCGAGGCTCCTCACGTACCGGGCAGCGCGCGCGCGCGACACGCAGGAGCGCTATACCCTGGAGGCCTCGATGGCCAAGCTCTTCGCCTCGGAGGCGGCCAACAGGATCGCCTACAAGGCGGTGCAGATCTTCGGCGGCTACGGATACATCAATGAGTACCCCGTGGAGCGCTACTTCAGGGACGCGAGGATCTGCGAGCTCTACGAAGGAACATCCGAGATCCAGCGGCTCGTCATCTCAGGTCACATCCTCAAATAGCGGAGCAAGACGGGTGGACTTCGCGCTCACCGAAGAACAACGGATGGTCCGCGACATGGTCCGTGAGTTCGCGGATCGCGAGATGGCGCCGGTCATCCCCGCCCTGGAGCGCCAGGGGAAATACCCCGAGAAGGTCGTCGCGAGCCTGGCGGAGCTGGGCATCCTCGGGATGGCCATTCCGGAGGAATTCGGCGGGAATGCCTTCGACACCGTCTCGATCGCCCTGGTGATGGAGGAGATCGCCAGAGTGTGCGCCTCGACGGCCGTCACCGTGGGGGTTCACAACGCGGCGTCCGCGGCGCCGATCGCCCGCTTCGGGAATCGCGAGCAGAAGTCACGCTATCTCCCGGCCATGGCGAAGGGCGCGATCATCGGCGGGTTCGCGCTGACGGAGCCCGGGTGCGGATCGGACGCCGCCGCCGTGGCTGCGCGTGCGGTGCGACGCGGCGATCGTTGGATCCTCAACGGGACCAAGTCGTGGATCACCAACGTGAAGATTGGCGGCGTCTTCGTGCTGATGGCCGTCACGGATCCCGACGCCGGCAGCCACGGCATCTCGGCGTTCCTGGTGGAGCCCGGCATGCCCGGATTCTCGTTCGGCAAGGACGAGCCCAAGATGGGTCTGCGCTCCTCCACGACCGGAATGATCAACCTGGTCGATTGCGAGGTGCCGGCGGCCAACCTGCTCGGCGAGGAGGGGATGGGTCTTCGCGTCGCCTTCTCGACCCTCGACGGTGGGCGGATCGGGATCGCGGCCCAGGCGGTGGGCATCGCGCGCGGCGCCTTCGAAGAGGCGCGCAACTACGCCAGGACGCGTGTGGCCTTCGCCGAGCCGCTCGCCACGTTCCAGGCGATACGGTTCATGCTGGCCGACATGGCCACCGAGATCGACGCGGCGCGACTGCTCACCCTGAGGGCCGCGTCCCTCAAGGACACGTCGCCCCCCGGCGCGGATTTCTCGAGGGAGGCCTCGATGGCCAAGCTCTACGCCTCCGAGATGTGTAACCGTGTCGCCTACAAGGCGGTCCAGATCCACGGGGGCTACGGCTACTCCGCGGAGTACAATGTGGAGAGGTTCTACAGGGACGCCCGCGTGACGACGATCTACGAGGGCACGTCGGAGATCCAGAGGATCATCATCGCCCGCAAGCTGGTGGCGTGAAGGCAAACGTGGCCAAGACGACGCGAACGCTCGATGGACAGACCGGCACCCGTGCCGCCGGGGAGGGGGGGAGGCAGGGATGGGAGGAGAGGACCCTGCGCCCCGCCCTGGAGAAGAGCCCCGAGCGGGACGTCCGCTTCACGACCGTCTCGGATTTCCCGATCCAGCGACTCGGGACGCCGGAAGACATCGCCGCGTTGAACCTGGATTCGGATCTCGCCGCGCCCGGTGAGTTCCCGTACACTCGGGGAATCCACCCGACGATGTACCGGGGCCGGCTCTGGACGATGCGGCAGTTCAGCGGCTTCGGCACCGCGAAGCTCACCAACGAACGCTACCGCTACCTACTGTCCCAGGGGCAGACCGGGCTCTCGGTCGCCTTCGACCTGCCCACCCTCATGGGACGCGACTCCGACGATCCCATGGCGCTCGGAGAGGTGGGGCGCGAGGGGGTTGCGATCGACTCGCTGGCGGACATGGAGACGCTGTTCTCGGGGATCCCCCTGGATCGCATCTCCACGTCGATGACGATCAACTCCCCGGCCGCCATCCTCTTCGCGATGTACGTCGCCGTGGGGGAAAAGCAGGGGGTCGCGAGCGAGATCCTGGAGGGGACGATCCAGAACGACATCCTCAAGGAGTACATCGCGCAGAAGGAGTGGATCTACCCGCCGCGCCCCAGCCTGCGGATCATCACCGACATCATGGTTTACTGTGCCGAGCGGGTCCCGCGCTGGAACACCATCTCCATCAGCGGCTACCACATCCGTGAGGCCGGCTCGACGGCCATCCAGGAACTGGCCTTCACGCTCGCCGACGGCATCGGGTACGTGCAGGCGGGGATCGAGGCCGGCATGGACGTCGATGCCTTCGCCCCGCGGCTATCGTTCTTCTTCAACTCCCACAACGATTTCTTCGAGGAGGTCTGCAAGCTGCGCGCGGCGCGGCGCATCTGGGCGCGCGTCATGCGCGACCGGTTCCACGCCAAGGACGAGCGATCCTGGAAGCTGCGCACGCACGTTCAGACCGCCGGGTGCAGCCTCACCGCCCAGCAGCCCTACACCAACATCGTGCGGGTGACCGTCCAGGCGCTGGCCGCGGTGCTCGGGGGGACGCAGTCGCTGCACACGAATTCCATGGACGAGACCCTCGCCCTCCCCACGGAAGAGGCCGTGACCATCGCCCTCAGGACGCAGCAGATCCTGGCGGAGGAGAGCGGCGTGGCGGGGACGGTCGATCCTCTCGGCGGGTCGTATTTCGTCGAGGACCTGACCCGCAGGATGGAGGAAGGGGCGCTCGACCTGATCCACAGGATCGACGCGATGGGGGGCATCGTGGCCGCCATCGAGGCGGGCTTCCCCCAGAGGGAGATCGCGGAGGCCGCGTATCTCTACCAGATGCAGATCGACAGCGGGGAGAAGACGGTCGTCGGCGTCAACAAGCACACGATCCCGCCAGAGGACGACCACAAGATCCCCATCCTCAAGATCGACCAGGCGATCGAGGCCGATCAGCTGACCCGCCTGCGCGCCCTGCGCCAGAGCCGCGATGCGGCGGCAGTCGCGCGCGCCCTCGAGGCGCTGCGCAGCAGCGCCGCCGGGTCCGACAACCTGATGCCCAGGATCCTCGACGCCGTCAAGGCGTACGCCACCGTCGGTGAGATCTGCGCCTGCATGAAGACGGTCTTCGGCGAGTACCGGGAGACGCCGGTCCTGTGAGGAGCGCGCCGAAGGTAACCCGCGACGCGTCGGGACGCAAGGTCAGGCTGCTGGTCGGCAAGGTCGGGCTGGACGGCCACGACCGCGGCGTGAAAATCGTCGCGCGGGCCCTGCGCGATGCGGGCTTCGAAGTCATCTATACCGGACTGCATCAGACTCCCGAGATGGTCGTCTCCACGGCCATTCAGGAGGATGTCGACGCCGTCTCGCTCTCGATCCTCTCGGGCGCTCACATGACACTGTTGCCGCGCGTCATGGACCTGCTGAAGGAGAAGGGGGCGGGCGACATCGCCGTGTTCGCCGGCGGCATCATCCCGGACGAGGACATCCCGGAGCTCAAGAAGGCCGGCGTCCTCGAAGTGTTCACGCCGGGCGCATCGACGCGCTCGATCATCGACTTCGTCCATCACCGGATCCACCCCCGCCGGGGCTGAGATCCCGCGCGCCCTCGCGCGGCAACGCGGCCGCGGAGCCCAGCCATCTTGGGAGCCCCATGCAGGTGCTTGTCTTCGAGCTAGGCGGGAACGGATACTGCCTGCGCGTGGAGGACGTCATGAGGATACTAGCCCCGGGCGATGGCCCAGGCGAAGGACTGGAAACTGCGGATCTCGGCTCCCTGCTCGGATTGAAGGGAGTCGCTCCGCCGGGAGACCAGGCCTACGACTACAAGGCCCTGCTCCCGTCCGGGCTCGCACTGCGGATGGGAGCCCCCCAGGGGGCGGCCGTCCTCGATGCCACATGGATCCTTCCGCTGCCGGGGTACATGTTCGCGACAGCGGCCGTCCCATTCCGCGGGATCGTGGAGATCCCGCAGACGCGAAGGGGAGGGCGCGCGCTGCGGATGGCCCACCGGGCACTCCTTCTGGATCCGGAGGTCCTGCTCCGGCACATGGGAGTGGATCCTTGATCGACGCCTCGACGCCCCGGACGCCTGGCGCGATTTCGGTCGTGCTGCGCTCAGGGTCGCTGGCGCTGGCCGTCCCCGTGAGGGACGTCCGGCAGGTGATGCCCGCGCGGGGATTCACCAGCGTGCCGCTCGCCCGCCCGGACGTCATCGGAGTGATGGTTCTGGAGGGAAAGGCCGTGCCCGTCTACCGTCTGGAATCGCTCGATCCGCAACAGTCCGCGAAGAGCCCCATTCTGCCGGGGCGCATCGGGTCGGTCGCGATCGTCGAGCACGAGGGAGCCCTGGCGGGATTTCTCGTCGACGGTTCGGAGACGGTGCGCGGTGACGTCGGGGCCGGGATCCGGCAATCCGACGCCAGGGAGATACTGGTAGCCGTCGGAGCGCTCACCCCCGAGCCCCGCGGACAAGCGGCGGCGGACGCCGCACAGGGAGATCGCTGACGATGACGAAGAGAATCCTGCTTGCCGACGACAGCGTCATCACCCGCAAGGTCGTGGAGATCGCGTTCCCGCGCCCCCGGTACGACGTGACGAGCATCGCCGAAACCGCCGCGTCTGCCGATCGGCTCGCCGAGGCGGACCCCGACATCGTCCTGATCGCGACGGGGATGCCGCAGGGGACCGGATACGATCTCTGCACCACCATAAGGAAGAATCCGAGAACATCGTGGGTCCCGCTCATCCTGATGGCGGGCTCGTTCGAGCCCTTCGACGAGCCCCGCGCGCGCGCCGCGGGCTCCGGCGGCCAGCTGCGCAAGCCATTTCAGACCAAAGATCTCCTCTCTCTCGTGGAACGCCTCATCACGGAGAATCCGAGACCGGGGTCGCAGCCTCAGCCCGCGCCCGCCGAGCAGCCCAGGGAGGCTCCGCGATCGAGCCCTGCGCCGCAGGCCCCCTCCCATGCCGGAGCGGGGGCGTCCGCCGCGGTCGCTGCCCAAAGCGCCGCCGTCGCGGCCGAAGCCGCCGCGCGCGATGCCGTCACGGCGCTCGCCGAAAAGGTCGTCCGCGAGGTGGCGTGGGAAGTGATCCCGGATCTCGCCGAAGCGATCATCAAGCGCCGCATCCGCGAGCTGGAGGAGCAGATGGAGAAGCGCGAGGACTGATGCGCGACACCCAGGCCGGCCGCGGCGAATCTCCCATGGCGAAGAGCTTCGACCCCAAGGGGGTCGAGGAGAAGTGGGCGACTTTCTGGAGCGACCACGATCTCTTCCACGCCGACGTCCGCTCGACGAAGCCTCCGTTCGTCATGGTGATCCCGCCGCCCAACATCACGGGCCGCCTTCACGTGGGGCATGGTCTGAACAACGCGCTTCAGGACATCCTGGCGCGCTGGAAGCGGATGAGCGGGCATGACGTGCTCTGGATCCCCGGGAGCGATCACGCCAGTATCGCCACGCACGTGATGATCGAGCGGCAGCTCGAATCCGAGGGGCTCACGCGGCAGCAGCTCGGCAGGGAGGCCTTCCTCGAGAGAGCGTGGGCCTGGAAGCAGAGGTTCGGCAGCGAGATCGTTCACCAGCTCCGCCAGCTCGGGGCCTCCTGCGACTGGTCACGCGAGCGCTTCACGATGGATTCGGGGCTCTCCCATGCGGTGCGCGAAGTCTTCGTGCGCCTGTACGAGGAAGGCCTCATCTACCGGGGGCGATACCTCATCAACTGGTGCCCTCGATGCAGGACCGCGGTGTCGGACCTCGAGGTCGTGCACAAGGAGACCGAAGGGCGTCTCTACACCATCCGCTATCCCCTCGAAGGGAGGGGCGAGATCCGCGTGGCCACGACGCGCCCCGAGACCATCCTCGGCGACGCCGCGGTCGCGGTCCACCCGGACGACCCCCGCTACAAGGCCATGGTGGGCCGCACGGTGCTCCTTCCCGTGCTGGGCCGGGCGATCCCCATCGTCGCCGATGCCTACGTCGACCCGGCGTTCGGCACCGGCGCCGTCAAGGTGACGCCCGCGCACGACCCCAAGGACTTCGATGCCGGCAAGCGTCTCGGGCTCGAGCCGATCGTGGTGATGGACGAGGGAGCGCGTATGACCGCCGCCGCCGGCCCCTACGCCGGGCTCGATCGCTTCGCGTGCCGCAGCGCGCTGCTCGAGCGCCTCGAGAAGGACGGCCTTCTGGTGGGATCCGAGGCCCACCGGCACGCCGTGGGTCACTGCCAGCGATGCGACACCGTCGTGGAGCCGATGATCTCGCTGCAGTGGTTCGTGAAAATGGCCCCCCTCGCCGCGCCGGCCCTCGCCGCGGTCGAGCAGGGGCGCATCGAGCTCATCCCGGATCAGTGGCGCAAGACCTACAACGAATGGCTGGGGAACATCCGGGACTGGTGCATCTCCCGCCAGCTCTGGTGGGGGCATCGCATCCCCGCCTGGTATTGTGACCGTTGCAACGTCACGCTCGTCGCCCGCAAGGATCCCGAAGCGTGCGCGAAGTGCGCGGGCCCGCTGCGCCAGGATCCGGACATCCTCGACACATGGTTCTCGTCGGGCCTCTGGGCCTTCTCGACCATGGGCTGGCCGGAGAAGACCGCGGATCTCGCGCGTTACTACCCGACGCACGTGCTGGTGACCGGTTACGACATCGTCTTTTTCTGGGTTGCCCGCATGGTCATGCTCAGCCTGAAGTTCATGGGCGAGGTTCCCTTCCGCAAGGTGTTCTTCAACGGCCTGGTCCGCGACGAGCACGGTGAGAAGATCAGCAAGACCAAGGGGAACGTCATCGATCTCTTCGATCTGCTGGATCGCTACGGCGCCGACGCCGTGCGCTTTACCTACGCGGCCCTCACGACCCCCGGCTCCGACGTCGCGCTGGCGCCGGGCCGCCTGGAAGGGAGCAGGAACTTCGCCAACAAGATGTGGAACGTGGTCCGGTTCTCGCTTCCGCACCTGCAGGCGCGCACCAGCGCGGTCCCGCCATCGCAGGGGCTCACCACGGCGGACCGCTGGATCCTGAGCCGCAGCAGCGTCGTGGCCGGCGAGGTGAGCCGCGCTCTCGAGTCGTACCGCTTCGACGAGGCGGCCGACGCCATCTATCACTTCGCGTGGCACGAGGTGTGCGACTGGTACATCGAGATCATCAAGATCCGCCTCTCCAGCGGCCGCGACGATCTGGCCGAGCCGGCGCGCGCCACCCTCGCGCACGTTCTGGATCGTCTCCTGAAGATGCTCCATCCGTTCATGCCGTTCCTCACCGAGGAGCTCTGGCAGGCGCTGCCCAGGGTCGCGGCGAAGGGTCCGGTGAATTCGCTATCCGTCGCCTCGTTCCCGGTCCAGGAGCCGCAGTACGAAGACCCGGTGGCCACGCGCGCGATCGGGATGCTCATGGAGGTGGTCACCCTGAGGCGCAATCTGCAGGCCGGTCTGCGAGGGGTGACGGGCCCTGTTCAGACCCTCGTCGCCCCGTTCACACCGGAGGCTCGAGAAGCTCTCGAGTCACTGCGCGAGGAGCTGCGTGTGCTGACGCGCTCCAGCGACGTGCGCATCGTCGCCACCCTCGACGGAGACGTGACGGCCGTCCGGGGGGTCACTGCAGACGCAGAGGTGGCGCTCCCGCTGGCGAAGCTCGACGTCGAGGCGGAGCGCCAGCGCCTGCGCGGGGAGATCGAACGCGCGGCAGGAGAGCTTGCGGGCCACGACGCCAAGCTGAGTAACGACAGCTTTCTCACGCGGGCGAAGCCCGACGCCGTGGACAAGGTGAAGCGGGCGCATCGCGAGCTGACGGATCGCATCGCGAAGCTCAAGACCACGCTGGCTCAGCTCGAGGGTTAGTGTCCCGTCTCCGAAATCCTGTTACATTCGGACGCCGATGCATCCCGGCTGGCTGCGTCGCTCATCGGTTACATGTAAAAGACATGCGCCCTCTTCGCTTTTTGCCATCCGGGCGCCTCGGCGTCCTCGGTGTTAACAGGATTTCGGAGACAGGACACTAGCGTGACTGCGATCCCGGGATGGGTGATCGCCTGCCTGGCGCGCGAGGCGCTCCTCGAGGACGTCGGCCCCGGGGACCTCACCACCGAGGCCCTGATCCCCGCGCCGGCGCGCTGCACGGCCCGCGTCACGGCGGGCGAGTCCCTCGTGGTATCGGGGCTGGGCGCCGCCACGGCGTGCTTCCACGCCATGGACCCCGCCGTTCGCGTCACGGCGGCGTGCCAGGAGGGGAGCCGCCTGGAGCGTTCCGATCTGATCATGACCATCGCGGGGCGGGCGCATCCGATCCTCGCCGCCGAGAGAGTCGCGCTCAACTTCCTCGGGCGGCTCAGCGGGATTGCGACGTTGACGCGGCACTGCGTCGACGCGGTGGCGGGGACGAAGACCACGATCGTCGACACCCGCAAGACGACCCCGGGGCTGCGGCTGCTCGAGCGCCAGGCCGTGCTGGCGGGTGGTGGCCGCAACCACCGCTTCGGCCTCTTCGACGCCATCCTCGTCAAGGACAACCACCGGATGCTCTGTCCCGATCTGGAAGGGGCAATCCGCCGCATCAAGGAAACGTACGGGACGCGCTATAGGATCGGTGTCGAGGTGGAGGATCTCGAGACCCTCGAGACGATCCTGAACGCCGGCGCCGACCTCATCCTCCTTGACAACATGACCACCGACATGCTCCGCGAGGCGGTGCGCGTCCGCAATGCGCGGTCCATCGTCCCGCCCCCCTTGCTCGAGGCATCAGGCGGCATCACCCTCGCGTCGGTCGCATCCGTCGCAGCGTGCGGCGTCGATCGCATCGCCATCGGATCGCTCACCCACGGAGCCCGCTCGATGGATGTGTCGCTCCACGTCACGCCGGAATCCGGCGCGTGACGATGGATGCGGACGCCCTGCGCCGCGCGCTCGCAGCAGCGGGCGGAAGCGACCTGCTCGTCGGCAGGCGGATCGAGTGGCACGCCCGGATCGATTCGACGAACCTGAGGGCCCGCGATCTGGCCGCCTCGGGGGAGCCGGAGGGGACCGTCGTGCTCGCCGGAGAGCAGAGCCAGGGACGCGGGCGCGGGAGCCGTGTCTGGCATTCCGCGCCCGGGACGGGGGTGTATCTCTCCGCCATCCTCCGCCCCGAAGCCCCTCCCGCTTCGGTGCCGGTGTTCGGGCTGATGGCCGCCCTGGCCACGGCGGAGGCCCTGCGGGCGCTGGGAGGCGACTCCGTGGTCGTCAAGTGGCCCAACGATCTCATCGTCGGCGCCAGCCACCCGCGGCTCGCGCGACGCAAGCTGGCAGGAATCCTCACGGAGGCGCGCACATCCTCCGAAGGCATCCGCGACCTCGTGATCGGGATCGGCATCAACATCGGGCAGGCGGCGGACGACTTTCCCGACGAGCTGCGCGCCATCGCAACGTCTTTGCGGGAAGTGACGGGCCAATCCCCGGGACTCGTGGCCGGAGCCAGCGCCGCAATCCTGGCGCTGGACCGCTGGTATAGGCTGTGGCAGAAGGAAGGGGATGCGCCGATCCTGGACGCCTACCCCGCGAACGCGCCGGGTCTCACGGGGCGCAGGGTTCGCGTGGACGACGCGTCCGGGGGTTGGACCGGAGTGACGGCGGGCCTCTCGGCGGACGGCGCGCTGCGCATCCGTCGTGACGATGCGCCGGGCCCGCCGGGGGATCTCGTGATGATCCGGCATGGCGAGATGGTCCGGATCGAGGAGACGTGAGAATGCTCCTGGTCGTCGATGTGGGGAACACCGAGACCGTGCTGGGCCTCTACGAAGGGGAGAGTCTGCGCTTCCACTGGAGGCTCTCCACCGAGCGCGGGCGGACGCCCGACGAATGGGCCATCGCGATCGCGGGACTCCTTGCGGTCGCGAACGTCCCGGCGAAATCCATCGATGCTGCGGCCATGGCCTCCGTCGTCCCCCCGCTCACCGGCATCCTCGCGGAGATGATCGAGCGCCACTTCGGCATCGTGCCGCTCCAGGTCGGCCCGGGCGTGAAGACCGGGATCAAGATCCTCTACGACAATCCGCTGGAGGTGGGAGCCGACAGGATCGTCAACAGCGTGGCCGCCTGGGCGAAGGTCTCCGGCGCCGCGATCATCGTCGACTTCGGGACCGCCACGACCTTCGACGTCCTGTCGGCCAACGCCGAGTACCTCGGCGGAGTGATCGTCCCCGGGCTGCTCATCAGCGCGGAGACCCTCGCCGCGCGCACCGCACGGCTGCCGCGCGTGGAGATCCGCAGACCCCCGAGCGTCATCGGCCGCAACACGATCCACAGCATCCAGTCGGGGCTCTATCATGGCTACGCGTCCCTGGTGAACGGCGTGATTTCCCTGATCAAGTCCGAGATGGAGGGGCGTCCCGCCGTCATCGTCACCGGCGGGCTCCACGGCCAGCTCGTCGCGGACCTCGTGGGGGTCGACCACGTAGACCCATGCCTCACTCTCGAAGGACTCAGGATCGTCCACCGCAAGAACACGGCGGGGTGACCGATCCGCCGGAAGCTCCCGTGGACCGCTACGCGGCGGCGATCGACGAGCATCTCCGATCGCGACGCGGGTCGGCGCTCGGCCTGACCGCATCGGACTGGTCCGCCGTGGAAGGGTGGTGGAGCCGGAGCGTGCCGCTCTGGATCATCCTCTCGGCCATCGACGAGGTGTTCGATCGCTCCCAGGCCGGGGCGATGCTCTCCCGCAGCCTTCGCTACTGCGCTCCCATCATCGAGGAGCGGTACCGCACCCACCTCAGGACGCAGGTCCCGGACTCCCCGGAGACCCCACCCCCCGCGGACGATGCCAGCGCGAAGATGGCGGCGCTCCTTGCCGAGGCTGAGCGCATGGCCCTGGGCCGGGGCGAGCAGGAGGCCGCCCGTCTGATCGCCTCGGCGGCGCGCGCGACGCTGGCGCTGAACGCAAAGGACGGCGCGGGTCTGGAGCCTCTCGTCACCATCGCCCGGGAGCTCGCGCGGTCGCTGCGCCGGTGCCTGGGCGAGGAGCGCCTTGCGGTTCTGTCGCGCGAGGCGGACGAGGCGCTCGCGGCCCACGCGACGCGCATGACCGTCGCGGCCCTGCGCACGACGCGCGAACGCTTCATGGATCGGAGAATCATGGAGATCTTCCACATCCCCGATCCCGCGGCGCTCTAGCCGCCGCGCTCTGAGCGATGAAGCGTTGATCGTGCGCCGCGCTCACGCTACGATGCCCGGTGGCTCGTGAGGAGAGCCACACCAACCGGGCCGACCGATCCCGGGCGCGCAGGGAATCGATGTCCCGACGTCCTCTCCTCTGGTGCGCCGCTGCGTTCGCAGCGGGCATCGCACTGCACGGCGCCGCAACCCCGGCCTCCTGCAGCATCATCGCCTTCGTCTTCATTGCGGGAGCCCTCGCGCTCCTGCGCGTCGCGACCCGCCGCCTCTCCGAGCTGATCGCGATCGTGTTTCTTCTGTGTGGGTTCTCTGCGGTCGGGATGCTCGCATCGAGCCTCGCGGCGGCGCCGGCACCGCAGGGAATCGATCGGCTCGTGGGGCAGCACGAGGTGAGGCTCGGGGAAGGCGCAATGGTGGAGGGGACGCTGGCGCGCGCGCTGCGGGCGCGTGCCGATCCAGAGCGCCACGAGCTGCGGGTCCGGGTGGATGCCGTGAGGGTCGGTGCCCTGCGGCTGCCCGTCGAGGGGGACATCGTCGTGACCGCTCCATCCGATGGCGCGCCTGACGGCCTCGGACGCGGCGATCGCGTGACGTTCTACGCGTCGTTGCGCCTGCCGCGCGCGGCACGTTTTGATGGAGACTTCGATCATCGCCGGCACCTGCTGGCCCGCGGCATCCGCGCCACCGGGCGTCTCAAGTCCTGGGCACTCCTGACCATCGTCGCGCGCGAGCGCCGCCCGGTGACCCGGTTCCTGCGCGCCCTGGACGGACTGCGCAGCAGTCTGCTCGCGACGATTGCCGCCGCTTTCCCCGGAAACCCCGCGGGGCGCAGAGCGGCCGGGATCTGCATGGCGATGCTGGTGGGGGAGCGGGTCCTCCTCGACGAGGACGAGGAGACTCTCGCCAAGGCCGGACTCAACCACATGCTCGCCGTGAGCGGCTTCAACGTGGCCATCCTCGCCGCGACGGTGTTCTTCCTCCTGCGCAGTCTGGGCGCCGGCATGCGCTGCGCCTGGATCGGGACAATTCCAGCCTTGATCTTCTATCTCCTGCTGAACAGCGAGGAGAGCCCCGTGCTGCGGTCCGTCGCCATGGCGGCGACGTTCCTGCTGGGACGCAGTTGCTGGAAGCGGGCCGACATGCTCAACGCTCTCGGCCTGGCTGCGATCGGACTGCTCGCGGTCTCACCGCTCCAGATCCACGAACCCGCTTTCCAGCTCACCTTCGTGACGACCCTCGCCCTGCTCCTCTCCGCCTCCTTGTCGCCCCGCGGGGAAGCGTCGGGGGCGTTGCGACGGCTGGTTCTCCCCATCGTCGTGGGAACGCTCACGGCGACGCTCGCCACGCTTCCGTTGGTCGCTCATCACTTCAATCGCGTGGCTCCAGCGGCCCTTCCCGCGAATCTCGTGGCGGGTCCCCTCATGGTCGTCGCCTTCGTCGCGTCGCTCCTGCTGTGCATCGTCGCGACGGTCTCTTCGGCGCTGGCGGCGGTTCTTGCGGAGTGGATCGTCGCGCCCCTGATCGCCGCGGTCTTTCAGGTGGCCGCGGCGATCGTCGCGATCCCCGGG
>Ga0137433_1000649_pt1 | contig 17487 bp, 18 predicted proteins | sample EasRivERMZT840_2_FD_102335 | JGI IMG/M metagenome (GOLD analysis project Ga0137433, IMG submission 102335) | Soil microbial communities from meander-bound floodplain in the East River, Colorado, USA - East River MetaG ERMZT840_2 | ecosystem: Environmental > Terrestrial > Soil > Floodplain ...
AGTAACGATTGACGCGGGCGGAATGTGCGCGCACATTCCGCCCGGTTCGCGGGCGTAATTCAGGGGTAGAATGCCAGCTTCCCAAGCTGGACGTCACGGGTTCGAATCCCGTCGCCCGCTCTTCCAATAGCGATGCCGTCGCGCACTTCCTTCCTCTCCTTCCTCGGGCTTCTCGCGCTCGTCCCAGCCGCGCTTGGGGCTCAAGCGCGCGAATGGGTAGCGCCCCAGCCACCCTGCGACATCAAGCCCGGGCATTTCCGCGTGAACTCAGCCGTCGTCGATCTGCAGTCGGCGGCCACCCGGCCCAATACGCGCGATCGGATGTTGGCGGCGACGAAGGACGTCTTGACCCGCTCGATCACGGCGGACGGGCAGGAGAAGAATCCCGCCGTTTGGTACTACTTCGGCCGGTACTATGTGGAGATGAAAGACGGTGCAGGGGCCGACAGCGCGTTCCGTAAGGCGCTGGCTCTCGCTCCGCAATGCCAGGCTGACATCGATGGGTATCGCGAGCAGATATGGTCGGATGTCCTCCAGGCTGGTCTGCGCACCTGGCAGGAGAACAAGCTCGACTCGGCCAAGATGCTGCTGCGGCAGGCCGCCGGGCTTCGTCCCAACCATCCCCGGGCCTTGCTGGCGCTGGGTCAGATCTACGCCGCCGAGAACAAGATCGACTCCGCCGCGGCGGCGCTGAATCAGGCGGCAGCCGGTGCCGGTACCGACACGGCATTCGCTGAACAGAAGAAGGATGCGTTGGGAACGGCCGCGCGCCTCCACGTGCGGCAGCTCCAAAGCGATACGATCGCGCAACGCTGGCAGGGCACCCGCTTCAGCCGCGACTCGCTGCAGCGCCTGCTGGCCGTCGATTCGACTGTGCTGGTGCGGATCGAGGCGTCGTCGGCGTCGCGGAAAGCTCGGGGCGCGCGGCTCGCCCCGGCCGATCAACAGAGCTTTGCGCGCGACTCGAGCGCTCGGGCGAAGGCGGTGGCCGACCGGCGCGCCGCATTGGCCGCGCGCGCGAGTGCCGTCGCCAGCGATAGCGCGGCAGCGGCGCCTCGATACGACGCCGTCATTCGCTCGTTCCGTGCCTACCTCGACGCCTATCCCGATGCGACCGATGCGGTCGCGGGCCTCGCGAACCTCTACACCCAGAGCGGCCGCCAGGCTGAGGCCACCAGCGCGTTCGAGGCGATCTATCCGGCCAATCGCTCGACCGACCCTGATTTGCTCATCGATGCGGGGCGGGGAGCGCTGCGCGGCAACGCCATGGCAGCCGGTGCCGCGCTGATCGAGCGGGGCCTCGCCAAGCGGCCCTACAACCGCGACGCACTCGTGGATCTGGGCAACGCCTACCAGATGCTCCGCGACTCCGCGCACCTGCTTCCCGTGGCGCAGCGGCTCAAAGCCGTAGACCCCCTGAACCGTGGCACGCTGCGGCTGCTGGCCGCAGGGTGGGACCTGCGCGGAAGGCGTGACTCGGCGCAGAAGTACCAGGACCTGGCCGCCGGCGGACAGGCAGTGGAGGTCGTGATCAGCAGCCTCGACGCCGACTCCAGCGGTTACACCCTGCGGGGGAGCGCGAGTAACGCTGGAAGCGTCGCCGCACCGGTCCAGCGGCTGACGTTCGAATTCCTCGATGCGAACGGCAATGTCCAAGTCACACAATCCGTTGAGATCCCCGGGCTCCCGCCCCAAGGCTCGCGAGATATCGAGATCCGGGTGACCGGAACGGCGCTCGTCGCCTGGCGTTACCGTCCCTCCTAAGCGATATTAGCCGTTGAAGTTGCGCCGTTAGCTTCAGAAACTCCTTGAACCTCTAGGCGGTCAGCAGTGATTCGCGTGCAAGCGGTGGCCCCCGATTCGTTGGGAGCCGCCCTCCAACTCACACCTGGAACCGAGCTGCTCACGGTCAATGGCAAGAGCCTCGAGGACTTTCTCGATTGGGAGTTCCTGACCGCCGATGACCAGTTCGTGCTCCAGGCACGCCTGCCGTCGGGGGCGGAGATCGAGTACGACGTCGAGCGCCCGGAAGGGATGCCGATGGGTGTCACGCTCGAGCCGCCCCGCATCCGCCGTTGTGCCAACCACTGTGACTTCTGCTTTGTGGATGGCAACCCGCAGGGGATGCGGGAGGTCCTCTATATCCGGGACGATGATTACCGCCTGTCGTTCCGCTACGGCAACTTCGCGACCCTGACCAATCTCAAGCCGTGGGACCTCGAGCGGATCGTCGCATACCGCCTGTCGCCGCTCTACGTGTCCGTACACGCCACCGATCCGGTGGTGCGTCGCTGGTTGCTGCGCAATCCGGAGGCGCCCGATGTGATTCCACAGCTCCGCTGGTTCGCGGACCGGGGAATCACGTTTCACACCCAGGTCGTGTTGGTGCCGGGGGTCAACGACGGGCCGCAGCTCGTGCGAACCCTCGGCGACCTGTACGGCCTCGGCGAATCGGTGCTCTCGGTGTCGGTGGTGCCGGTCGCGCTGACGGAGTTCAGCAAGCACGCACTGGTGCGCCAGCCGACCCGGGACGAGTGCCGCGCCGCCGTCGGCGTGGTGGACGATTTCGCGGCGCGCGCCGTGGCCGACCGTGGCACGCCGTGGTGCTACGGCGCGGACGACCTCTACCTGCAGGCTGACGTGCCGTTGCCTCCCGCAGAGTGGTACGGCGACTTCGAGCAGCGCGAGAACGGCGTCGGGGCGGTGCGCTATCTCCAGACGCGCATCCAGGCCGCCCACGATGCGCTCGGAGCGGAGCACTGGCGCGGCAAGCGCATCGGGATCGTCACCGGAACGGCGATGGCGCCACTGATCCCGCAGATCGTAGCCGATCTCACGCAGATCACGCACGCGCATTTTGAGATTCTGGCGCTCGAGAACACCCTGTTTGGCCCCTCGGTCACAACTGCCGGCCTTCTTCCCGGTAAAGCGATCCTCGGGGCGCTGAAGGATCGCCGAGACCTCGATTTCGCGTTGCTGCCCGCCGAGTCGGTGAACGACAATCTCTTCTTCATGGACGACCTGGAGGCTCATGATCTGGCGGCGCAGCTGCCGATGCCGGTGAGGCTGTCGTACGACTTCGCGGATGCGTTGGTCAAAGAAGAGGTCGTTGTATGAGGAACCGGTCGTGAACGTCCCCACTGTTGCCATCATCGGCCGCCCCAACGTCGGCAAGTCGACCCTGTTCAACCGCATCATCGGCCGGCGCCTGGCGATCGTCGATGCGCAGCCCGGTGTGACGCGCGACCGGCATTTCGCCCCCGCGGAGTGGAATGGCCGCCGCTTCTGGCTGGTGGACACGGGCGGGCTCGTGCCGGGATCGACCGATCCGATGAATCGCGCGATCCGCGCGCAGGTCGAGCAAGCGATCGCCGACAGCGACGTCCTCCTGTTCGTGGTGGACATCCAGGACGGCATCCACCCCATGGACCTCGAGATTGCCCAGTATCTGCGGAAGGCGAAGCGGCCGGTGCTGCTCGTCGTGAATAAGGCGGACGACCTCCCCGACGAAACCCGCCACCTCGCGTTTTACGAGCTCGGGCTGGGCGATCCGTTTCCGGTCTCGGCGGCCGTCGGCAAGAACAGCGGCGACCTGCTCGACCAGGTCGCCGCCATCCTCCCCGATTCGGCCGCGGCGGAAGGCGACGCAGCGATCCACGTCGCGGTGGTCGGCCGCCCCAACGTCGGCAAGTCGAGCCTGGTCAACCGGCTGCTCGGGCAGGAGCGGTTGATCGTGCACGATGAGCCCGGCACGACCCGCGACGCCATCGATACCGAGTTCGAGTACCAGGGCCGCAAGCTCGTGTTCATCGACACCGCCGGCCTCCGGAAACGGAGCAAAGTGGATGAAGACCTCGAGTTCTATTCGACGCTGCGCACCTCTCGCGCGATGGAGCGCGCCGAAGTGTGCGTGCTCGTGGTTGACGCGAAGGACGGCATGCACGTGCAGGACCTCAAGATCGCCAACGAAGCGTGGGAACGCGGGGCTGGTGTGCTCATCGCCGTGAACAAGTGGGACCTGATCGAGGAGAAAGAAACCAACACGGCGCGTGACGGCGAGCGGGACATCAAGGCGCGCGCGGCATTCCTCGAGTTCATCCCGTTCTACTACGTCTCGGCGAAAACGGGCCAGCGCGTCACGAAATTGCTCGACGCGATCGTGACGGTCGCCGAGGAGCGGGAAAAGCGCGTGCCGACCGCCGAGGTCAATCGCGTGCTGGAGCAGCTGCTCGCCCGGCAACAGCCCCCGCAACCGGTGGGGGAATCGGTGCGGCTCTTCTACGCGACCCAGGTGGGGACGGCGCCGCCCCGGTTTGCCGTCATCGCGAATCGGCCGGACGCGATCCCTGAGTCCTACACCCGCTATTTGCACAACGGCTTTCGCGAAGCCTGGGAGTTCACGGGGGCGCCGCTCACGATCAAGTTCCGTCGCAAACGAGGGCGCCGCTGAACGCCATCCTGGCGATGCTCGGCTCCTACCTGCTCGGGGCAACCCCGACCAGCTATATCGCCGGCAAGCTCGGCCGCGGGATCGACCTGCGCGAGCACGGCTCGAAGAACCTGGGTGCGACGAACGTCTACCGGATCCTGGGCTGGAAATACGCGATTCCCGTCGCGCTGATCGACATCGCAAAAGGGGCCATCCCCGTCCTGCTCGCTCCCACCACGCCATATCCCTGGCTGCCGCTCGCGGCGGGGGGCGCCGCGGTGCTCGGACACATGTTCTCGCCATATGTCAGCTTCAAGGGCGGGAAAGGGGTCGCGACGGCGGCCGGCATGTTCGTGGCGCTCGCGCCGCTCGCCGTGCTGATCGCGATCGCGGTGTGGGGCGCATGTCTCTGGCTCACCGGATACGTGTCACTCAGCTCGATCATCGGCGTCCTGAGTGTGCCGCTCACGGTTGCGCTGCTCCAGCCTGGTGCGTCGTACGTGTTTTGGGCAAGCGTCGCGCTCGTCGTGCTGATCATCTTCGCGCACCGCCGAAACATTCGCGGCTTGATCGCAGGGACGGAGAACCGGTTCCGTACGCGGGGTGGGCAGTCCGGCCGTCCGGCCGTCGGGCCGTCCGACCCATGAAAGTCGCGGTCATCGGCGGCGGCGCCTGGGGCACGGCACTCGCGGACCTGCTCGCCCGCAAAGGCGAGAAGGTCACGCTGTGGGCGCGCGAATCTGAAGTGATCGAGAGCGTGAACCAGCGCCATCGCAACGACATGTTCCTGCCCGGTGCCGAGCTGGCACCCGGACTGCGCGCCGAGGCTGACCTGGACGCCGCGCTGCGCGGCGCCGAGACGATTGTGTCGGCGGCGCCGTCGCATGCCGTCCGGTCCGTGATGACGCAGGCTGCCGCGGCGCTGAGCGACGCCCCCCCCCGTCCGCTCGTCGTGAGCGCCTCGAAGGGACTCGATCCCGATCGGCTGGAACGGCCCTCCTACGTCCTGGGCGAAGTGCTGCCGGCGGGGATACCGGTCGCAGTGCTGTCGGGCCCCTCATTCGCATTGGAAGTGTTCCAGCGGCAGCCAACCGCCGTCGTCGCCGCTGCCACCGATCACGAGGTCGCGCAGCGGACGCAGCGGGTCTTCTCGACCAACTACTTCCGCGTCTACTCGCATACCGATGTCGTCGGCGTCGAGCTGGCCGGAGCGCTCAAGAACGTGATTGCGCTCGCGGCCGGCATTCTCGAGGGCCTAGGCCTGGGCTTCAACACGCGCGCGGCGCTGATCACGCGGGGCCTCGCGGAGATCACCCGCCTCGGCGTTGCGCTCGGCGCGCACCCGATGACGTTCGCCGGCCTCGCGGGGATGGGCGATCTGATTCTGACGGCGACGGGCGCGCTGTCGCGCAATCGTACGCTCGGCGTTGCGTTGGGGCAGGGGCAGTCGCTGGAACAGGCACTCGCGGGCAAGGCGGCTGTCGTGGAAGGCGTGAACACGACGCGCACCGCGGTCGCCCTGGGTGAACGCCACGGGGTCGAGCTGCCGATCGCGCGCGAAGTGGCGAACGTGCTCTTCAAGGACAAGGCGGCGCGACAAGCGATCACCGATCTGATGGAGCGAGAGCCCAAAGCGGAGCAGTGGGGAGCCCCCGCGGACGGGGAGCGGAGGGGCCGATGAGCAGCGTGACACCTCCACAACTTCCGGCACAGCCCGTTCAGGAGTTCTTTTCGATCGGCGAGGTCTGCCAGCTCACCGATCTCAAGCCGCACGTGCTGCGCTATTGGGAGAGTCAGTTCCGGTTTCTCAATCCCGCCAAGAATCGCTCGGGCAATCGCGTGTACCAGCGCCGCGAAATCGAACTGATCATGCTCGTGAAGCATCTGCTCTACACGGAGAAGTACACGATCGAGGGGGCGCGGCAGAAGATCGAGCAGTACCGTCGCTCGGGGGAGCTCAAGCCCGAAGCCCGTCGGGCGCTCGCGACCGAGACGGTCAAGGAGCTGCGCGCCCAGCTGAAATCGGTACTCGGCATTCTCGAGGGGAGTTGAGTTGCGGCTTGCCGTCGTCATTCCCGCCTACCAGGCCGCGACGACGATCCGTGATGCTGTTGCCCACACCCGTGCCGCTGTCCCCGATGCGAGCGTGATCGTGGTCGACGATGGGTCCAGCGATGGGACAGGGGAGCAGGGCAGGGGCACGGGAGCTGTGGTCGTCACCCATCCCCGCAACCGCGGCAAGGGTGTCGCGCTCCGCAGCGGCATTGCCCGGGCTTGTGAGGCGGGGGCGGACGTCATCGTCACGCTCGATGCCGACGGCCAGCACCCGCCCGGGCTGATCCCGCGCCTCCTGCAGCCGATTTCCGACGCTGAGGCCGACCTCGTGCTGGGCGCGCGCGCGCGTTCCGGGGCCATGCCGCTGGGCAGGCGCTTCACCAACTGGATCTCGGCGGCTCTGGCGTCGCGGATCGGCGGCCAGGACGTACGAGACGCGCAGACGGGCTTTCGGGCCTTTACGCGCGCGGTGGCGGAGCGCCTGAAACCGGCTGGGGATCGGTACGAGTACGAGGCTAACTTTCTGCTCGACGCGCTGCGCGCCGGGTTTCGGGTGACCTCCGTGGAGGTCCCGACCGTGTACGGCCCGCGCAGTCACTTTCGATCGTGGTCGGATACCTGGCGGATGGCGCGCGCGTTCGCGCGCCACATGAGGGCTCGTGATTAGCAAGGAAAACGGCTTGAGGATTCTGGTGTCGAACGATGACGGCGTGCTCGCGCCGGGCATCGCCCTGTTAGCCGACGTCTGCGCGGCGGTCGGACAGGTCACCGTCGTCGCGCCGGACCGCGAGCAGAGCGGGACCTCGCATTCGCTGACCTTGCACCGGCCACTGCGGGCGCATCGGCGTTCCGACGGCGCGTTCCAGGTAGACGGCACGCCGACCGATTGTGTGTTGCTTGCGCTCGGTACGCTCATGCCTGATGGCCCGAACTGGGTGTTCTCGGGCGTGAATCACGGGCCCAACATGGGCGAGGACGTGCTGTACTCGGGCACCGTCTCCGCCGCGATGGAAGGCCTCGCCGCGGGCGTCCCGAGTGTCGCGATCTCCTACGGCAGCTTCGATCTCGAGCACCTCGAAAGCCATCGCGCCGGACTCGAGCGGCTGATCAAGCGCATCGTGCAGGTGGAGAATTTCCCGGGCGAGACGCTGCTCAACATCAACCTGCCGCCGATTCCCGGCAGCCAGGTCAAAGGCGTGAGGGTGACCAACCTCGGCAGCCGCGTTTTTCATGAAGAAATCGCGACGATGAAAGATCCGTGGGGGCGTGAAGTACACTGGATCGGGGGCGGGCGCGTGACCTGGTCGGGCGGGGCGGACTCGGACTTTCAGGCCGTGAAGGACGGCTACATCTCCGTCACGCCGTTGCACGTCGATCTGACCAATTACAAACTGCTCGAAGTCGTCGGCAAGTGGGACCTCGGGAAGTGATCCGCCCCCCGGCTGGGAGTGCGGCCGGAGGCGCGAGCCGCGACACGTACGGCGGATATCGCGCGCGCCTGGTCGAGCAGCTCCGCGCGCAGGGGATTCGCGATCTCGCCGTGCTGCGCGCGTTCGCGGACACACCACGGCATTTGTTTGTCCCTGAAGCGGTGCGTCATCGCGCGTACGAAGACGCCGCGCTGCCGATCGGGACCGGGCAGACCATCTCGCAGCCGTCTACCCAGGCCCGCTACCTCGAGACTCTAGGCCTAAAAGGGTCCGAGAAAGTGCTCGAGATCGGGACCGGCTCCGGCTATCAAACAGCGTTGCTGGCCGCGCTGGCGTCCCAAGTATTCTCGATCGAGCGTGTGCGGCCTCTGGCGGAGTCAGCGCAGGCGGCGCTTCGGGCTGCAGGCGTGACCAACGTGTCGTTGCTCGTCGGCGACGGGACGCTCGGCTGGAGTGCCTACGCGCCGTACCACGCGATCCTGGTGGCCGCGGGCGGACCCGAGATCCCACCGCCGCTCGTGGAGCAGCTCGCTCCGGACGGACGGATGATCATCCCACTCGGTGCGCGGGGCGCGCAGAAGCTGACGGTGGTGCGCCGGACCGCGGCCGGGGTGCACGCGACGCCCATCGGCGACGCTCGATTCGTCCCGCTCGTCGGCGAGCATGGCTTCGATGGTTGATCGAGTCGTCGTGTGGCTCACCGAGACCATCTTCGCGCTCGGCTACCCAGGGATCGTAATCCTGATGACTATCGAATCGTCGGCGATCCCGTTCCCGAGCGAATTGGTCATGCCGCCCGCGGGATATCTCGCCGCACAAGGGCGGATGAGCTTCCCGTTGGTCGTCGCGTCGGGTGTACTCGGAAGCCTGCTTGGGGCGCTCGCCAACTATTGGGTGGCGCATTGGCTCGACCGCTGGCTGCGGCGCTACGGCAAGTGGCTGCTGATCAAACCTCAGGCGCTCGACAAGGCAGAGCTGTTTTTCCGTCGGCACGGCGAGATTGGGACGTTCATCGGGCGACTAGTGCCAGTCGTGCGCCAGCTGATCTCGATTCCAGCGGGGATGGCGCGTATGCGACTGGACCGCTTCATCGCGTACACGACGCTCGGAGCGGGGATCTGGTGCTTCATTCTGACGTACATCGGCTACATTCTCGGACGAAATGAAGCCACTCTCCGCAGCGAGGAAGTCCATCGCCGGGTGGGACAGATTCTCGTCTACCTGCTGCCCGCGTTAGTGGTCGTCGCCGCGATCTACGTGATCTGGTATCGGCGCCGCCGCAGGATCGTTCCCTCGACGGCCCGGGGTCCCGAGCCACCGGCTGAATGAGCCTCCGCCGCTGGATTATCCGCGGGCGCGTTCAAGGGGTCGGGTTCAGGTGGTTTGTCACGTCGGAAGCCGAGCGACTCCAGCTCGGCGGGTATGTGCGCAATCTCCCGGATGGATCGGTTGAAGTAGTGTCTCGGGGCTCGGAGGACGCACTTACGACGTTGGAAGCCCGGCTGCGCCGCGGTCCGCCGGCCGCCAGGGTCGACGAAGTCGCGACCCTTCAAGTTCTACTGGAACGTGACGTGCCGAGGTCCTTTGAAATCCGATAACGCGAAGCTCATCGATGAGCTGAAGCGCACGATTCGCGACGTCAACAACTTTCCGAAGCCGGGAATCGTGTTCAAGGACGTCACGCCGGTGCTGCTCGACGCGGGGCTCTTCGGATCTGCCGTGAAAGCGATGGCTCAGCCTTTTCGGGACGCACGGATCAATCGCGTGGTGTCGATCGAATCGCGCGGGTTTCTGTTCGGCGCGCCGATTGCTCTGGAGCTCGGGGCGGGGCTGGTCCCAATTCGAAAGCCAGGCAAGCTGCCGGCGGCCACGCAGCGGGTGGAGTATGCGCTCGAGTACGGGACGGACGCCCTGGAGATGCACCACGATGCCGTCCAGCCAGGGGATCGAGTCCTGGTCGTCGATGACGTGCTGGCGACGGGGGGTACCGCGAACGCGGCGGCTCAGCTGGTAAGCGGGACCGGGGCCTCCGTGGTCGGGTTCACCTTCCTGATCGAGCTGGAGTTCCTGAACGGGCGCCAGCGGCTCCCGGGGCGCCGAGTCGAGGCCTTGCTGCACTACGCCTAACTCGCGTAAGTTTGGCCGCTTACGCCCCACGATCTGGCCCCTGTAGCTCAGGTGGATAGAGCAGCGGTTTCCTAAACCGTTGGCCGGGTGTTCGAGTCACCCCAGGGGCACTGGAGCAATACAATTATCAATGCTCAATGTCCAATGATCATTGATCGTTGAACATTTGAACATTGGACATTGAACATTCGACAGGACATTCCGAGACACATGGCAACGCAGACAGTCGTTCCTGGCGCTACCAGCAGTCCCGTACGCGCGCCCAACACACCGTTTTCCGATCGAGCCGTCGCGTGGATCAACGCCCACAGGCAACTGAGCTACTGGGTGGCGGCGATCCTGTTGGTCGCCGCGGCGCTGTTTGTGTGGAAGCTCGTGACCGACCGCCGGGCCGAGGAGGCCGCAAGCCGCGAGCTCCAGGGCGCCCGATTTGCGTTTGAGAATCAGAACCTGCCGCTCGCCGCGAGCGAGCTCGCGCGAGTGGTCGAGAACTACTCCGGCACGAACGCCGCGGAGGAAGGCCGGTTGCTCTTGGCCAACGTTCGGATGCTGCAGGGCCAGCCCCAGCAGGCGATCGAGGTCATGCGCAGCTATGCGCCGGGGGCCGGCCGCGCGTTCCGGGCTCAAGCCTACGGGCTGCTGGGCGCGGCCTATGAGAACACCGGCCGCTTCCGGGAGGCTGCGGAGGCCTACGAGCAGGGCTCGGCAGCGGCCCGCCTGGACTTCCAGAAAGCCCAACTGCTGTCTGATGCTGGCAGGGCCTGGACGAGCGCTGGAGACACGGCTAAAGCGATTGCTGCCTACAAACGGATCATCCAGGATTTCCCGAAAGAGGGAATGGTGACCGAAGCGAAGGTGCGCCTGGGTGAGCTCACAAAGGGCGCAGCGTCGTAGCAGTCAACTTCGTATAATAGATGTTATGTTAAGCTGAGCTGTGTGAGTATGTGGACAAGCGGCTCATGTAATCACACCTCTGAACACGATTCTCCCCTCACCCACAAGCCACACATCCTCATAGCGAGCCCCTGACTTGGCGGCGCGTATCGTCAGGAACCGGCCACTGCGGCTCTGGATATCGATCGGCAGCCGTCCCAGGCCCCATTCTTCGATCGCGCATGACGCGGCGACGGCGCCCGTCCCGCACGCCAGCGTTTCGCCCTCCACGCCGCGCTCGTAGGTCCGCATCCGCCACACCGGCCGTTCCTCCGACGTTCCCGGACCGTCGGCGGAGATGAAGTTGATATTGGCGCCCTCCGGCGCGAGCGCCGGATCGAACCTGAGCGCCCGGCCGCGCTCCATCAGATCGAGCTGATCCACGTCCTCGACTAGCACCACGAGGTGCGGGACGCCTACGCGTCCCAGGGCCGCCCGCTCCTCACCAGGAGCCAACTCAAGCCCGGAAACGGCGGCCGGCGGGTCCACGGGTGCCAGGTGCAGCTCGGCTCGTCCCGGCTCGCTGGTGCGGCTGCGGTAGGTTCCTGCGTCCGTCTCCAGGTCCATTCCATCCGCGGAGCCGACGCCGAGGCGGACTGCGAGCGTCGTACTACACAGCGCGGCGTTCCCGCACATGGCAGCGTGGGACCCGTCGGCATTGTAGTAGATCATCCGCGCGGCGCCGGGCCGAGATCCCGGCCCCACGAAGACCACGCCATCAGCCCCGATCCCGGTCCCGCGGGCGCACACCGCCTGCATATCCTCCGGTGTCCAGTCGGTGGGCGCGGACACACGTGCGTCCAGCATGACGAAATCGTTGCCCGATCCCGTCATCTTATAGACCGGAAGGCCGATCAAATGCGGCCGAACCAGGCCATGAGCCGGAGGCGCGGCACCTTCCACACCGCCTCGCGGACGATGGCCTTGTTCATCTTGCTTTGCCCCTCGGTCCGATCGACGAAGACGATCGGGATTTCCCGGAGCTTGAACCCTTTTCGCCATGCGCGAACGCTCATTTCAATTTGAAACGCATACCCGTTTGAGCCGACCTGCGAGAGATCTATGGCCTCGAGGACTCGCCTGCGAAAGCACTTGAACCCTCCCGTCAGATCCATGATGCGCAGCCCGGTGAACCAGCGGGCGTAGATATTCGCCAGATACGATAGCATCAGACGCCCCATCGGCCAGTTGACCACCGTCACCTTCCCATTGAGGTAGCGCGATCCGAGCACGACGTCAGCGTCCTCAATGGCCTTGAGAAACTCCTTGAGGTGCCGGGGGTCGTGGGAGAAGTCGGCATCCATCTCGAAGATGTACTCGTAGTCCCGCTCGAGAGCCCACTTGAAGCCGGTGATGTACGCCGTTCCGAGGCCCAGCTTCCCTTCCCGGTGAATCACGTGTACGCGCGGATGTGTTCCGGCGATCTCCTCGGCGATTTTCCCGGTGCCGTCCGGCGAGTTGTCATCCACCACGAGCACTTCGAGCCGGGGGTCCTGAGCCAGGACCTCCGACACGATCTGCGGCAGGTTCGCTGCCTCGTTGAACGTCGGGATGACGACGAGTGCTCGCTCAGCCACGCGCCACGCGTCTCCGCTGTACGAACGGGGGTGCCACGAACCAGGCGACGACGATCAGCGTGGAGAGCAACGCCAGCAGCTTCCCCTTCGCAAACGACTTCGAGTGGTAGTTGAGCTCGACGCTCCTCGCGCCCGGCCCCACCGGCACCGTGATCAGCGCGTGGTCGCCGCGCAACACCGGCGCGGATCGCCCATCCACGGTGGCCTGCCAATCCACGTACCAGTTTTCGGAGACCAGGACGTAGCTCGAATCGGCCGGCGGCGGATCGAGTGCGATCGTCATCTTCCCCGCGCGCCACGCGGTCACCCGAGCCTTGGACGGTGACGGCGGCGGCCAGTCCTGCAGCTGGCGTGGATTCACAGGCGCATCCAGAGGAAACAGCACCACGCGGTCGTACCCGGGCATGCGCGGATCGGCGAGCGTGGGCGGAATCGCCCCGGGGTCGACCTTGACCGCGGCCGGAACCACACGCGCGTACGACGGTACCGTGTCGGCCTCATACACGTAAGCCTGCGTCCCGGCGGCCGTGGTGACGGGACCGAACGCGCGGTGGTAACCCGGAATGCTCGTCGTGTCGGCGATGAGCACGTAGCGCACCGCGAGCAAATCCCAGAGCCGCGTCGATGTGAGCAGGTACCGCCATTCATTGCGGCCGCCCAGCAATTCATCGAAATACCGTAGCTCGTTGCCTTGATAGCCCAGAACCTGGGGAATGTCGTGGGCCATCAGGACGTTGAGTGGATACGCGTTGAGGTTGAGCACGCGCAGCGGCTTGGGCGTCTGCTGTATCCGCGCAATCGCGTCATCGGTGCGATACAGGCCCTGCTGCGGCGATGGTGAGTACGTCCAGAAATGCTTGCCGTCGCGCCACAGATCGGTGCCGACGAGCAGCGGCAGGCCCAGCGCGAACGCGAGCGCGGGCACTCGACCCTGCAGCCTGCCCCAGGCCAGCAGCGCGACGCCCGAGAACAGGATCGCGCCAATCAGCGCCGAGACCCGGATGGCATCACCATGCGCGATTGCCTGGGCAACGCGCTCCGGCGGCGCGAGCCCAACCGCCATCTTGCCGAAGACCCCGATGGCCCCGAACAGCGCGATGACTCCGGCGGCGATCAGCCACGTTCGCGCGGTCCGCGCACGCGCTTGCCCTTCGCGCTCCAGCCGTGTCACACCGAACGCAGCGAATGCTGCAACGCAAAACGCGACGACAAAGAACACCATTCCGGGAGCGCGCGTCTTCTTCACCATCGGCATCACGGCCCACCACAGGTGATAGAACGGCGTCGCGCCGCCCAGCGCGATCAGGAGGAACAGCAGCCCAATTCCGGCGAGCCACCACATCAGCCGCCGGCGCCGGTCACCAAACCCGAGAATCGCGAGCGCGATGACGGGGAGGCCAAGGTATTCGGAGTGCAGCTTGAGCGGGTTGGAGCCCCAGTATTCTTCCGGTGCGCCGGTAAACCCGCCGAGGAAAAACTCCGGGATGTGATCCCACGGGATCCCGAATGAGGTCGAGCCGGAGTAGCCGACGGAATAGCCCCCTGCCCTGGGCGAATGCGGGATGTACTCGAGGAACGGCAGGATTTGCGGCATCCCGATGCCGAATCCGACGACTACCGCGCCGAGCGTGAGCGCGAGGCGCGTGACTCGCGGGCCGAGCGGCTCGGCTGATGGCTCGCCAAACGTCAGGTACAGCGCGAACAGCGCGGCCGCGATCAGCAGATAGTACGTCGCCTGCACGTGCGGGCTCAGCAGGCACAGCGCGACCGCCACCGCCAGCAGTGGATAGCCCCACCAGCGGCGGTCCCGCAGCGCCACGACGAGCGCCAGGAACGCCAGGGGCAGCATCGTCGACACGAACAACTTGCCGGGGTGACCCGGCTGCACATAGGAAATCAGGAGACCGGTGAGCTGGTAGGCGAGCGCGCCCGTCACCGCCCCCGTCCACGACACCGCCAGCCGCCGCAGGAAGAGATAGGTGAAGTATCCGGCCAGGAAGTAATGAATGAAGAATCCCAGGTTCATCACGACATGGACCGGCAGGAACGCCCGCAGCAGTGCCGTCGGATACAGAATCTCCCCGTGGGTCACCACCGCGATGAACGGCAATCCTCCCATGATCATCGGATTCCACAGCGGCAGCGTCCCCACCGCGCGCCACTCCGACGCTTCCCACTGGTAGAAGGCGTACGCGCTCGCGTACTGATCGCCATGCGGCGAGGCGAGCCACTGCCCCGTGAGCATCGGCAGCGACAAGAGCACGACGAAGAACGCCAGAATGGCGAGCGCCAGCAGATTCGGGCGCGTGGGCGTGAACTCGATGGTCTCGAGGGGCGGGCTCGGGGTTCGGGTCGCGGTCGTCATGTTACACGCCCGAGGGGCTGGGGAGCGCCAGCACGACGACTCCCGACACGATTTCGAGCGCGGTCAGCCAGATGCGCGACGCGATGGCCAGAATCACGGCATCCCCTCCCCCGAGGACCGGAGTCAGCACGCTGATCAGCGCGGCCTCGCGCACGAATAGCCCCGCCGGCGCGAACACGGCGATCACGCCGGCGAGATAGCTCCCGGTGAATGCGGCGATGTAGAAGCCCCACGGCGCGCTCACGCCACCGAGCAAACCGATCGCGAGCAGCCTGAATGCGGTTCCGTACAGGAGCCACGGGACAATCAAAATGACGAAAAACAGGAGCAGTTGCGCTGCGCGCAGCTGTGACCAGACCAAGCTGAGGCTCGGGATGTGGCGCGAGAGCCAGCGTCCCACCCTGCCACCGGGAAGCGCCAGCATGAGGACGCCCAGAACCACGCCGGCGACCAACGCTCCCTGCCACCATGCGGCTTGCAACACCGCGGGCGTAAAGACGGCGACAACGGCAAGGCCTGTGAGGAGCAAAACGACCTGCTCGAGCAGCACGGTCGCGGTCGTGACCGTCGGGCTCACGCCGTAGCGTGACGACATCACCGCCAGGCTCGCGAACTGCCACACGCCGCCAGGAAGAAACCGCGCCAGGTTTGAGGTGAACCAGACCTTGGCCGCATCGAGCGCGCTGATTCGAGCCGCGCACCAGCGCAGGCTGGTGATCCAGGCGCCGAGCAAAACGGCGAGCGTGAGGACGACGATGGCGGAGCCGAGGGCGAGGGCCCCCGGGTGCCAGGCGAACTGTCGTCCTCGGATGTCGGGCCAATGAGGAGCGGTTTGGCGGTACAGGTAGTACCCGGCCCCGATCAGGACGACGGCCTGGAGCGCACGCATCCACCACCTGCCACGGACGGGGCGCGGCAGACCGGGCGATGCGGGAGGGGGGCTTCCGGAGATCGTCGACACAGGGCGTTTTGGGTCGCGTAAGATACCACTGCCCGGCGGAAGGCCGAAAGCGGTATAGTACCAGCACTTCCGATGCGAATTCTCCACGTACTGACGGCGTTTCCGCGCTCCAGGGACGACGTGATCGTGCCTTGGCTGGTGGCGCTGCTTAAGCGGCTGCTGGCCGACGGACATGAAGTAGAGGTGTTCACCTCCGCCTACAAGGGCGGCGGCAACCAGTCGTTCGACGGGATTCCGGTCCACCGGTTCCGCTATTTCTTCGCCCGCTGGGAGGACCTGACCCACGACGAAGCGACGCCCGATCGGATGCGGCGCTCGCTCCTCTACAAGATCCTCCCGCTCTTTTACGTCCTCGGCGGTATCCTCGGTATTCGCCGGCTCATGCGGCGGTGCTCCTACGACATCATCCACGTCCACTGGCCGGTGCCGCACGCGCTGTTCGGCTGGATGGGGAAACGCGCGAGCAAACAGCCTGGCCCGCGTCTGGTCACGACCTGGTACGGCGTCGAGTTGCGCTGGGTGCAGAGCTCGCTGCCGTGGCTGCGCGGATTCGTGCGCTGGGCACTGCGCATCTCCGATGCGATCGTCGCGATCTCATCGTACACGGCACGTGAAATCGCCCGCTTCGGGAAAGCACCGGTGGTCGTCATTCCCTACACGCTGCCGTTCGCCGAAGGTGAATCGAAGGCTCGGCTCCACGCGGGGGGGGGCGGATTCCAAGTCCTGTTCGTGGGGCGGCTGGTCGAGCGCAAAGGCGTGAAGAACCTGATCGACGCCGTGCGGCGAATGCCGGCGGAGCTGCGCGCGCGACTCGTGGTGATTGGCGATGGACCGGAACGGCAGGCCCTCGAAACTCGGGCGAAGGATTCGGGCCTCGGAGATCGTGTCGAGATTCTGGGGCGGGTATCGGATGAAGAGCTGCGCGCCGGCTACGCGCGGTCAGACGTGCTCGTCCTCCCGTCGATCCTCGACGCGCGTGGGGATACCGAGGGACTGGGTGTGGTCCTGCTCGAAGCGATGAGCTACGGCATTCCGGTGGTGGCGAGCGACATCGGCGGGATCACGGATATCGTGGAGCATGACACGAGCGGCCTGCTGGTCCCACCCGGTGATCCGGCGGCTCTGGCTCAGGCACTCGAACGCCTGGCGCGAGACCCCGCGCTCGCGTCCCGGCTCGGCTCGGCCGGCGAGCAGCGGGTGCGGCGCGCGTTTGGGTGGCCGGAGATTATGGCGAAGTGGGACGCCGTGTATCGCGCTCCAGCACGAACACGAACTGATACTGCCAGCGGAGCGGGATCAGCCGCCACGCCGCCTCCAGCGCCGGCCCGGTAACCAGCCGTTTCAGACCGCGCGCACCCGGAGCGCGCCAGCGCACCGCGTGCCAGCGATCCGGGACCACTTGCCGCACGGCCAAGCCGTGCTGCTCGAACAGCCGGCGCCAGTCCGAGAGCGGCAGGAGATGTTCGTTGATGTCCTGCTGGGCCGTGCCCTGATGGCCCATCACCTTCCAGCCGATGAAATCCTGATTCGGCACCATGATGCAGAACCGGCCGCTCGGCTTGGCGACGCGCTTCATCTCTTCGAGCCCCTGGCCCATGTCCAGAAAATGC